>Ga0209677_100163_pt1 | contig 58895 bp, 48 predicted proteins | sample AraplaCvi_mCL_r2_2_FD_184285 | JGI IMG/M metagenome (GOLD analysis project Ga0209677, IMG submission 184285) | Arabidopsis root microbial communities from North Carolina, USA - plate scrape CL_Cvi_mCL_r2 (SPAdes) (version 2) | ecosystem: Host-associated > Plants > Roots > Endosphere | place: USA... | reverse complement strand
AGAAAGCCATTCTTGGCCGCTGGCTGTCGATGCCGATGAAGGTGTTGCTGCTCGACGAACCCACTCGCGGTATCGACATCGGCGCCAAGTCGGAGATCTACCAGATCATCCATAACCTGGCGGCCAGTGGCATTGCGGTGATCGTGGTGTCCAGCGACCTGATGGAGGTGATGGGCATCTCTGACCGCATCCTGGTGCTGTGCGAAGGCGCCCTGCGCGGCGAACAACTGCGCGAGCACGCGACTGAATCCAACCTGCTGCAGCTGGCCTTGCCACGCGGCCTGGCGAACTGAGAGACGACCATGACCATTCAAAACAACGCGTTGCCCTCGGCACGCAAACCCCTCGATATGCGTGCATTGCTCGATAACTGGGCGATGCTCTTGGCGGCGGTGGGCATCTTCGTACTGTGCGCGCTGCTGATCGATAACTTCCTCTCTCCGCTCAACATGCGCGGCTTGGGCCTGGCGATTTCGACTGTCGGTATTGCCGCATGCACCATGCTGTTCTGCCTGGCCTCGGGGCACTTCGACCTGTCGGTAGGCTCGGTGATCGCCTGCGCCGGGGTAGTTGCGGCGATTGTAATGCGCGATACCGACAGCGTGATGCTGGGCATTGGTGCAGCGCTGCTGATGGGCCTGATGGTGGGGCTGATCAACGGCATCGTGATCGCCAAGCTGCGGGTCAACGCCTTGATTACTACGCTGGCGACCATGCAGATCGTGCGCGGCCTGGCTTACATCTTTGCCGACGGCAAGGCGGTAGGCGTGTCCCAGGAGCAATTTTTCGTGTTCGGCAACGGCCAATTGTTCGGCGTGCCGGTGCCGATCCTGATCACCATTGTCTGCTTCCTGTTCTTCGGCTGGCTGCTCAACTACACCACCTATGGGCGCAACACCATGGCCATCGGCGGTAACCCGGAGGCGGCGCTGCTGGCGGGCGTGAACGTTGACCGCACCAAGATCCTGATCTTCGCCATCCATGGCCTGATCGGCGCCTTGGCCGGGGTGATCCTGGCTTCGCGCATGACCTCCGGCCAGCCGATGATCGGCCAGGGTTTCGAGCTGACGGTGATCTCGGCCTGCGTGCTGGGTGGGGTGTCGCTGAGCGGCGGCATCGGCATGATCCGCCATGTGATCGCCGGGGTGTTGATTCTGGCGATCATCGAGAATGCGATGAACCTGAAGAACATCGATACCTTTTACCAGTATGTGATCCGCGGTTCGATCCTGCTGTTGGCCGTGGTCATCGACCGCATGAAACAACGCTGAACCCAGGCGCTGTGAAAAACCAATGTGGGAGCTGGCTTGCCTGCGATAGCGTTGGTTCAGGCAATAATTGAGTAGCCTGTGCCACCGCCATCGCAGGCAAGCCAGCTCCCACAATTTAATCAGCGGTGAACTTGAAAATAGTGTGTTGGGTGTAAGTCTGCCCTGGATTCAAACGCGTTGAGGCAAAGCTCGGCTGGTTAGGCGCATCCGGAAAATGCTGGGTCTCCAAGGTAAACCCACTCCAGTGCTGGTACGTCTTGCCGCCTTTGCCCTTCACCGAACCGTCCAGGAAGTTGCTGGTATAGAACTGCACGCCAGGCTCTGTGGTGTAGAGCTGCAAACGTCGGCCTGATTCAGGATCATGCACCTCGGCGGCCAGTTGCTTGACGTCGCCTTTGGTATCCAGCGCCCAGTTGAAGTCGAAGCCACCTTGTTTGGGCTCGGCGAATTTAAGCTGCGGATGGTCGTCCTTGATGTGCTGGCCGATGGCGGTCGGTGTCAGGAAATCCATTGGCGTGCCCTTGACCGGCGCCAGTTCGCCGGTGGGAATCAAGGTGGCATTCACCGGTGTGTAGTGGCTGGCGTGCAAGGTGGCGACCTGCTTGAGAATGTCGCCGTTGCCCGCGCCGGCCAGGTTGAAGTAGCTGTGGTTGGTGAGGTTGAGCACCGTCGGTTTGTCGGTGGTGGCGGTGTAGTCGATGTGCAGTTCGTTGTGGTCGTTGAGGCGGTAGGTGACCTCGGTTTTCAAGTTGCCCGGAAAGCCCATTTCCCCATCTTTGGACAGGTAGGTGAGGGTGACGCCCACCGAATCCTTGTCCTTGACCGATTTGGCTTGCCACACCTGCTTGTCGAAGCCCTGGGCGCCGCCATGCAATGAGTTAGGGCCGTCGTTGAGCGGTACCTGGTAGCGTTTGCCGTCGAGTTCGAAGGCGCCGCCGGCCAGTCGATTGCCGAAGCGGCCAATGGTCGCGCCGAAAAACGCGGTACCGCCTTGATAGCCTTGCACGTCATCGAAGCCCAGCACCACGTCGTCGAGCTTGCCGTGTTTGTCTGGCACTTTTAGCGACTGCAGCACGCCGCCGTAGGTGATCACCGTGGCTTGCATGCCATGGCTGTTGCGCAACACGTACTGTTCGACGGCGGTGCCATCGTTGGTTTTGCCGAAGGGTTTGTGTTCGCTGCTAAGGCCGGCGGCGTGCGCGCCACCGCTGGCGATCAGCATGGACAGCGCGAGGCCGGACAGCAGGTATCGAGGGTGCTTCATGGTCGAACTTCCTTTTGTTGTTTTGCTGGAATAGTTCTACTAATTTGAGATATTTTGTCGATATGACAGCAGATTTATAGCCTTTAACGCCGTTCTTGCAAAATAAAATAAGACTAATTAAGCGGAGCACTGATTGTTATGACTACCCAGCAAGCAATTTATCCCGACCTCAAGGACAAAACCGTGCTGGTTTCCGGCGGGGCGTCGGGGATTGGCGAGTTCATGGTGCGTGCCTTCGCCGCGCAGGGTGCCAAGGTGGCGTTTGTGGACCGTGCACAGAGCCAGGGTGAACGCTTGGCGGCGCTGCTCAACTCCAAAGGGCACAGTGTCGAGTTCGAGTGCTGCGATATCACCGACGAGATCGGCTACCGCGCGGCGATCGGGCGCTTCGAGCATTCCTTGGGGCCGATCACGGTACTGGTCAACAACGCAGCGAACGATGTGCGCCACAGCCTGGAAGAAATCGACTCGCACATGTTCGACCAGCTGATTGCGGTCAACCTCAAGCACGCCTTCTTTGCCGCCAAGGCGGTGGTGCCCATGATGAAGGAGGCCGGTAGCGGCTCGATCATCAACCTGGGCTCGGTGGGCTGGATGATGGCCTCGGCCGGCTACCCCGTATACGCCGCCAGCAAGGCCGCCGCCCACGGCATGACCCGAGCCCTGGCGCGTGAGCTGGGGCCCAACCGTATTCGCGTCAACACCTTGGTGCCGGGTTGGGTGATGACCGAAAAACAACTGGCCATGTGGGTCGACGACGCCGCCAAGGAACTCATCGCCCGCAGCCAGTGCCTGCCCGGCAGCGTGATGCCAGAACACATCGCCAACATGGCGCTGTTTTTGGCCTCGGATGCCTCGGCGATGTGCTCGGCGCAGAACTTTATCGTTGACGGCGGGTGGGTATAACACGCGACTTTCAGAATGATGCACATCGAGTGTGGGAGCGGGCAAGCCCGCTCCCACAGTTAAATTGTGGTGCTTACTCGATGGGGTAACGCTTGAACGCCGGGTGCTGCTCCAGGCGTTCAGCATGGCGCTTGAGGTTGGGGAACGCATCGGCTTTCACCACCGAGGGCACGGTGAACTGGCTGAACGACCAGGCGACCGCTGCGGTAATCGACGCCTGGGTCAGCGCTTCATTGCCTGCCAGCTGCTTGTCCAGCAACGCATAAGCCGCCAGCAGTTGCCCGGTAACGCGCTCAAGCCACGGCGCATGCAATTTTTCAGCGGGGCGAAGGTTGTGTTCATAGACGATCTGCACGCTTTTCTCGCATGCCGCCAGCGCGAGCCCAAGCAGTTGCAGGTCACGGGCACGTGCCGCCGGTTGTTGGGGCAGCAGCTTCTTGTCAGCCGGCGCCAGCGCTTCCAGGTAATCGAGGATCAGACTCGAATCCATCAACACCGTGCCGTCGTCCAGCACCAGGGTAGGGGCCTTGACTACGGGGTTGATCTGGGCAAATTCAGCGTAAGTGCTGAACACCGACAGCGGTTCATGCACAAAGTCCACCCCGTATAACTCCAGGGAAACAGCCACGCGGCGTACGTAGGGCGAGTCCAGCATTCCGACCAGTTTCATGCAGCCTCCATTGCTTACAGGGTGTTGGGCTCAAGAGATTACGGGCACGGGCCGGGCGTGCGCAACGGCGTTGTGCAGCAGCCGATACGCTTGCACCAATTGATCGAGGCTGAACGCCAGGTTGCGCCCGCTGGGGTTGGGCAGCACCCAGACCGAGGCGTCGCCCAGTGGCTGCGCTTGCAAACCCCAGGCGACCTCGCGCTGGCCGCTCAGCGCGCTATAGCCGGGCTTGCCGAGGAACGCCACGAAACGCGGGGCATGGCGGCGGATCTTGTGTTCGAACGCCGCCGCCGCGTCCTGGAATTCATGCCGCGCCAACTCGCCTGCACTGGCCGTCGGCCGTGCCACCAAGGTGGTCAATCCGCAACCGTAGTGCAGCAAGGTGGCGCCGTCTTGCGGGCGAATTTCATGGGGCGTGAAACCGGCCAAATGCACGGTGCGCCAGAAGCGGTTGCTGCGATTGGCAAAATGCAGGCCGAGGGCTGCCGAGCCCTTGCCAGGGTTGATGCCGCAGAACAGTACGTGCAAGTGGTCGGCGAGGAGGTCGTCGAGTCGCTCGTTCATGCCGGATCTTCCATGCTGATAGGTGTGACGAGTCATCAACCTTTGGTTTAGTCTGGAACGCTTAGTGGATCACAAGCGCCTCTGGAGCATTGATTATGACCGAGTACGTACCTGCCAAAGTCTGGACCTGGGACACCGAAAGCGGCGGCACCTTCGCCAGCATCAACCGGCCCATCGCCGGCGCCACCCACGAAAAGCCGCTGCCGGTGGGCAAGCACCCGCTGCAGTTATACTCCCTGGCCACGCCCAATGGGCAGAAGGTCACGATCCTGCTGGAAGAACTGCTGGCCCTGGGGCACAGCGGCGCCGAATACGATGCTTGGCTGATCAAGATCGGCGACGGCGACCAGTTCGGCAGTGGCTTTGTGGCGGTGAACCCGAACTCGAAGATTCCAGCGCTGATGGACCACAGCGGCGCCACGCCGATTCGCGTGTTCGAATCGGGCGCGATTCTGCAGTACCTGGCCGAGAAGTTCGGTGCATTCCTGCCCATGGAGCCTGCGGCCCGGGCTGAATGCCTGTCGTGGCTGTTCTGGCAGATGGGCAGCGCGCCTTACCTGGGGGGCGGCTTCGGGCATTTCTATGCCTATGCGCCGAGCAAGATGGAATACCCGATCAACCGCTTCGCCATGGAGACCAAGCGCCAACTGGATGTGCTGGATAAGCGCCTGGCGGTCAGCCAATACATTGCCGGGGATGAATACACCATTGCCGACATCGCGATATGGCCTTGGTACGGTGGGTTGGTCAAAGGCCGGTTGTATGGCGACTCGGCGGAGTTTCTCTCTGTGCATGAATACAAGCACGTGCTGCGCTGGGCCGACGCAATTGACGCCCGGCCGGCGGTGCAGCGCGGGCGGCGGGTGAACCGGGTGTCGGGTGAGGAGCAGTTGCCAGAACGGCATGATGCAAGTGACCTGGATTGATTCAGATCCAGTGTGGGAGGGGGCTTGCCCCCGATGGCGGTGAATCAGTCACAGATGTAACAACTGATCCACCTTCATCGGGAGCAAGCCCCCTCCCACATTTAGTTTTCCTTCGCTTCGATTTATTTGTAGCGTTGTTCGAATACCGCCACCTGTTCGGGCTTGATCAGTTCAAACGGCACCCACACTTGGGCTTCAATCGGCTCGCCCTTGATCATCTTGATCGCCGCTTGCACCGCCTGGGTCGCCTGGGCCTTGGGGTCCTGGAACACTGAGGCAGCAAGCAGCCCACGCTTGATCGCTGCCAAACCGTCGGGCAAGCCGTCGATGCCGACGATCGCAATCTCGCCCTTGGCCTTGCCGGCTTGCTGCAACGCCATGGCCGCACCGATTGCCATTTCATCATTGTTGGCGACAATGGCATCGAACTGTGTACCTGCCAGCAGCCAGTTGCTGGTGAGGTCCATGCCTTTGTTGCGTTGCCACTCGGCGCTTTGCTGCTCGACGATCTTGATACCGGGAAAGTCCTTGAGCACCTGCCTGGCGCCTTCGGTACGGTCATGGGTGGCGTTCTGTGCAAGGTCGCCCATGATGATCGCCACATTGCCCTTGCCGCCCAGTTTTTGGGCGAGGTAGCGCATCTGCAATTGCCCCGCTTCGATGTCGTTGGAGGCCACCGTGACCACGCCCGCAGGCAGCATACGCTCATCCGGGTGGCGGTTGACGTACACCAGCGGTGTCTTCGCCGCCACGGCGGCGCGGGTGATGTTGGCAGTGGCGGCGGTGTCGACCGGCAGCACGATCACCGCATCGACCTTCTGGTTGAGAAAACCTTCGACTTGATTGAGCTGGCGCACCACATCGCCCTGGGCGTCTTCAAATTGGATCTGCACGTCCTGGTGTTTGGCTGCCGCCTCCAGGCCGGTGCGCACGTAGGTCATGAAGTTATCGTCCACCCGGGCAATGCTCACGCCGATGCGATAGGCGGCGAAGGACCACTGGCTGAACATCAACAACAGCGCGGCCACTAGTAATGAATAACGGTGCATGAGGCTGTTCCTTTTATTGTTATAGGGTGAATGCCTGGCGGAAACGCTCCAGAGCCGACTCGCTGTCGCCGCTGGCCCAGCCCTCCAGGCCGACCACACCGGTGTAACCCATGGCGTGCAAGGCCCGGGCAATGGCCGGGTAGTGGATTTCGCCCGTGCCGGGCTCCTTGCGCCCAGGCACATCAGCGACCTGGATTTCGCCGATGGCGCTGCCAGCGCGCTGGATCAATTCGATGAGGTTACCTTCGCCAATCTGCGCGTGGTACAGGTCCAGGTTCATTTTCAGATGCGGGCTGCCGACGGCTTCGATCAGGGCCAGGGTGTCGTCGGCACGTGCGAACGGTGTACCTGGGTGGTCGACGGCGGTGTTGAGGTTTTCCAGCAGGAACACGCGGCCGGCGTCTTCCCCCAGGCGCGCGATTTTCTCCAGGCTCTTGCAAGCGCTCAGCCACATGCGCCCGTTGGTGTGGCTGACGGGCTGCACGGGTAGGCCGCCTTCACCCAGGCCCGTGCCATGCAGGTTGAGGCTGGGGCAATTGAGGCGCTCGGCAATGCCCAGGGACTCACGGGCGCTGTCGAGCAATTGGCGGATGCCGTCGGGGTCGGTGAGGGTGCCGCTGAGGTAGCCGGTCATCGAGGTGAAGTCCGCGCCGGTCGCCGCCAAGGCCTGAATGTCCTTATCGGCCCAACCCCAGATTTCGGTGCTGAAACCCAGGGCATGTATACGTTTGACGCGTTCGATGAAGGGCAACTCGAGGAACACCATTTCGGCGCTGACGGCCAATTTGAACGGCATCATTCGCGGGCTCCTTGTACGGCCACGGCCTTGCCGGTTTGGTACGACTCAATGCAGGCACGGGCAATTGCCAGGGCTGCACGCGCATCTTCACCGCTGGCCAGGGGCTTGGCGCCGCTGCGCAGGCAGTCGACAAAGTGGTTGAGCTCGGCAATGTATGCGTCGCGCAGCAGGTCGGTGTCCATCCGCTGGGTGTCTGCCTGGATGCCCTCGGCCAGGTAGCGCACCAGGTCGCAGTCGTTAAGGCTGCCCATGCTCAGCATGCCCTTGCTGCCGAACACTTCGCCGCGCACGTCGTAGCCATACACCGCCTGGAAGCTGGCTTCTGCGGTGGCAATGGCGCCGTTGTCAAAGCGCAGGGTGACCACGGCAGTGTCGAGCAAACCTTGGCTTTTGAATTGCGGGGCGATCAGCGCGTCGGCCATCACCTGCACCTGTACCACTTCGGCTCCGGGGTTGAGGTAGCGCAGGGTGTCGAAGTCGTGGATCAGGGTTTCGAGGAAGATCACCCATTGCGGCGAGTTGGCCGGGTTGTTCAGCGCCGGGTCGCGGGTCAGCGAGCGTAGCAGCTGCGGCGTGCCAATACGTCCAGCGACGACGTCGAGGTGCGCTGTGCGAAAGCTTCTGGCGAAGCGCCGATTGAAGCCGACCTGCAACGGCACCCGTGCATCGACAGCGGCGGCGATGGCGCGGTCGGCTTCGTCCAGCGTGATCGCCATGGGCTTTTCGCAGAAGATGCCCTTGCCGGCACGTGCGGCCTTGATCACCAGCTCGGCATGGCTACGGGCAGGTGCGGCGATGAGTACGCCGTCGATGTCCGGGTCGTCCAGCAGCTGTTGCGGGTCGGTGTAGGCCTTGTCCACCCCCAGTTCTGCTGCCAGGCGAGCGGCCTGGCCTGGAACCGGATCGGCGATGGCGGCGAGGCAGGCACCGGGGATATGGCGTGCAGCGGTAAGGCCATGGAAGCTGCCCATGCGACCGGCACCGATCAAACCCAGGCGGATGTTGTGTGTGCTCATGAAACGACCCCTTTTGTTGTTGTGGGCCCCCAGGACCGTCCTAGGTGACACAGGGGCGGGAGCAAGGCCTATGCCAATTTATAAATAGATGATTTATAAAGGCTTATTATTTTAATCTAACTAAAAGTGTTCATTTTCATGACATGTCTATACTGACATGTCGAAAATGTGAACATGGATAACCGCAATGACCCAGGCGTTCAGTGTGCAAGACCTCGAATACCTCACGAACCTGGGGCCTGCCGCGCTGAACGATGGGCCCATCGCCGCGTTGGAACAGGCGTGGCGAGAGTGCCTGGCTGGCAAAGTCGTGCGTCCGGACGGGGTGCGCCAGGTCATCTGGGATTCCTGGCGACGCAGTGTCGAGGCGGGTATCGAGCCCGGTAACAGCGACTACCGCTTTGTTGCGCCTCATGCGCTGGCGGCGACCCTGGCCCACCATCGCGCCCTGATCGCCGCTGCCGCGCAAGTCATGCATGGATTGCTGGCTTACAACCCGCGCGGGCATATCAACCTCACGGATGCCGAGGGCACGACGCTGTATTTTTGCGGGGTGGACATCACCCCGGTGGGCAGTCGCTTGCTCGAAGCGGTGCAAGGCACCAACTGCACCGGCCTGGCCCTGGCCGAAGATCGCCTGGTGTATGTGCTGGCTGAAGAAAATTTCGCCAGCGGCCTGCGCCAGCGCCACATGCACTGCGCCGCCGCGCCGATCAAGGATGCCCAAGGCCAGACCCTGGCCATGCTCACCCTGACCGCCGAGCCCGGCTGGTTTCATTTCCATACCCTGGGCACCGTTCAAGCGGCGGCCGAGGCGGTGTCGCGGCAGATGGCGCTGCAGGTGTTGCTGGAAGAACAACAGGCCGTGCTCGAAGTGCTCAACGAAGGTTTGGTGGTGCTCGATCAGCGTGGCTGCATCAAGGCACTCAACCGTTATGCGCGGCAACTGTTCGGGGTGGGGCGCGAGTTGATCGGCAGTCCTTTCCAACGCCTGGGCCGCAGTGAACTGAGCGACGCGCTGGGTGAGCCGGTGCGCGACCGCGATTGCACCTTCCACTTGCACGACGCCAGCCAACTCGCCTGCCTGGTTTCGGTATGCCCACTGGAGCAGGGTGGGGTGATTGTGTCGGTGCGCGAAAACCGCCGTATCCGCGAGATTACCCGGCGCATTATCGGCACCCAGGCCCGCTATACCTTCGAGACCATCCTTGGCACCTCGCGGGCCATACAAGATGCACTGCACCTGGGGCGTATCGCCAGTCGCAGCGAGTCCACCACCTTGATCCTCGGCGAAAGCGGCACCGGCAAGGAACTGTTTGCCCAGGCCATTCATAACGGCAGCGAGCGTTGCAACGGCCCGTTTGTGGCGGTCAACTGCGGCGCGATCCCACGGGACCTGGTGCAGAGCGAACTGTTCGGCCACGTCGAAGGCGCGTTCACCGGCTCGGCGCGGGGTGGGGCGGCAGGCAAGTTCGAACTGGCGGATGGCGGCACCATCTTCCTGGATGAAATCGGCGACATGTCCTTCGACGCCCAGGTCAGTCTGCTACGGGTTTTGCAGGAGGGTGAGATCACCCGCGTCGGGGCCAAGCAATCGCGGCAAGTCGACGTGCGCATCATCGCCGCCACCCATCGCAACCTGAGCCAGGCGGTGGCCGAGGGCGCGTTTCGTGAAGACCTTTACTACCGACTCAACGTGCTGAACCTGAGCGTGCCGCCACTGCGTATGCGCCGTGACGATATCCCATTGCTGGCGCGGCACTTCCTGCAGCGCTGTGCCCGCTCGCTACGTAAAACGGTGCAAGGTTTCGCGCCGGATGCGTTAGCGTTGCTGTCAGCCCATGGTTGGCCGGGCAACGTGCGGGAACTGGAGAACGTTATCGAACGAGCGACCAACCTGGCGATGGGCGAGCTGATTCAATCGGCCGACTTGCCGTTGGAAACCCAGCAACGCCCGACGTTGCGCGCCTACCAGCCCCAGCCCGCGCAGGATTTGAGCAGCCATGAAAGGCACGCCATCGTTGCCGCGCTCACCAGCACCCGCGGCAACATTCGCCTGGCCGCACAGCAACTGGATGTGTCGCGGGGCGGGCTGTACAACAAGATGAGCCGGTTTGGCTTGAGCGCCGCCGATTTCCGTGAGCGCTGAAACCTCAAGCCAAACCGATCAGCTGCACAGGTTTTCCGGGGTCACTATCTGCGGCGGTATATGCACGCGGTGCCTCAATGGGTCAAACCCCTCATCACTCTGCAAGCGCACCAGCAACTCCACCAGCGCCACGGCCGTTTGCCGTGGCTGCGAGTCCATCACCACATCAATCAAGCCGTTGCTCAATGCCTGACGCGACAACGGCGTGGACTCTTGCAGGATGCAGCACAGCGCCGGGCGCTTGGGCAGTTGCGCCAGGGCGTTGATCACGCCGTCGCCACCACCGCCGACCACACATAACCCACGCAAATCGGTATGGCGGCTGAGCAGATCGAGGGTGGCTTCTTCGGTGATGTCGCAGTTGTCCAGGTTGATCAGCGGCTCCAACGGTTTGAGCCCCGGCGCGTGTTCGGCCAGGTAGCTGTGCAAGCCCTCGACCCGTGCCTGATGGCCGAGGAAACGATGGCCGCCCAACAGGATGCCCACGCTGCCTTTGCGTGCGCCGCAGGTGCGCGCCAGCAGCCAGCCCATGGTGCGCCCGACCACGTGGTTGTTCTGGCCTACATAGGGTTCGGCAGCGTGTTCATGGATATCCGAAAGCAGGGCAACCACCGGCACGCCTGCTTCACGAATCTGCGCCAGGCAGGCGTTGATCAACGGATGGGCGAAGCTGACCACCGCGAGGGCGTCGCACTGCACGGCCAGTTGTTCGATTTGCGCGACGATGACGCCGGGCGTGCGGTCGTTGATGTAGTCGAACTGGCAGCTCAGGTTAGCGGTGGCGTGATGCTGCGCTGCCTCGCTAATGGCGTGGGCCAACTGCGCATAGAAGGCTTGGGCGGTCCCCAGCAACAGCACGCCGAAACGGTAGGTGGGCCGACGTTCGCGAATGCGCTGGCCGATCAGCCGTGCGGCGAAATAGCCCACCGCTTCGGCGGCCTGGAACACCTGTTCGGCGGTGCCGGGGTTGACCGGCGCGCGGGCGTTCAATACGCGGTCGACGGTGGCTACGCTGAGCCCCGCATGGGCGGCGACGGTGGCGATGGTTGGGCGTTTGTTGTTGTGCATGGCAGGCCCCTTGAGCGTCTTGATAGAAAACTATCAAGCCCCGCTGGGCCTGGATGATAGCTTGATAGGGAATGGATTCAAGGCCTTGAGGGTGATTTAGCCGCACTCTATCGTTGGTTTCGCAAAGCACCTGAAACCCACGCTTGCGGAGAACAATAACAATGCCTGGACACACCGCTCACCGCGCTCGGCGCGATTACAGCCTCACCGGCCCCGAAGCCGCCCGGGCCGCCGACAAGGGCCTGGTCTCGGCCCGTTGGTACCAGTCGCCCATCCCGCGCAATCGCATGAAAGCCCTGATGCAACGCCGCGACGCACCGGCGTTGCTCGACACCGCCCTGTGGTTCTCAGCGTTGTTGGCCACCGGTGTCGGCGGCTACTGGTTCTGGGGCAGTTGGGCCTGCGTGCCATTCTTCATCGCCTACGGTGTGCTCTACGGCACGGCCTCCAACCCGCGCTGGCACGAAACCGGCCACGGCACGGCGTTCAAGACCCGCTGGATGAACGATGCGCTGTATCAGGTGGCGAGCTTCATGTGCCTCTTCGAACCCCACGTGTGGCGCTGGAGCCATGCCCGCCATCACACCGACACCATCGTCGTCGGTCGCGACCCGGAGATCGTTGAACCGCGCCCGCCGAGCTTATGGATGATGGCCCTCAGTCTGTTCAACCTACCCCTGGCCTGGAAGACCTTCAGCGGCGTGGCCCGCCATACGTTCGGGCGAATGAGTGCCCAGGAGCAGGACTTCATCCCCGAATCCGAGTGGCCCAAGGTGTACCGAGATGCGCGTATCTGGGTCGGCATCTACGCCCTGATCATCGGCACCGCGCTGTACCTGCACAGCGCGTTGCCGCTGATGCTGGTGGGCCTGCCCAGCCTCTACGGCGCGTGGCTCGGCTACCTGTTTGGTCTCAGCCAACACGTGGGCCTGGCCGAAGATGTGCTCGACCACCGTAGCAATTGCCGCACCATCTACATGAACCGCGTGTTGCGCTTTATCTACATGAACATGAACTACCACCTCGAACACCACATGTACCCGATGGTGCCTTACCACGCGCTCAGTCAACTGCACGAAGAGATCCGCAGCGACTGCCCGCCGCCGTATGCCAACCTGTGGCAGGCCTACCAGGAAATCATTCCGACGATCTGGCGCCAGCGCAGCGACCCCAGCTATTTCGTCCAGCGCCCCACCCGTGGCGAGCAAGCTCGCTCGCCACAGACTGAAAGCCAGTCATTGGAGATAAATGCATGAACGATCAATGGATCGACGTCTGCGCCGTGGGCGAAATAGAAGCAGAAGACGTGCTGCGCTTCGACCACGGCGCGCAGACCTACGCGGTGTTCCGTTCAGCCGATAACGAATTCTTCGCCACCGCCGGCCTGTGCACCCACGAGAAAATCCACCTGGCCGACGGCCTGGTGATGGACCATGTGATCGAATGCCCCAAGCACAACGGACGCTTTGATTACCGCACCGGCAAGGCCCTGGGCGCGCCGGTGTGCGTCAACCTCAAGACCTACCCCGTGCGGGTAGATGCGGGGCGGGTACTGCTCGCCGTCACGGCCGAAGAATGAACGCTCCCCTGATCATCGTCGGCGCCGGCCATGCTGGTGGCCGTGCGGCACTCACCCTGCGTGACGAAGGTTACAGCGGGCGCCTGATCCTGATTGGCGATGAAGCGCACTTGCCCTACGAGCGGCCACCGTTGTCCAAGGGCTTGCTGCAAGGCTCGACCGACTTGGCGCAATGCAGCCTGTGCGACAGCCAGCAGTTGGCGGCGCTCGAGGTAGAGCATATCGCCGCCAACCCGGTCAGCCGCCTGGAGCCGCAGCACCACCGGTTGCAATTGGCCGACGGCCAGTGGTTGAGCTATGCCGGCCTGCTGCTGGCCACCGGAGGCCGGGCGCGGCGTTTGCCCCAGGAGCAGGCCAACGTGTTTTACCTGCGCACCCATGATGACGCGTTGGTCTTGCGCAATGAATTAAAGCCAGGCGCCAGGCTGGTGGTGGTTGGCGGTGGTTTTATCGGCCTGGAGGTGGCAGCGACGGCGCGGGGCCTGGGCTGCGAGGTGACGCTACTGGAAGCCGGGCCACGGCTGGCAGGGCGGGTGTTGCCGCCGGTGATCAGTGACGCGTTGCTGGCATTGCACCGTGAGCAGGGTGTGGACGTGCGTTTGAACGTCGCCCTGGAGTGCATCCACGCCGACGCCGTGCAACTGGTCGACGGGCAACGGCTGCCCTGCGACCTGGTGGTGGTCGGCATTGGCATGCAGCCCAACATCGAGATGGCCGCGGCGGCAGGTTTGGACGTCGGGCAGGGCATTCGCGTCGATGCGTACTTGCGCACCAGTGCGGCGGATATCTACGCGGCGGGGGATGTGTGCGAGTTTCGCCTGGCGGGCCTTTATCAGCGCCAGGAAACCTGGCGCAACGCCGAAGCCCAGGGCCGTCTCGCGGCGTTGAACCTGCTGGGGCAGGCGTTGGCGTTCGAGACGATCCCGGGTTTCTGGTCCGATCAATACGCGTGGGGCTTGTACACCGTCGGGGTGATGACTGCACTGATGGTCCGCCGGCAATTGCCCGACGGCGGCCTGCTGCTGTTCTACCTTGACGACCATCACCGTTTGCAAGGCGCCTGCGGTTGGGCCATGGGTCACCGCGCAGCCAAGGACATCAAGCTGTGCGAGCACTTGATCACTGCCCACATCCCGCTTAACCCGGCCAGCCTGGCCGACCCCGAGGTATCCCTGAAGCTGTTATTGCGAGGCTGACCATGCGCCAGTTGTTAGTATTCCAATCGATGTGGGCCATGCAAACCGAGCCCGGCAGCCTCGAAGCGCAACTGGACCGCATCGCCGCCGCCGGTTATGACGGCATCACCGACCATTACTGGGCGCCGGCATCGGTGCAGCGCCTGCACGCGGCGGCCACGGCCCGGGGCCTGCAGATTGAAGGGCAACTGTTCCCGCAATCGGTGGATGAGCTGGCCAGGGCATTGGAGGTGATCAGCCGCTACGGTTGTCACCACCTCACCTTGCAAGCCGACGTGCGCCCACGTACCCAGGCCGAGGCGGCCAGGCTGATCGACGGCTGGCAACGCCTGGCCGAACAGGTGGACTTCCAGATTTTGCTGGAAACCCACCGTTATCGGCTCACCAACGACCTGTTGTTCACCCTCGACCTGCTGGCACAGATGCCCGATCTGAAACTGCTCGCTGACCTGTCCCACTACGTGGTTGGCCGCGAGTTGCCCGAGCCCGGCAGTGTGGAAGACGACGAACAGATACGCACCATCCTGCGTCACAGCTGGGGCTTTCATGGCCGCATCGCCAGCAGCGAACAGGTGCAGGTTGGTCTGGATTTTCCCCAGCACCAACCGTGGGTCGAGCGATTTACCGGCTGGTGGCGCTATGGGGTCGAACACTGGCTGGGCCGCGCTGACACCCCGCAGAGCCTGTCCTTCACTTGCGAGTTGGGCCCGCCACCCTATGCGATTACCGACGCACAGGGGCGCGAACTCACCGATCGCTGGGCCGAGGCGCTCAAGCTCAAAGCCCTGATTCGCCAGGTGTGGGCCAGTTGCCATCGATGATCTGCTAATCTGCGCGGGTTCAAACCGCCCTCAGCCTGTGGAATGCCCATGAAAACCTGCCCCGTCCGTCCCCCGCTCGAACCGCAATCGGTGTGTCACCCGATCACCAGCAGCGCGATCTTCATGGTCGCCACCCTGGCGCCTGATGCGGTTGAAAACGTGCGGGCCTGGTGCGCCGACATCGCAGGCCTGGTGCGCTCGGTAGGCAAGCGCGTGCCCTCGGGCAACCTGACGTGCGTTTGCGGGTTTGGCTCGGATGCCTGGGACCGCCTGTTCGGCGCGCCGCGCCCGGCGGCCTTGCATCCGTTTCGCGAGTTCGGTGTGCAAGGGCGCAAGGCGGTGTCGACCCCAGGTGACATCCTGCTGCACATCCGTGCCGAGCAGATGGACCTGTGTTTCGAGCTGGCAACCCAACTGATGGCCGCCCTGGGTGATAGCGTGAAGGTGGTCGATGAGGTCCAGGGCTTTCGCTACTTCGATATGCGCAGCATTATCGGTTTCGTCGACGGCACCGAGAACCCGGTGGGGCGCAAGGCCGAGGCCTTCACCCTGGTGGGCGATGAAGACCCTGAGTTCGAAGGCGGCAGCTATGTGCTGGTGCAGAAATACCTGCACAACATGACCGCGTGGAATGGCTTGACGGTGGAGGCTCAAGAGAAGGTGATCGGGCGCACCAAATTGTCGGACATCGAACTGGACGACGACGCCAAGCCGAGCAACTCCCACAGCGCCCTGACAGTGATCACTGACGAGGACGGCGAGGAGGTGAAGATCCTGCGCGACAACATGCCCTTCGGCCGCCCTGGTGCCGGGGAGTTCGGCACCTACTTCATCGGCTATGCACGCTCGCCGCAGCCGTTGGAGCAGATGCTGGAGAACATGTTCGTCGGCCGCCCGGCCGGCAACTACGACCGCTTGCTCGACTTCAGCACGGCCGTGACCGGCGGCCTGTTCTTCGTGCCCTCGGCCGACTTGCTCGAAGCGCTGCCCGACCGCGAACCGGTGGCTTAACTCAACAACCCGGTGCTGACCGCCACAATCAGGAAGATCCCCAGCAGCGCACGGTAGATCACGAACGGCCAGGTGGAGAAACGCTCCAGAAATTTCATCAGGCCCCAGATGGCAAAGAACGCCGAGACGCTGGCCACCACCAGGCCAAAGATCAAGTGCGGCCAGGCGTGGGCGGGCAGGTCGGCGCGCAGCAGCACCCATAACTCTTTCAAACCGGCCAGGGCGATGGCCGGCAAGCCTAACAGGAAAGAAAACCGCGCCGCTTCTTCGCGTTTGAAATTCAGGAACAGCGCCGCGGTCAACGTGGAGCCCGAACGCGATACGCCCGGTATCAACGCGCCAATCTGTGCAACCCCCACGATCAGGGCATCGCGCAGGCGCATTTGGCTCACGTCGCGTGTATGCCGGGCACGCAGTTCGGCCACTGCCAGCAGCACCGCCATCACCACGCAGGAAATGCCGATCACCATCAGCCCGCGCAATGGCGAGTTGCAGGCATTCAAGGTCGACGACAACGCCAGCCCGGCGATGCCAATCGGGACGGTTGCCAGCACAATTGCCACGGCGAGCTTGAACCAGCGGTCGTTGTAGTCGCCCCGGCGCACCGCACTGATGCTGCCCGTGGTGACCTGGCGCACATCGCGCCAGAAGTAACTGACCACTGCTGCCAACGCTGCCAATTGCATGGCTGCGGAAAACGCCGAGCCAGGGTCTTGCCAGCCGAGCAGGGCGGGTACCACGCGCATATGGGCGGTGGATGACACCGGCAGCAATTCAGTAATGCCCTGGATCACGCCCAGGATGAAGATCTGCAGGTAATCCAGGGAGGCAAAGCCCACATCCAGGCCGGCGGTACAGACGTTGGTCAAAATACGTGTCCTTGAGCAAAAGGGGGAATCGGCGAAGTTTATTCTAAATGTTTCAGGATTTCGGCCAGGGCAACCGCTATTTGCAATCGGTTCAGCCAATAGAAAGGATTCGCCAGGCCATTGGCGTGGGCAGCACTTTTGTGAACAATGGCGCCCTGCGTTTTTCCACCGAGAGCCCCATGCCTGAAACCACCGTCGAATTGATCCAGACCGGCCCCGAAGAAGCCGAACTGATCCGCAATCTTTACCAGTACTACGCCTATGAGTCTTCGGACTGGGAACAGGAAGATGTCGAGGCCGATGGGCGTTTCTACATCCATGACGAACACTTGGCCCGCTACTGGAGCGACCCGCAATGGAGCGCCAACCTGCTGCTGGTAGACGGCTACATCGCCGGCTTCCTGTTGATCGAAGGCAGCGAACTGCCTGGCATCGACGCCCTGGAACTGGCCGACCTGTTCATCCTCAAGCGCTACCGCCGCAAGGGCATCGGCCGCGCCATCGCCAGCCAGGTGCTGTGCAGCGGCGCGGCTAATTGGCTGGTGCGATTCTATGATCAGGACGAGGTGTCCCAGGCGTTCTGGCGCACCGTGCTGGATAACCTGCCGCGCCCGGTGCAGAGCATTGAATTGGACGATGACCCGCAGTTGGTGAACTACCTGATTACCCGGGCATCGCTGCATTAAAAGCCTGCTGCATCGCCTGGGGCGGCTGCCCGAAGGCCCTGAGGAACGCCTGGCGCATGCGTTCGCGATCACCAAACCCGGTTTCGCGGGCCACCACCTCTACCGGGTGACGGCTGATTTCCATCATCGCCCGCGCAGCTTCCACCCGCAGGGCTTCGATGGCTTTGGCTGGGGTTTGACCGGTTTCTTCGCGAAACACCCGGCTGAACTGGCGGGGGCTGAGCCGGGCAACGTCGGCCAGGGCGTCCACCGACAAATCATGGGTGAGGTTTTCACGGGCATAGGCCAGGGCCAACTGCACGCGGTCGGACTTTGGGTCCAGTTCCAGCAAGGCCGACAGTTGCGACTGCTCGCTGCCGCGGCGCTGGGCAATCACCAGCTTGCGTGCAATGCGCCGGGCCAGGCCGCTGCCCAGGTCGTCCTCCACCATCGCCAGCGCCAGGTCGACCCCGGCGCTCATGCCCGCACCGGTCCACACCTGGCCGTCGACAATGAACAACTTGTCTTCTTCCAGGTGGATATCCGGATAGCGTTTGCGAAATGCCGGCGCATGGATCCAGTGGGTGGTGGTGCGCTTGCCCGCCAGCAGGCCTGCCTCGGCCAGTACAAAGATGCCCATGCATAAGGACGCCACCCGGCGCGACTGCGCGGACGCGGCCTTGACCAGCTCCAGCAGGTTGGCTTCCGGCAGGCGAAACTCCAGGTAGCCGCTGACAATCAAGGTGTCATAGCCCTCTGGGCGCAGCGCGCTGGTGTTCACCGAAAAACCCTGGGAGGTCATCACGGCGCCGCCGCTTTCCGACACCAGGTGAAACTCATAGGCCGGCTCGCCGCGCAGCAGGTTGGCGCACTCGAACACCGAGCCCAGGCTGAGGCTCAACGACTGGAAATTCGGGTAAACCATCAGCGCAACGCTGTGCATTGCATCTCTCCAAGGGGCGGGGGAGAGGCGATTGTCGGCGCGTGCCCGGCAAACGGCAACCGACTTTGGTGCATGTCCGCAATCCTTGCGGATATGACATTGTGAGCCACTGCCTCGCTGCCTAACATGAGACAACTGTTATTCACACCGACCGAGGCACTGGAAAATGAAAGTATTAATGGTACTGACCTCTCACGACCAGCTTGGCGATACCGGGCGCAAGACCGGCTTCTGGCTCGAAGAATTCGCCGCACCTTATTACGCGTTCAAGGACGCTGGCGCCGAAGTGGTGTTGGCTTCCCCGGCCGGCGGCCAGCCGCCGCTGGACCCCAAGAGCGATGAACCGGATGCGCAAACCGAGCAGACCGAGCGCTTCGGTAAAGACTCGGCTGCGCAGCAAGCCTTGGCGACCACCGTGAAGCTGGACTCGGTCAACGCCGCCGACTTCGACACCGTGTTCTACCCAGGCGGCCACGGCCCGCTGTGGGACCTGGCGGAGTCGCCGGTGTCCATCGCGCTGATCGAAGCCTTCGAGCGGGCCGGCAAGCCCATTGGCTTTGTCTGCCATGCACCGGGTGCCTTGCGTCACGTCAAGGCGGTTAACGGTGAGCCGTTGATCAAGGGCCGCCGCGTCACCGGGTTCTCCAACTCGGAAGAGGCCGCTGTGCAGTTGACTGAAGTCGTGCCGTTCCTGATTGAAGATGAATTCAAAAAACTGGGCGGCCAGTATGAGAAGGGCGCTGACTGGCAATCCTTCGTCCTCGTCGATGGCTTGCTGGTGACTGGGCAAAACCCAGGCAGCTCCAGCGAAGTGGCCAAGGCCCTGCTGACACTCTGCGCTTAAGTTAATCAACCGATCTACACGGTGGCGATTCCCAGGAGTTGCCACGGTTTTCGTTCGTCCTGAATTTGGAATATCGCCGTGCCTGACTGCATCCTGAACACCCCGATCAAGCTGGGGAATCACCGCTTGAACAACCGTGTCGTACTGCCGCCGCTGACCCGCCAGCGCAGCGCCCAGCCGGGTAATATCGCCACCGACCTGATGGCCGAGTATTACCGTCAACGGGCCAGTGCCGGGTTCATGGTCAGCGAGGGGACGCAGATCGAACCTCGGGGCCAGGGCTACGCGTGGACGCCGGGCATTCATACACCGGCGCAAATCCAGGGTTGGCGCAAAGTCACCGCAGCGGTGCATGACGAGGGCGGTGTGATCTTCGCCCAGCTATGGCATGTGGGGCGGGTGTCCCATCACGCGCTGCAACCTGACGGTGGTGCACCGGTGGGGCCGTCTGCACTGGCGGCGTTGCAAGCCAAAGCCTTCATTGAAACCGGGCCGGGTGTGGGTGAACTGGTGCAGCCACCGGTACCCCGCGCCTTGACCGCGCTGGAAATCGAAGAGCTGGTGGGGCACTACGCCCAGGCTGCACGCAATGCCCTGGACGCCGGGTTCGACGGTGTGGAAATCCACGCGGCCAACGGCTACCTGGTCAACCAGTTCATCTCGGCCCATTCCAACCTGCGTGAGGATGAGTACGGCGGCTCGCTGGACAATCGCCTGCGCTTGCTGCGCGAGATTGTCGAAGCGGTGTGCAAGGTGGTGGGGCCGGAGCGCCTGGGCGTGCGCTTTTCGCCGCTGTTCAGTGGCACCGACCAGGACCGGGTCTACATCGGCCTGGTGGAAGAAGACCCGCACCTTACCTATATCGAAGCGATCAAAGTGCTGGAAGCGTCGGGCATCGCCTATGTGTCCATCGCCGAAGCCGACTGGGACAACGCGCCCGACCTGCCCGAGACTTTCCGCCAGGCCGTGCGCCGCACCTTCAGCGGCAGGATCATCTACGCCGGCCGCTACACCGCCGAGCGCGGCGCACGGCTGGTAGAGACCGGGTTGGCGGACCTGATCGCCTTTGGACGGCCCTTCATTGCCAACCCGGACTTGCCCCAGCGGCTGTTCAATGGCTGGCCATTGAATGCGTTGAAGGCCGAAGGCCTGTATGGCGGGACACAGGCGGGGTATGTGGACTATCCGGTGTATGCCCAACAGCCGTGATAGCCCATGATGGCCTGTGTTTTATCCAGTGTGGGAGGAGGCTTGCCCTAACGCCGGTCAGTTAAACGAACGCTATGCTCGAAGCAATGAAGATCAAATGTGGGAGCTGGCTTGCCTGCGAAAGCGGTCGTGCAGTAACAGATACAGTGACTGACACACCACCTTCGCGAGCAAGTCGAATCGCCTCACTTCACCCGCAACACAATCTTGCCGATATGGTCCCCACCTTCCATCCGCGCATGGGCCTGGGCGGCGTCGGTGTAGGCGTAGACCTGGTCGATCATCGGTAGGCAGCGCCCGGCACTGAGTACCGGCCACACGTGTTCACGCAGTTGCTGGGCAATCTCGGCCTTTTCTTCCCGGGTGCGGGCGCGCAGCAGTGAGCCGGTGATCACCGCGCGTTTGCCGAGGATGGTCAGCAGGTCGACGTCGTTGGCCTTGCCGCCACCGAGGAAGCCGAGGATCACCAGGTGGCCGTCCATGCCCAGGGCCTTGAGGTTATTGTTCAGGTACGAGGCGCCCATGATATCGAGGATCACGTTGACGCCTTTGCCGTCGGTCTGTTTGGCGATGACCTCGGCAAAGTCCTGTTCGCGGTAGTTGATCGGCTCGGCACCGAGCTTGGCAATCGCCGCGCATTTGTCGGCGCTGCCCGCCGTGGCGAATGCCTGGATGCCGAACTCCTGGCAGAGCATCAACGCGGTGGTACCGATGCCACTGGTGCCGCCGTGGATCAATGCGCGCTGGCCCTTATGGGCACCGCCGAGGCCGAACAGGTTGGCCCAGACCGTGAAGAACGTTTCCGGCACGGCAGCGGCCTGAATCCAGTCCATGCCCGCAGGGATCGGCAGCGCCTGGCTGGCCGGCACCGCGCAATACTGCGCATAGCCGCCGCCATTGGTCAGGGCGCAAACCTTGTCGCCCACGCTGTATTCGTTCACGCCAGTGCCCAGCGCCACCACTTCACCGGCCACTTCCAACCCCGGAATCGGGCTCATGCCGGGCTTCATCGGGTATTTGCCCGCGCGCTGCAAGGCGTCTGGGCGGTTGACCCCGGCGGCGTGCACGCGAATCAGAATCTCGCCTGGCCCGGCCACTGGCACGTCGGCGCTGCGCGGCTGCAAGACCTCGGGCCCGCCAGGGGTGGTGATTTCGATCAGGGTCATTTCTTGGGGAAGCGTCATGGAAAAATTCCTGTAGCGATGAGCGTATGGGTTGGGACCGTAGCGCGGGGTCGGCAGTTCAGCAAGATCATGCCGGGTTCTTTGGGCAATGCAAACGCAGGATTTCAGCACAAGCCTGCAAGTGCGGCGACGCGACGTTGGACACACTGACTGCCGGTCATTTTCGACGCAAACAGGTGGCATATGAACCAAGCAAGAAATCAGGATATCGGGCTGTTGTTTCTGCGGGTCAGCGGGGCGTTGTTCCTGCTGTGGGTGCATGGGTTGCCCAAGTTGTTCCACTACAGCGAGCAATTGAAGCTGATCGAGGACCCGTTTCACCTGGGCGGCCATGTCACGTTGCTGCTGGCGATCTTTGCCGAGGTGCTGTGCCCGCTGCTGATCATCGCGGGCGTGCTGGTGCGCCTGGCGTGCCTGCCGATCCTGGCGGTGCTGGTCATCGCGTTGCTGGTGGTGCACCCGGAGTGGACGCTGTTCGAAGGTCAGTTCGGCTGGCTGCTGTTGATCATCTTTACCAGCATCCTCATTGCCGGGCCGGGCCGGCTGGTATTGGCTCAGCGCTTTGCTTGAAAAAAAAAAGGCCGGGCGAGCCCGGCCAAACAAGGAGAGGATGTTTCAAGGTTCAGCGGTTCAGGAACCCCAACAGGTCTTCATTGAGCTGTTGAGCGTGGGTCACGGCAAACCCGTGCGGCGCATCCTTGTACACCTTCAATTGCGCGCCCTCGATCATCTGCGCCGCGACTTTGCCGGTGGTGTCGAACGGCACGATCTGGTCGCCGTCGCCATGGATCACCAGGGTCGGTACGTCGATCTTGCCCATGTCCGGGCGGAAGTCGGTTTGCGAGAACGCGGTGACGCAATCCACGGTCGACTTGAGCGAGGCAAGCATGGCGATCTGCAGGGTTTGGCTGAGCACACCCTCCGAGACGTGCTGGCCTTTATTGAGACCGAAGAACGGCGTGTTGAAGTCGCTGATGAACTGCGCACGATCCTTCAGCAGGCCGGCCTTGATGCCATCGAACACCTCACCAGGCACGCCTTGGGGGTAGTCGGCTTGCTGGCCGAAGATCGGCGTGACCGCGCCCAACAACACCAGGCCGGCGACACGGGCACTGCCGTGGCGGGCGATGTAGCGCGCCACGTCACCGCCACCCATGGAGAAGCCCACCAGGGTCACGTCCTGCAGGTCCAGGTGTTCGATCAACTGGGCGATATCGTCAGCGAAGGTGTCGTAGTCGTTACCGGTCCAGGGCTGGTCCGAGCGGCCAAAACCACGACGGTCAAAGGCAATGGTGCGAAAGCCACGGCTGCTCAGGTATTCCATCTGGTATTCCCACATGTCCGCATCCAGCGGCCAGCCGTGGCTGAACAGCACGGGCTTACCGCTGCCCCAGTCCTTGAAGTAGATCTGGGTACCGTCTTTGGCAACGAATGTGCTCATCTGAAACTCCTTGCAGGGCTGAAAAAGGGCGGTGAAAAAACCGCATCACTATTGCCGTAAACCTGAGCCGAGGCTTGTATGGGTGTGCTTGTCTCACCAACTGAACTTGAGCTCCATGCCCAGGTAATTGCTGTCGTGTCCACCGGCATCACGCAGGGTCTGGCCGACCGCGTAGTGCACGGCCTCGACCGCACCGCTGAGGTTGGGCGTAAAGGCGTAGTCGGTGCGCAGTTGACCGTAGGCGCCGGTCCAGCGCTCACCTTGGCCCGCCGTGCCAGCCACGGGCAGGTTGGGCTGGGTGTAGACGGCGTCTGCGGTGGTCTGCCGCCACAGCAGGCCGACGGCGGTTTGCACGCTGAGCTTGGCGAGGGGCTTGACGGTAATCGACGGCTTGACGTGGATCAGGTTGCTGTAGCCGGTATAGCCCGCCAGGGAAAAGTAATAGCCATTGGGGAACAGCGGGTTGAAGGTGCCGACCCGGCCGTCACCGGCCTGGCGGTCACCGGAAGCGATATCCAGTTGCAGGCCGATACGCGGCTTCCAGGCCAGCGTGTCAAAGGTGTAGCCGGTGCGGCTGCCACCGGCCCAGGCGCGAATCGTCTTGCTACCCACCGAGCCCCGTTGCAGCATGGCTTCGACGTCCCAGTCGAAACCCTGGGCTGCGCCACCGAGACGGGCGTCCAGCAACTGGCGCGTCTCTTCGCCGTCGGCGTCCAGGTAATGAGCGGCGCTGTGCTCGTACACGCCGTAATAGGCCGACAGCTCATTGGTGCCGCCCACCAGCCGCTCGACCCGCAGCATGTGGAAGCGCGCGTCGCTGTTGGACTTGTCGTCGAAATGCCGGCCATCCTGATACTGCACCGGTTGGCTGGCGATCCCGATAAAGCGCCATTGCGGCGTTTCCCAGTCCGCCCACAACGCATCGAAGGACTGCCGCACATTCGGGCCGTCCCGTGACGAGATGAAGCGCTGCAAGTCGAAGGCGAAATCCTGGCGGCCAGCCCGTGCCTTGAAGGTGCCGGCGCTGAAGGTCTTCACGTATTCGGCAAAGGCCAGGCGCAGGTCGACGCGGTTCTGGTCGGCACCGCCAATCGTGGTCTTGTCATAGGCCCGCACATCTTCCAGCTGGGTGAACAGCCGCCAGTGTTCGTTCAGGTGCAAGTCGGCGTGCACCTGAAAGCGCTGGATCAGGTAGCGGTCACGCGGTACATCCCGCACGCCGAACCCGCTGGCGTCGTTCATCTCGAAGCGTTCACGCAAGGTTGCGCCCAACGACAAGTAGGTGAACGGGTTGGCGGCGGACAGTGGGATGTACTTGAGGTTGTCCAGCGGTTGCGTGCGCAACGCCGGGTCCTTGAGCACAGACCAGTCCTCCTGCCAGCGGTTGGCCTTGATCACCGGGCGTACCGGCGGGTCGTCGGCCTGCACGCTGCCAGCAAGCAACGGCCACAGCACCGCCAGGCTCCAGCCTGCGTGACGAATCATTTTGCCGCGCTGAGTTGGTGGATTTCTGCGACATAACCGCCGGGGAACTCCACCAACGCACTGCGCCGACCTTTGCTGTCGAACGCCGGCACCAGCACGGTGGCACCAGACCCGGTGGCCTTGCCCAGGGTGGCGGCGAGGTCGTTGACCTGATAACCGGTGGTGTCGTGGCCGAACGGGTAGGGCAGTTGGCCGTTGGTGACCAGCACCGCCATGCGCCCGAACGGCGATTCGATATCCACGCGGCGGTAGTGGCCGCCGACCTGGCCGACATCAACCCCTGGGGCGTGCTTGTCGTCGCTCACTACCTTGCCGTGGGAGAAACCCAGGAACGCCTTGATAAACCGCTCGGCGCTGTCGTGAGACACATACACACGGTTTTCCGGCACGGTGTCGAAGGCGGTGTAATCCGGGGTCTTGGTGTGCCAGTAGAGCTGCATGTTCACACCACCCGGCCACTGCACCACGGCATCACGGCCGATGGGGTCGGGGAAATCGCTGACGATCACATCGGCGCCATTTTCCCGCGCGGCCTTGAGGGCCACGTCCATGTCCTTGACCAGATAGCCGTTGCGTTCCTGGCCGAACGGGTGGGGTACGGGGGTGGTAAAGCCGAACAACGACACCGTACCCGCCGGGGTTTGCAGCAGCTGCGAGGTGGTGCTGCTCGGTACCGGCAGCACATTGACCACGACCTGGGGCGTGCTTTTGCCGCCGAAGGTGGCGAGGAAACTCTGGGCAAAACGGTCCACATCGGCCGGTGCCACATACACATGGCTGGTGTCGTATTGCGGCGCCACGGCCACGCTTGGGGTGGCGGCGAACGCGCTGTTCATCATCGCGCTTGCCAGCAGCGTCAATGCCAGCGATACCTTGGTTGTTGTGTTACCCATGCCCGTTCTCCAGCGCTTCTGAGGGTTCGAAAGCCGTGAGGTTAGGGGGGCAGGGCGGTGGGGAATTGTATGGACGTGCTCGGTTGAACGTTTCAGCTACCTGACGCACCTCAATTTAAATGTGGGAGCTGGCTTGCCTGCGATGACGGCGTGTCAGTCACTGCATCTATGACTGCACGACCGCTTTCGCAGGCAAGCCAGCTCCCACATTTGATCTTCGCTGCTTTGGGCATTGCGGTCAGGCCACCATGATGATCTTCGATACCAATTCCACCACCGTCTTGGCCTGCAGTTTCTTCATCAACCGCGCCCGGTGCACCTCAACGGTGCGGTGGGAGATCGCCAGGCGCAGGGCGATTTCCTTGGATTTGAAGCCGTTGACGATGTGCATGGCAATTTCCCGCTCACGGGGCGTGAGGTCGCCGGTGCCCTGGTGCATGCGGTCCAGGCGTTCGAAGTGCCAGATCATCAGTTTGAATGGGTCTTTGGGCGTGAGGGTGTAACCGTGGGACTTGGCCCAGAACACTTCGCCGTTGTGGTGCTGCATGAAGCGTTCATCGGAATAAAAGCCGTTGTCGCTGTCGAGCAGCCAGTCATGGCTTCGCTTGCCGATGGCGTGGTAGTCGGCCTGGGACGGGTAGATCAGCAGGGTTAGTTGGTTGACCAGTGCATCGCGCGTATAGCCGAACAGCTTCAGAAAAGCGTCGTTGCAGTCGAGAATCACGCGGTCGCTGGTGACGATCTGCGGGGCAGGGGACAGCTTGAACGCCAGGCGTTCGAGGTCGGGAAATTGCTGGGCTAGCGCGGTCATGGGGCATCCTGCCTCGTTGTTCAATGCCCTGGGGCGCTACTTACCCGTGTAAGTAGTTACACGAATTGGCGCACGATCAGGGGTGGTTCATTGTAAGTAAAGTCCGAATCAAGAACAGAAGAAATTGATTATGCCTGCTGATTGCGTCTCCATTGTTGCCGCTGGTCACTCCCGCTTTGGTCGCCTGGAAGGCACGACGCTGGAAGACCTGATCGTCCAGGTGACCCGGGAAGCCCTGAGCGACGCCGAGATTGACGCGTCGCAAATCGATGCGTTGTTCCTCGGTCATTTCAACTCGGGGCTGGTGCCCGACGGGTTTGCCGCCTCATTGCTATTGCAAGCCGACCCCGGTCTGCGCTTCAAACCTGCCACCCGCTGTGAAAACGCCTGTGCGTCCGGCTCGGCAGCGATCCAGGCGGGGGTCAATGCGATTCTCTCCGGCAGCGCCGAGCTGGTATTGGTAGTGGGCGCCGAGAAGATGACCCACACCAGCACCGCCGCAGTCACCCAAGCCTTGGCCGGGGCCGGTTACCAGAACGACCCGGCCGAAGCCGGCCTGAGTTTCCCGCAGTTGTTCGGCCGCGCCGCCCGCCAATACGCCGAGCGTTACCACTGCCCGCTGGGCTCGATGGCGGCCATCGCCACCAAAAACCACTCCAATGCCATGGCCAACCCCTTGGCGCAGATGCATCGGGAGATGAATTTCGAGCACTGCAATAACGTCTCCCAAAGCAACCCGTTCGTGGCCGAGTCCCTGCGCCTGACCGATTGCTCGTTGATCAGCGATGGCGCCGCCGCCATCATCCTCGCCTCGCCCAAACGTGCGCGGGCGTTTCGTCGCGAGGTGCAGATACGTGCAATGACCCAGGTCAACGACACGCTGCCCATCGCCCAACGCGACATCCTCGCCTTCGAGGGCCCGCAGCGGGCGATTCACTCAGCATTGCGCGGCGCAAATGTGACCCTGGCCGACCTGAGCTTCGCCGAAGTGCACGACTGCTTCACCATTGCCGAGTTGCTGATCTACGAAGCCATGGGCCTGGCGCCCAAGGGCGAAGGCCATCGCGTGCTCGACAGCGGCGTGGTGCGCGCCGGCGGGCGCTTGCCGGTGAACCTTTCCGGCGGGCTCAAGGCCAAGGGGCACCCCGTCGGTGCCACGGGGGTGTCCATGCATGCCTTGGCGTTCCGGCAATTGACCGGCGAACCGATTGGCCTGGCGGTGCCCAACCCGGAGTTTGGCCTGGTGTTCAATATGGGCGGCATGGCGGTGGCCAACTACGCCTCGGTCCTGCAGGCACGCCGGAGCTGAGCCATGAACATTGCCAACTGGCTGCACGACACCCAGCGCCGGGCCCCGCAACGCCCGGCCTTGTTCGACGGCAGCGTGCAAGTGGCCGACTACGCCACCTTCGCCGCCCACGTGCGCCAACGCGCCGCGCACCTGGTGGAGCAGCATGGCCTGGTGCCGGGAGACGCGGTGGCGCTGCTGATGAAAAACAGCTGCGACTACCTGGAACTGCTCTACGCCATCTGGTGGATGGGCGGCGTGGCGGTGCCGATCAACGCCAAGCTGCACCCCAGCGAAGCGGCGTGGATTACCGATAATGCCGAGGCGCGGCTGATCTTTACCGACGGCGGCCAGGTATTTTCATCGCGGGATTTGCCCGCGCATTGCACGGAACTGGACGGCCACCCGCTGCCGCCCAGCCATGGTTGGCCCGGCCTGGAGCAGCCGGTGCCCCGCCAGGATCACGACCTCGCCTGGCTGTTCTACACCTCCGGCACCACCGGGCGTTCCAAGGGCGTGATGCTGTCCCACGGCAACTTGATCGCCATGTCGCTGTGCTACGCCACGGATGTCGATCAAGTGAGTGCCGACGATGCGGCGCTGTATGCCGCGCCCATGTCCCACGGCGCCGGCCTGTACAACTTTATCCATGTGCGCTGCGGCGCCCGGCATGTGGTGCCGGCTTCCCATGGCTTCGATGCCGCCGAGCTGTTCGGGCTGGCCGAGCACATGGGCGATGTGTCGTTGTTTGCTGCGCCGACCATGGTCAAACGCATGGTCGAGCAGGCGCGGCGCCAGGATTATCACGGCGCCGGCATCAAGACTATCGTCTACGGCGGCGGCCCCATGTACCTGGCCGACCTGCGCGAAGCAGTCGACACCTTCGGCCCGCGCCTGGTGCAGATCTACGGCCAGGGCGAGAGCCCGATGACCATCAGCGTCTTGCCACGCGCCTTGATCGCCGAGCGCCAGCGTCCCGACTGGGCCACCTTGGCCGCCTCGGTGGGCCACGCGCAAGCCTGTGTCGAGATCCGCATTCTTGATGCCGAGCACCAGCCACTGCCCACCGGCGAGCGCGGTGAAATCGCGGTGCGTGGCGCCACGGTGATGCAAGGCTATTGGCGCAACCCGCAGGCCACGCGCCAGACGCTGGTGGACGGCTGGCTGCTGACCGGCGACATCGGCTACCTCGACCCGGCCGGCTACCTGACCCTGACGGATCGCTCCAAGGACGTGATCATCAGTGGCGGCAGCAACGTGTACCCGCGTGAAGTCGAGGAAGTGCTGGCCCAGCATCCCGAGGTGTTCGAAGTGTGCGTGGTGGGCGAGCCGGACGCGCAATGGGGTGAGTCGGTGGTGGCCTTTGTCGTGACGCGCAGCGGCCAGCCGCTGGACGAAAGCGAGCTGACGGCCTGGTTCCTGGCGCGCATGGCCTCGTTCAAAAAGCCGAAAAAATATGTGTGGCGCAGCGATTTGCCGAAGAACAGCTACGGCAAGATTCTCAAGACCGACTTGCGGCATTGGCTGCAAACCGCGAGTATCGCCGCGCTTTAACATGGATCGATAATCAGACAAGGAGTCCCGACGATGGGCAATCCCGCACAAGACACCGTCCGCAAGCGCCGCCGTGCGTTTCTGGGCGCCACCTCCGGCCACTTGATCGAGTGGTACGACTACGGCGTGTATGGCTTTCTCGCGGTCTATATCGGCCAGGCGTTCTTCGTCTCCGATGACCCCACCACCAGCCTGTTGGCCAGCTTTGCCGCGTTTGCACTGAGCTTCTTTATCCGCCCTCTGGGTGGGCTGTTCTTTGGCCCGCTGGCGGACAAGATCGGCCGGCGCAAAACCCTGATCATGGCGCTGGTGATGATGACCGGCTCCACGGTGATGCTGGGCCTGTTGCCGACCTACGCCAGCCTGGGCATCGCCGCACCGATCCTGTTGATTCTGGTGCGCTGCGTACAGGGCTTCTCGGCGGGCGGCGAAATCGGCACCGTCACCAGCTTTATCTCTGAATACGCCGGCCCCGGTCGCCGCGGCTTTGCCACCTGCTGGCTGATGGTTACCGCCGTACTCGGCCTGCTGCTCGGCGGCGCTGTGGCCAACGGCATGACCTGGGGGCTGGGCGCCGAGGTCATGCAGGAATGGGCCTGGCGCGTACCGTTCCTGATCGCCGCGCCCCTGGGCTTTATCTCCATGTACATCCGCCTCAAGCTCGAAGACAGCCCCGAGTTCCTGGCCCTGCAACGCGCCGGGCAAACGTCGCGGGCGCCGCTGCGCGAGGTCTGGCAGTGGAAGCGTGCGATTGCCCTGGTGTTCTTTATCATCACTTTGCACAGCTCGATTTTCTACCTGGTGCTGACCTTTGCCTCGACCTACATGGCCAAGATCCTCAAGTTCGACAGCGGCACCACCTTGCTGTACGTGTTCGTCGCCAGCTTCTCGGCGGCTTTCGTGATGCCATTTGGCGGGGCCTTTACCGATAAATACGGGCGCAAGCCGTTCCTGATGGTGATCGGCACCTTGGCGACCCTGGCGATGTTCTGGCTGTTCAAATCCGCCCCCACCGCCACCCCGGCGACCTTCTTCGCGCCGTTGATGGCGGTGGCGATTTTGTTCGGGCTGTACGCGTCGTCAACCTATGCGCTGATGAGTGAACTGCTGCCCACGCGCATTCGTTCCACCGGGATTGCGGTGGCCTATAACGTGCCGGTGGCGGTATTTGGCGGCAGCGCACCGTTGATTTCCACCTGGCTGATCAAGGTGACAGGCGACATTACCTCGCCGTGGTATTTCTACGTGGCGACCGGGGTGGTGTCGTTGCTGGCGTTGGTGGTGTTGCGCAAGGAGGATTTTGTCGCCAGCGGTCACTCGACAACCGTGCCTCCCAGCGCTGCGTTGGCTTGAAGCACGAACACCCCGTAGGAGCGAGCTTGCTCGCGAAAAACTCATAGGCGCCGCGCTTATTCAGGCAGCACGCGTTATCGTTGAGGTTCTTCGCGAGCAAGAACTAGGCGTCCCCCTCGCTCCTACAGGTACAGAGAATTGCCATGCCGGCCACCCGCTTGACCCTGATCTGCCACGCCATCACGCCCCTGCAAAAGCAGGGGCGTTTCTCTGATGACGAGTCCGTCACGATGGACTGGCAGGGCGCGGCCTTGTCCCTGGCCGGCCGCTACAAACAACAGGCACGCCTGCTGTGCGGCCCCGAGGCCAGAACCTGCCAGAGCGCTGGCTTGTTCGGCGATAACGCCCAGGTCGACCCCGCTTTACGCGACCTTGATGTCGGCGCATGGAAAGGCCAGCGCATCGGCCAACTCGACAGCGCAACCTTGAACACCTGGGCCACCGACAGCGCCAGTGCAGTCCATGGCGGCGAGTCGGTGGGTCAGTTGTGCATTAGGGTTGGCCAATGGCTCAACTCCCTCGAAACCCACCCCGGCCATGTCATCGCCGTGACCCACCCGTTCGTCATCCGCGCGGCGATGCTGTCCGTCATGCAGTTGCCGAGCGCGATGTTCTACCGGATCGACGTCGAGCCATTGTCCGCCACCGAGCTACGCTTCAACGGCGTGTGGCGCCTGCGCCTGGAAACTTCCGCCTGATTCCCGGAACATGGCAAAATCAACGCCCCGCACTGAGAGCACCCCATGAAACGCATCCTGATCATCGGCATTGGCGCCGGCAACCCTGACTACATCACGATGCAGGCCGTGAAGGCGCTGAACCGTACCGACGTGTTCTTCCTGATGGACAAGGGCCAGAGCAAGGACAAGTTGATCGACCTGCGCCGGGAAATCTGCGACACCTACATCACCGAACCCGGCTACCGTTTTGTCGAGGCCGATTGCCCGGAGCGGGTGCGTGGTGAAATCGACTACACCACCGCCGTGCAAGACCTCAACCGCGATAAGCAGCAGACCTTCGAACGCATGATCAACGAAGAAATGGCCGACGGCGAAGTCGGGGCGTTTTTGGCCTGGGGCGACCCGGCGCTGTACGACAGCACCATTCGTATCTTGCAGGCGATTCTTGCCAGTGGCCGCTGTGTGTTCGAGTTTGAAGTGATCCCCGGTATCACCAGCGTGCAGGCCCTGGCGGCGCAGCATAAGGTGCCGCTCAACCGTATCGGCAAGTCCATCGAAATCACCACTGGGCGACGGCTGGCGGCGGGGCAGGCGAGTGATGCCGATACCCTGGTGGTGATGCTCGACGCCGAAGATTCCTACCGCAGCGTAGCGGATCAGGACCTGGATATTTACTGGGGCGCCTACCTGGGCACGCCGGACGAGATCCTGATCAGCGGTAAAGTGGCGCACGTGGCAGAAGAGATCGAACGGGTACGCAAGGCGGCGCGCCTGGAAAACGGCTGGATCATGGACACCTATTTGCTGCGCAAACCCTGAGGTAAACCCGATGCTCAAACAGCTTGCCCTCGCCTTGGCCCTGGTGGCCGGCGCCGCTCATGCCGACACCGGCTTGCACACCGACTTGCCGTTGTCCTACCTGGAGCAGACCCAGGGCGACGCACGCAACCAGCCGTTGGTGATCTTCCTGCATGGTTTTGGCAGCAACGAGGAAGATTTGTTTGGCATCAAGGACGCGTTGCCATCTACCTGGACCTACCTGTCAGTACGTGCGCCGCTGCCGGTAGAGCCGCAGGGTTATCGTTGGTTTACCAAGACCGATGAGCCTGAGTACAACGGCGAGACCGATGAATTGTTCAGCAGCGCCCGGCTGATCAAGGACTTTGTGCTCAAGGCCACCGCCAAGTACCACACCCAAAGTGATCGGGTGTTCCTGGTGGGGTTCAGCCAGGGCGCGATCATGTCTTACGAGGTGGCTTTGCGTGAACCCGAGTGGGTGCGCGGTATCGCCGCACTCAGTGGCAGCGTGCTACCGGGGCTCAGGTCTGCGCTGAAACCGGATGGGTCCATGGGCAAGCTGGCGATCTTTATCGGCCATGGCACCTTGGACCAGGCGCTGCCCTTCAGCTCGGCCACGCAGGCGAACAAGGTGCTGACAGGGTTGGGGCTCAAGCCGGAGTTTCATGAGTACCCGGGGATGAATCACACCATCAGCGAAGCGGAAATCCAGGACTTAAAAGCCTGGCTTGAGAAAAGCCTGAAGTGAAATGCGGTTAAAAATGTGGCAGCTTGCCTGCGATAGCGGTGGCTCAGTAAAGATTGAGTGACTGACACACCGCCATCGCGGGCAAGCCCGCTCCCACATGGGTTTTGTGTTGGCTGGAAGAGGGGGCTACTTGCCGCCTGTAATCTGCTTCACCAACTGCGCATGCCCCTTCACATCATCCGCCCGGGAAATGGCCTGAATCACCAGCAAATGGTTGCCCGAACCACCCAGGAATGTGGAGTTCAAGGTCTTGCCACCACCTTGGGTGGCGCTGCTGTCCACTTGGCGCAGGCCCAGGCCCTTGTAGGTGAGTTTCTTCTCGCCCAGTTTCTTGAAGTCAGGCAGGGCAGCGCTCTGGTCCTTGACGAAATCGGCCACGGCGCCGTCTAGGAACTGCGGGTCGTTATCCTGGATAGTTGCCCCATCGTTGCGCACGGTTTCGGCGACGATCACCACACTTTTCGTCGTTGAGTTAGCGTACAGGGTGCCTTGGGTGTCAGCGGTGCCGTCTTGCGCTGTGCCGGAGGGCAGGGTGTCGGCGCTGTAGGCCTTGGGCAGTTTGAAGGTGAACTTGCCACCCAAGGTGGAGATGGTCTGGGTGGTGGGCTTTGCAGCAGCGAATACGCTGCCGGCGGTGAGCGCGAGGGCCAGCAGCATTGCGGTCTTGGTGAACGTGGCCATGAAGCACTCCGGGGATGAACGAAATTGCGGCGTATTCTGTCAGAAAATTCGCAATCTCGTTCATCGGCCCCGTCACACTTTGTCGGAAGACTCTTCCTCAAGCCTGTCCATTTCAAACAGGCGCGCCAGTTCCGCACGGGCTTCCTGGGCGGTTTGCATGACCTTGGCCGCGTCGTCGTACACCGCGTGTTGGGCGGCGAGTACCTGCTGGTCGTGGGTCTTGAAGCGGTTGATGCGCGCATCGGCCTGGGCCTGGCTCAAACCGAGGCCGACCAGGGTACGGCGGCTCATTTCCAGGCTGGAGTAGAAGGTTTCACGCACCGGTGAAGCGTCCAGGTCCACCAGGCGGTGTACGTGCTGGCGGTTACGCGCACGGGCGATGATCTTCATGTGCGGGTAGAGGTTGCGCACCAACTCGGCGGTCTTGATGTTGATCTCTGGGTCGTCCATGGCGATCACGAAGAATTCCGCCTGATCGACTTTGGCCGCGTGGAGGATTTCCGGGCGCTGGGGGTCGCCGTAGAACACCGGCATACCGCCGAAACTGCGGGTCAGCTCGATGGTTTCCACCGAGGTGTCGAGGGCGATGAACGAGATGTTCTGCGCGCGCAGGATGCGCGCCACGATCTGGCCCATACGGCCCATGCCGGCGATGACCACGCGGGGCGCATCGCTTTCGATGGCGCGGTATTCCTCGGGTACTTCCACCGGCTTGACCTTGGGCTTGAACAGCTTCGGGCACACCAGCAACAGCAGCGGGGTCACGGCCATGGACAGCGTGATGGTGAGTACCAGCACGTCGTACAGCTGCGGTTCGAACAGGCCCTGGTCGCGGCCGATCTTGAACACCACAAAGGCGAACTCACCCCCCGCCGCCAGCACCACGCCCAGGCGTAAAGCGCTTTCGCGGTTGAGGTCGCCCACCATTCGCCCGACGGCGTACAGCAGCGGCAGCTTCAAGCCGATCAGCAGCAGGGTCAGGCCGATCACCACCAGCGGTGTGCTGAGCAGCAGACTGAGGTTGGCGCCCATGCCCACGCTGATAAAAAACAGCCCCAGCAGCAGGCCCTTGAACGGCTCGATCTGGGATTCCAGTTCGTGGCGGTATTCCGAATCCGCCAGCAGCAGGCCGGCGAGGAAGGCCCCCAAGGCCATGGACACGCCCACCAACTCCATCAGCCAGGCGGTGCCGATCACCACCAGCAACGCGGTGGCGGTGGACACTTCGCGCAGGCCGGTCTTGGCGACAATGCGAAACACCGGGCGCAACAGGTAGCGCCCGCCGATGATCACCACGGCGATGCTGCCCAGGATCTGCAGCACATGTTGCAGGCCTTGGGCCTCGGTGGTCGGATGATCGCTGCCGGCCAGCAACGGCACCATGGCGATCAGCGGGATGGCGGCGATGTCCTGGAACAACAGGATGGCAAAGGCCAGGCGCCCGTGGGGTTGGTTGAGCTCCTTGCGTTCGGCCAGGCTTTGCAGGCCAAACGCCGTAGACGACAGCGCCAGGCCCAGGCCCAGCACGATGGCGCTGTTCCACGACTGGCCAAACAGCCACAGCGCGACCGCGCCCATCACCACACCGGTGAGCAGGACCTGGGCCAGACCGACGCCGAACACCGCCTTGCGCATCACCCATAAACGTTTGGGTGACAATTCCAGGCCGATGATGAACAGCAACAGCACCACGCCCAGTTCAGAAAACTGCGCCACGCTTTGCGGGTTGCCGATCAGGCCGAGTACTGACGGGCCGATGATCACACCGGCGAACAGATAGCCCAGCACGGCGCCCAATTGCAGGCGCTTGGCCAGGGGCACGGTCAGCACGGCGGCGAACAGGAACACCACGGCTGCTTGTAACAGATTGCCTTCATGGGGCATTACGAACTCCAGCATTTGCATCGATCAACGGTAGGAGCGAGCTTGCTTGCGAAGAACGCAAGGGCACCGCGTTGTGTCTGGTTTGTCGCGTCATCGTTGAGGATTTTCGCGAGCAGGCTCGCTCCTACGGTGGGGAGGATAGGGCGCTATTAGAGCGCTTTTTCACATTTGGAAACTTGTATTTTTGACGCGACAGCCAATGGTTGTTGGCGCTCATCCCATTCTTACACCGGTTTTACGAAAGTATTAATACCATTTAATTCAATGGCTTTCGCGCAGGTCTACTAACGTTTCGAAAAACTGAACCAGTAGTCACCACGGTCAGGTGTTTCGAATTCGATGCGTGTGGATCGTTGAAACAAGGCGTGCACGCAGTCACGGATGAAAGGCTTGGACCACAAGGAGTAGAACGTGGATAGAAGACTTGCGACTGCCGCTTTACCTCGTATTTCTGCGCTTTCTCTTGCGATCCGCCTGGGCGTGGCCGGGCTGGTGATGGGGCTGGCGAGCCCGGATGTGTTCGCCGCCTGTAGCCCGGCGAGTCCCACCGCTGGAGCGACGGTGACCTGTACGGGTGTGCCGACATTGCTGCTGATTCCCAACACCTTCAACAGCGCTGTCAACACCCTCACGGTCAACGTCACCGCCGGGACGAAGCTCAATACATTGGTGGGTGGTGTCGCGCTGAGCCTGACGGGCAACAACACGACATTGAACAACGCCGGCACCATTGACCCGGCAGTACTTGGGTTGGTTTCAGCCCTGAGCGGTGGTGTGGTGATCGGCAACTCGACAGCCAATGCGCTGAACATCACCAACGCGGCCACCGGCGTTATTAACGGTACCGGCGCGCTGCTTGGGTTGAACCTGGCCTCGCTGGGCGGCATGGCACTCAATGCCACCAACGGCGTAGGCGGCACCACCACGATTGTCAACGACGGCACCATTGGTTCGTCTTTCTTGCTCGGCCTTTCGCTGCTTTCCTCCGACACCCCGGTGGTGGCGGTACAGGGTGGCGGGCAGGTCAATATGACGAATAACGGCACCCTGACCGGGCGCGTGGCGTTCGAGAGCTCCACTACAGGGAACACGTTCCGCAACACCGGCACTATCTCTGGCGGTGTGTCGATGGGGGCCGCCAGTACCAACACCTTTACGGCAGTCACAGGCTCGCAAGTGACCAACGGCGGCGGCCTCGGCTTAAGCCTTGGCGGACTGATCGGCGTGAACCTGACGTTCGCCCCCACCGGCCAGGTGGACGGCGGCGCAGGCGGCAGCAACTCGCTGATCCTTGAAAACACGACGGGCGTCGGTGGTGGCAGTACAGGCACCGGCACGGCTTCAAGCGCCAACTATGTCAACTTCAACAACCTGGCCATCAATAGTGGCACCTGGACGTTGCAGGGGCCGTTGGTCAGCGGCAGCACTACGCTCAATGGCGGTGTGGCGCAATTCAATAACAACGCGACATTTGGCAGCGGTGTGCTCACGTCCAACGGCGGCGCTATCGAGGCCACCGGCAACGGCCTGACACTGGCCAACCTGATGACCCTGGGTACCGGTGGTTTAACGGTACAGGGCGCCTCGACCGGGTTGACCCTGAGTGGTGTGATCTCGGGCGCCGCGGGTGTGAGCAAAGCGGGTACCGGCGAATTGATCCTCAGTGGCACCAACACCTTCCAGGGTGGTACCACCTTGAACGCCGGCACGCTTACATTGGGCAATGCCGCGGCGCTAGGTACCGGTGCCTTGACCGTTGCGGGTGCGAGTACGTTGCAGAGCAATGCAGCCTTGACCACCAGCAATGCAATCGCCTTGAACGCCAATCTGACCGTGGACGGCGTGAACCCGCTGACCCTTGGCGGGGTTGTCAGCGGTGGTTCCGGGTTGATCAAGGAGGGCGTATCGAGCCTGGCGCTTACGGGCAACAATACTTACACCGGCGCCACGGCCCTCAACGCCGGTTCGCTGGTGGTGGGCTCCAATACTGCGCTCGGCGCCAGTGTGTTGAACGCCTCGGCGGGTACCACGTTGGATGCCAGTGCAGCAGTGAGCCTGGGCAATAACCTCAACCTGGGCGGTAACCTGACCCTTGGCGGCAGCAACGCGCTGACCCTTGGCGGTGTGGTGGCGGGCCTTGGTGGGTTGATCAAGAACGGCCCGGCGGATCTGCTCCTCAATCAAGCGAACACTTACCTGGGCAACACGGCACTCAACAGCGGCAAGCTGGTGATTGGCGCTACCGGTGCCTTGGGTGCGGGTACGTTGAATGCAGCCGCAGGCACGACCCTGGACGCCAGCACCAGTGCCACGCTGACTAACGCGATCAACCTGGCCGGTAACCTTGGAATCGGTGGCAGCGCCAACCTGACCCTGGGCGGCACAGTCAACGGTGCAGGCAGCCTGACCAAGAACGGCACAGCCGGCCTGACACTGAGCGGCAGCAATAACTTCCTGGGTGGCACCACGCTGAATGCCGGCACGCTGACCGTCGGCAGCAACACGGCGCTTGGCCTGGGCAACTTGACCGTCGGCGGCGCCGCCACCCTGGACAGCACCTCGGCGGTGGCGTTGGGCAATGGTATCGCCCTCAACGCCGGGCTGACCGTCGGCGGCACCAATGGGCTGACCCTGGGCGGTGTGGTCAGCGGCGCGGGTGCGCTGATCAAGGATGGCCTGGCCAACCTGACCCTTAACGGCATCAACACGTTCACCGGTGGCACCAGCCTCAACGCCGGTACGTTGACCTTGGGCACGGCAGGCGCATTGGGCGCAGGCCCCTTGACGGTCGGCGGTGCGGCAACCCTGGATAACAGTGCGGCCCTTACCCTGGGCAACGGGATTGCCTTGAATGGCGACCTGACGCTCGCGGGCAACAATGACCTGAACCTCAGCGGCGTGCTCAGCGGCGCCAGTGCGCTGATCAAAAATGGCTTGGCTGACCTGACCTTGAGCGGCAACAACACTTTCACCGGGCCATTGAATATTATCTCCGGCAGCGTCACCACCGGCAGCACCGGTGCATTGGGCAACACCTCTGGCGTCAATGTCAGCACCGGCGCCGCACTGAACCTGGGCGTCGATTCCAGCCTGGCCGGCCTCAGCGGTGCGGGTGGCGTGGCAGTCGGCGGCGGTTTGAATCTCACCGTGGGAGGGGTGAACACCAGCAGTACTTTTGACGGTGACCTCAGCGGCGCGGGCAGCTTGATTAAAGTGGGTACCGGCACGCTCACGCTCAACGGAATCAATGGCATCACGGGTAACACGGCGATCAACGCGGGCACTCTGGATGTCGATGGTTCCCTGGGTAGCGCGTCGGTCAACGTGAATACCGGCGGCACCCTCACCGGCAGTGGCTCGCTATTGGGTACGGCGAATATCAACAACGGCGGGCACCTGGCGCTGGGCAGTGGCACGACCTTGTCGGCCGCTGGCCTGAACATGAGTGCCGGGGCCAGTCTGGATGTGGCGCTTGGCGCACCGTCGCTGACCTCGCTGATGAATGTCGGCGGCAACGTGAATCTGGCCGGCGACCTTAATGTGAGCGATGCCGGTGGCTTTGGCGCTGGTGTGTATCGCTTGATCAACTACACCGGCGGCTTGACCGGCGCATTGAACGTCAACACGGTGCCGCTGGGTTATGGCCTGGGTGATCTGCTGGTACAGACCTCAGTGGGCAGCCAGGTCAACCTGGTGGTAGCGGCGCCGAATATTCGTTTCTGGGACGGCAGCAACACCCTTGCCAACGGCACTGTTGACGGTGGCAACGGCACCTGGACAGCGGGGGGCACCAACTGGACCTCGGCCGACGGCCTTTCCAACCAGACCTGGGGCGGTGGCTTTGCGGTGTTCCAAGGTGCTGCGGGCACTGTCAGCGTGGATGGCGTACAAACCATCACCGGTCTGCAATTCGTCACCGATGGCTACAGCCTGGTCAATGGCACCGGTGGGCAGTTGAGCACCGGCAGCGGCAACTTCGCCGTGCGCGTCGACCCACTGGCGACTGCCACCCTCGGCGTCGATATCACCGGCGCGGGCGTGCTGAACAAACTCGATACCGGCACGCTGGTGCTCAATGGCGCCAACAGCTACACCGGCGGCACCTTGCTCAATGGCGGCACGGTGGTGGTCGGCAGCAACACCGCGCTGGGCACTGGCACGCTGACCGCTGCGGCGGGCACCACCCTGGACAGCAACGCCTCTGTAACCCTGGGCAATGATGCGGTACTCAACGGCAGCCTGACGGTCGGCGGCAGCAACGCATTGGCGCTCAATGGCGCCATCAGCGGCACCGGTGGCCTGGTCAAGAATGGCACGGCAGGCCTGACACTCGGCGGCACCAATACCTTCCTGGGCCCTGTGGCCTTGAACGCAGGCGGGCTGATCCTGGCCAGCAATACGGCGCTGGGCGCGGGCGTGTTGAACGCCGCAGGCGGTACCACCTTGGACGCCAGCACGGCGGTCGCCACCACCAACGCGATCAATCTGGCGGGCAACCTGGGCATCGGCGGCACCGCTGACCTGACCCTCGGCGGCGCAATCAACGGTGCAGGCAGCCTGACCAAGGAGGGCACGGCCAATCTGATCCTCAGCGGCGCCAACGCCTACCTGGGTGGCACCACCCTGAACGCCGGTACGCTGACCTTGGGCAGCGCCACCGCCCTTGGCCTGGGCAACCTCACCGTTGGCGGCGCGGCGACCCTGGATAACACGGCAGCGCTGAGTGTGGGCAATGGCGTCGTGCTTGACGCCAACCTCGCCGTCACCGGCAGCAACGACCTGACCCTGGGTGGCCTGGTCACCGGCACGGCTGGCCTGAGCAAAGACGGCGCGGCCAACCTGACCCTCAATGGCGTCAACACCTTCCAAGGCGGCACCAGCCTCAACGCCGGCACGCTGACCCTGGGCACGGCAGCAGCCCTGGGTACCGGCGCCTTGAACGTAAACGGTGCAGCTACTCTGGCCAACAGCACACCGCTGGTATTGGCCAATGCGGTCAACCTCAACGCTGGGCTGACCGTGGGCGGTCTCAACAACAACCTGACCCTGGCCGGCGTGCTGGCCGGCAGCGGCAGCCTGGTCAAAACCGGCACGGCGGATGTGAGCCTGACCGGTACTAACACCTTCAACGGCCTGTTCGATGTGCAATCAGGCAGCCTCACCACGCTGGGCAACGGAGCACTGGGTGTCGGCGCCGGGGTCAACCTGGCGAGCGGTACTTCCCTCAACCTGGGCGGTAGCTCCAGCCTGGGCGCACTCACGGGTACCGGGCTTGCAACCGTAGGGGCCGGCAGCACCTTGAGCGTCGGCAACAATAATCTGGACAGCACCTTCAACGGCGTCGTGGCAGGCCTCGGCAACCTGGCCAAAGACGGCACAGGCGCCTTGACCCTCGGTGGCCTCAGCGTGGTGACCGGGGACGCCCAGGTCAACGCCGGCAGCTTGCTCGTCAATGGTTCCCTGGCCAGCGCCAACGTGGCGGTGGGCAGTGGTGCCACCCTCGGTGGTACCGGTACTTTGTTGGGCAACGTGAGCATCGCCGACGGCGGCCACCTGGCCGTCAATTCCGGCGCGACCCTGACCACCGGTTCGCTGCTGCTCAATGCCAACTCCAACCTGGATGCGGGCCTCGGCGCGCCCGCGACGGGCGGCACCGCGCTGGTGCAGGTCAACGGCAACCTGACCCTGGACGGCACCCTCAACGTCACCGATATCGGCGGCTTCGGTGCGGGTATCTACCGCCTGATCGATTACACCGGTGGCCTGACCAACAACGGCCTGCTATTGGGCAGCCTGCCGGTGAACATCCCGGCCAGCGACCTGGACCTGCAAACCGCGATCGGCAACCAGATCAACCTGCTGGTCAACGGCAGCACCAACGTGCAGTTCTGGGACGGCAGCCAAACCACGGGCAATGGCACCATCGAAGGCGGCAGCGGCACCTGGAGTGCAGGCGGCAGCCAATGGACCGGCGTCAACGGTGCATTCAATACCGCCTGGACGCCCAACAGCTTTGCCGTATTCCAAGGCACGGCGGGCACCGTCACGGTTGACGGCGCGCAAGCCATCACCGGTTTGCAGTTCGTCACCGATGGCTACAACCTGGCCGGCGGGGCAGCGGGCGCCCTGACCCTGTTCAATGGCGTGGGCGGCAACACCGCCGTACGTGTCGATCCCGGCGTCACTGCCACCTTGGGCGTGGCGCTCAACGGAGGCGGCACCCTGGCCAAGCTCGACACCGGCACCCTGGTGCTCAACGGCGCCAACAGCTACACCGGCGGCACTGCCCTGGATGGCGGCACCCTGGTGGTCGGCAATAACAGTGCCCTGGGCAGCGGCCTCTTGACCACCGCCAACGGCACCACCCTGGACAGCAACACCGCGGTCAGCCTGGCCAATGCACTCAACGTCAACGGCAGCCTGACCCTCGGCGGCAGCAATGCCCTGACCCTGGCCGGCACGGTGGCGGGCACGGGCAGCCTGATCAAGAATGGCATCGCCAACCTGACCCTCAGTGGCAACAACACCTATGCTGGCCCAACCGCACTCAACGCAGGCGGCCTGATCCTGGCCTCCAATTCGGCCCTGGGCAGTGGTGCCCTGAACGCGGCCGCCGGCACCACCCTCGACAGCAGCACGGCGGTCGCCCTGGCCAACACGGTGAATCTGGCCGGCAACCTGGGCATTCTGGGCACCGCCGACCTGAGCCTGAACGGCTTGGTCAGCGGTAGCGGTGGGCTGACCAAAACCGGTGCGGGCAACCTGACGCTCAACGGTGCCAATGCCTACCTGGGTGGCACGCAATTGAATGCCGGTTCCTTGACCCTTGGCAATGCGTCAGCCCTGGGCAGCGGTGCCTTGGCGGTCAATGGGGCAACCACCCTGGACACCAACACCGCGTTGGCCGTGGCCAATAACACTAGCCTGAATGCCGCGCTCACCATCGGCGGCAGCAACGATCTGAGCCTCAACGGTGTAGTGGACGGCAGTGGTTCGTTGACCAAGGCCGGTGGCGCCAACCTGACCCTCAACGGCACCAATACCTACAGCGGCGGCACGGCCCTCAATGCCGGCACGCTGACCGTCGGCAGCACCACGGCCCTGGGCTCGGGCGCATTGACCGTCGGCGGTACGGCGACCCTGGCCAACAGCACGCCGTTGGTGTTGGCCAATGCGGTCAACCTCAATGGCGACCTCACTGTCGCAGGCAGCAACAACCTGACCCTGGCCGGTGTACTCGCTGGCAATGCAGCGCTGATCAAGAATGGCGCGGCGGACCTGCTGCTGACCGGCAACAACAGCTTCAGCGGCCCACTGACCGTGGCGGCGGGCAGCGTGACCACGACGGGTAATGGTGCGCTGGGCACCACCTCCGGCGTCACTGTCGGCAGCGGCGCCAGCCTCAACCTGGGTGGCAACGCCAACCTCAACAGCCTGGCCGGCAACGGCGTGGTACAGGTGGCTGGCGGCAACACGCTGGCGGTGGGTGGCAGCAACCTGGATAACAGCTTTGGCGGTGCGCTCAACGGTGCCGGCAACCTGGATAAAAACGGCAGCGGGGTGCTCAACCTGAGCGGCACCAATGCCATCAGCGGCGCGGCCAACGTCAACGGCGGCACCTTGAATGTCACCGGTTCACTGGCCAGCGGCACAGTGGCGGTGAACAGCGGCGCAACCCTGGCCGGCAGCGGCTCATTGGCCGGCGCGGTGACCGTGGCCGACGGTGGGCACATCGGCTTGGCCACCGGCAGCACGCTGTCGGTGGGCTCGTTGGTGCTGGGTGGCAACTCGAACCTGGATGTCGGTCTCGGCACTCCGGTGCTGGGTGGCGGCACAGGCCTGCTGAATGTCGGCGGCAATCTGACCCTGGACGGCAACCTCAATGTCACTGATATCGGCGGCTTTGGCAGCGGCGTCTACAACCTTATCAACTACACCGGGGCCTTGACCGATAACGGCCTGGCTCTTGGCACACTGCCAGGCAGCGTGGTGCCGGGCGACCTGCAAGTGCAGACCGCGATCACCAACAAGGTCAACCTGCTGGTGACTGCGCCCAACACCACCGTGCAGTTCTGGGATGGCAACAGCCTGATCGGCAACGGTGCGATTGACGGCGGCAACGGCACCTGGAACGCCGGCAATACCAACTGGACCAATGTCGACGGCACCCTTAACCAAGGCTGGGCCAACAGCTTCGCGGTGTTCCAAGGCGCGGCGGGCAACGTGACGGTGGACGGTACGCAAAACATCACCGGCATGCAGTTCGTCACTGATGGCTACACCCTGGGCTCCGGCACGGCGGGCGTGCTCAACCTGGTCAATGGCGGCACCGGCAACACCGCGGTACGCGTCGACCCCAACGCCACCGCGACCCTGGGCGTGACCCTCAACGGCGCTGGCACCCTGGCCAAGCTCGACAGCGGCACCCTGGTACTCAACGGCAATAATGGCTACACCGGCGGTACCGCGCTCAATGGCGGCACCCTGGTGGTGGGTAATAACAGTGCCCTGGGCACAGGCGCTCTGACGGCGGCCGGTGGTACTACCCTGGACAGCAACGCGGCGGTCAGCCTGGCCAATGCGGCCGTGCTCAACGGTGCCTTGGCGGTGGCAGGCAGCAACGCGCTGACCCTTGATGGGGTTGTCAGCGGCAGCGGCAGCCTGGTGAAAAACGGTGCGGCAGCGCTGACGCTCAATGGCGTCAACAGCTACAGCGGCGGCACTGGCCTGAACGCCGGTCAATTGATCCTTGGCAATAATGCTGCCCTGGGCAGTGGTGCCTTGACGGTCGGCGGCGCGGCGCAACTGGATGGCAGCACCGACCTGCAGCTGGCCAATACCCTCAACCTGGGTGGCGCGCTGACCCTGGCCGGCAGCCACGACCTGGCCCTCAACGGCGTGGTCAGCGGCAGCGGCGGCCTGGTGAAAAATGGCAACGGCGACTTGTTGCTGACCGCGGCCAACACCTACAGCGGCGGTACCACGCTCAACGGCGGCAGCACCACGGGCAACACCACCAGCCTGCAAGGCGCTATCGCCAACAACGCGGCGTTGACCTTTGAGCAAGCCATCGACGGCACCTACACCGGCAACCTCACCGGTACCGGTGTGTTGAACAAAACCGGCACCGGCGCGTTGTTGCTCAGCGGCAACAACACCTTTACCGGCAACACCAACGTCAACACCGGCAGCCTGCTGGTCAACGGCACCTTGAACAGCGCCGCAGTGCAAGTCGCCAGCGGCGCGACCCTCGGCGGCAGCGGTACCCTGGGCGGTGCGGTGAACATGGCTGACGGCTCGGTGCTCCAGGCCGGTGCCGCGACGCCGCTGTCGGTGGGTTCGCTGGCCTTGTCATCGGGCACCACCCTGGACTTCGCCCTCGGTGCGCCGGGTGCCTCCAGTACAGCGGTGAACGTGGCGGGCAACCTGACCCTGGACGGCACCCTCAACGTCAGCGATACCGGCGGCTTCGGTGTCGGCGTGTACCAGCTGTTCCGCTACGGCGGCAGCTTGACCGATAACGGCCTCACCTTTGGCACCTTGCCGGTGGCACTGGGTAACCTGAGCCTGCAAACGGCGCTGGCCAACCAGCTCAACCTGGTGGTGCAAACCACCCCAGGGCAGATCCAGTTCTGGAACGGCGGCACCACCAACCCCGATGGCAGCATCACCGGCGGCAGTGGTACCTGGGGCCCAGGCACCAACTGGACCGACCCCACCGGCACTCAAGGGCAGGCGTCCACCAATCAGTTCGCGGTATTTGGCGGGCAGGGCGGCACCGTGACCGTAGTTGGCAACCAAGGCTTCACTGGACTGCAAGTGCTGGACGCCGGCTACACGCTGGTCGCCGGCGCAGGCGGTAGCTTGAGCCCGACCAATGCGGCCGATGGCAGCCTGGCGCCAGTGCGCGTCAATTCCGGCGTGACCGCTCAGATTGATGCACCGCTGGTGGGAACCGGCGGCATCAACAAGCTGGATGCGGGCACCTTGCTGCTGACTGGCGCCAATACCTACACCGGCGGCACCACCGTCAGTGGCGGTACGCTGGCGGGCACCACCACCAGCCTGCGTGGCAGGATCCTCAACAACGCGCGGTTGTTGTTTACCCAGCGCACCAATGGCCAGTTCAGCGGCACCTTGAGCGGCACCGGTGCGCTGATCAAGCAAGGCGCAGGCGCGCTGTTGCTGACCGGCAACCAGCCGTTCAGTGGCACCGTGGCGGTGGAAGAGGGCGTGCTGCAAGTGGGTAACGCGGCCAACCCAGGCGCGGTGCTTGGCGGCCAAGTCACTGTGGCCAACGGTGCGGGGCTGACCGGTAACGGCAGTGTCGGTTCGCTGGTCAACAACGGCTCGGTGACGCCCGACGGTGGCAAGCTGACCGTGGCCGGCAACTTCACCAACGCCAGCACCGGTGCGCTGAACCTGGTGATCACCCCATCCACCACCGGCTCCCTGGCCGTGGGCGGCACCGCCAACCTGGGCGGCACCTTGAATGTGGTCAACCTGGCACCCTATGCCGGCGCCACCACCTACACCCTGCTGACGGCGGGCGCGGTCAACGGCACCTTTGCCACCACCAACCTGGAGAACCTGGCATTCCTCACTACCGCGTTGAACTACAGCCCAACCCAAGTGGCCCTGGCGGTCAGCCGCAACGACGTCAGCTACGCCAGCGTGGCGGCCACCGGTAACCAGCGCGGCGTAGCGGCGGCGTTGGGCACAGGCACCGCAGTCGGTGGCGCAGCGGTGCAAAATGCACTGCTTAACGGTGATGCAGGGGCGGCACGTGCGGCCTTCGACAGCTTGTCCGGCGAAATCCACGCCAGCACCGCCAGCGCCATGCTTGAAGACTCGCGTTACGTGCGTGATGCGGTCAACGAGCGCCTGCGCCAACCCGGTTGCTACCGCGAGGACGACCCGCGCAATGCCCTGGCACCCAGCGAAAACCACCTGAGCAGCGCCGGTTGCCACGGCGAGATGGTCGGCTGGATGCGCGTGCTCGGCACCTGGGGCCACATGGGCGGTGACAGCAACAGCGCCAAGCTGGACCGCAACCTCAGCGGCTTCCTGCTCGGTACCGACAAGCAAGTGGACGACGCCTGGCGTGTGGGCGTGGCCGCCGGCTATACCCGCAGCGACCTGGACGCCAAGCGCCGCAACTCGAGCGCCGATGTGGACAGCTACCACCTGATGGCCTACACCGCCTACCAGCAAGAAGCCTTCGCCGCACGCATGGGCGTGGCGTACAGCTGGCATGACGTTGAAAGCAAACGCAACGTGGCCGCCGGTGGCGAAGGCCAACGCCTCAAAGCCGATTACAAGGCACGCAGTGCGCAGGTGTTCGGTGAAGTCGGCTACACCATTCAAACCCCTACCGTGGCCCTGGAACCGTTCGCCGGCCTGGCCTACGTCAACTATGACAGCGACACCATCAAGGAAAAAGGCGGCTCGGCAGCCCTGCGTGGCGATGCCGACCAGGACATCACCTACTCGACCTTGGGCGTGCGCATTGGCCAGACCATCACCCTGGGCAACGGCTCGAAAATCACCCCACGGGGCAGCATCGGCTGGCGCCATGCCTTCGGTGACACCAAGCCCGACGCCGACCTGAGCTTTATCAATGGCGGTGGCTCGTTCAGCACCCAGGGCGTGCCGATTGCCAAGGACAGCGCGGTGGTGGAAGCGGGCCTGGATTACCAGATCAGCCAGAACGGCAGACTGGGCCTGGGCTATTCCGGCCAACTCTCGCGCAACGACAAGGACCACGCCGTGACGGTGAGTTTCTCCCTCGGTTTCTGATCAAGGCCGAGTTTTTTTGAACCGCCCGCAAGGGCGGTTTTTTTTGCTGAAAGCTGGGCTTGCTCGAATACCCCGTGTAGAAGCGAGCGTGCTCCCACAGTTTGATTGGCGTCAGCTCAGAAACGGGTGCCGTCTTCGGTCGAGTACATCCACCGCAACAACGAATGCCGCCCGCTGATCCCCAACTTGATCGCCGCACGCTTGAGGTAGCTCTCGATGGTGTTGACCTTCAACGCCAGTTGTTCGGCCAACTCCGGCGCGGTGCGCCCGGCCAGCAGGCCTACGCACACTTGCAGTTCACGGTTGGACAGGGTCAGCCCCGATTGCACCAGGCGCTCCTGAATGCGTCGGTGCAAGGTGTCGATGCCCTGATGTTGGGGCACTGCGCACGGGCTGTCTGGGAGCGATGGCTGCAGCGCGGTGATGTGTTTTTCCACCATGGGCAGCAACAGCGCGGAGAAGTCTTGGAGCATGCTGCGTTCTTGCGCGGAAAAGCTGTCGGACGGGTGCGAGCGATACACCGACAGTACATAGCGCACATCGTCCTTGCGGCCCGTGAGGTGCAGTTGTGCGGCGAGTTGCTCGCTGCCCAGGGCCGCCACCGAATCGGTGTACACCGGGCTGATCTTGCGGCGGCCAAGGCCTTCGCGGCTGACGTGCAATTGGGTGATATGGGTGGCGTCCACTGCCAGTTGGGTGAGGATCAGGTCATGCAGCATGCGTGGAAAATGGCGGCTGCCGGTGCTGGCGATGACCTTGCCTATCTGTGGGAACAGGTGTGAGTTCATCAATTCGTCCATGAGTTTCGTGCAGGTGTTCGGTTTTATAGCGACGGGGGTTAAGAAGGTAACGAATGTGAATAACCTGCAGTGATAGTGCGTCCCGCTGCGGACATGCTAGTACAGGCTGGCTAAAGGAGGGGGATCCAATCTGCGAAAAAAAGCATTAAACATGTAGAACGGCAGTCGGATCCTTCCGACCGCCGCCCAGGCACCGCAAAACGTACGGCTTGATGCGCTATTTCATGGCATAAACCGCTGTGGGGGCTGGCCGCAGGTTGGCACCGCTGCACTTGGCCAGGGCCTGTTGGATATCCGTCAGCAGGTCGGCAACGTCTTCAAGCCCCACCGACAAACGCACCAGGCCCTCGCTGATACCGTGCTGCGCAAGTTGCTCGGGGGTGTAGGTGGAGTGGGTCATGCTCGCCGGGTGTTGGGCCAGTGATTCGGCATCTCCCAGGCTGACCGCACGGGTGAACAGTTGCAGTGCGTTCATAAAGCGCCGGCCCGTCTCGATCCCACCCTTGAGTTCAAAGGCAATCATGCCGCCGGGCAGTTTCATTTGCCGGGTCGCCAGTTCGTACTGGGGGAAGGAACGCAGCCCGGGGTAGATCACACTCTCCACGGCCGGGTGCGCCTGCAAGGCTTCGGCCAGCGCCTGGGCATTGCTGCAATGACGGTCCATGCGCAGGGCCAGGGTCTTGAGGCCGCGCATCAGCAACGACGCGTCCTGGGGTGACATCACTGCGCCGGTCAGGTCCTTGAGCCCTTGCAGGCGGATGCGCTGTGCCAGCGCCTGGTTGCTCACCGCAACACCTGCGGTGATGTCGCCGTGGCCGCTGAGGTATTTGGTGGCCGAGTGCACCACCACATCGGCACCCAGTTCCAGGGGGCGTTGCAGATAGGGCGTGCAATAAGTGTTATCGACCACCACGGTGACATTCGGCTGTTGATGGGCCAACTCGGCCACGGCGGCGATGTCGATCAGGCGCAGGTTGGGGTTGGCCGGCGTCTCGCAGTAGAGCATGCGCGTGGCCGGGGAGAATGCTGCTTGCAGGGCGGCCAGGTCGGTCAGGTCGACATGCCGCACCTTGATACCGAATTCGCCCAGGCCATGGTGCAACAGGGCGAAGGTACAGCCATAGAGGGTCTGGCTGACGATTATCTCGTCGCCCGGGCGCAACAGGGTCCAGAACGTTGCGGCAATCGCGCCCATGCCGGAGCTGAATGCTACGGCGGCCTCGCCGTTTTCCAGGCTGGCCATGCGTGACTCCAGCAGGGCCAGGGTGGGGTTGGAAATGCGCGTATAGAAGTGGCCGCTGGCTTCGCCGGCAAAGCAGGCGGCGCCGTATTCGAGGGTGGGGAAGGCGAAGGTGGCAGACAAGTAGATGGGCGGAACGAGGGCGCCGTGATGGTCAACAGGGTCATAGCCATGGTGAATGGCACGGGTGCAAAAGCCGAAGCTGGTGTGTTGAGTGTGCATGTCGGGCGCTCCTTATTTCCTACAATGCTATGCTCATAACCACAGATGAACTTTGCGAAAAAGCCTGCAAAAACCCGCGTTTGTGGATCAAACATCGATAAAAATAATGATTAGAGGCACGTTATGCCCATCAAGCTGGACCGTACGGACAAAGCCCTTTTAAACGCGTTGCAAGGCAACGCCCGCCTGACCGTGGCCGAGTTGGCAGAGCGGGTGGCCCTCACCACCTCACCGTGCTGGCGCCGGGTGCGCACCCTGGAGGAGAGCGGGGTGATCAGTGGCTACCAGGCGATCCTTTCTCCCAAGGCGCTGGGTTATGGGGTGACCGCGTTTGTCAGCATCATGATGGAAAGCCACACCCAGGAAATCGCCCGCGCGTTCGAGCAGCGCCTGTTGGCGATTCCGGAGATTGTGGCGTGCCATAACGTCTCGGGGCGCTATGACTTTTTGCTGGAAGTGGTGGCCAAAGACCTGGAATCGTTTGGCGAGTTTGCCCGCGAGGTTTTGCAGACGTTGCCCTGCGTCAAGGAGATCTATTCGAGCTTTTCCTACAAGTCGGTGCGGCCGTTGCGGGTGATTCCGTTGCCGGGTTGACGGGAGGCTTACGGCGCGAGCCGATGCGTATCCACCCGACGCCCCGCGATCCAACTGTGGGAGCTGGCTTGCCTGCGATGGCGGCCTGCCAGCCGACACCTATCTACCTGACGCCCCGCGATCAATTTGTGGGAGCTGGCTTGCCTGCGAAGGCGGCCTGACAGCCGACGCAGTTATACCGAGTACATATCCATTCCTGCGGTAACGGCCACCTAGGGGTCCGCCCTTACGGCGGGTCACTTTGGAAAAGCCCCAAAGTAACCAAAGGGCTCTTGCCCCACCACTCGGCACCTCGCTTAGGCTCGGTGTGCCCGTAATCCGCCAGTGATTTGGGGGGCCGCCGCCACGCGCCATCCATGGCGCGGGGCGGCTAAACCGGCATCCCTGCCGGTTTACCCCCCAAATCCCTGTCGAATTCCGGCCAGCGTGGTTTAACGGGGCGCCTGAGATCAAAATCAGAGCAAGAGCAAGAGCTACTCGCTTCGCATCGTGGTTACGTTGGGCCGCTTTTGCTTTTGTGTGCCACCCCATGCAACAACAGCGCCTCAAATACCCGCTGCACCCGTGGCTCATCACTGTGGGCCACATTGAAGCGCATCGAGTCGCGATGGGCCGGGTCATAGCCAAACAGCGCACCGGGCGCCAGCACCATGCTGCGTTTCAGGGCTTGCTGAGCCAGGAGTTCGCCGTTCACGCCAGGCGGCAGGCGTGCCCAGATGAACATCCCGCCTTCATACGCCATCGGCAGTTCGCACCCGCAGCGCTTGAGCCATTGTTCGACGCGCCCTCCGGCCTCCATCAGGCGTTGCACCATGCGCTTGCGATGCTTGGCATAGCTGCCTTCGCTGAGCATACGGTAGACGATTTGTTCGAACAGTTCGGAGGTGACGCCGCCGCTCATCAATTTCATATTGGTGAGGTTGGCGGCCAGTTGCGGCGCGGCCACGACGTAGCTGACGCGGGTGTTGGCGCTGAGGCTCTTGGAGAACCCCGACAAGTAGGTGACCTGCTCCAGCCCGGCGACGGCGGCCAGGCGTGGAGGAGGGTTGGGATGCAGGTCGCCATAAAGATCATCCTCGACGATATGGCAGTGATAGTGCTGGGTCAGTTGCAGCAGCCGAAACGCCTGGCTGGGGCTAAAGGAATGCCCGGTGGGGTTATGCAGAACGCTAGTGGTCAGGTAAAGGCTGGGGCGGTGTTCGGCCAGCAACTGTTCGAGGGCCGCGAAATCGAACCCATCGGGGCGGCGCTCAATGGTAACGACCTTGACCCCATGCAGCGCCAGGTTGGCGTGGAAGTTGAAATAGCACGGCGCGTCGAGCAACACCGTGTCGCCGGGGCGTGCAAGCAGGCGCATGAGCATGTCCAGGCCCTGCACGGTGTTGGGGGTGGTGATGATTTGCTCCACCGGCACCGACATGCCTTCGCCATGCAGTTTCTGTTGCAGCGCCTGGCGCAACGGCAACAGCCCCGCCGGCGTGCCCAGCCCGGCGATGCGCAGCGACGGCGCACGCACCACGCTGCGCATGGCCTGGCGGATCGCTTCGCCATTGAGCCAGTCCTCCGGCAGGTGCCCGCCACCGGGCCGCAGTTCGCCACTGGCGGTGGCCAAGGGCCGGCGCAATACGCTGAGCAGGTCTTGGGGCAATAGGTCCACCCAGGTCACTGAGGCAGGGCGGGTGCTGTCCATCGCCACGAAGTAGCCGCGGCCCTGGCTCGAGGTCAGCAGGTGGCGACCGCGCAGGCGGTCCAGAGCCTCATTGAGGGTGAACTTGCTGACACCGAGGATCTGGGTCAGCTCACGCACGGATGGCAGTTTGCTGCCCGGTGCCCATTCGCCATTTTCGATGGCGTGGCTGAACGCCTCGACGATCTGCTGGACCTTGGGCGTGCCTTCTACGAAAGCGATGGCGGATACAAACATGACGCGTCCTTGTGTTTGCAGGTGATTTTACCGGTGAAGTGAGGCCGGATTAGGCATCACTTTACCTGCCTTGCGCAATGCCACTCCCCTAGACTGCGCGGCATCTCGCCTGGAGATGGCGATATTTCCTACACCTGAGCAATGGATTCTGCATTTCCATGAAGACTTATATGTGCGCACCCTGCGGTTTTATGTACGTAGAAGAACTGGGTATTCCGGAGGACGGAATTCCCGCAGGCACCCCTTGGGAAGAGGTGCCTGAAGACTGGACATGCCCGGATTGCGGCGTGACCAAGGCCGACTTCATGGCCATCAATCTTCCTGAACGTCAATTCGCCTGACACTCCATCAACGAAAGGAATCGCTCCATGGAAAGCAAACTGATCAACGCCACCGTCCCGTTCTGCACCGGTGTGGCCCACCAGAAATACCTGGGCGCCGAAAAGGGCCTGCAAACCGCCATCGAAGGTGACTGCACCCACTGGTACATCGACGGCAGCCTGTTCGGCGAAATGGTCGATGACTGGACCGAGGCGCGTATCGAAAGCCTGCAGGCGCAAATCACGGCGACTGGGGTCAAGCCGGTTTTCCACGGCAACTTCAAGGCACCGTTGGGCAGTGATGTAGAAGCCTTCCGCAGCGCTGCCGTGGAGTATGTGAAAAAGGAAATCGACATCGCCAGCCGCCTGGGCGCGCCGTTGATCATTCACGGCGGTTGCATCGTCGAGCCGAAAATGGTGCTGATGGCCAAGAAGGTCGCCCTGGAGCATTACCTCAAGTCGGTGCAGGAACTGGCGCGCTACGCCGAGGCCAAGGGCACGGATATCTACCTGGAGAACCTGTCCAACTACGTCAACTATCGGCCGTTCCACTACATCTTTACCCATGAAGCGGAATACGCTTTTGTGTTCGAGCGCCTGCAAGCCCACAGCAATGTGTACTTCTTCCTAGACGCCGGCCATGCCAACATCGAGAACGGCCTGCCGGCAGAAGTGGTGCGCAAGTATCACCACCTGATCAAGGGCATCTCTTTCAGCAATAACAACGGCGTGCAAGACCAGCACTTCGGCATCCATGACGGTAACTGTGATTACGCCGATGTGGTGCAGGCCATTGTCGAGACCAACTGGAAGGGCCTGGTGGCGTTTGAAACCCGTAACCAGACCGCCAAGGCCGCGCTGGCTGACCTTGCGGTGATGTACCGCGAGTCCCTGACGACTGAAATCGCCGTCGCCTGACCGGCCTGGGGCGGGCGCTTGAGGCGCTCGCCTCGTTGCTGTTGTTCTCTTAATTCAAGGTCCCTGGCCATGACAAGTGCGTTAACCCTGTCGTCGTTTCTCTACTTTTTGCTGTTTTGCGCCACCATGACCTTCAGCCCCGGCCCCATGACCTTGTTGTTGTTGAGCCTGGGCCTGAAGGACGGCCTGCGCAGTTCGATCCCCGCGCAGATCGGCGCCAGTGTGTCTTACCTGATTTCCATCCTGATCTTTGCCGTGGGCTTCTCGGAACTGATCAAGGGCAACCTTGCCATTACCCAGACCATCCAGTTTGTCGGTGTGGCCTATATTCTCTACCTGGCCTACAAGCAGTGGACCAGCAGCGGCGTGTCGATCAACAACGCAGGTGCCGTGGAGGGTTCGCGCAGCCTGTTTGGCAAAGGGCTGTTGACCGGGTTTTCCAACCCCAAGACCATCATCATGTTCAGCGCCGTGTTCCCGCAGTTTGCCGGCGCCGGTGAACACAGTTCGGCGGCGGACATCGCCATCCTTGGCCTGACCTTCCTGCTGCTGCAATTTGCCAGCGGCTGCCTGTATTGCTATTTCGGCCAGCGCATCAAGCACGTGCTGGAAAACCCCAAGCGCCGGGTGTTGTTGCAGCGAATCACGGCCGTGTTGCTGCTGGGCGTCGCCTTGATGCTGGCGCGTGGGTTTTCGCACTGAAGTATTAGCCAATAAGCGGTAGTGGCGATTTGACGTCGCCCTGATAGACTCCAGGCATTCACCCAGGATCGCCCCCACCATGCCAGCCGTCGGAGGAAAAGGACTTCCGCTCGCTTTGCGCTTGTACAAATCTCGCCTGCTGGGGCTGACGCTCGGCTTTGTATGCGTGGCGTTCGGCATGTATCCGTTGAATCCGTCCCTGTGGGTGTGGGCCTGGATGCTGATCAATGCCTTTGCGTGGCCGCACCTGGCTTTTCAATGTTCGTTGCGCTCGGCCAATACCTTGCGCAGCGAACGCCGCAGCCTGCTGTTCGATTCCTTTTGCGGTGGGTTCTGGGTTGGCGCGATGCACTTCAACCCGCTGCCCAGCGTCACCACCCTGTCGATGATGAGCATGAACAACGTCGCCATCGGCGGGCCGCGCTTCCTGTTCGCGGGTTGGGTGGCGCAGGCACTGGGACTGGGCACCGCGTTGCTGCTGTTCACACCTGGGTTTGTCGCCCTGACCACCCAGGCCCAGCTGTATGCCTGCCTGCCGATCCTGATGCTGTATCCCCTGGCCCTGGGATGGATCTGCTATCGCCAGGCCGTTACCTTGGCCCGGCACAAACGTGAACTGCTGGCCTTGAGCCGCACCGACAGCCTGTCGGGCCTGCTCAACCACGGCGCCTGGAAGGACCATCTGGACCTCGAATTTCAACGTTGCCGCCGTGGCCCGGCCGGTGCCGCCATCGCGTTGATCGACATCGACCACTTCAAGACCATCAACGACACCTACGGCCATGTGACCGGCGATATCGTCCTGCGCCAACTGAGCAAGGTGCTGCGCCAGAACCTGCGCACCACCGACCTGGCCGGCCGTTATGGCGGTGATGAGTTCTGCGTGATCCTGCCCGATATGCCCCTCAACCGTGCCACCGAGGTGATGGAGGCTTTGCGCGGTCGCTTCAACGCCTTGGCCTACGCCCAGGACCCAACACTGCGAGTGAGCCTGAGCATCGGCCTGGCGCCGTACCAGCCGAGCCACGCCGACTCCATCAGTTGGCTCAACGATGCCGACCAGGCGCTGTATGAAGCCAAGAGCAGCGGGCGCAACCGGGTCAGCTCGGTACAGGGCAGTTGGTTGCGGTCAGTTTAGTGGGGTAGGGTGGCGGGGCACCCTCCAACAAAAAACAAGGATCGGTCCATGTTCTTCACCTTCCCGCGTACCCTGTTGGCCGCTACCCTGGCCTTGTCTTTCAGCCTGCCGGCCTACAGCGCCGAGCCTCATAAACAGATCCAGCAACAGGCCGAACAATACAAGGCCCAAGCCTTGAAGCTGCTGGAGCGCCTGGTGAATATCGACTCGGGCTCAGGCTACGAGCCGGGCCTGACCCAAGTGCGCGATATCGCCGTGGACGAGTTGAAACAGTTGGGTTTCACCATCGAATTGGTGCCGGATAAAGCCGCCAACAACAGCCATGTGGTCGCCACCCTCAAAGGCACCGGCAAGGCCAAGATCCTGCTGATGGCCCATATGGACACCGTATTCAAGGAAGGCTCGGCTGCCGAGCGCCCCTTCCACATCAAGGACGGCCGCGCCTACGGCCCCGGCGTGATGGATGACAAGGGCGGCATCGTCGCGGGCATCTATGCGCTCAAAGTCCTCAAAAGCCAGGGCTTCAAGGATTACGCGCAGATCACCTTCCTGCTCGACGCCAGCGAAGAAACCGGCTCCGACGCCGCCTCCGAACTGATCCGCAACACTGCCAAGGGCCACGACGTGACCCTGAACCTGGAACCCGGCCGCCCCGCCGACGGCCTGGTGGTGTGGCGCAAAGGCAGCGCCACCGCCGTGGTCGAAGTCAAAGGCAAGGCCGCCCACGCCGGCGTCGCCCCGGAACTGGGACGCAACGCCGCCATGGAAGCCGCGCACCAGATCCTGCAACTGGGCAAACTTGGCGATGAAGACAAGAAAACCACCATCAACTTCACCGTGCTCAAGGCCGGTGACCGCACCAACGTCATCCCTGACCAAGCCACCGCCAAGGCCGACGTGCGTGCGGCCTTGCCGGAAGAGTTCGACCGGATCGCGAAAGACCTGGCCCGGGTTTCAGCCAACAAATTGATCCCGGAAACCGAAGTGAACACCAGCCTGCAGCGCGGCCTGCCACCGATGCCGCAGACGGCCGAGTCGGATAAGTTGGTGGCGATGGCCCAAGGGATTTATGGCGAACTGGGACGCAAGTTGACCATCGAAGGCAGCGGCGGCGCGGCGGATGCCAGCTTGTCCGCCGGGGTAGGCACGCCGACGTTGGATGGGTTTGGGATAGTGGGGGGCAATATTCACACGGCGGAGGAATATGCCGAGGTGGAGAGTGTGGTGCCGCGGGTTTATTTGTTGAGTCGGATGATTATGGAGTTGTCCAAGCGCTGATCAGAACACTGGATGATCGAACGAAGCAGATTTGAATGGGGGAGGAATGCCCCTCAGGCAAACGCAGATCCCCTGTGGGAGCGGGCTTGCCCGCGAAGGCGGTGTGTCAGTCGCTGCATGTGTTACTGCACTACCGCTTTCGCAGGCAAGCCAGCTCCCACATTTGATCTTTTTTGCTTTGAGCGTTGCGTTCGCCTGACTGATCGGTATTCGGGGGTGATTGTGATGGGGCAGTTTGCACATGAATTGGCTGGCCCGCGCTGATCAGATCGCTGGATTTCGAAGCGAAGCTAAAGGTTGGCAAACCCTGATGTCAGTCTGTTAAAAGCATGTGTAGGAGCGAGCTTGCTCGCGAAAAATTCACAGGCGCCGCGTTTATTCAGGCAGCACACGTTATCGTTGATGTTTTTCGCGAGCAAGCTCGCTTCTACAACAGGTGACGATGACGCTCTAACTGACCGGCATTTGGGCTTGCCCCCTCCCACATTGAGTACTCGGTGTATTCAATGTGGAAGTCACCATGTGGCAGGGTCTTCGAGGCTGGCTTTTTGGAGGTCTTCTTTCCACCATTCATTAGTTAATCTATAAATTTCTTCGAAAAAACCTTTTGGATTGTCCATTTCACTCCATCCCCACGGCAGGGTGCAATAATAGCCGGGAGCCTGTCTCAATAAGTGCGAAAAATCAAAGGTTTCGTCGCTAAGTGCAGCCCCCAATTTGTCGCATAAAACCTTGCGATGTCGATAGCTTAGATCTGAAGATTTCTCAATTATGTATTTTTCGATCAGTCGTCTTCTGTCTGTGTCAAGGTTGATGTCGTAACGTGCAAACTCTTCACCTAAAGTCTCTTCGCGATCATAAATATCGAACGGGCTGAGTAAGTGCCGAAGTTTCGGTGCGTACGGGATATCTAGAAAAGGGTGTTTCAGCATTGGTCATTACCCACAGGGAATACGGTATAAAGTTCTTTGGTTTCGCGATCAAATTTTGCGATCGCTGCATCCATGTTTTCATCAAGTATTGGATTGTTTCGGTCAGAAGGGTTTGGTATGTATCCTCTTCCGCAACCCTGCATTTCGATTCGGACAACTGGGTTGCCGTAGTAATCTTCCCCGGTAAAAGGCGGTAGGTTGCGTTCTGCTCTGGTGGTTACCTCATTTAGTACAGCGAGTTGCGCTCGATGACTTTTAAACTGCGTACTTAACTGCATAGGATTTTTCCTTTAGTGGCGGTGCTGATTTGTTTAGGGGGGGCGATCGATTATTGTTTGAGGAGTAAGTGGTTCTCAATTTTTCTTACGATGTGGCTCAGCCAAAGCGGCCCTGATGCCCACTCGTGCGGATAATAATAATAGCAATACTGTTTGTGTAGCAGGTTCTCCAAAAGATTTGATTCGTTTGTATAGTATTTGAGCAGTTCTAGAATTTCTTCTTTTACGGTGATGATTACATCCGTAGATGAGACTAGTAGAAAAGCATCAATGACCTCGTCAGCTGTGGCGTGCTCATCTACCCAGTCTTGATGGAAGTAAGCTCCAAAGAATTGCTGAAGTTCAGTTGGTTGGTTGTTCATTTTTCTATTGGGTATCCTGTCAGTAAAAGGTAGCCGTCTGGCATTTTTGGTTTTCGAATTAAAACTAGCATAAACTTATAAACAGGTATGGATTCTGTGGTGCCTCTTATAACGCTCAACCCTACGGGTTGGCTCGAATGCTCTCTGATAATATGCTTGTCCTTCGTTCCTTGTAGGAATTTGGATATTTCCTGACTGTGCGAAGCCAAGCTTTTGGATACAAGTGCTTCTGCGTCTTCTAAAGTTTTGAACGTAGACGCTGCAGGTATATGTGGCTCCACCTCAAGCCTTTCTACCAATTGATAGTCAGTCCGCTCTACGTGCTTCTTAATCAGATGTCCGCCTGCTTTTTCATGCCCGTCTAGTACGCCGCTGGGTATTTTTTTTGCTGGAGCGTCGATTTTTGAGCCAGGACAAATTCCAACCTTACAGCTCAGCCCTAAGGGATCTACCCATCCCGTCGGATTGGGCACATACCGGTACCCATTGATCCCTCCCGCCAACTTCACCGGATCTGGCGTCAGGTAGCGACCAATATCTGGATAGTAGTAGCGATGGCGGTTGTAATGCAGCCCGCTTTCCGCATCGAAATACTGCCCTTGAAACCGCAGTGGGTTGTCGATTTTGCCTACGTCGAGCCGGGCGATCTGGCCGTAGGCGCGGTAGTGGGCGGACCAGACGATTTCGCCTTCGGGGCTGGTCAGTTCCTGCGGGGTGCCGAGGTGGTCGAGTTGGTAGTGGTAGGGCTTGGTTTCTTTTGGGCCGAAAC
>Ga0209677_100156_pt1 | contig 62664 bp, 63 predicted proteins | sample AraplaCvi_mCL_r2_2_FD_184285 | JGI IMG/M metagenome (GOLD analysis project Ga0209677, IMG submission 184285) | Arabidopsis root microbial communities from North Carolina, USA - plate scrape CL_Cvi_mCL_r2 (SPAdes) (version 2) | ecosystem: Host-associated > Plants > Roots > Endosphere | place: USA... | reverse complement strand
CTCGACGTATTACCAGAATATCCATCACCGCCACGGCTTGGTTTGCTCAATGACCGATGGATATGACTGCTACCAAAACGCCCTGGCCGAACGAATCAATGGGATTCTTAAAGGAGAGTTCTTGCTTAACCGGCCCGCAGATCTGCAACAAGCAGCAAAGATGGTGGCGCAATCAGTACGGATTTACAACCAGGAACGGCCTCATACGGCCCTGAAATACAAAACGCCCGATGCGGTGCATCGGGCGTCTGTGTTGCAGTAAAACCTGTCAACCTATTTTAGGACTGGACACCTTTTGGAAAGTGGTCGTGCGCACATGCACGCCCCCCATCTTCAGCCAGCCTGCCCCAGCTTGCCATCCTGCTCCGCCAGGATCTGGCGCGGCACTGTCTGCACGCCACGCGCCACGCCATTGGGCGGGGGCACACGCACCGGCTCGCTGATATCGGCGGCCGAGGAGAGCACATTGAGGGTGTCCTCGGGCGGCGCATCCCAGACCGGATCGTCGATGGCCTCGAAGACGCGCTTCAATTGCGAGCCCCAGCTGCGGCGGATCATCTGGAAATACTGGTTCTGTTCATCGATGGTCACGAAGCGCGTCACCGCCAGGTCTTCGTTGTTGTAGACCAGCAGATCCAGCGGCAGGCCCACCGAGATGTTGGACTTGAGCGTCGAATCCATGGAGATCAGCGCACACTTGGCGGCCTCGTCCAGCGTCGTGTGGGGCGTGACCACGCGATCGATGATGGGTTTGCCGTACTTGGATTCGCCGATCTGGAAGTAGGTATTCTCATCGTGCGATTCGATGAAGTTGCCGGCCGAATACATCTGGAACAGGCGGCAGCGCTCGCCACGGATCTGGCCGCCGAAGATGATGCTGACATTGAAGTCGATGCCGAACTTGTTGAGCTCGGCCGCCTCCCGGTCATGCACTGCGCGGATGGCGTCGCCCAGGATCTGGGCGGCTTCGTACATCGTGGTGGCGGTCCAGATGGTGCGCCCTTCGGCATTGCTGCGCTCGGTCAGCATCTGGCGGATCGATTGTGAGATCGACAAGTTGCCTGCGGTCATCATCACCATGACGCGATCGCCAGGATTCTCGTAAACACTCATCTTGCGGAAGGTGCCGATGTGGTCGACGCCGGCATTGGTGCGGGAGTCGGACAAAAACACCAGGCCGCTGTTGAGGCGCATGGCTACGCAGTAGGTCATGATGAAATCTTGGAACTTGGAAACGTAAAGCCGGATTCTACCGTATGCCCCGGTGCCGCAAGTTGCGCGCGGGGTCCACTGTGGCGTTGCATCTACAGTTACGGCAGGTTCGCGGCTTTCCTGAGCCGCCGGGCCGGCAGCGAATGTTATAAATTATTTTCCAGGAAGGGTGCCGGACCCGAGGGCCCGGCACCGGGCTCAGGCCGCCAGCGGCACCAGGAAGTCCCGGCTGATGCGGTTGCCCAGTTCGAAGATGCGCTCCAGGAAGACCGTCAGGTAGTCATGCAAGCCGGCCTCCAGGATCTCCTCGATGCGGGCGAACTTCAGGTCCGCGTGCAGCTTGCCGGCAAAGCGTTCGGTATCGGCCGAGACATCGTTGCGCACATGATGCAGGTTCGACAGCACATTGCCCATGCAGGCCGCCAGCGAACGCGGCATGTCCGCGCGCAGGATCAGCAGCTCGGCCACGCGCTCGGGCGTGATGACGTCGCGATAGACCTTGCGGTAGATCTCGAAGCCCGATACCGAGCGCAGGATCGCGGCCCAGTAATAGAAATCGATCTGGCCAACCTCGTCACGGGCCGACTGGCTTTGCGATTGCGTTTGCGACTGCGACTGCCCGTTCTGTTTCTGCGACGGGGTTTCCTTGGCGCCGTGGAACTTGACGTCGATGATGCGCGCCGTGTTGTCGGCCCGCTCCAGGAAGGTGCCCAGGCGGATGAAGTGGAAGGCCTCGTCCTCCAGCATGGTGCCGATGGTCACGCCCCGCGAGAGATGCGAGCGATGCTTGACCCATTCGAAGAACTCCGAGGGATTCTGCTCCAGCGCATTGGTCTGCAGGTAGGACTGCATCTTGATCCAGGTGGCGTTCTGGATCTCCCAGGCTTCCGTGGTCAGCGCCCCGCGCACGGCGCGCGCATTCTCACGCGCCTGGCGCAGGCAGGAGGCGATCGACGAGGGATTGTTGGGGTCACGCACCATGAAGTCGATGACGTCCTTCTGCGTGAGCTTGTCGTATTTCTGGTTGTAGCCATAGAGCAGTTCGGAGATGCCCAACACGGCGCGCCAGCCCTGCTCGGCGTCGTCGGTCGATTGCGGCAGCAGCGCGGTCTGCACATGCACGTCGAGCATGCGGGCGGTGTTCTCGGCACGCTCGGTGTAGCGGGCCATCCAGAAGAGGTGATCGGCGGTACGGCTGAGCATGACTTATTTCTCCAGAATCCAGGTGTCCTTGGTGCCGCCGCCTTGCGACGAATTCACCACCAGCGAGCCTTCCTTCAAGGCCACGCGCGTCAGGCCGCCCTTGACCATCGTGACCTGCTTGCCCGACAGCACGAACGGACGCAGATCCAGGTGGCGCGGCGCGATGCCGGACTCGACATAGGTCGGGCACACCGAGAGGGCCAGCGTGGGCTGGGCGATGTAGCCGTCGGGCTTGGCAATGACGCGGGCACGGAAGTCCTCGATCTCCTGCTTGGTCGAGGCCGGACCGACCAGCATGCCGTAGCCGCCGGCGCCGTGGACTTCCTTGACCACCAGCTTTTCCAGGTTGGCCAGGGTGTAGGAGAGGTCCTCCTTCTTGCGGCACTGGTAGGTCGGCACGTTGTTGAGGATGGGATCTTCCGAGAGATAGAAGCGCACCATGTCCGGCACATACGGATAGATCGACTTGTCGTCGGCCACGCCCGTGCCGATGGCATTGGTCAGCGTGACCTTGCCGGCGCGATAGGCCTGCAACAGGCCCGGCACGCCCAGGGCCGAATCGGGACGGAAGGCCAGTGGATCGAGGAAGTCGTCGTCGATGCGGCGATAGATCACGTCGACCCGCTTGGGGCCGCGCGTGGTGCGCATGTAGACCACGTTGTCCTTGACGAACAGGTCCTGCCCCTCGACCAGCTCCACGCCCATCTGCTGGGCCAGGAAGGCATGCTCGAAGTAAGCCGAGTTGTACATGCCCGGGGTCATCACCACCACCGTCGGATCGGTCACGCCGGCCGGCGCCACCGAGCGCAGGTTGTCCAGCAGCAGGTCGGGATAGTGATCGACCGGGGCGATCTTGTGACGTGTAAAGAGATCCGGGAAGAGCCGCATCATCATCTTGCGGTTCTCCAGCATGTAGGACACGCCGGAGGGTACGCGCAGGTTGTCTTCCAGCACGTAGAACTCACCCTCGCCGGCGCGCACGATATCGACCCCGGCGATGTGGGCGTAGATGTCGTTGACCACGTTGACATCCTGCATCTCGCGCCGGTACTGCGCGTTCTGGAAGATCTGCTCGGGCGGGATGATGCCGGCCTTGACGATCTTCTGCTCGTGGTAGATGTCGTGGATGAACATGTTGAGCGCCTTGACGCGCTGGACCAGTCCCGCTTCCAGCTTGGCCCATTCGGCCTTGTGGATGATGCGCGGGATGATGTCGAAGGGGATCAGGCGTTCCGTGCCTGCATCGTTGCCGTAGACCGCGAAGGTGATGCCGACGCGGCGGAAGATCAGGTCTGACTCGGCACGTTTGCGGGCGATGGTCTCGGGCGATTGCGCCGACAGCCAGCTGGCGAATTCTGCATAGTGCTGACGCACCTGACGGTCTTCGCTGCTTGCGCCTCCTGAATACATCTCATCGAAAAAATGTGCCATAGATTTGCTTCGTGTTCCCGCGGAGAGTGGGAATCTTTCTAAATGGGTTGTAACGAAAACAGAGGCGAGGGATACCGCAAAGCTAATGCTGGTGCGCGCTACAGCCGGTACGCACGATTGAAGACTAACAGAGGACTAAATTTTTGGACAGGGGAAAATCGCATGACGTTGATCGCTTTCGTGCGGGCCGCTACCCTTGTGGCACCGACCCGCTGGGGGCTCAGTTGTTCCAGGGCGTGGGTGGCGGCACGTCGCAGGGGGCGGGCATGTCGATGGTCTTGAAATCGGCCGGGCTGACGATCTCCAGGTATTCCATGTCCGGCGAATAATCGAAGAGGAAATGCACGATCCCCGGACGCTGGTGCACGCAGTCGCCGGCCTTGACCAGTGTGACTTCCTGCTCGTACATGAAACGCGCCCATCCTTTCAGCATGATGACGATGTGGAAGTTGGCCTCGTGCCGGTGCCACCCCGTTCCCGCCTCCGGCGCCATGTTGGCCTTGACCAGCTGCGCCACCACCTGGCCACCGGTGGCCGCGGCAATGCCGAGGTCGCGATACAGGAAGAAATCGCGCAGCCCACCCGTCTCGTAGGGCGTATCGCCCTCCCTGACGTGTGAGAAACGGTTGGCTGCCAAGACGCTTTCAGCTACGGTATTCATCACATCCATCCTTTCTGCGGGTGACCCGCATGCGGCCTGCGACAAAAAACGGGCGCGCTGCTGCGCCCTAGAACTCTACGTCCAGCTCATCGATATCCTCCGGCTCCTTCTTGGCCGCCGTGATCCACTGCTGCATCTCGGGCATGGCCATGATGCGCTTGGCGTAGGCGGTGCAGATGGGGTCGAGCTTGACGTCATAGGTCATGAAGCGCGTGACTACCGGGGCATACATGGCATCGGCCATGGTGCGCTGTTCGCCGAAGAGGAAGGGGCCGCCGTACTTGGCCAGGCATTCCCTCCAGATGGTGGTGATGCGCACGATGTCGGCTTCGGCACGCGACCAGACCTTGAAGTTGGGAAAGTGCGCCTTCAGGTTCATCGGCAGCGCCGCGCGCAGGGCCGAGAAACCCGAATGCATTTCGCCGCACACCGAGCGGCAATGCGCGCGGGCGGCAAGATCGGCCGGCAGCAGCTTGGCGCCGGGGCGGATTTCGTTGAGATATTCGGCAATGGCCAGCGTATCCCATACCAGTACGTCGCCGTGATGGAGGCTGGGTACCAGGATGGAGGAGGACAGGAGCAGGATCTCTGCGCGCGCCGTCGGATCGTCCGGCGGCACGATGTCTTCCTCGAAGGAGAGTCCCGCGAACTTGGCCATGAGCCAGCCGCGCAGGGACCACGAAGAGTAGTTCTTGCTGGTGATGCGCAAAGTCGTCTTAGGCATGTCAGTCCTTTATCCGTTTTGTACAGGTTGACTTTGGGCACGCCGCCGCGCAAGCGGCGGTGTCACGGTCGCCGGCCCTGTCTGCGCATCAGGGCCGGAAACGCCGCAATGTCGGCGTCACTTTCCTTGCTTGCAAAGCTTGTGCCAGCTATGAGAGGACCCGTGCGCGTGTTTCCGCCGGGCCACAAATGCCGCCCTGCGTGGCCCAAAACGGCTGTTCAGTGGCACGACAATTGCATCGAAGGAGGGCGAGCGACAGACAAAGAGACAATCCAAGGGCGGCGTTCTCATGATCAATACCTATCAGCTCTACCAGAACTACGCCGATGCCACCGACCCGCTGCGCGCCTGCGCCCGGATGATGGCGCCGGTACTGGGTACCACCTGGCCCGGCATGCCGGTCAACCCCTATGTCCGCAAGATGGCCTCGGCCTGCGAGGTCTTTGCGCGTACCCAGCTGACCCATTCCCGGCCCCCGTTCGGCATCCCCACCGTGGAGGAAGGTGGACGCACGGTTTCGGTGCAGGAAGAGGTCATCAGCGCCACGCCCTTCTGTAGCCTGCTGCATTTTCGCAAGGACAGTGCGCTGGTCCAGCCCAAGGTATTGGTGGTGGCGCCGATGTCGGGCCACTTCGCCACCTTGCTGCGCGGCACCGTCAAGACCCTGCTGCGCGACCACGACGTCTACATCACCGACTGGCGCAACGCCCGCGATATTGCCCTGGAGCATGGTCGCTTCGGCCTGGATGAATACGTTTCCCACGTCATCGACTTCCTTGGCGTGCTGGGGCCGGGGGCGCACCTGCTGGCGGTCTGCCAGCCCACCGTGGCTGCGCTCACGGCCGCGGCCATCATGGCCGAGGACGGCCATCCGGCGCAGCCGCGCACCATGACCCTGATGGCCGGCCCGCTCGACACCCGGGTCAATCCCACCGCCGTCAATGCCCTGGCCAAGAGCAAGCCCATAGGCTGGTTCGAGAAGAACATGATCAGCACCGTGCCGGCACGGCATCGCGGCGCCGGACGACGCGTCTATCCGGGCTTCGTGCAGCTGGGTGCGTTCATGAACATGAACCTGAACCGCCACGTCGACGCCTTCCGCAAGCTCTATCACCATCTGGTCGAGGGCGAAGAGGCGCAGGCCGTGCAGATCAAGGATTTCTACGAGGAATATTTCGCCATGGCAGACCTGCCGGCCGAGTTCTACCTCGAAACCGTGCGCACGGTCTTCCAGGAACATGCGCTGCCGCTGGGCCGGCTGACCTATGGCGAGCAGGTGGTCAACCCGCGTGCCATCAAGCGGACCGCGCTCTTCACCATCGAGGGCGAGAAGGACGACATCTGCGCCGTCGGCCAGACCGTGGCCGCACAGGAAATGTGCAGCAGCATCCGGCCCTACATGCGCATGCACCATGTTCAGACGGCGGTGGGACATTATGGTGTCTTCAACGGCCGTCGCTGGGACAATGAAATCTATCCGCGCCTGCGGGATTTCATTAATATGCATCACAGGTAAGTGTGATGGTGATGCGCCTGTGTGTGCGTGTGCAGTCCCGAAAACTAACAGACCGGTTCCCGTCGCCCTCATGAAAGTCAGGAAAGTAATAAGGCGGTAAGAAAAACAAGGTATGCATGTCGCCTCAGCAGCCAGGCGTGTGCATGTCGCCAACAACCCGAGCCCCGGCTTGTCCATTTGCTTGTCGTAAAGGAATTCCATGTCGATCCACGTGGCCCTGAACCATGTCACTTCTTACAAGTACGACCATGCCATCAACCTGGGACCGCAGGTCATCCGCCTGCGTCCCGCCCCACATAGCCGCACCCGCATCCTGAGCTATTCGTTGCGCGTACTGCCCGAGCCGCATTTCATCAACTGGCAGCAGGACCCGGAATCTAACTACCTGGCGCGCCTGGTCTTCCCGGAGAAAACCACCGAATTCAAGATCGAGGTGGACCTGGTGGCCGAGATGTCGGTCATCAATCCCTTCGATTTCTTCCTCGAACCCTATGCCGAGCAATTTCCCTTCGAGTATGCCGAGGACTTGCAGAACGAACTGATGCCATACCGGCAGAAGCTGCCGCTGTCGCCGCTGTTCAAGAAATTCCTCGACGGCATTTCGCGCGAGAAGGTCGGCAGTGCCAACTTCCTGGTGGCGCTGAACCAGAAGCTGGCCTCGCACATCGGCTACACCATCCGCATGGAGCCGGGCGTGCAGACGCCGGAAGAAACCCTGGAACTGCAGTCCGGTTCCTGCCGTGACTCGTCCTGGTTGCTGGTGCAGCTGCTGCGCCACCTGGGGCTGGCGGCGCGTTTCGTGTCCGGCTACCTGATCCAGCTGACGGCCGACCAGAAATCGCTGGATGGCCCCTCCGGCCCCGAGGCCGACTTCACCGACCTGCACGCCTGGTGCGAGGTCTACCTGCCCGGCGCCGGCTGGGTCGGCCTGGATCCGACCTCGGGCCTGTTTGCCGGGGAAGGGCATATCCCGCTGTCTTGCACGCCGGAACCGGCCTCGGCCGCGCCCGTCAGTGGCCTGGTCGATCCCTGCGAAGTGGAGTTCGAGCACTTGATGTCGGTCAAGCGCATCTGGGAAGCGCCGCGCGTGACCAAGCCCTACACCGAGGAGCAATGGAGTGCCATCGAAAAACTCGGTCACGCCATCGATGCCGATCTGGCCGCCCATGATGTGCGCCTGACCATGGGCGGCGAGCCGACCTTCGTCTCGCTGGACCATCCCGACGAGCCCGAATGGAACACCGCCGCCATGGGCCCGACCAAGAAGCCGCTGGCGGCCGACCTCTACCATCGCATGCGCGACAAGTATGCGGCCCAGGGCTTGCCGCACTTCGGCCAGGGCAAGTGGTATCCGGGCGAGCAGTTGCCGCGCTGGGCGCTCAATTGCTACTGGCGTCGCGATGGCGAGCCGATCTGGCTGAACCCGGCCCTGATCGGTGACGAGACCCGTCCCAACGTCACCGACCGCATCGTCACCAGCCACTTCCTGCACCGCGTGGCGCAACGCCTGCAGGTCGACGGCAAGAACGTCTTCCCCGCCTACGAGGACGTGTTCTACTACATGTGGCGCGAGCGTCGCCTGCCGGGCAATGTCGATCCCTTCGACTCGCGCGTGGACGACAAGCAGGAGCGCGAGCGCCTCATGCGTGTCTTCACGCAGGGTTTGCAGAGTTCGGTGGGTCATGTGTTGCCGCTGGCGCGCCGCTACGATGGACAAGGCTGGCAGAGCGGATCCTGGTTCCTGCGCAGCGAGCGTTGCTACCTGTATCCGGGTGACTCGCCGCTGGGCTACCGCATGCCGCTGGATTCGCTGCCGTGGGTGAAGGAGGGCGAGTATCCGGCGGTGTATCCGGCCGATCCCTCGCAGGCCTTCCGCCCCTTGCCCAGTGCCGCCGAGATCCGGCGCCAGATGGGTAGTCCGCAGGAGCCCAACGTGCGCCTGGCACCGGCACGCGCTGCTGCCGTCACGGCCGCATCGTCTGCAACATCGGCAACGTCGGCAACTCCAGCCACGCCGCCGGGCGAGTTCGAGTCGGCCAACTGGATCACTCGCACCGCCCTGTGCGCCGAGGTGCGTAACGGTGTGTTCTACCTGTTCATGCCACCGCTGTCGCAGCTGGAACACTATCTGGAACTGGTGGCCGCCATCGAGGCGGTGGCCGAGGAATTGAAGCAGCCGGTGCTGCTGGAAGGCTACGAGCCGCCCAACGACCCGCGCCTGCGCAAGTTCAGCGTCACGCCAGACCCCGGCGTGATCGAAGTCAACATCCAGCCGGCCAACAACTGGAGCGAGCTGGTGGAGCAGACCACCCACCTCTACGACGCCGCCCGCGCCTCGCGCCTGACCACCGAGAAGTTCATGCTCGACGGCCACCATTCCGGCACCGGCGGCGGCAACCACATGGTACTGGGCGGCATCACCACCGGCGATTCGCCCTTCCTGCGCCGGCCCGACCTGTTGCGCAGCCTGATCTCGTACTGGCACAACCATCCATCGCTGTCCTACCTGTTCTCGGGCATGTTCATCGGCCCCACCTCGCAGGCACCGCGCATCGATGAGGCGCGCAATGATTCGACGGTGGAGATCGAACTGGCCTTTGCCGAGATGGACAAGCAGGTCGCCAAGGGCGATTGCCCACCCTGGTTGGTGGACCGGCTGCTGCGCAACCTCTTGATCGACGTCACCGGCAACACCCACCGGGCTGAATTCTGCATCGACAAGATGTATTCGCCCGACAGCGCCACCGGGCGCCTGGGCCTGTTGGAACTGCGCGCCTTCGAGATGCCGCCGCATGCCCGCATGAGCCTGACCCAGCAACTGCTGTTGCGCGGCCTGGTGGCGCGCTTCTGGAAGGATCCGTACAAGCCGGCGCGCCTGGTGCGCTGGGGTACGGAGTTGCATGATCGCTTCCTGTTGCCGCATTTCATCGAGCAGGATTTCGCCGACGTCATGGCCGACATGAACGAGGCCGGCTATCCGATGCGCGCCGAATGGTTTGCGCCGCACATGGAATTCCGTTGCCCCAAGATCGGTGACTACGCCGTCAAGGGCATGCAGATCGAGTTGCGCACCGCCCTGGAACCCTGGCATGTGCTGGGCGAGGAAAGTACCGGTGGTGGTACGGCGCGCTATGTGGATTCGTCGCTGGAGCGCCTGCAGGTCAAGATCGGTGGCATGGCCTCGGACCGCTATGTGCTTACCTGCAATGGCGTGGCGGTGCCGCTGCAGCCCACCGGCACGGTCGGCCAGTTCGTGGCTGGCATTCGCTACCGCGCCTGGCAGCCGCCGTCGGCGTTGCATCCGACCATTCCCGTGGATACGCCGCTGACCTTCGACCTGGTCGATACCTGGAACGGGCGCAGCCTGGGCGGATGCCAGTACCACGTGGTGCATCCGGGCGGACGCAACTACGAGACCTTCCCGGTCAATGCCTTCGAAGCGGAAAGCCGCCGCCTGGCGCGCTATTTCCGCACCAACCATACCCCGGGAAAATGGCAGGTCACGCCTGCGCGGCCGTCTATCGAGTTTCCTTTTACGTTAGACTTACGCTACTTCTAACTCAGCCGGGCGCGGCTCCATGCCGCCCGCTGCCTCCCGCGCCGATATTGGCGCCGGAGGCGGCGCGGCCCTCTTTCATTTATGTCCCAGCGTTTCCTGGAAAGCTATCAGTCCGGCAGCGATCGTTATGACGAGATGCTGCAGGCCGACGGCCGCCTGCGCCCGCACTGGCGAACGCTGATCGACCAGCTCGAAAATCTGTCACCGGAGATGTTGCGCCGGCGCGCCAACGAGGTGCGCGATGCCATCGCATCGGACGGCGTGACCTACAACGTCTATGCCGATCCCAAGGGTGCCAATCGGCCCTGGGAGCTGGATCTGCTGCCGCACCTGGTGTCGGGCGAGGAGTGGGATTTCCTGGAGCGCGCCGTGGCCCAGCGCGCCCGCCTGATGAATGGTCTGCTGGCCGATATCTACGGCCCGCAGACGCTCATTGCCGAAGGCCTGCTGCCGCCCGCGCTGGTGTTCGGCCAGCATGGCTACCTGATGCCCTGCCACGGCTGGCAGCCACCGGGTGGCGTGCACCTGCATGCCTATGCGATCGACCTGGCGCGCTCCTCCGATGGCACCTGGTGGGTGGTGTCGGATCGCACGCAGGGTCCGTCCGGGACCGGCTATGCGCTGCAGAACCGCCAGATCATGGCGCGCGCCATGCCCGAGGCCCTGCGCGACATGCACGTGGAGTCACCGCACCGCTACTTCCATACGCTGCGCGCCATGCTCACGCGCCTGGCACCGGCCCAGGGCGAGGTGCCGCTGATCGTGCTGCTGACTCCGGGGCCGTATAACGAAACCTATTCCGAACACGCCTTCCTGGCGCATACGCTGGGCTTCCCACTGGTGGAGGGGGTTGACCTGACCGTGCGTGGCGAGCAGGTCTATCTGAAGACGCTCAATGGTTTGCGCCGCGTGCACGCCATCCTGCGCCGCATGGATGACGACTATTGCGATCCGCTGGAGCTGCGCGCCGATTCCGCGCTGGGCGTGCCGGGTCTGACGCAGGCGGCGCGCCTGGGCAATGTGCTCATCGCCAATTCGCTGGGCAGCGGCGTGCTGGAATCGACGGCGCTGCATGGTTTCCTGCCGGCCATCAATGAGCGCCTCTATGGCGAAGCGCTGCTGCTGCCCTCGGTGGCCTCCTGGTGGTGCGGCGAGAAGCCGGCGCTGGACTACACCCTGGAGCACTTCGACGACCTGGTGATCGTGCCGGCCTTTTCTTCGATGCGCATGCAGCCGGTGTTCGGCCATACCGTCACGGGGGCCGCGCGCCGTCGTCTCATCGAGAGCCTGCAACTGCAGCCGCACGCCTATGCGGCCCAGGAGTGGGTACGCCTGTCGCAGGCGCCGGTGATGTCGCGCAGCGGCGAGTATCGCCTGATGAACCGCACCATCAGCCTGCGCGTGTTCGCGGTGGCCGATGGCGAGGGCGGCTACCAGGTCATGCCGGGCGGGCTGACCCGCGTGGCGCCGCGCCAGCGCCGCGACGTGGTGTCCATGCAGCAGGGCGGCACCAGCAAGGATGTGTGGGTACTGCGCGCCGAGGATGTTCCGGCCGTCGGTGCCGAGGATGCGCAGGATGGTGCCGAAAACCTCACCCAGATCAGGGAGACCGTGGATGTCTCGTCGCACTCCGGCGAGAACCTGTTCTGGATGGGGCGCTATTCGGAGCGCGTCAAGAATCTCGCGCGATTGCTGCGCACCACGCTGCAATACACGATGGATGGCCAGACCGAGAGCCGGGGCATGCTCGGCAGTGTCTCGTGGATCTGCGCCCAGCTGGGTGTGCAGATGCCCAAGTCCGATCCGCGTCCGACCATCACCGGGCTGCAGCAGAGCCTGCAGGCGGCGGTGGTCGATCCTTCTGCACCGGTCAGCGTGGCCACGCAGTTGCGCCAGCTGGCCAATGCCGCCTACCAGGTGCGCGAGCACCTCTCGCTGGACAACTGGCATGCCCTGACCAAGATGCCGGCCATGGTGCAGGAGCGCATCAATACGCCGGCGGCGGCCCAGCATGTGCTGGGCAATGTGATCGATGCCTGTTCGGGGCTGGCCGGTCATGCGCTCGATGACATGACGCGCGATGCCGGCTGGCAGTTCCTGATGGTGGGGCGGCATATCGAACGCATGGCCAACATGGCGCTGCTGCTGGAGAACTTCCTGCAGTTGCCGCCGCATCGCCAGACCGCGGCGCTGTCCTGGCTGCTGGAGGCAGCCAGCAGTATCGTCACCTATCGCGTGCGCTATCGCCGCACGCCGGAGTGGTTGCCGGTGCTGCACCTGCTGGTGTTCGATGCCAGCAATCCCCATGGCATGGCCTACCAGTTCCGCATGCTGCGCCAGTACCTGGCTGATATCGCGCAGCAACTGGGCCTGTTGAGCATGAGCATCCCGGCGCATCTGACCAGTCAGCTGGAGGCGATGAACCTGGCCGATTTCGCCCATGGTCATCCCCATGCCGAAGCGGCGAACGCGCGCCTGGTGCAATTGATGCGCGATGCGGTCAGCGGTGGCTACATGCTTTCCGACGATCTGTCGCGCCACTACTTCACGCCGCTGACTGCTCCGGTCAGCCAGGGGGTCTGAGATGAGTGTTGCCGGCAATCCACCCAGGACGGCACCGCGTGAGCGGGTCGATCGCGTGGTCTATCGCATCCATCATCAGACCCGCTACCAGTATTCGCTGCCGGTGCGGCTGTCGCATCAGGTCCTGCACCTGACGCCACGGGAGCTGCCCTGGCAGCACTGCCTGTCGCACAGTGTCGAGATCGGCCCTGCCCCGCAACTGGTGCGCAGCTACGAAGACAATTTCGGCAACGTCATCAAGGCCTTTTCGCTCGATACCGACCACACCAGCCTCAACGTGCAAGCCGATTCGTGGGTGGCGCTGACGCCGCGCGGGCAGCCTCAGGCGGAGCTGGCCTGGGACGAGGCCACCGTGCTGATGGCCTATCACGGTGGCCAGCTGATGCCGGCGGGCATGCTGGAGGCCTCCAATTTCCTGTTCGAATCCTCGCACGTGCGCATCAAGCGCGAATTCATCCGCTATGCGGCCGAGTGCTTTGCGCGCGGCATGTCGGTGGTGGAGGGCGTGCGTGCGCTGATGTTGCGCATCCATGAAGAGTTCGTCTTCGATCCGGCGGCGACCACCGTGTCCACCCCGGTCACCGAGGTCTTCGTCAACCGGCGCGGCGTGTGCCAGGATTTTGCCCACTTGATGCTGTCCTGCCTGCGCTCCATCGGATTGGCGGCGCGCTATGTCAGCGGCTATCTGTTGACCGAACCGCCGCCCGGCCAGCCGCGCCTGATCGGCGCAGACGCCTCGCATGCCTGGGTATCGGTGTATTGCCCGGGCGTGGACGGCGCAGATGGCGTGTGGATCGATGCCGACCCGACCAATGGCATCTTCCCCGATACCAGTCATATCACGCTGGGATGGGGACGTGACTTCCTCGATATCTCACCCCTGCGCGGCGTGCTCATCGGTGGTGGTCAGCAGAGCATGCAGGTGGCCGTGACGGTGTTGCCCGGCGAGGAAGCGCAGGGCCTGCAGCTATCCATCTGAGCACACCAAGTACACCAAGCACAACACCAACCGTTCGGACTGAGTAGACCCGCAGGGTCGTATCGAAGACGTGCCGATGTGCGCGCCTTCGATACGCCGCCGTGCGGCTACCCAGTCCGGACGGGAGTCATGTGCTCCTTGTCTGGCTACGGCGTGCGGATGTGATCGATCAACGCCATGGTGGCTTCATCGGGCGGCGGCGTGAGCAGGCTGACGATGACCATGGCCGCCATGCCGACCGGCACGCCGAATATCCCCGCCGAGATCGATGCGATATGGAACCACTGTCCAGTCGCGCTGCCCCCGAAGGTGGGGGTGGTGTGCAGCATGTAGTACACGCACATGAGGAAGCCGCATAGGATGCCGGCAATCGCGCCGGGCTGGTTGGCGCGTTTCCAGAACACCCCCAGCACCAGTACCGGGAAGAGCGTGGACGCCGCCAGCGAGAAGGCCGCGCCGACCATGGAGAGGATGTCGCCCGGCTTGAGCGAGGCCGCATAGGCCGCCAGCAGCGCCACCACCAGAAGCAGCAGCTTGGAGATGGTCACGCGTTTCTGGCTGGAGGCGCTGGGATCGACCACCTTGTAGTAGATGTCGTGCGAGAGCGCATTGGAGATGGTCAGCAGCAGGCCATCGGCGGTCGACAGCGCTGCCGCCAGGCCGCCTGCGGCAACCAGGCCGGAGACGAAGTAGGGCAGCCCGGCGATCTCCGGCATGGCCAGCACGATGATGTCGCCATCCATGGAAATCTCACCCAGCTGTACCAGGCCGTCGTGATTGAGGTCGGTGATGGAGACCAGTGGATTGATCTTGTCCATGTTGGCCCAGTAGTACACCCAGTCCGGCAGGTGGCTATAGCTGCTGCCTACCAGCGAGGTATAGATATCGTATTTCACCAGTACCGCCAGGGCCGGCACGGTGAGGTAGATCAGCATGATGAAGAACAGCGTCCAGAACACCGATACGCGCGCGCCGGCCACGGTGGGCGTGGTGTAGTAGCGCATCAGGATGTGGGGCAGGGCGGCCGTCCCTAGCATCAGGCAGAACACCAGGGCCAGGAAGTTGTTGCGCTTGATCTCAGAGCTTTCGCGATCGCGCCCGGGGAAGGGTTCGGTCTGCGATACCGGCGGCTGGGCACGCGCCAGATTGGCGGCGCGGGCCTCGCTCCATTTGCGTTCGGCTTCGTCGGGCGACTTCGGATAGGAGGACAGGAGACGGCTGGCCGCCTTGATCTCGGCCAGTGAGGCATGGGTATTGCGCCTGACCTCTTCGGTATGGTTCTGTGCCTCGATGCGACCGTCCACCCAGGATTGTGGGAGCGTCTTCAGGCGTTGCTCGTAGTCGTCGGCACGGGCCTGGAAGATCTGGCGGATTTCCTTTTCCTTGGGGTCGTCTTCCAGGCGATGCTCGATGGCAGTGAGCTTGGGCAAGACCGCACCGTAGGCCACCGGCGGCACCGGTACCGTGGTGTGCTTGGCCGAGAGCCAGATCACCGGGATCAGGTAGGCGAACAGGATGATGATGTACTGCGCCACCTGGGTCCAGGTGATGGCGCGCATGCCGCCCAGGAAGGAGCACACCAGGATGCTGGCCAGGCCGAGGAAGATGCCGATGGAGAAATCGATACCGGTGAAGCGCGAGGTGATCAGGCCCACGCCATAGATCTGCGCCACCACGTAGGTGAAGGAGATGAGGATGGTGGCTGCCACCGCCAGGATGCGGATGAGGTTGGCGCCATGGCCGCCCCGCCGGCCCGGATAGCGCGCGGCCAGGAAATCGGGGATGGTGTACTGGCCGAACTTGCGCAGGTAGGGCGCGATCAGCAGCGCCACCAGGCAGTAGCCGCCGGTCCAGCCGAGAATGTAGGCCAGGCCGTCGAAGCCCTGCAGGTAGAGGCCGCCGGCCAGGCTGATGAAGGTGGCCGCCGAGATCCAGTCGGCGGCGGTGGCCATGCCATTGAACAGCGGCGGCACGCGCCGGCCGGCGACGTAGTATTCGGGTACGTCGGAGGTGCGGCAGACCACGCCGATGGCAGCGTACAGGCCGATGGTGACGAACAGGAACAGGTAGCCGATCCAGGAGCGCGGCATGCCTTCGCGTTCCAGTATCGCCAGCACGCACAGGAAGGCGATGAAGCCCAGCGTGTAGAGGCCGTAGTAGCGGCACAGGCGGCGGAAGAAATCCTGGTTGCTTTCCATGTCCTTACTCGCCCTGTTCCCGACGCACCAGTTGTTCGATGCGCCGCATGCGACGCATATAGATGACCACGATGGCCAGGTAGATCAGCAGCATGCCCTGGGCTGCCATGTAGAACGGGATGGGCCAGCCGAACAGGTGGATGTGGTCCAGTTCGCGGGCGAAGTAGACGAAGAAGAATGTGGAGAGGAACCACAGCGCCAGCAGCCAGGCGGTCATGCGGCGGATGCGGTGCCATTGGTGGCCGGCTTCGAGGGGCAGCGGGGCGTGGTCCATGTCAGGTGATGTCGTCGAAGAAGGGAGTGCGCGGCATCATGCGAAAGCTCACGCGAAACAGGCTGCCCGGATACTTGGGATCGGTACAGCGCGGATTGTCGAGGATGTCCACGGTGGCGTCGTGCTGTTGCGCGATCTCGCGCACGATGGCCAGGCCCAGGCCGCTACCGGTGCTGGGCGTGCCGAGGATGCGGTAGAAGCGTTCGAACACGTTGGCGCGCTCAGCCGCGGGAATGCCGGGGCCGTTGTCTTCCACCTCCAGGATGGCCAGGCCGCCGCCCTCGTCGGTGCGTGCGCGCACGGTGACGCTGCCGTGGCCATTGTGCGGGGTGTAGTGCATGGCATTGTCCAGCAGGTTGGACAGCAGTTCGCGCAGCATGACCGGGTTGCCGTTGATGAGGATGGGGTGCCCCGGCTGCTCGAAGCCCAGGTCGATGCGCTGCGTGAAAGACGTCGGCACCCACTCCTGCACCACGCCGCGCGCCAGTTCGCTCAGTTCCACCGGCACCATGCCGCCGGCCTGCGACTGCTGGTTCTCGGCGCGGGCCAGCGAGAGCAGCTGGTTGACCAGGCGGGTGGCGGTTTCGGAACTCTTGGCCAGTTGTTCCAGCGAGCGTCGCACGTCGACCTGGTCGTCCTGGCGCAGTGCCAGTTCGGATTGCATGCGCATGCCCGCCAGCGGGGTCTTCATCTGGTGTGCGGCATCGGCGATGAAGCGCTTCTGGATGGCGATGGTCTGCGAGAGCCGCTCCAGCATGTCGTTGAGGGAGCGTACCAACGGCGAGATTTCCTCGGGGACCTGGCCGGAGTCGATCGGGGAGAGATCGTCGGGTCGGCGCGCGCGGATGCGTTGCTGCAACTCCGACAGCGGCGAGAGGCCACGCGAGAGCGCGAACCAGACCAGCGCCAGCGCCACCGGCAGGATGACGAACTGCGGCAGGATCACGCCCTTGATGATCTCGTTGGCGAGCTGGGCGCGCTTTTCTAGGGTCTCGCCGACCTGCACCGTGGCCAATCGCGGCTCGCCCGAAGCGGCGCGCTGGGCGGCGCTGCGGCGCAGGTCCACCTGCAGGGTGGCGATGCGCACGTCGCTGCCGTGCAGGATGTCATTGCGGAACTGCACCGTGCCGATGATGCTGCGATCTTCGTCGGCGGGGGGCTGCGACATGTCGTAGTCGCCCTCGATGAATTCGCCGGCCGGCCCGGTGATCTTGTAGTAGATGTTGTCGATGTCATCGGCACGCAGCAGGTCGCGCGCCGAGACCGGCAGGCGTGCCACCACCTTGCCGTTGATTTCGCTGACCTGCTGGGCCAGCACGGTCACGCTGTCTTCCAGGGCGCGGTCGAAGGGCTGGCTGGCGATCGATTGCGCAATCAGGTAGGTGATGGCGATGCTCATCGGCCACAGCAGCAGCAGGGGGGCCAGCATCCAGTCCAGGATCTCGCCGAAGAGTGAACGCTGGATGCGTTCGACCGGTTGTGTGGCGAAGGCCGAGCGACGTTTCTTGCGCGGCGGCGCAGTAGGGGGAGGTGGCGAGGCCGGTGCGTCGCCCTGCATGTCAGGCGACCCAGGCGAGAACTGGCCGGGATCACTGTTGCTCATGAGGATCCCGCATTGCCTGCTGCCATGAAAGGAACAAGCTCGCCTCAGGCGGCGTTGTTGCCGGCGGCCATCGCCGCGTTGCCGGTGTCGGGGAGTTTTTCCAGGCAATAGCCCAGCCCGCGCACGGTAGCGATGCGCACGCCGCCGACCTCGATTTTCTTGCGCAGGCGATGGACATAGACCTCGATGGCATTGTTGCTGACTTCCTCTCCCCATTCGCACAGGTGATCCACCAGTTGCTCCTTGGAGACCAGGCGCCCGGTGCGTTGCAATAATACTTCCAGCAGGCCCAGTTCCCGCGCTGACAGTTCCAGCATCTGTTCGCCGATGTAGGCGATGCGCCCGACCTGATCATAGGATAGCGGGCCATGCTTGATCACGGTAGGCCCGCCACCGGCGCCGCGTCGGGTCAGGGCGCGCACGCGTGCTTCCAGTTCGGACAGGGCGAAGGGTTTGGCCATGTAGTCGTCGGCGCCCAGGTCCAGGCCCTGCACGCGCTGTTCGACCGAGTCGGCCGCGGTCAGGATCAGCACCGGCAGACGCGAATTGCGTGCGCGCAGGCGGCGCAGGACTTCCAGACCCGACATCTTGGGCAGGCCCAGGTCCAGGATCAGCAGGTCGAAGTCCTGGGTGGAGAGGGCCGAATCGGCTTCCACGCCATTCTTGACGCAATCGGCAGCGTAGCCGGAATGGCGCAGGGATCGGGTCAGGCCATCGGCCAGCACGCTGTCGTCTTCAGCAAGGAGGATGCGCATAGGGTAGCGGCAGGGAGCGGAATCGCCTGCTTGTCTCGTAATGTGGAATTATTTTGATGCTTTTCTTCATATTCCACTAATTCAAATATCAAAGCAAATCAGGAATACCCTGATGGCTGCCGCCGCCGGACAGCTCAACCTGCCCGTAAGGCCAAATGTAACAATTCAGTATTGGCCATTGAACTATGACGCTTAGGCCTTATAGTATGGAGCGTCAGCAAGATTTACTTGCTGCCAGCGCAATTTTTGTTGTTATAATTTCTGCCAGTCATTACTGGAATATCTGATGAAACGTCTGTGGGTCCTGTTGCTGATCTGTCTGTTACCGGTGCAAGTATTTGCAGCGGTGCTGACGTACGCCAGCACCATGGCCGCAACCGACTTCTCGGCGCCCCACGCTGCGGTAGCCGTTCATCAGGTGGCAGCGAAGGCAGTGTCCCTGTCCGACGCCGCTGCGTCTGACGACCACGGCCAGTCCGTCGTGGCTGACGCCGCGTCCTCTGGTGACGATGGTGCAGGTTATGCCGACAGCGGCGAGGATTTCTCCACGCACGCAGGTATCGGTGACGAGCCCGTCCTGGTCCAGTCGCTGCCCATTCTGCCGCAAACCTCCAGCCTGGCGCCCGCTCTGAGCAGCGATGCTGCCATGCAACCCCCCTTCCTGCCCCGCGCAGGTCGTCCTCCCCGGGCCTGATCCCGTCGCCTCGCGCGACATGTCTTGCTGCGCCCGCTGAACCGCCCCTGTTAGAACTGAGGCATCGCGTCGTGCGACAGCAGGCACATGCACGCGTGCGGCCAGTCTTCGCTGCCTGATCCTGTTGTCGGACCCTGCAGCACCCAACAAAGCAATCCAGTATTCCGGCCGATGTGACCGCATCACATCAGATTCCCTCTAGGAGATAGCATGAAAAAAGCATTTGTCGCGCTGATAGTGGCGGTCATGACGCTGTCTGTTGGCATGTCGACCGTCGAAGCCAAGCGTCTTGGCGGTGGCGGCTCGATCGGCAAACAGTCTTCCAGCGCCAGCCGCCAGGCGCAAAGCCCGGCCCCGATGCAGCAGAACAACGCCGCCGCTGCCAAGCCGGCCGCACCGGCCGCCGCGCCTGCCGCTGCTGCGGCCAAGCCCAGCATGTGGAAGGGCCTGCTGGGTGGTGCCCTGCTGGGTCTGGGTCTGGGCGCGCTGCTGTCGCACTTCGGTCTGGGCGGCGCCCTGGCCAGCATGATCAGCACCATCCTGATGGTGGCCCTGATCGGCCTGGCGGTGATGTTCGTCATCCGCATGTTCCGCCGCAAGTCGGAAGGCTCGCAAGCACGTCCGGCCTGGGCCGGCGCAGCTCAGCAGGCTGACCAAGGTGCCCAGGGCACGGCGACCCCGCAGATCGGTTCCATGCTCAAGTCGGAGCAGCCGGCACCGGTGGCGCAGGGCGGTTTCGGTGGCGGTTTCGGCAATGCCGAGGCAGCTCCTGCCTATGGCATCCCGGCCGGTTTCGATACCGTGGGCTTCGTGCGCAATGCCAAGACCTATTTCATCCGCTTGCAAGCGGCATGGGACAAGGCTGACATCAACGACATCCGTGAATTCACCACCCCGGAAATGTTTGCCGAGTTGCGTCTGCAGATCCAGGAACGCGGCACCGCCGTCAACCAGACCGACGTGGTCTCGCTGGACGCGGAAGTGCTGGGCGTGGAAACCGTGGGCAACGATCACGTGGCCAGCGTGAAGTTCTTCGGCTTCATCAAGGAAGATCCGAGTGCTTCGCCGGTCCAGTTCGCCGAGATCTGGAACCTGTCCAAGCCGGTCACCGGCCAGGGTGGATGGGTTCTGGCGGGTATCCAGCAACTGGATCCGGTCTCGGCATAAGGTATTGCGCCGTATGACGGCTTAGTAACAGTTTGGCGCGGAAGGCGGCGGTTAGTGGATGAGCGTCGCCAGTCCGTTTTACCGCCGGCCTTGGCCGGCGGTTTTTTTATCTGCATTCCTCGCCTGCTCTGCAGCAAAAAAAAGCACCGCATCAGCGGCGCTTCGATTCTCCTCCCCCTGCCTCGTCGTCCCGGCGCTCATGCCGATCGCGACCCGGCGAGCGGCCATCGGTCAGCGGAAACAGCAAGGCCACCACCACCAGCAGGAACAAGAGTACCAGCGTGATCTGGTCCAGTCCGTCCATGGTCAACCCGCCTGTTGTGGCGTCCAGATCGCCACGGCCGCAGTATTGACCTTCTTGGGCAGCAGACCTGCGGCGAGGAAGGTGTCGGCGATACGTTGCTGCTCGCCCAGCGAATCGGGCCTCACGGCACGCACCTCGTAGCTGCGGCGGCTGTTGGCCAGCTCGATGGTATCGGCGTCCAGGCCCCACAGCGGCGCCAGGAAGGCCGCTGCCTGCCTGGGCTGCTGCTTGACCCAGGTGCCGGTCTTCCTGAGCTCGTCAAAGACCACGCGCAAGACCTCGGGGCGTGCCTGGGCGAAGCTGGCGGAGGCCAGGTAATAGCGCTGGTAGTCGGCCACGCCGCGTCCATCGGCCAGGATGCGTACCTGCGACTTGCGCTGCACGCCCGCCAGGAAAGGGTCCCAGGTGACCCAGGCATCGACGCTGCCGCGCTCGAAAGCCGCGCGTCCGTCGGCCGGGGAGAGGTAGGCAGCATCGACGTCGGAAAACTTCAGCCCGGCCTTTTCAAGCGTGGCGATCAGCAGGTAATGCACGCCAGCCGCCTTGGTGACGGCGACCTTCCTGCCCTTGAGGTCGGTGACCTTGCGCAGTGGCGAATCGGAGCGCACCACGATGGCTTGTGCTGCCGGCGAGGGCGACTCCTGGGCAACATAGGCCAGTTGTGCGCCGGCAGCCTGGGCAAACACCGGCACGGTATCGGCGACATCGGCGCTCAGATCGACCCCGCCGACGTTGAGTGCTTCCAGCAGGGGCAGGCCGCTGGTGAATTCGTGCCAGCTGATCTTCGCACCGGTCGGCGCCAGCAGCTTCTCCAGTGTGCCATTGGCCTTGAGGATGGTCAGCAGGGTCGACGACTTCTGATAGCCGATGCGGATGTTCTTGTCGCTGGCCTGCGCCAGCACGCGGGCTGGTGCCAGGGCGGCGAGTCCCAGCCCGGTGCCGGCTTGCAGCAGCCGGCGGCGGTCCGGATCGAAAGAGGTGGTGGTCATGGGAAGCAGGGCAATGGTGGTCAGGAATTCTTTTGGCTGGACTGTCGGCGCGCGTCGCGCCAGCCCAGGCTCTTGTGCTCGATGGCGCGCAACAGGCCGTCGCTGATCTTGCCCAGCACGGCCAGGATCAGGATGGCTGCCAGCACCAGGTCGGGGCGGCTGTTCTCGCGTCCATCCGAGAGCAGGTAACCCACGCCACGCGTGGCGGCAATCAGTTCGGCCGCCACCAGGAACATCCATGCCAGGCTCAGGCCGCCACGCAAGCCGGCGAACAGGTAGGGCAGGGCTGCTGGCAAGAGGATGTGGCGGATCAGCTCGCCCTGGCCCAGCCCGGAACTGGTGCCTACCTCGATAAGCTTGTGGTCGATGTCGCGGATGCCGGCCACCAGGTTCAGGTAGACCGGGAAGAAGGCGCCGATGGCGATGAGCGCGACCTTGGGCGTCTCGTCGATGCCCAGCCACAGCAACAGCAGGGGAATCCAGGCCAGGCTGGGGATGGCGCGCAGGGCCTGGAAGCTCGGCTCCAGCCAGGCTTCGGCGCGTCGGCTGATGCCTACCAGCAGACCCAGCCCGATGGCCAGCAGGCTGCCGATGGCGAATCCTGCTGCCACGCGCGCCAGACTGGCGGCGATGTGCGGCAGCAATTCACCCCGCACGGCCAGCGACCACAGGGTTTGCGCCAGTTCGCTGGGCGGCGGCAGCAGCCGCGCCGGTATCCAGTCCAGGCGCGCGCCCAGCTCTGCCAGCAGCAGCAAGGCCAGCGGCAGCATCGCGCCGGTGAAGCGTCGCGGCCGGTAGCCGTCGTCAGCGGGCCAGCCCTTGCGGCGCGGGCGGGCCACCGCTACTGTTGCCTGCGCCGTCACCGGTGCAGCCGCAGCGGGCGCTGTCATGTTGATCGCGGCCTGGTCGCTCATCGTCTCAGGCCTTCACCACACCCTGGGCATAGGAGGGATCGATGAGCGCGTTGATGGTCCGTGGCAGGTCGCTGCCACTCTTGACCAGGTCTTCTTCGATCAGGATGGGCGCGGCGGCGCGCAGGGCATCGATGTGTTCGCGACCGATCTGCGGATGCGAGAAATCATTGCGCTTCAATTGCAGTCGCGCCACCGGCGCCGACAGCTTGGCCTCTTCAGAGAGCAGTGCCACGGTCTCGTCGGGATGGGTGATGATCCAGGCGCGGGCCCGTTCGTAGGCGGCGATCACACGCTTGACCTGGTCCGGATGGCGCGCCGCGAAGCTGTCGCTGACGTTGAGAAAACCGTAGGTATTGAAATCGACGTTGCGATAGATCAGGCGCGAACCAGCCTCCAGCTCGCTGGCCGCCAGATGCGGATCCAGGCCGGCCCAGGCTGCCACGCGGCCCTGTTCCAGCGCAGCGCGGCCGTCGGCGTGCTGCAGGTGGACGATCTCCACGTCGCTCTTCCTGAGCCCGTTCTCGTGCAGTGCGCGCAGCAGGAACAGGTAGGGGTCAGTGCCCTTGGTGGCGGCAATCTTCTTGCCTTTCAGTTCGGCGATGGACTTTACCGGTGAGTCCTTGGCCACGGCCAGCGCGGTCCATTCGGGGCGCGAATAGATGTAGACCGCCTTGACCGGATTGCCGTTGGCGCGGGCCAGCAAGGCCGCCAGGCCGGCCGTGCTGCCGAAGTCGATGCTGTCGCTGTTGAGATATTCGAGAGCGCGATTGCTGCCCTGGCTCAAGACCCACTTGATCTCGGTGCCTTGTGCCTTGAGATCCTCCTCCAGCCAGCCGAACTTGCGCAGCACCAGGCTGGGCGGCGAATAGGTAGCGTAGTCGAGGCGAATGATCTTGGGGGGCTGGGCTGCACGTGCTGCCAGCGGAGCCGCGCCCAGTATGGCCGTGCCGAGTGCGGCCGGCGCCAGGCCGAGGAAGTGTCTGCGTCGCATGGGGTCCGTTCTTGTCGTGTTGGGTGACCCGGGCAAGCAGCCCGGGCAGGACAAACCAGACCCACACTCTAAGGACGAAGCCGATGCGGCAGAACGACTATTTTCACGCTTGGATATGCGCTTTGCGCATGTCCCTGGCAGGCCAGGACATGCGTGCTTGCGCCTTTACGGCAGGCACAGCTCGAACAGGGCACCGCCATCAGGATGATTGGAAAGACGCGCCTCGCCCTGTCGCGTTTCCTTGTTGTGGGCGGTGGCAATGGCATTGCACAGGTCCATGCCCAGGCCGGTGGAGGGTTTCTTCTCCTGGGTGCCGATGCCGGGGCCGTCGTCACGCACGGTGAAGACCACTCCGCCTTCCTCGCGCTTGCGACAGCCCACCGCGATGTGCGTACGGGCGAAGCGGCTGGCATTCTGGAGAGCGGCTTCCAGCGCCAGCGCGACCAGGTGCTCATCGAAGAAACCGATGACCGGCATCTCGGCCTCGTCGACCTTCAAGGTGATGTCGCCGCCATTGCGATTGACCCCGTGCTCGCGCACCAGCGCATCCAGGAAATCCAGTGGCGACACTGCCTCCACCTGGGCACGCAGGCCCTGGGAGTCAGCCTTGTACAAGGTCAGGAAGGCGATCAGCTTTTCCTGCAGGGCCAGGCAGGTGACATGGGCCTGCTGGGCCGTGGGCACGTCGTCGGACAGACGACGCAGTTCGCCCTCCAGCACGCCCAGGGAGTTCTTGATGTCGTGAATGATGATCGCGGCAAGCTTGGGATCCATGGTCAGCTCTTCGGGGCTACTTTACTGAGGGTATCGCGCAGGAACTTGTGCATCTTGGCGACTCTATCGTTACCAGGGATCAGGCGATCCAGCGTGGCCAGGTAACGCCGCACGCGCTTGACGTATTCCTCGTTCCAGCCGCGCTGGCTCATCCACAGCAGGTGTAGCTGCGCCGAGGCCAGCAGTACGCCGGTATTCTCGGGCATGCTGGCCAGGGCTTCTTCCAGCTTGGCCAGCGACTCGTCGGGTTTGGCGCTGCGCATGAGCGCGTTGGCCTCGGCGATGATGGACATGCATTGCTTGACGGCGCCGTCGATGAGATCCTCGGCCAGGTTGGCACGGCCGGTATCGGCCAGCACCTTGCGCGCCAGCATCTGCAGGGTCTTGTTCTCGTGGTCGGACTTGACGGCATCGGCGATGAGCTTGGCACCTTCCTCGTCCTTGCCCATCGAGAAAGCCGCCTTGGCCAGCGCCAGCGTGGCCACGTCGGAATTTTCGCGGCCCGCAGCCTGGCGTGCCGTTTCGAAGGCTTGCTGGGCCGATATCGTGTCGCCCAGCTGCACATAGGCCTGGGCTTGAACAGCCGCCTGGGCGGTGACGAACAGGCCAGATTCCTCGTAGCGGCGGGGCGCGCTTTCCAGCAGGCGCAGGGCGGCATCGGGGTCGCCGCTGTCGATATGGACCTGGGCCAGCGAAAGCAGGTCGGTGGGTTGAGCGGTCAGCGAACCCTTGGTGTGCTTGAGCACCTTGTCATACGCCTCGCGAGCCTGGTCCAGGTGGCCGCTGCGGTAGGCCACGTCGCCCACCAGACGGCTGCGGCGGGCCGAGGGAATGATCTCGGAGGACTTGGTCAGCGCCTCCAGCGCGCCTTCCTGATTGCCCTGGGCTTCATCGATCTGCGCCATCAGGTCATAGGCGGCGATGAACTGCTTGTTCTGGGCCAGCACATCGGTGACGATCATGCGGGCGTCATCCATCTGGCCGGCCACGATATTGCAACGAGCCAGGCCGATCTTGGCCCACACCAGATCGTCGCGCATGGCCAGGGCCTGCTTGTAGACCTCGCGCGCCTCGTCGATGCGGCGCTGGTCGATCAGCAGCGTGCCCTTGGTCTTCATGATCTCGACGATCCATTTGGGCGCGCTCTTGAGCACGTTGTCGCATTCGACGATGGCGCCGGCGAAATCCTTGCGTTTCATCTTTTCGGTGACCGGCAGCATGGCATGCTGCTTTTCCAGCAGGCGGTCGACGCGCTCGGCAATGCGGCTGGCCGTCAACGGCTTGAGCATGTAGGCGTCGGGCTGGAACTCGGCAGCGCTGGCCACCAGGTTGTAGCCGCTTTCGGCGGTCACCATGATGAACATGCAGGTCGGCGAGAGCATGTTCTGGGTGCGGAAGAACTCCAGCAACTGCTGGCCGTTGCTTTCCTTGTTGAGGTTGTAGTCGCAGATGATCAGGTCATAGGTGCCGGATTGCACGAAGCGGATCGCCTCATCGGGTGTGCCGGCCTGGTCGACCTTGGTCACGCCGAGCTGCCCCAGGTGCATGCGGATGTTCTGACGCATCGTCGGCATGTCGTCGATGATCAGGCAGCGTAGGGAGCTGATATGGCTAAAGGGCACTAAACTCATGGGAACAGTCTGTCAAACAATCTTCGGTCTTTGAATGTTGCTATATCGCAATTTGCAGAAAGATAGCGCTGTTATTCAGCAATATTGACGCAAAACTGACGATTTTTTCTTTCCAACTCGCGAGTGTGCCGTTTTTTTTACTTGCTTGCATCATTCCTCTGCGCATTCTGCCGAATTGGAGCCCCGGAGTCTCATATAATTGTGGTTTTCGCCCCGTCGTTTTCCTGCGGGTGAACAAAAACGCTTGCGCCGATCACTGTTTTTTTATACAGTGTCGATCTATCGGGGCGGCGATCCGGCTTGACGCCAGTTCGGATGCCTCCGGGCAATGCCTGCACGACACTCCCCCCTTCTTCACGACATTTTGCCGAGAGAGATTTATGGACGACAAGAAAGCTGCGAACAACTCTGAGAAGAGCAAGGCGCTGGCCGCCGCATTGGCACAGATTGAAAAGCAGTTTGGCAAAGGCTCGGTGATGCGCATGGAAGACGGCGTCATCGCCGAAGAAATCCAGGCCGTCTCGACCGGCTCCCTGGGCCTGGACATCGCGCTGGGCATCGGCGGCCTGCCGCGCGGCCGCGTCATCGAGATCTACGGTCCGGAATCCTCGGGCAAGACCACGCTGACCCTGCAATCGATTGCCGAGATGCAGAAGCTGGGCGGCACCTGCGCCTTCATCGACGCCGAACACGCGCTGGACGTCACCTATGCCCAGAAGCTGGGCGTGAACCTGAACGACCTGCTGATCTCGCAACCCGACACCGGCGAACAGGCCCTGGAAATCACCGATGCACTGGTGCGCTCGGGCGCAGTCGACCTGATCGTGGTGGACTCGGTGGCCGCACTGACCCCGAAGGCGGAAATCGAAGGCGACATGGGCGATTCCCTGCCTGGCCTGCAGGCCCGCCTGATGTCGCAGGCGCTGCGCAAGCTGACCGGCAGCATCAACCGCACCAATACCACCGTCATCTTCATCAACCAGATCCGTATGAAGATCGGCGTCATGTTCGGCAACCCGGAAACCACCACCGGTGGTAACGCCTTGAAGTTCTACGCGTCGGTGCGCCTGGACATCCGTCGTACCGGCTCGATCAAGTCGGGTGACGAAGTCATCGGCAGCGAAACCAAGGTCAAGGTCGTCAAGAACAAGGTCGCGCCCCCGTTCCGTGAAGCCCACTTCGACATCCTGTATGGCGAAGGCACTTCCCGCGAAGGCGAGATCCTCGACCTGGGCTCCGAGCACAAGGTCGTGGAAAAGTCCGGCGCCTGGTACAGCTACAACGGCGAGCGCATCGGCCAGGGCAAGGACAACGCCCGTAACTACCTGAAGGAGCATCCGGAGCTGTCGCGCGAGATCGAGAACAAGGTCCGCGTCGCCCTGGGCGTTCCCGAACTGGCCAGTGGTGCCGCCGAAGCGCAGGCTTCCTGATCTGTCTTTCAAGCGTCTTCAAGGCGGCAGGGTTTGCCTGAGCCGCTGACGTCTTGAAGATGCCTGTCAGCCCCTGTCCCTCGCAATCCTGATAATCCTGATGATGTTCGGACTGCGGTGGACGCGGGTAGCAAGACCGCGGCAGGGCCTGATCATCGTGTCGGCTGCGTTTGTTTTACTGGCAATATCCGCTTCATTCGTCTCAACGTCCGTGTAGTCGAAAGTCATGCCCAGACCGCCGATCAGCCTGAAAGCACGGGCGCTCAAGTACCTCTCTTCACGTGAGCACAGTCGCCTGGAACTTGCGCGTAAGCTTGCCCCTTACGCGCAAGAGGGTGATGATATCGAGGCCTTGCTCCAGTGGCTGGAGCAATCCCGTTTCCTTTCCGAAGAACGTTTTTCCGAATCCCTGGTGCATCGCCGTTCGGCGCGCTATGGCAACCAGCGCATCCTGTCCGAATTGCATGGCCATGGCATCGAGGGCGAGGCACTCAGTGAGCTAAAGGCCGATCTGGCTGCCGGCGAGGGTGAACGCGCTGCCCTGGTGCTGCGCCGCAAATTCAGCGCCCCTCCCGCCGATGCCGAGACCCGGGCCAAGCAGATGCGCTTCCTGCAGCAGCGTGGTTTTTCCCACCGCAGCATCCGTGAGGCCCTCCAGACCGCCTGGGCTGACGAGGAAGATCAGGCCTGATCGGCATCGTCCCTCCCGCACTTTTCCTGCCATCTGGCAATTCCCGGTCTTTCTTGGCAATGTTAGCGCTACCGGCTTTCAGGCCGGCCGGCCTGTGCTAAAATTCGGAAGTTTTTGCTGCGGCGCGCAAGCCTGAGGAGATATCGCTAGTTGCCGGTTTGTTAAAACGGCGCCGCGATGTAAGGCCCGCGACAGCAGCAAGGATGGATAATGCGAACGCTTCGGCGCAAGCTGGTGTGTTTCGAATATCAGACCAACTAAAGCAGACGGCATGCACATGCCCAATTCGACGAATTCTCTTGCAACCCGCGCAGCTCACGCCTGCGCCTGTCCCCATCCGGCAACGGATACGACACCCGCCTGCGGGTTGCAGTCTGCTTTCGTGTGGACCGGCATTGCGCCGGACACCGAATTTCAATCCGGCAAGTTTCATTCATTCAGTGTCTAAAGGGAAGCTCCCATGAAAATCCATGAGTATCAGGGTAAAGAAATCCTGCGCCAGTTCGGCGTAACCGTGCCGCGCGGCATTCCGTGCATGTCGGTCGACGAAGTCGAAGCCGCAGCCAAGGAGCTGGGCGGTCCGGTGTGGGTCGTGAAAGCCCAGATCCATGCAGGCGGTCGCGGCAAGGGCGGTGGCGTGAAGGTGGCCAAGTCCATCGAGCAGGTCAAGGAATACGCCAACCAGATCATGGGCATGCAACTGGTTACCCACCAGACCGGTCCCGAAGGCCAGAAGGTGCGTCGCCTGCTGATCGAAGAAGGCGCCGACATCAAGAAGGAACTGTACGTTTCCCTGGTGACCGACCGTGTTTCGCAAAAGGTCGTGCTGATGGCCTCCAGCGAAGGCGGCATGGACATCGAAGAAGTTGCCCACAGCAACCCGGAAAAGATCCACAACGTCATCATCGACCCGATCGATGGTCTGACCGACGCGCAAGCCGATGACGTGGCCGCCAAGATCGGCGTGCCCGCTGCTTCCATCCCGGCCGCCCGTCAGAACCTGCAAGGCCTGTACAAGGCCTACTGGGAAACCGACGCTTCCCTGGCTGAAATCAACCCCCTGATCCTGACCGGCGACGGCAAGGTCATCGCTCTGGACGCCAAGTTCAACTTCGACTCCAACGCCCTGTACCGTCACCCGGAAATCGTCGCCTACCGCGACCTGGACGAAGAAGATCCGGCTGAAGTCGAAGCCTCCAAGTTCGACCTGGCCTACATCTCCCTGGACGGCAACATCGGCTGCCTGGTCAACGGCGCCGGCCTGGCCATGGCCACCATGGACACCATCAAGCTGTTCGGCGGCGAGCCGGCCAACTTCCTGGACGTGGGCGGCGGTGCCACCACCGAGAAGGTCACCGAAGCCTTCAAGATCATGCTGAAGAACCCCGAACTGAAGGCCATCCTGGTCAACATCTTCGGCGGCATCATGCGCTGTGACGTGATCGCCGAAGGCGTGATCGCTGCTTCCAAGGCAGTCTCGCTGAAGGTGCCTCTGGTGGTGCGCATGAAGGGCACCAACGAAGACCTGGGCAAGAAGCTGTTGGCCGATTCCGGTCTGCCGATCATCTCGGCCGATTCCATGGAAGAAGCCGCCCAAAAGGTCGTGGCAGCTGCCAAGTAAGTAACCCAACACGAAAGCCTGCGCGGCCAGAGCCGCCGGCTGCACATAGTGCAGCAGCGGGCGCCGCCAGCGGCGCAGGCATCACAGTCAAGGAAGAGAAATGTCGATCCTCATCAACAAAGACACCAAGGTCATCACCCAAGGTATCACCGGCAAGACCGGTCAGTTCCACACCCGCATGTGCCGCGACTACGCGAATGGCAAGAACGCCTTCGTGGCCGGCGTGAACCCGAAGAAGGCTGGTGAAGACTTCGAAGGCATCCCCATCTATGCCAACGTCACCGAAGCCAAGAACGCCACCGGCGCCACCGTGTCGGTGATCTACGTGCCGCCCGCCGGCGCTGCCGCCGCCATCTGGGAAGCTGTCGAAGCCGACCTGGACCTGGCCATCTGCATCACCGAGGGCATCCCCGTTCGTGACATGCTGGCCCTGAAGGACCGCATGGCCAAGGCCGGTTCCAAGACCCTGCTGCTGGGCCCGAACTGCCCCGGTCTGATCACCCCGGACGAAATCAAGATCGGCATCATGCCGGGTCACATCCACAAGAAGGGTCGTATCGGCGTGGTTTCCCGCTCCGGCACCCTGACCTATGAAGCCGTGGGCCAGCTGACCGCCCTGGGTCTGGGCCAGTCCTCCGCCGTCGGTATCGGTGGCGACCCGATCAACGGTCTGAAGCACATCGACGTCATGAAGGCCTTCAACGACGATCCGGACACCGATGCCGTCATCATGATCGGTGAAATCGGTGGTCCTGACGAAGCCAACGCAGCGCGCTGGATCAAGGACAACATGAAGAAGCCGGTGGTTGGCTTCATCGCCGGCGTCACCGCGCCCCCGGGCAAGCGCATGGGCCACGCAGGCGCGCTGATCTCCGGTGGTGCCGACACCGCCGAAGCCAAGCTGGCCATCATGGAAGAGTGCGGCATCAAGGTCACCCGCAACCCGTCCGAGATGGGCCGCCTGCTCAAGTCGGTGCTGTAAGCACCCGACCGCGCCAGCCAGGGGCAGTGCCGGCGGCACTGGTCTGACTGGCCGTCATGGCAACACAGCAAGTCAAGCATGGGGAGCTGCGGCTCCCCATGCCGTTTTCCGGCACTATTCGCGGTGACAGAGGTCATCCTGCCACGCGCTCCCTTTCCTGGGTGCGCCCTTAACGAGGAAGCCCATGGAATTCCTGGCGAACCTGAACTGGATCGCAGTCGGCCAGATCATCCTGATCGATATCCTGCTCGGTGGCGACAATGCCATCGTCATTGCCCTGGCCTGCCGCAACCTGCCTGATCGCTTGCGCATGAAAGGGATCGTCTGGGGCACGGTGGGGGCGATCTCCATCCGCATCGTCCTTATCGCCTTTGCGGTGACCATGCTGGAACTGCCCTACCTGAAACTGGTGGGCGGCATGTTGCTGCTGTGGATAGGGGTGAAGTTGCTCCTCGAGGATGAGGGCCACACCGACATCGATGGCAGCGAACGCCTGTGGGGCGCCGTCAAGACGGTCATCGTGGCCGATCTGGTGATGAGCCTGGACAACGTGATCGCCATCGCCAGCGCGGCCGAACAGGCGGCCGGCGGGCATCGCCTGACGCTGGTCGTCTTCGGTATCGTGGTCAGCATTCCCATCATCGTCTGGGGTAGCACGCTGGTCTTGAAATTGATGGAACGGTTCCCAGCTATCGTCACGCTCGGCGCGGCCTTGCTGGGTTATATTGCCGGCGGCATGATCTTCAGCGACACTGCCGTCCTGTCCTTCCTGCAGGGCTTCGTCGAGCAGACCGAATTCGTCCTGCCTGGCGCCTCGGTGCATCTGAGCCTGCCCGGGCTGGTGGGCGCGCTGGGCGTGGTGCTGGTCGGCTCGTACCTGAAGCGTACCAAGCCCGGGCCGCAAGCCCGTTAGTGGCCAGTCGCGTCGCGCCACGGCGGGTGTGCGCGGATGGCATGTTTGACACACCTCAGCGCCGGCGCTGATCAAAGCTGCTACTTTGCAACTTTTTCGCTTGGCCGCATTGCAGGCGCTGCCCATACTGGCAACGCCACTTTATTTCTTACGGGGATCCCATGAAACCAGTCGTATCCACTCAACCGCAACAAGGCTTCACACTGCTCGAACTGATGGTCACGCTGGCCATCGTTGGCATCCTCGCCATGCTGGGGGCCTCGCAATACCAGGACTACATCGCCCGTGCCCGCGTCTCGGAAGGCTTCAACCTGGCCGAGCCCTACAAGCTGGCGGTGACCGAACAGATCAGCTCCAGTAACGGCATCTTCACCGTGGCCCAACTGGGCCTGCCTACCTTCACGGCCACCGACAACGTGCAGAACATCGAGGTCTCGCCCATGCTTACTCGGGGCGTGGGTGGTGTCATCACCATCACCTATGGCGCGCGCGTGGGCAATGGCGGCACGCTCACGCTGACCCCGACGATCGCTTCCGGTACCATCCAGTGGCAGTGTGCTGCTGCTGGCGCCAAGGCCGCTGCGACACCTGCTGGTGCCACTGCCAATACCGGTTTCGTGGCGGGCACGCTGGAGGCCAAGTATGCCCCAGCCAACTGCCGTGGCGGCTGATGGTGTAGCGGTTATCGATGTCATGAAAAAACGCGCCCATGGGCGCGTTTTTGTTTTTTGTCGGACTGCAGGGGCGTCGCTCAGGGGCGTTCCATGTGGATATCGCTCTTGCCGCCGCGCTTTTCGGTGACACAGATATCGCTCATCACCATGGTCTTGTCGACCGCCTTGCTCATGTCGTAGACGGTCAGGAGGCCGATCTGTACGGCAGTCAGCGCCTCCATTTCCACACCGGTCTTGCCGAAGGTTTCCACGCGTGCGGTGCAGCGCACCGAGGCACTGGCGGCGTCGGTCTCGAAGTCGACCGAGACATGCGTCAAGGCCAGCGGATGGCACAGCGGGATCAGCTCACCCGTACGCTTGGCGGCCATGATGGCGGCGATACGGGCGATGCCCAGGACATCGCCTTTCTTGGCGGTGCCAGCTTCGATGATGGCCAGTGTGGCCGGTTGCATGCGGATCACACCGCTGGCCACGGCCGTGCGATGGGTCTCGTTCTTGTTGCCGACATCGACCATGTGGGCTTGCCCGCCCTGGTCGAAATGGGTGAGGCCGCCACTGGGGGCGTGTTCGCCGGATGTGCTCATGGGTGGTTCGCCGAAAGTGAAATTGAAGCGGAGGAGCGGGTATCATAGCAGGCAAGCAGCTGCGCGCTGCCCCGTGCACACGACCAATCCCAACCGTTTTCGTCCATGCCCCGAACTGCCACCGAGCCCGATCGCCGTACTTCCCGACCTGTTCGCAGATTGCTTACACGCACCTTGAGCGCGACGTTGCTGCTCCTGCCAGCCGCACCGCTGACGCTGGTACCGGGCCCGGGCGCGGCGCAGGGCTTGCCGACGCTGGGCGATACCGAGCGCGAAGGCCTGTCGCCGCTGATGGAGCGCAAGCTGGGGGAGGAGATCATGCGTGATATCCGCAGCGACCGCGACTACGTCGACGATGGTCCGGTGTCGGAGTACCTCAACAATTTCGGTCTGAACCTGGTGGGCATCCATCCCGAGGTCAGGGGGGAGGCGGGCTTCGATTTCCAGTTCTTCATGGTGCGCGACCCCATGCTCAACGCATTCGCGTTGCCGGGCGGCTTCATCGGCGTCAACAGCGGCCTGGTGCTGGCGGCGCAGTCGGAGTCGGAACTGGCCGGGGTGATGTCGCACGAGATCGGTCACGTGGCCCAGCGCCACATCGCCCGCATGCTGGGCCAGCAGAAGCAGAATTCCATGATCCAGCTGGCCGCCATCGTGCTGGGTGCGCTGGCCGGTGTCTCCAAGGCCGGTGGCGATGCCGCCATGGCCACCATGATGGGCGGCACCGGGCTGGCCGTGCAGCGCCAGCTCAACTTCAGCCGCGACGCCGAACGCGAGGCCGATCGCATCGGCTTCCAGATCATGCGTGATGGCGGTTTCGATCCCTCCGGCATGGTGACCTTCTTCGGGCGCCTGCAGGCTGCTTCGCGCAACTACAGCGATGTCGTGCCACCGTATCTGATGACGCACCCGCTGACTACCGAGCGTATCGCCGACATCCAGGCGCGCATCCGCGAGCAGCGCTACAAGCAGCGGGTGGACAATCCCGAGTTCCAGCTGGTGCGTGCGCGCACCCAGGTACTGCAGAACGACACCGTGCAAGGCCTGCGTGACTCGGCCGAGAAATTCCAGGAACAGTTGAAGCAGAACACCAAGCTGCAGACCGCCGCCGCCAAGTACGGCCTGGCCTACGTGTACTACCGCCAGAACAAGTTCGATCAGGCCGATGCCATGCTCAGGGAAGCCCAGGAAGCGGCCATTCCCATGAAGACCGGCATCATGTTCGGCAGCCTGGATATTGATATCAAGATCGCCCGCAAGCAGTCACAGCAAGCCGTCCAGCTGGCCGACAGCCTGCGCCAGCAATTCCCGATTTCGCGCACCATCGCGCGCCAGTATGCCGATGCGCTCATCGGTGCGCGCCGCATGGATGAGGCGGTGGCCTACCTGCGCGACCAGGCCCAGCTTTATCGCTCCGATGCCCAGGTCCAGCAATTGCTGGCCAAGGCCTACGCGGCGCAGGGCAAGCAGGCGCTGCAGCACCTGGCGCTGGCCGAGTCGTATGCGCTCAATGGCAGCCTCCTGGCCGCCATCGAACAGCTGGGCATCGCCCGTCGTGCACCCGATGCGAGTTTCTACGACCAGTCGCAGATCGATGCGCGCGAGCGTGAGTGGAAAGCGCAGTGGAAGGACCAGCAGAAGGACCAGAAGGAGCGCGGCTAGGCCCGCTCAGTCCTGGCGAGGACGGGCGACGAAACCGAAGCGTTGCGCGATATCGGCAGCGCTGACACGCTGCAGCGGCAGGGCCTGTGCGCCCGGGCAGAACTGCACGGAGATCCCGTCGTCGCCTTCCAGCCAGCGCAGCAGTGCTTCCTCTTCGGTGCCATTGCCGGCCAGCGGCGCGGCCTGCAAGGCCGGTAACAGTTGGGCCAGGTCGCGGTCATCCACACCGGCCAGATGGTCGCCGGCACGCAGGTAGAGGCGTCCCTGCTCATCCATCCATGCTGCTTCGGCGGCGCCGAATGCTTCTCCGGTATGCAGCTGCAGTGCAGTTTTTCCCTGTGCCGCCGGCTGGGTGCGCAGGATGCGCGGCATCCATTCGATATCCACATAGACCCGTTGCGGACCGTTCTGGAAGTACCAGCGGCCCCGGTCGTCGTGGCCGTAGTTGCGCTCGATGAAGGCCAGCAGGGCCGGATGGCGGATAGGCTCGCCGGCCAGGTCCAGCTGCTGCGCGCGTTCGTCGCGCATGCGCCAGCCGCCCCGCCCGTCCAGGCGCAGCCAGCCGAAGCAGTGCGGGACATTGGGCCACTTGCTCATGGCCTGACGCACGATCTCATCCATGGCGGGCCTCCTCTTGCTGATCGAAGGCGGATCCGCTCTTGCCCTCCAGGAAGTGCAGCAGCCGTTGCGGCAGCCAGGTCAGGCTGCCCGGTGGCCCGCCGGCGGCAAAGCCGACATGGCCGCCCTGGGCGGGGTAGTCCAGCACCACTTCCGGTGCCGCTGAACGTGGCAGATGGCGCGCCGGCAGGAAGGGATCGTTCAGTGCATTGAGCACCAGGGTGGGCACCGTGATGTCGTGCAGGATGTGCTTGGCGCTGGCGCGGTCCCAGTAGTCGTCGGTATTGCGATAGCCATGCAGCGGCGCGGTGACCACGTTGTCGAAGGCGTACAGGTCACGCGCGGCCAGCACGGCGTCGCGGTCGAACAGCCCGGGAAACTGCTCCAGCTTGGCCATGCACTTGGGGCGCATGGTGCGCAGGAACACCCAGGTGTAGAGCCGGTTGAAGCCGCTGGACAGCGCCGCACCGCCGCCGGCCAGGTCCAGTGGTGCCGACACCGCGCAGGCGGCGTCGACGATCTCGGCTTCGTGCTGCGCCTCGCCCAGCCAGCGCAACAGCGCATTGGCGCCCAGCGATACCCCGCAGGCATACAGATGGGTGGCGGCCAGGTCCTGCTGGCGTTGCTTGAGTCGGCGCAGGATCCAGTCCAGTTCCTCGCTGTCACCGGAGTGATAGAAGCGCGGCGCCAGGTTGATCTCGCCCGAGCAGCCTCGAAAGTGCGGGATCGCGCCGTGCCAGCCGCGCCGCTGCACCTCGGCCATCAGGGCGCGGCTGTAGTGGCTGTCCGAAGAGCCTTCCAGGCCATGAAACAGCACCAGCAGCGGCCGCCCGGGCTGGCCATCGACGAAGTCGATATCGATGAAGTCGCCATCGGGCGCGGTCCAGCGTTCGCGGCGATACCTGACCGCCGGCTTGGCCAGGAAGGTCGAGGGATAGATGGTCTGGAGGTGGCCGCCGGGAAGCCAGCGGGGCGGGGCGTAACGCATGGGACTGCCTTGCTCGGGAATGCCGGGTCGATGATCAAACGGGTGAGACTCAATGCAACATGGCGCCGCTGACGATGGCTTCCATCGGCGCCGCACCGGGCGCCACCGAGGCGTGGTGCATCACCATGCGCCAGCCCAGCGCGGTCTTGAGATAGACGTTGGTGGCGATCACGTGCACGTCGGGCTGCTCCTGGGGGCCGTGGTCGATTTCCTCGATGACGCTGTGCACGGCGGTCATCATGTTCTGTGTCGCATGCAGCTGGCGCGGGCGGATATGCAGGCCGCCATTGCCGAGGATATCTTCCCAGACCGAGCGGATCTCGGCATGCCCGACCAGGCGTTGCGCACCGGGATGGATGCAGACGATTTCCTCGTCGTCGGCCCACAGGTCCATGAGGGCGTCCAGGTCGGCGCGGGAGAGGGCGTCGTAGTAGGCGGCTTCGATCTCGTCGGGCGAGCCATGGATCAGTTTGGTACGCGGCATGACAATCTCCGGAGCAGATGAAAAGAGGGCCTTGCGGGCCCTCTCGTGTCTGGCGTGTTCGCCTGGATCAGTGGTGACCCTTGACCACGGTACCCGGCTTCAACTGGTACTGGGTGCCGCAGTACGGGCATTTGGCCGCGCCGTGCGCATCCAGTTCCAGGAACACGCGCGGATGCGAGTTCCAGCTGGTCATGCTGGGGTTGGGGCAGTGGGCCGGCAGGTCTTTTCCTTCGAGCAGGACCACGGCCTGCGATGCTTGAGCTTGGCTCATCTTGTTCTCCGTAGATAAAGCGTTGGGGCGTGAAACATTGAAAACGGTATCCAGTGGTGCAGCACGCGTCTGCTGTCATCGCCCCGGTGAGCCGGGACGGGACGTGTGTGCACTGCGGCGGCCTCCATTTTAGCGGATTCACACGAGCAAAAACTTTCATCTGTAGAATGATCGGACTGAGTAAAAATGTCATATAACAGGCAGCACACGCTGGCGGCCCTGATTTGCCGCGGCAGTTCGTTCAATCAAGCGCAAAACGGAACAAGAATGCAGAAGGAGACAGGCGAGGCCGCCTCCGGGGACTGCCACAGTCCGGAGACCGATCCGCGCCACATCGAGAAGCAGGCCTTCCAGGAAGGCTGGCGTGCCAGTGCCTCGACCATCCCGGCAGTGCTGGCCTGGGGTGTGGTGTCGGGGATGGCCATGGTCAAGTCGGGCATGAGCATCTTCCAGTCGCTGGGCATGAGCCTGCTGGTGTATGCCGGTTCGGCCCAGTTTGCGGTGCTGCCGCTATTGGCGGTGGGGACGCCGCTGCTGGTGGTGTTCTTCACGGCGATGATCGTGAACCTGCGCTTCGTCATCTTTTCCGCCGCTGTGGCGCCGCATTTCGAGCATCTGCCCTGGTATCGCCGCGTCTGGTACGGGTTTTTCAATGGCGATATCTCGATGGCCTTCTTCCCGCAACGGTTTCCACCCTCCACCTTCGCTCAACCGGCTGGCAAGATCGGTTATTTTGCCGCCATCTGCTATCCCGGCTGGGTGGCCTGGCAACTGGGTGCGACCATCGGTATCCTGCTGGCCAGCCAGATCCCGGAGAGCTGGAACATCGGCTTTGCCGGCACCCTGGCCCTGATCGCCATCATGATCCCCATGACCAGCAACCTGCCGGCGCTGGCCGGGGTCGTGGTATCAGGCACGGTGGCCGTGCTGGCCCTGGGGCTGCCGTACCGGCTGGGTCTGCTGGCGGCCATGGTGCTGGGCATGGCCACGGCATTGCTGGTGGACAAGTTGCTCCCGGGTAATGAAGGGGGGGAGGGCGTGGCGGCATGAACGAATGGTATGTCTGGACCGCCATCATCCTGATGACCTTGTCGACCCTGCTCACGCGCAGCGGCTTCTTCCTCTTCGGCCACGCGGTCAAGCTGCCGCCGCGCCTCAAGCACGCGCTCAGCTATGCGCCGGCCGCCGCCATGGCGGCCATCGTCATCCCCGATCTGGTGGTCGCGCGCGATGTGGTCGACATCAGTTTGACCAACCCGAAGTTGCTGGCCGGCATCGGTGGCGCGATTTTCTTTGCTGCGACGCGGCATCTGTTGGGAACTATTGTGGCCGGAATGACACTCTTTACAGTATTGCGCTGGATGTTGTGAAGTTGCCGACAACGCCGGCCGGGAATGGTCCCAATAGGTCAATCCAGCCGTCCGACCCGCCAAAAAGCAGTCAGGAGAGGGGCAGGCTGGAGTAAAATATGACGCTTTTCGCCCCCTTCTCCGAATTCCTACCTATGAAATTCAACCGACTGAGCGACCTCATTTCTGCCAACCAATTGCAAGGCAAACGCGTCTTCATCCGCGCCGATCTGAACGTGCCGCAGGATGATGCAGGCAATATCACCGAAGATACGCGCATCCGCGCTTCGGTGCCGGCCATTCGCGAAGCCCAGAAGGCAGGCGCCGCGGTGATGGTCACCTCGCATCTGGGTCGTCCGGTGGAAGGCGAGTTCAAGCCCGAGGATTCACTGGCGCCCGTGGCCAAGCGCCTCTCAGAGCTGCTGGGTTCGGACGTCAAGCTGGTGGCCAACTGGGTCGACGGCGTGGACGTGCAGCCGGGCCAGGTGGTGCTGCTGGAGAATTGCCGCCTGAACAAGGGCGAAAAGAAGAACAGTGACGAACTGGCGCAAAAGATCGCCAAGCTCTGCGATATCTATGTCAACGACGCCTTCGGTACCGCGCACCGCGCCGAAGCGACCACCTATGGCGTGGCCAAGTTCGCCCCGGTGGCCTGTGCCGGCCCGCTGCTGGCCGCCGAACTGGACGCATTGGGCAAGGCCCTGAACCAGCCGGCCCGCCCGCTGGTGGCCATCGTGGCCGGCTCCAAGGTCTCGACCAAGCTGACCATCCTGAAGACCCTGGCCGAGAAGGTGGACAACCTGATCGTCGGCGGCGGCATCGCCAATACCTTCATGCTGGCTGCCGGCCTGAAGATCGGCAAGTCCCTGGCCGAGCCGGACCTGGTCGATGACGCCAAGGCCATCATCGAGCTCATGGCCAAGCGTGGCGCCTCGGTACCCATCCCCACCGATGTGGTGGTGGGCAAGGAATTCTCCCCGACCGCCGTGGCCACCGTGAAGGATGCCAAGGACGTGGCCGACGACGACATGATCTTCGACATCGGCCCCCAGACCGCAGCCGCCCTGGCCCAGCAGCTGGGCAGCGCCGGCACCATCGTCTGGAACGGCCCGGTGGGCGTGTTCGAGTTCGATCAGTTCGGTGGTGGCACCGAGACCCTGGCACGCGCCATCGCGGCTTCGTCGGGCTTCTCGATTGCCGGTGGTGGCGACACCCTGGCGGCGATCGCCAAGTACGACATCGCCGACAAGGTCGGTTACATCTCCACCGGTGGTGGCGCTTTCCTGGAGTTCCTGGAAGGCAAGACGCTGCCGGCCGTCGAGATCCTGCTGCAACGCGCACAATAAGCGCAACCAGCGTAGTAAATGAGCCTGAACGGTGCTGCGCCTGCGGGGCGCGGCACCTTGAACCTGGCAGTATCCCGGATTCTGAGTCTGAAGCATCAACAAGATGGACGCGCAGGAGACGCGCGTTCGGGGCGGAAGCTCTCCGCCTGATCGGCCCTGCATCGGGCCGGGCAGCGGGCTTCTTCATCTAAAAGTCGCAACCAGAAGGTTTTCATGTCCAGAGCTACAAAAATCGTCGCTACCATCGGCCCCGCGTCCAGCGATCGCGAAACCCTTACCCGCATGATCCGTGCCGGCGTCGACGTCGTGCGCCTGAATTTCTCCCATGGCAAGCCGCAGGACCATATCGACCGCGCCAGCCTGGTGCGCGAAGTGGCCGACGAGTGCGGCAAGAAGGTCGCCATCATGGCCGACCTGCAAGGCCCCAAGATCCGCGTGGGCAAGTTCGAGAATGGCAAGGTGATGCTGGCCAATGGTGACAAGTTCATCCTCGACGCCGATTGCCAGATGGGCAACCAGGAACGTGTGGGCCTGGACTACAAGGCCCTGCCGCGCGACTTGCGTGGCAATGACATCCTGTTGTTGAACGATGGCCTGATCGTGCTCAAGGTCGAGCGCGTGCTGGGCAACGAGATCCACACCGTGGTCATGATCGGCGGCGAACTGTCCAACAACAAGGGCATCAACCGCCAGGGTGGCGGCCTGTCCGCGCCGGCACTGACGGCCAAGGACATGGACGACATCAAGACCGCCATGAGTTTCCAGGCCGACTACGTGGCCGTGTCCTTCCCCAAGAACGCCACCGACATGGAAATGGCGCGCCAGCTCTCCAATGTGGCTGGCGAACCCTTCGGTCACAAGCCGATGATGATCGCCAAGATCGAGCGTGCCGAAGCGATCCCGCTGCTGCAGGAGATCCTCGACGCCTCCGACGGCATCATGGTGGCCCGTGGCGACCTGGCCGTGGAAGTGGGCAATGCCGCCGTGCCGGGCCTGCAGAAGCGCATGATCAAGATGGCGCGCGCCTCCAACAAGCTGACCATCACCGCGACCCAGATGATGGAGTCCATGATCGTCAATGCCGTGCCGACCCGTGCCGAAGTCTCCGACGTGGCCAACGCCGTGCTCGACGGCACCGACGCCGTGATGACCTCGGCCGAGACCGCCTCCGGCAAGTATCCGGTGGAAACCGTGGAAGCCATGTCGGCCATCTGTATCGAAGCCGAGCGCTCTGACAACGTGCAGCTGGACGCCGATTTCCTGAACCTGCGCTTCACCCGCGTGGACCAGTCGATCGCCTATGGCGCCCTCTTCACAGCGCACCACCTGCGCGTCAAGGCCATCGCCGCGCTCACCGAATCCGGTTCGACGGCCCTGTGGATGAGCCGTCACAACATCGATATCCCGATCTTCGCGATCACCCCCAATGTCGCCACCCGCCGTAAGGCCTCGCTGTTCCGCAACGTCCATACGCTGGAACTGGCGCAATGCCCCGACACCGAAGCCATGTTGAAGGGCGCCCAGGATCTGCTGCTGGCGCAAGGCGCGGTGCAGAAGGGCGACCTGGTCGTGGCCACCTGGGGCGAGCCCATCGGCCAGGTCGGCGGCACCAATGCGCTGAAGATCCTGCGCGTTGGCGAGTACTGATTTTTTCATCGTTCTGGAGTTTCATCATGCCTCTCGTATCCATGCGTCAATTGCTGGACCACGCCGCCGAAAACGGCTACGGTCTGCCGGCATTCAACGTCAACAACCTGGAGCAGGTCACTGCCATCATGGAAGCGGCCAACGAAGTCGGTTCGCCGGTGATCATGCAAGCCTCGGCCGGTGCCCGCAAGTACGCCGGTGAAGCCTTCCTGCGCCACCTGATCTCGGCGGCCGTGGAAGCCTATCCGCATATTCCCGTGGTGATGCACCAGGATCACGGCCAGTCGCCGGCCGTGTGCATGGCCGCCATCAAGTCCGGTTTCTCTTCCGTGATGATGGATGGCTCGCTGGAAGCCGACGGCAAGACGGTGGCCAGCTACGAGTACAACGTCGAAGTCTCGCGCAAGGTGGTCGAGTTCTCGCACGCCATCGGCGTGACCGTGGAGGCCGAACTGGGTGTGCTGGGTTCGCTGGAAACCATGAAGGGTGACAAGGAAGACGGCCACGGCGCCGACGGCACCATGACCCGCGAACAGCTCTTGACCGACGTCAACCAGGCCGCCGACTTCGTCAAGGCCACCCAGTGCGACGCGCTGGCCATTGCCATCGGTACCTCGCACGGCGCCTACAAGTTCTCGCGCAAGCCCACCGGCGACATCCTGGCCATCGACCGCATCAAGGAAATCCACGCCCGCATCCCCAACACCCACCTGGTGATGCACGGTTCCTCTTCCGTGCCGCAGGAACTGCTGGCCGAGATCCGCGAATTCGGCGGCGACATGAAGGAAACCTATGGCGTGCCGGTCGAAGAGATCCAGGAAGGCATCAAGCACGGCGTGCGCAAGATCAACATCGACACCGACATCCGCCTGGCCATGACCGGTGCCATCCGTCGTTACCTGTTCGAGAACCCGTCCAAGTTCGACCCGCGCGACTACCTCAAGCCCGCCCGCGAAGCCGCCAAGCTGGTCTGCAAGGCACGCTTCCTGTCCTTCGGTTGCGAAGGCCAGGCTGGCAAGATCAAGCCGGTCTCGCTGGAAAAGATCGCCGAGAAGTACAAGAGCGGCGAACTGGCACAGATCGTCCAGTAAGCGCTGGGAAACCAAGCGCCGGCACTAACCGACCGGAATCGCCCTGAACACGGCGGTTCCGGTTTTTGACTTTACGAAAAGACCATCATGAGCAGTCTGTACAAATCCTCGATCACTTCCCTGCCCCTGCTGGGCACCGGCAAGGTCCGCGAAAACTACGCCGTCGGCGACGACAAGCTGTTGATCGTGACCACCGATCGCCTGTCGGCCTTCGATGTCATCATGAACGAACCGATCCCCGGCAAGGGCAAGGTCTTGAACCAGATGAGCGATTTCTGGTTCGAGAAGCTCGGCCACATCGTGCCCAATCACCTCACCGGAGTCGATCCGGAGTCGGTGGTGAGCCCGGCCGAAGTGGAACAGGTGCGCGGACGCGCCGTGGTGGCCAAGCGCTTGAAGCCCATCCTGGTGGAAGCGGTGGTACGCGGCTACATCATCGGTTCCGGCTGGAAGGATTACCAGGCTACCGGCGCGATCTGCGGCATCCAGCTGCCGGCCGGCCTGCAACAGGCTTCCAAGCTGGAACAACCGATCTTCACCCCGGCCGCCAAGGCCGACCTGGGTGAACACGACGAAAACATCAGCTTCGAGGAAACCGAGAAGCGCATCGGCACCGAGCTGGCGCACAAGATCCGCGACGTCGCCATCCAGCTCTACAAGGAAGCTGCCGACTACGCCGCCACCCGCGGCATCATCATCGCCGACACCAAGTTCGAGTTCGGCCTGGATGACAATGGCGTGCTGCACCTGATGGATGAAGTGCTGACCGCTGACTCCTCGCGCTTCTGGCCGGCCGACAGCTATCAGGTCGGTATCTCGCCGCCGTCCTTCGACAAGCAGTTCGTGCGCGACTACCTGGAAACCGTCGACGGCTGGCAGAAGACCCCGCCGGCGCCGCCGCTGCCGGCCGACGTCATCGACAAGACCGGCGCCAAGTACCGCGAAGCGCTGGAGCGCCTGACCGGCAACAAGCTGAAGGACTGAGATCATGAGCGATACCGTCAAGCCCCTGGTGGGCGTGGTCATGGGCTCGTCCTCGGACTGGGAGGTGATGCAGAATGCGGTCGCCATCCTGAAGGACTTCGGCGTGCCGTTCGAAGCGCAGGTGATTTCTGCGCACCGCATGCCGGATCAGATGTTTGCCTACGCCGAGAGCGCCCGCGCGCGCGGCCTGCGCGCCATCATCGCCGGTGCCGGTGGCGCTGCCCACTTGCCGGGCATGATCGCCGCCAAGACCATCGTGCCGGTGCTGGGTGTGCCGGTGCCCTCCAAGTACCTGCGCGGCGAGGACTCGCTGTTGTCCATCGTGCAGATGCCCAAGGGCATCCCGGTGGCCACCTATGCCATCGGCGAAGCGGGTGCTGCCAATGCGGCGCTGTCGGCCATCGCCATGCTGGCCACCACTGACGCGGCTCTGGCTGAGAAGCTGGAAGCCTTCCGCAAGACCCAGACGCAAGTCGCTCTCGACATGAAGTTGCCTGTATGACCTCGCAGTTTGCATCCCCTACGGCGGCCGCGCGCGCCGCCGTGCCCTCCACCACGCCCGCCACCTGGCTGGGCGTGATGGGTGGCGGCCAGTTGGGCCGCATGTTTGCCCATGCCGCGCAGAGCATGGGTTTCAAGGTCGCCGTGCTGGAGGCCGATGCCGACTGTCCGGCCGGACAAGTCGCTGATCGCCTCATCAATGCTGCCTATGAGGATGGCCAGGCCCTGGCCGAGCTGGGCAAGCTGTGTGCTGCCGTGACGACCGAGTTCGAGAACGTCTCGGCGCAGAGTCTGGCTACGCTGGCCGGCCAGACCTTCGTCGCACCGGCCGCGTCAGGTGTGTCGATTGCGCAGGACCGCACTGCAGAGAAGGCTTTCTTCACCGAATGCGCATCGCGCTCGGGTGTGCTGCCGGCACCGCATCTGGTGATCAACAGCGCCGCCGATATCGATGGACTCGATGCCGGCCTCTTGCCCGGCATCCTCAAGACCGCCCGCATGGGCTATGACGGCAAGGGCCAGGTGCGCGTGCGCAGCGTGGACGAAGTGCGCAGCGCGTTCGCCGACATGAAGGGCGTGACCTGCGTGCTGGAAAAGATGCTGCCGCTGGCCTACGAGGTCTCGGTGCTGGTCGCACGTGGTCACGATGGCCAGGCCGTGGTCTATCCGATCGCCGAGAACGTGCATCGCGATGGCATCCTCTTCACCACCACCGTCCCCGGTCCCAACATCAAGGCCGATGCTGCCGCGCGTGCCCAGCAGGCGGCGCTGCAGATCATCGGCGCGTTGCAGTACGTGGGCGTGCTGTGCATCGAGTTCTTCGTGCTCGACGATGGCACGCTGGTGGTCAACGAGATGGCGCCGCGTCCGCACAACAGCGGCCACTACACCATCGACGCCTGCGTCACCAGCCAGTTCGAACAGCAGGCTCGTGCAATGGCGCGCCTGCCGCTGGGCGATACGCGCCAGCATTCGCCATCGGTGATGTTGAATATCCTGGGCGATGTCTGGTACGAAGGCGAAGGCGACACCCAACGCGAGCCGGCCTGGAATCAGGTGCTGGCGCTGCCGGGTGCGCATCTGCACCTGTATGGCAAGGCTGAGGCCCGCCGTGGCCGCAAGATGGGACACGTCACCTTCACCGGTGCCACGCTGGAAGCCGCGCAGCAGCAACTGGCTGCGGCCTGCGCCATCCTCGGCATTGCGCTGTAAGGCAGGGACAGGGCGATGAACGACAAGAGCACTTCCTCCGGTGTGCATATCGATGCCGCGGCCATCATGCATGCAGCTCGCAAGCTGGAGCAGGGCGGCCTGGTGGCGTTTCCTACCGAGACCGTCTACGGACTCGGTGGCGACGCCGAGAACCCGGCCGCGATTGCCGCCATCTATGCGGCCAAGGGGCGGCCGGCCAATCACCCGGTGATCGTGCATGTGTCGCCAGAAGCCGATATCGGCTATTGGGCAGCCTCGGTGCCGGTGCAAGCGCGTCGCCTGATCGCCTCCTTCTGGCCGGGGCCCTTGACCCTGATCCTCAAGCGCGCCGCGCACATCCCCGATGCCGTGGCCGGTGGACAGGATTCGGTGGGCCTGCGTTGTCCCTCGCATCCGGTGGCCCAAGCCCTGTTGCGTGAATTCCGCGGTGGCAAGGGGGGTATCGCCGGCCCCTCGGCCAACAAGTTCGGCCACGTCAGTCCGACCACGGCCGAGCACGTGCGCGAGGAATTCGGCAGCGATGCCGACAGCCTGGTCGATTACGTGCTCGATGGTGGCCAGAGCGAAGTGGGCATCGAATCGACCATCGTCGATCTCTCCCGCATCGACACGCATGGGCCGGTGCTGCTGCGCCCCGGCCAGATCAGCGCCGAGCGTATTGCGGCCGTACTGGGTGTGCCCTTGTCCAGCCCCGATGCCTCCGCACCGCGTGCCTCCGGTACGCTCGACGCGCACTATGCGCCGCATACGCCGGTGGTGCAGGTCAGCCCGGATGCGCTGCCGCAGGTGCTGGACAAGCTCGCCATCGCCGGCAAGAAAGTGGCCCTGATCTGCCGGCTGCAGAAGGCCCACAGCGTGGCCGTGACGCGACTCATGCCCGAGAGCGCTGCGGCCTACGCCCATGACCTCTATGCCGCGCTGCGCGACATGGATCATGCCGGTGTCGACATCATCGTCGTGGAGGCACTGCCGGCCTCGGATGACTGGCAGGGCGTCAATGACCGTCTGCGTCGTGCCGCCTTCGACTCGCAAGGATTGCTGGCCAGCCTGAGCTGATCCTGGCGAGTCATCCAGGTCATCCATTCCCGGATCGCGTCTTTCTTTTCCCGCTCTTTGGTGCTGCTTGCTGCGTACTGACTTTGCAGTCAGTACGCGGTTGTCAAAAGCAGACAAGCACGGTCGTGCTCTTCACAACTCCTATACAAACTGTGACAAAGCTGGCATAGTATCCCCACCAAATAGCACGTGCGTTCTTTTTGTTTCGTCGGCGTAAATCCAGGCTGACTCTAGGTTCAGTTTAGTTAAGCCCAGTTACGTTAAAAAATGAAAAACGGTAACCAGCCGTGAAGATAGATCCCGTCACACGCCAGCGTCGGGAATAAAAATCCGGGCACAGCCCGCAACTCTTGGAGACAGCAATGCAAAAACACATTTCCTTCTTGCCCAAAATCGCCGCACTCTCCGTGATGGCAGCTTTTGCTGCCCCGGCCATGGCGCAAAGCGCTGGCAGCAACGTCGTCAACGTCGGCTGGTTCCATCTGGCCCCGCAGGATTCCAGCGATGTCCTGACCAAGAATGATGGCCCCGGTGCCGGTCCCATCGCAGGCTCGGGTTCGACCGTGTCCAATGCCGATACCCTCGGCGTGGCGTTCACGCACTTCTTCACCGACAACTTCGCACTGACGGCTGACCTGGGCATCCCGCCGACCTTCAACCTCAATGGCACGGGCACCATCGCCGGTGTCGGCCAGATCGGCAGCGCCAAGCAGTGGAGCCCGGCGATCGTGGCCAAGTGGTACTTCGGCGACGCCAACAGCAAGTTCCGTCCCTTCGTGGGCGCTGGTGTGAGCTACGTCTGGTATGACAGCATCCAGCTCAACGATGGCTTCCAGCGCGCCCTCTCCAGCAAGTACACCGGTGGTGCCGTGACCACAGCCAGCTCCAGCGCCAACCTGAGCTCGTCCTGGGCACCGGTGCTGAACGCGGGTGCGACCTACAACTTCGACAAGAACTGGTCGGTGTCGCTGTCGGTCTCGTATGTCTCGATCAAGACCAATGCCGACATCACCACCAACCTGCCGGCAGCTGCCGGTGGTACCACCCACTCCAGCACCAGCCTGACGATCAACCCGATCGTGAGCTTCCTGTCGGTGGGCTACAAGTTCTAAGCGGGATTGCTGCTGCAATGAAAAAGCGCCCGATCGGGCGCTTTTTTGTTTTGGGCGGGGTTCTTCAGAGCGTATCGGTCCTGGTGAAACGACCATTGTGGAACACCAGTGCCGCTTGCGGATCGACTTCGCAATGCTCGACCTCGCCCACGAAGATGACGTGATCGCCCTCCGGATACTGGCTGCGGTTATGGCATTCGAACCAGGCCGATACGCCCTCGAGCACCGGCTGGCCGGTGCGTGAAAACGAATAGGCGACACCCTCGAAACGGTTCTCCATCTTGCTGGCGAACTGCTGCGCCAGATGGGCCTGGTCGGCGCTGAGGATATTGATGACGTAATGCGAATTGCCCGAGAAGACCGGCATGCTGTTGGCCTTGCTGCCCAGGCTCCACAGCACCAGCGGCGGATCCAGCGAGACCGAGTTGAAGGAGCTGGCCGTCAGGCCCAGAAGCGTGCCATCAGCCAGTCGGGTGGTGATGACGGTGACGCCGGTGGCAAACTGGGACAGGGCCTGTCGAAAATGCGCGGCGTCGAACTGACGCGTCTCGGTGCGCGGAAAACGTGTGTTCATCGGAAATCTGGGATGGATAGGGGGACGCCGGGTGATCACATTGCTTCGATGACGAGCTGGCGTAGGAATATGCACATGATAACGGATACCGATGACTCTTGCCTTCGTGGCGGCGAACCATCGCATCCCACATAGACCGTACGTAGCCAGACTTTTTGGGTTAGAGTTTCATCCAGAGCAACTCGAAACGGGAGATCATCATGGCCAAGGAAATCGCAGTCCTGGGCGGCGGCTGCTTCTGGTGCCTGGAAGCGGTTTACCAGCAGGTCCGGGGCGTGGAGTCGGTGGAGTCCGGTTACACCGGCGGCAGCGTCGTCGATCCCAGCTATGAGCAGGTGTGCACGGGCCAGACCGGGCATGCCGAGGTGGTGAAGCTGGTGTTCGATTCCCAACTGATCAGCTATCGCGAGATCCTGGAGATCTTCTTCACCATCCACGATCCCACCACGCTGAACCGCCAGGGCAATGACGTCGGTACGCAGTACCGTTCGGTCATCTACTACCAGGACCAGGCCCAGCACGACATGGCCAGGCACGTCATCGCCGAGATGGCGCTGGTATGGGATGCCCCCATCGTGACCGAGCTGGCGGCGCCTGCGCCCTATTACAAGGCGGAGGATTATCATCAAAACTATTTCCAGCAACATCCCTTCCAGGGGTATTGCGCTTTCGTGGTCGCGCCCAAGCTGGCCAAGTTCCGCGAGGTATTCGCCGAGAAGAGCAAGCCGGAGTAAGCCTGTGGGGCAGGTAATGAATGAAGACGGGCATGCCATGGCATGCCCGTTTTTTTTTGGAGTGGCGAGGGTCTATCTGCGATAGATGTAGTTGCGCGACCACGGCAGCGTCTGCGCGCTGCTGGCGGCCTTGGTGCAGACCACCTGATACAGCGAGATCCAGTCGCGCTCGAAACCATAGGCGCTGCCAGCCAGGTAGACGCGCCAGATGCGGTAGTGCCTATCGTCGGTGACGCCATGGATGGCATCGGCGTTGGCCTCGAAATTGTCGGCCCAGATGCCGCAGGTGCGCGCATAGTGACGCCGCAGGTTTTCCACGTCGAAGGCTTCCAGCCCGCCTTCCTGCATGGTCTTGAGCACGGTGCTGATATGCGGCAGCTCGCCGGCCGGGAACACGTACTTGTCGATGAATTCGCCCGCGCCGTAGGGTGACTCGCCGTTGTCGACATCGGTGGAGGTGATGCCGTGGTTCATCGCCATGCCGCCGTCGGCCAGCAGGGTATTGATCTGGCGGAAGTAGGCCGGCAGGTTCTTGATGCCGACATGCTCGAACATGCCCACGCTGGTGATGCGGTCGAAGCTGCCGGTCACGTCGCGATAGTCCTGCAGCCGGATCTCGATACGGTCCGCCAGGCCTGCGCGCTCGACCCGTTCGCGCGCCAGGGCATACTGGTTCTTCGACAGCGTCACGCCCACGCAACGCGCACCATACTTCTGTGCCGCGCGCAGGACCAGCGCCCCCCAGCCACAGCCGATATCGAGCAGGGTCTGGCCGGGCTTGAGCTGGATCTTCTCCAGGATGTGGTCGATCTTCTTGATCTGCGCCGTGGCCAGGTCCTCGTCGCCGTTCTCGAAGTAGGCGCAGGAATAGACCATGTTCTCGTCCAGGAACAGCTTGTAGAAGTCGTTGGAGACGTCGTAGTGATACTGGATGGCCTCGGCGTCGCGCTTTTTGGTGTGGGTGACGTTGCGCACCAGGCGCCCCAGCCGGCCTTCGGCCTTGAGGGTATTGGCGGCCAGCGCATTGGCTACGCTGATGACGTTCTTGACCTTGCCTTCCACCTCGATCTTGCCTTCGACATAGGCTTCGCCGAGATTGGCCAGGGAGGGGGAGAGCAGTGAAGTGATGGCTGATACGTGGGGGACCTTCAGCGTGACCTCGGGCGCACCCGTGCTGAAGTCGTACTGCTGTCCGTTCCACAGTACCAGCCGCAGTGGCAGGGCCGATACGTTGCGAATGTTTTCTACCCAGGCGTCAAGCTTCTTTTCCCAAAACACGATTTTCCTCCGCGTTAGTGACGTGAATGCTTAACAGCCCTGCCAGGCGTGGTGTGTCTTCAGGGCTGCAGGCGCAGTCGCTGCCATTGCCCGTTGCCGTCGCGTGTGTAGAGCACGCGATCGTGCATGCGAGAGGGGCGGCCTTGCCAGAATTCAATGCGTTCGGGAATGACTCGATAGCCGCCCCAATGCGCGGGACGGGATGGATGTTCCCCGAATTGCTGCTTTGTCGCTTCGTATTGCCGTTCAAGCGTCTCGCGGTCGGCCACGGTCTGGCTCTGGTGCGATGCAATCGCTCCCAGCTGGCTGGCCAGCGGGCGACTGTAGAAGTAGGCGTCACTTTCTTCCTGGCTGACGCGCTCGATCTTTCCTTCGATGCGAACCTGGCGTTCCAGTCCGACCCAATGGAACAGCAGCGCGACATAGGGGTTGTCGATCACGTCGAGACCCTTGCGACTGTCGTAATTGGTAAACCAGGTAAAGCCGCGCTGGTCGAATTGCTTGATCAGAACGATGCGCGAGGATGGTCGTCCATCGCGTCCGACCGTGGCCACGCTCATGGCATTGGGCTCGGGAATCTGTGCCTTGCTCGCCTCGTCGAACCAGAGGGCAAACTGGTCGATCGGATCGGCGGCGGCATCGAGTTCGGACAAACTGGCGCGGCTGTAGTCTTTACGTAGGTCTGCTAACGACATGCTACTTGCTCCTTGGGGAACGGCGCTAGATTAGCGCGTTTTTAAAAGTTTTGCAGGGCAGCAAAACGGCGAATGCGAGCCATTGTGCGGCTTGCCGGTCTGTTTCTCCATGATCGCAAGCAAGGAGCGCAAACAAAAAAGCCGATGCATTATCGCATCGGCTCTCCCGGATTGCCCGGAGCCGCCCCGCGGGCAGGCCCCTGGAAGGCGGATCAGTTGGTCTTGATGGCTTCGACCTGGATGGCCAGCTTGGTCTCGGTGTTGAAACCGTACTTGGCACCGTAGTCGACACCGAAGTCGGCACGGTTGAAGGTGGCCGAGGCGTCGGCGCCGCAGACTTCACGCTTGAGCATGGGGTGCTGGATGCAGGTGAACTTGTTGATGGTCAGGGTCACCGGCTTGGTCACGCCGTGCAGGGTCAGGGTGCCTTCCACCGAGGCCGGCTTGTCACCATTGAACTTGATGGCGGTACCCTTGTATTCGGCGGTCGGGTACTTGGCGACGTCGAACATGTCGGCGCTCTTGGCGTGGTCATTCATCTTGCCCATGCCGAAGTCGATGGAGGAGGCGTCGACCACGATGTCGACGGTGCCGGTCTTGGCGGCGCGGTCCAGGGTCACGGTGCCGCTGGTCTTGGTGAACTTGCCGCGCCACACGGACACACCCATGTGATCAGCTTCGAAGCTGGGATAGGTGTGGCTGGGGTCGATGCTGTAGCTATCGCTGGCGTTGGCAGAGGCAGCGGCGGCAGCGGCAACCAGGGCGAGCAGGAGGTGGTTCAGTTTCATGTGATTCATATCCTTGAGGTAAGAAAAACGCTGGGGAAGCCCGCCTGTGAGCGGGACATTCTGGCGCGGAAAACCTGTTGTTGTGTCGTGCGGGAATTACTGGGCGACGATGTGGAACTTGATGGAGACCTCGTCGGCCACCATGCCGGTGTCCTTCCATTCACCTTCGCCGATGTTGTAGGTCAGGCGCTTGATGGGCAGCACGCCATCAAAGACCTGGGTCGCGCCTTCCTTCTTCACGGTCAGCGGGAAGCTGACATCGGCGCTCTTGCCCTTGATGGTCAGCTTGCCGCTGACATCGAACTTGCCTCCGGCGGCCGGCTTGATGCTGGTGGCCACGAAGCTGGCCTTGGGGAACTGGGCAGTGTTGAACCATTCCTTCTTCTGCACTTCCTTGTTGTATTCGGCTTCGCCCAGGTCGAAGCTGGTGACGTCGATCTCCACGCTGGCCTTGCCCTCGCTCGGCTTGGCGGCATCGAAATCGATGGTGGCGGTGAATTTCTTGAACTTGGCGTCCACCGGTACATTGAGTTGCTTGAAGGTGGCATTGACGCTGCTCTTGGCCGCATCCACCTTGAGCGGGGCGGCGTGGGCGGCGGCCGTCAGGGAAGCGGCGGCCAGCGCCAGCAGGGTCGGTTTGATGAAGCGGGTGAGGGTCATATTGGGTTCCGTTGGAAAACGAGCACTATGAAGAAATCGGCCTGCCGCTCACGGCAGCATGCGCCGCAGGATATTGTCACGATCGATGAATTGGTGCTTGAGCGCGGCCAGGACATGCAGCACGAAGGCCGCCAGCATGGTCATGTTGAGCAGGTAATGCAGTTCCTTGAGCAGGGGCTTGAGTTCCGGATTGGGGGCCATCAGCACCGGCAGCGGCAGCACGCCCAGGTAGACCACCGGCACGCCGGCCGAGAGGCTGTAGAAATAGCCCGAGACAGGAATGGCGAATATCAGGGCATACAGGCCCAGGTGCAGCCAGTGGGCGGCCGATTGTTGCCATTGCGGCATGTGCGCCGGATAGGCCGGCGCCTTGTGCGTCAGCCGCCAGAGCAGGCGCAGGCAGGCCAATGCCAGTACGGTCACGCCTATCCATTTGTGCCAGGAGAAATACTTCAGCTTGGTCGGTGTCAGGCCGGGGATATCGACCATGGTCAGGCCCAGGCCGAAGGCCGAGATGATCAGCAGGGCGATCAGCCAGTGCAGCAGGACGGCGGGTTTGGTGTAGCGTTCCATAGTGAGGCGTAGGGTTGGTGACGTTTGGAGCGGCTGGCTCTGCAATGGTTCTGCAGTACTGGCGGTGCAGCCGGGCGTCATGCTCGCCGTGGAGGACGAATCATGGTGCGACGCATCATGCCATTTTTTTCAAAATGTTGAGTATAAACAGCTTTACTCGTCGGCATTAGTTGCCCGACCGGAAGTTCAGCCGTCCGCTTTTGCGAGTAATCCGGAGAGGGCGGCCCAAAGAAAATGGCGCACATTGCTGTGCGCCATTGCTTGGTAGAACCGCTACGCTGTGCCCGTGCAGGTCAGGACCAGCAGCGCACTCAGATCTGCTTTGCCAGTTCCACGGCGGTGCCGATGTAGTTGGCGGGGGTCATGGCCAGCAGGTGGTCCTTCGCCTCCTGGGGGATGGCCAGGCCGTTGATGAAATCACGCAGGGCATCCTTGGAAATACCCTTGCCGCGTGTCAGTTCCTTCAGTTGCTCGTACGGATTCTCGATGCCATAGCGACGCATCACGGTCTGTACCGGCTCGGCCAGCACTTCCCAGGTGGCGTCGAGATCATCGGCCAGGCGTTGCGGATTCACTTCCAGCTTGTTCAGGCCGCGCAGGCAGCTGTCGTAGGCCAGCACGGTGTAACCGAAGCCCACGCCGATATTGCGCAGCACAGTGGAATCGGTCAGGTCGCGCTGCCAGCGCGATACCGGCAGCTTCTCGGCCAGGTGCTTCAGCACGGCATTGGCCATGCCGAGGTTGCCTTCGGAGTTCTCGAAGTCGATCGGATTGACCTTGTGCGGCATGGTCGAGGAACCGATTTCGCCGGCCTTGGTGCGCTGCTTGAAATAGCCCAGGGAGATGTAGCCCCAGATATCGCGGTTCAGGTCCAGCAGGATGGTGTTGGTGCGGGCCACGGCATCGAACAGCTCGGCCATGTAGTCGTGTGGCTCGATCTGGATGGTGTAGGGGTTGAAGACCAGGCCCAGGCGCTGTTCCACGACCTGCTTGGAGAAGGCCGCCCAGTCGGTCTGCGGGTAGGCCGACAGGTGGGCGTTGTAGTTGCCCACGGCGCCATTCATCTTGCCCAGGATCTCGACGGCGGCGATGCGCTTGGCGGCGCGTTGCAGGCGCGCCACGACGTTGGCGACTTCCTTGCCCAGGGTGGTCGGGCTGGCGGGCTGGCCGTGGGTGCGCGAGAGCATCGGTACGGCCGCATGTTCGTGGGCCAGCTCGGTCAGGCGGGCGATGACGGCTTGCAGCGAAGGCAGCAGCACGGTGTCGCGCGCAGCCTTCAACATCATGCCGTGGGAGGTATTGTTGATGTCTTCGGAGGTGCAGGCGAAGTGGATGAATTCGGAGGCGGCCACCAGTTCCGGCACGTCCTTGACCTGTTCCTTGAGCCAGTATTCCACGGCCTTGACGTCATGGTTGGTGACGGCTTCGATTTCCTTGATGCGGGCGGCATCGGCCTCGGTGAACTCGGCGGCCAGCTTGTCCAGCAGCGCGCGGGCATCGGGCGAGAACGGCTTGATCTCGGCAAAGCCGGCTTCCGACAGGGCTTGCAGCCAGGCAATCTCGACCTTCACGCGATGGTGCATGAAGCCCGCTTCAGACAGCAGCGGACGCAGTTTATCGGTCTTGGAGGCGTAGCGGCCGTCCAGCGGGGACAGGGCCGAGAGAGCAGAGAGGGACATGATGGAAACGGATGAGATGCGTTGACTGAAGATTGGCGAGTTTTCGGTAGCATTGCACCAAAACCCGAATCGCCCGAGGCCGGCATTTTACCATTGGCGGGCCGCTCAGCCCAGTTTTCCCGTCTGTTGCTTTCCGTTCCATGACTAATCGTTCTGGAATTTGTCGGGAATTGCGAATGTTATAATCAAAGCAGATAAAACCTCCAAACGCTATGCTAAAACTCATCGGCTCCAATGCCAGTCCCTTCGTGCGCAAGGTGCGCGTCGTGATGGCTGAAAAAAAGATCGATTACGAATTCATCCTGGAAGATGTCTGGAGCGCATCGACCACCATCCAGCAAAGCAATCCGCTGGGCAAGGTGCCGTGCCTGCTGATGGATGATGGCGGTGCCATGTTCGATTCGCGGGTGATCGTCGAATATCTGGATACCCTGACGCCGGTGGGCAAGCTGTTGCCACCCAATGGCCGCGAGCGCGCCGAGATCAAGTGCTGGGAAGCCCTGGCCGATGGCATGCTGGATGCGGCTGTGCTGGTGCGCCTGGAAAAGACCTTGCGCCCGACCAAGCAGCAGAGCCCGGAATGGATCAAGCGTCAGTGGAGCAAGGTCGAGGCATCCCTGAAGGCGATGGCCGATGGCCTGGGCGAGAAGCCCTTCTGCGTCGGCAACCATTACACGCTGGCCGACGTGGCGGTATGCTGTGCATTGGGCTGGCTGGCTTTCCGCTTCCCCGACCTGGCCTGGCGCGAGGATTATCCTGAGCTGGCGCGCCTGTTCGACAAGGTCTCCGAGCGGGTTTCCTTCAAGGACACGGTGCCGCACATCTGAACGGATTGCCCGCGTTCCTGCCGCATCGGCCGGGCGCAATGAAAAAAGCGCGCTCTTGTGGGGCGCGCTTTTTTTTCCGGTGGCAGCCGAGTTTATTCCTCGGCGGGCGACATCTGGCTTTGCAGGTAATTCTGGATGCCGACCTTGTCGATCAGGTCCAGCTGTGTTTCCAACCAGTCGATGTGTTCCTCGGTGTCGTCCAGGATCATCAGGAACAGGTCGCGGGAGACATAGTCGCCATGCTGCTCGCAGGTAGCGATGCCTTCCTTGACGGTCTTGTGGGCGGCCTGTTCCAGCTTCAGGTCGCACTCGATCATTTCCTTGGTGTTTTCACCGATCATCAGCTTGTGCAGCGCCTGCAGGTTGGGCAGGCCGTCCAGCATCAGGATGCGGTCGATCAGCTTGTCGGCATGCTTCATCTCACCGATAGATTCGGCGTATTCCTTGGCACCGATCTTGTCCAGGCCCCAATGCTTGTACATGCGGGCATGCAGGAAATACTGGTTGATGGCCGTGAGTTCGTTGGTCAGCTGTGCGTTGAGCAACTTGATGACTGCGGGATCGCCTTTCATGGGGTAGACCTTTCAAAAATTATGGAAGAGAGAAACCGCGTTAGTTATGGGTGACGGATAGCTGCCGGACCGCGGACGGTCGGATCATAGCCCAGCCTTTTTCATTCTTCATTATTAATTATCGGTAATCATTCTTACCTTTGTTGCTCCCCATGTGAGGAAATCAAAAAAAACCTCCGTCGCCAGGCGAGGGAGGTTTTCTTGTTCCGCCTTATCGGGCGGAGGTTTGCGGCGGATCTGGTGAAGCGACGCGCCGCAGGCTGAGCTCTTGCGGAGACTTATTTCTTGTCAGGATCGGTCACGAAACCGATCTTGGTCAGGCCGCCGGATTGCGCAGCTGACATGACCTGCGCCACCTTCTCATACTGGGTGGTGCGGGCAGCACGCAGATGCAGCTCCGGTTGCGGCTGTTTCTGGGCTGCGGCGGCAATGCGCAGGCTCAGTTCGCTGCTGTCGATCTTGTCCTCGTTCCAGAACACCTCACCGGCTGCATCGATGGACAGGTTGATGCTTTCCGGCTTGACCTGATCGGGCTGGCTGCTGGCCTTGGGCAGGTCGATCTTGACGGCGTGGTTCATCACCGGGATGGTGATGATGAAGATGATCAGCAGGACCAGCATCACGTCCACCAGGGGCGTGGTGTTGATCTCGGGGTTGAAGTCGTCGTCCGAATCGGACAGGGAACCCATGGCCATCATGCTCTCCCGACTGCGGTCAGCTTGGTCTTGCCGCCGTTCTTCTCGCCATCCTCGGTGGCGGCGCGGGAACCGGTGACGAACAGGGCGTGCAGGTCGAAGCCGAACTTGTTGAGCTTGGCGATGGTGGTCTTGTTGCCGCGCACCAGGGCGTTGTAGCCGAAGGTGGCGGGAATGGCCACGGCCAGGCCCAGGGCCGTCATGATCAGGGCTTCACCGACGGGGCCGGCGACCTTGTCGATGCTGGCCTGGCCCGTGGTGCCGATGGACACCAGCGCGTGGTAGATGCCCCAGACAGTGCCGAACAGGCCCACGAAGGGCGCCGTGGAACCCACCGAGGCCAGCACGGCCATGCCGGTCTGCAGCTTGGCGGAGGCTTCGTCGATGGCCTGGCGCAGCGACAGGGTGACCCAGTCGCTCACCGACAGCTGGTCATGCAGGTGACCTTTGTGGGCGGTGTGGTGGCTCATCGCGGTGACGCCGGCGCGGGCCACTTCTGCGAAGGGGTTGTCCTGGCCCAGCGTGGCGACGCCTTCGGGCAGGCTGGTGGTATCCCAGAACTGGCGGCCAGCGGCCTCCGAGGACTTGCGAAAACGCAGCAGCTGGAAGGCCTTGGTGATGATCACGTACCAGGACGCGATCGACATGGCCAGCAACAGGACGGCCACGCCCTTGGTGACGAAATCGCCTTGTGCCCAGAGGCTTTCCAATCCGTACGGACTAACTTCCATGATGTTTCCTTCTATTTCTGTCGATGAGGGGGATGTTGCGAAATGCGGTTCAGTTCAGCCTGAACGCCAGGCTGCCGGCTGTGCTCACGGTGATGGCGCGGCCGTTCTCGATATAGGGCTTGAAGATGGCGCGCATGACCGCGCTACGGGCAGCGTCATCCAGTCGCGAGTAGCCGGAGGACTTGATGATCTCGACCTTCTCGGCGCGGCCGCTGGTGTTGACGGTGACGCGGAATTCGACCACACCTTCCTCGCCCATGCGGCGTGAGACGCTGGGATAGGTCGGATTGGGCTTTTCGATGTATTCGATACCGGAGGTGATCTGCTTGGGCAGCACGGGGCCCGGAGGCGCAGCCGGCGCCGGTGTGGGTTCGGCGGCCACCTGCGGTGCTGGTGCGGCCGGTTGCGGCGGCTGGGGCGGGGCGGTAATGGCAGTCGGGGCAGGCGTCTCGGTCACCGGGATGGGCTTGGGCGGAGTGATGGTCTTCTTGACGATCTTCACTTCCTTGGGTGGGGCCGGTTGTGCCTTGGGCGGCGCCGGCTCGGGCGCTTTCTCGGGGACGATGAAGGTGGCGATCACTTCCTTGGGGACGGCGCTGGCGACCTGATGCACGAGGCCACTTTGCAGGGCCCAGAAGAAGGCAAGGTGAAGCAGGATGATCAGGCCCAGTGGGCCGATCTTGCGTGCCTGGCGCATCAGCGCGCTGGGTTGGCGGTAAGTCATGAGGGGGGCTGAAATGGCGTTCATTGATCTTGGTTATGCGGCTGCCAGGGCAGGGTGGAACACCACCGGACGCACGTTCTGTTGTGTTTGGCGGCTATTGCTGAGGCATTCACGCAGGACATGCTTGGCGCAAGAATGGCATTTGCCGCAGCAAGTACCAACGCCGAGCTGCTTGCGCAACTCGGCCATGGAGGTCATGCCGGCATCGACTGCCTGGTGAATCTTGCCTTCGGAAATGTTATTGCAAACACAAACGATCATTTTACGCCTTGCTGCCTGCTTGAGCAGGCCCTATGCGGATCTCGCGCCCGCTACGATGCGCGAGAAGAAATTGTATTTTTCCGGCTGCGGCATGGTGCGCTCTACCACGTTGCCCCACTGCTCGGAGAGTTGCTGGCAGGTTGCCCGCAATACCGGCGCCAGGTTGGGCAGGTCCGCCAAGGCCTTCAGGTGTCTCTCGATGACCGAGGCCAGTTTCACGCAGCTTTGCGTTTCCTGGCTGTTGTTGGCGGTGTAGTGCGACATCAAATGCAGTACGGCGGACACCAGAAGTTCAGGTTGGGCCGGTGCGCTGTTGGGTTCCACGAATGCGGATGTCATCTTGTCGGTAACCATCAAACTCTCCTCGCTAGGCTAGCTTGGCTGGCGATGCGTCCGAAAGATCAACGCTGGCTGGCCTGTTTATCCACCTTGGTTCGAAACCGGACGGCTTACGCCGTCAGGATCAGCTTGTTCAGCTGCGTTAGTCGCAACTTGTAGATGCGGCCTCCGTGGTCGATCTCCAGTTCGCGCATCTGGCGGAACAGGTCCGTACTCTTGATACGGGCGATCGGCGTGCCGTTGGCGGTTGTGCTGGGCTTGTTGCGACGTTCCATGCTTTGGTCGTTCAGTTGGCTCATGACACCTCCTAGTAAATGCGAACAATTCTTGTTTAGATTATTTGCCATTTGAGGAGGGATTGCAAGTCCTTTTATCGATGTGATTGATAATTTTTATCATCTGGAGACCTGGGGAGGCATCCTGTATGCAAACCGCCACCGATGATTGCCCAAAAGAAAACGCCCCGCAGCGAATTCGCTGCGGGGCGCTCCGTGATTTCTTTTTGGAAATTGTCAGTCGGGCAAGGCACCGGTCTCGATGATGCCGCCTCCCAGGCAGACATCGCCGTCATACAGCACCGCCGACTGTCCAGGGGTGACTGCCCATTGCGGCGTATCGAAGGCCAGCGCAAAGGTCTGGCCGCCATCGCTGAAACCGCAGGGCACGTCGGCCTGGCGATAGCGGGTCTTGGCCGAAAGCGCCGCCTGTTGCGGCGCATGGCCGGCTACCCAGCTGATCTGTCCGGCCGAGAGGGTTGGCGAGAGCAGCCACGGGTGATCATGGCCCTGCACGATGTAGAGCGTATTGTCTTGCACGTCCTTGCGCGCCACGTACCAGGCATCGCCATGGCCGTCGGCGTTCTGGTGTGCCTTCAGGCCACCGATGCCGATGCCCTTGCGCTGGCCTAGCGTATAGAAGGACAGGCCGACATGCTCGCCCACGGTCTGGCCGTCGGCGGTCTTGATCGGGCCTGGCTTGTAGGACAGGTAGCGGTTCAGGAACTCACGGAAGGGGCGCTCGCCGATGAAGCAGATGCCGGTCGAATCCTTCTTCTTGGCATTGGGCAGTTGCAGTTGCTCGGCGATCCTGCGCACCTCGGTCTTGTGGATCTCACCCAACGGGAAGATGGTCCGGGCGAGCTGCTCCTGGTTCAGGCGGTGCAGGAAATAGCTCTGGTCCTTGCTGGCGTCGAGCGCCTTGAGCAGCTGGAAATCGCCCTGCGGACCCTGGCGCACGCGCGCGTAATGACCTGTGGCGATGAAGTCGGCGCCCAGCTTCATGGCGTGGTCGAGGAAGGCCTTGAACTTGATCTCGGCATTGCACAGCACGTCCGGATTGGGCGTGCGGCCAGCCTGGTATTCGCGCAGGAACTCGGCGAAGACGCGGTCCTTGTATTCGGAGGCGAAATTGACCGCCTCGATATCGACTCCGACCACGTCGGCCACGCTCACGGCGTCGATCCAGTCTTCGCGCGTGGAACAGTATTCCGAGTCGTCGTCATCTTCCCAGTTCTTCATGAACAGGCCGATGACTTCATAGCCCTGTTCTTTCAGCAGCCACGCCGAGACCGACGAATCCACGCCGCCCGACATGCCGATGACTACTCTTTTCTTGCTCATGCTTGTATCCGTTGAATGCGGTAATTCGCCTGACTGCTTCCGGTCACTGATCCGGCAATGCTCCGATGGCGCTGGGGTCAGCGTGTACCAGCTCCAGTGCCGCACGCTGGCCGCGCAGGTAGTCGTCCACGCAGCGCAGAACCAAGGGGCTGCGATGCCGATCGGCGCAGGCGGCCAGTTCATCGCGCGTCATCCAGAGGGTGCGCAGGATGCCTTCGTCCAGGGCCCGCTCCAGCGGCTCTCCGACGTTGCCGGCAAAGGCGAAGCGCAGATAGGTCACCGACAGGCCGCCGCGCGAGGAAGACACATTGCGCGACAGGTAAGTGCCCACCAGCGCGGTGGGCGTGAAGACATGCGCCGATTCTTCCAGCGCTTCGCGCACCACCGCATCGAGCAGCGATTCGCCCGCTTCCAGGTGGCCGGCCGGCTGGTTGATGCGCAGTCCGTCGCCACTGCGCTCCTCGACCATCAGGAAGCGGCCCTGGCGTTCAATGATGGCGGCTACCGTGACAGAGGGTTTCCAGACTTCAGACATTGATTACCTCGTGAATCCCGTATTCTACCCTGTCGGCGTCGACTCTTCAGCGCCAAGCCCCGTAGTGTGTGGATTGCGCACGGTTTCCCCAGGGCCTGGTAAATTTCCGGGAGTGCAAGGGCAGTCGTGTAAGATTGGGGTAAGAATCAACAAAAAAGGAGCTTGGAATGAGGATAGGGATTCCCGCCGAAAGCCGGGATGGAGAAACGCGTGTTGCAGCCACCCCGGAAACGGTCAAGAAGCTGGTGGCGGCCAAGCATGAAGTGATGGTGGAGTCGGGTGCAGGGGTGAAGTCCAGTATTCCTGACGAGGCCTTTGTCGCCGTGGGTGCCAGCATCGGTAGTGCCGACGCCGTCTTTACCGCCGAAATCCTCCTCAAGGTACGCGCCCCCAACGAGGCCGAGCGCGCCCGCATCAAGCCCGGCACGGTCGTCATCGGCATGTTGAATCCCTTCGACGCCGACAACATCGCCGCCATGGCCGCCTCCGGCCTCACCGCCTTCGCCCTCGAAGCCGCCCCGCGCACCACCCGCGCCCAGTCGATGGACGTGCTGTCCTCGCAGGCCAACATCGCCGGCTACAAGGCCGTGCTGATGGCCGCCAATACCTACCAGCGCTTCATGCCCATGCTCATGACCGCCGCCGGCACCGTCAAGGCTGCGCGCATGCTCATCATGGGTGCCGGCGTGGCCGGCCTGCAGGCCATCGCCACGGCCAAGCGCCTGGGGGCGGTGATCGAGGCGTCCGATGTGCGTCCGGCGGTCAAGGAACAGATCGAATCGCTGGGCGCGAAATTCCTCGACGTGCCCTTCCTGACGGATGAAGAAAAAGAGATCGCCAAGGGCGTGGGCGGCTATGCCCGCCCCATGCCGGCGGACTGGATGAAGCGCCAGGCCGAGCTGGTGCACGAGCGCGCCAAGCAGGCCGACATCATCATCACCACCGCCCTGATCCCGGGCCGCAAGGCGCCGGTCCTGATCAGCGAGGACACCGTCAAGGCCATGAAGCCCGGCTCGGTGATCCTGGACATGGCGGTCGACCAGGGCGGCAACTGCCCCCTGTCCGAGCCCGGCAGGACCGTCATCAAGCACGGCGTGCACATCATCGGCGAGGGCAACCTGGCCGCGCTGGTAGCAGCCGATGCCTCGGCGCTGTACGCCCGCAACGTGCTGGACTTCCTCAAACTGGTCATCGATGCCGAGGGTAAGCTGGTGATCAACCGGGAAGACGACATCGTCGCTGCCACGCTGCTCTGCCAGGGTGGCGAGGTCTTGCGCAAATGAATCTGCCGGCCCGGGCGTCGGCAGAAAACCCCGGGCATTTCACCGCCCATCAACACCCTGGAAACATAGAAGGAAGAAGTACATGCAACGCATCATGCTGCGCGCGAAGATCCATCGCGCCTCGGTCACCCAGTGCGACCTGAACTACGAAGGTTCCTGCGGAATCGACGAAGACCTGCTGGAAGCGGCCGACATCCGCGAGTTCGAGAAGATCGAACTCTACAACGTCAATAACGGCGAGCGCTTTTCCACCTATGCCATCCGTGGCAAGCGCGGCAGCGGCGAGATCTCCCTCAATGGCGCGGCAGCCCGCCTGGCCCACCTGGGCGACCTGCTGATCATCTGCACCTATGCACCGATGAGCGACGAAGAAGTGGTCACCTACAAGCCCAAGGTGGTCTTCGTCGACGACAAGAACCGTATCACCAGCCTCAAAGCGATCTGACCCCTAACCCACAAGCCGCACGGCCCGCTACGCGGGCCGTGCAATAACAGGAGGAACAACATGGAAGTCAGCCATACCATCATCAACCTGATCATCTTCGTGCTGGCCATCTACGTCGGCTACCACGTGGTCTGGACCGTCACCCCAGCCTTGCACACGCCGCTCATGGCCGTCACCAACGCCATCTCCGCCATCATCATCATCGGTGCCATGCTAGCTGCCGGCCTTACCGAAGGCACGGTCGGCCGCATCGCCGGCACGCTGGCCGTGGCGC
>Ga0209677_100152_pt1 | contig 63540 bp, 64 predicted proteins | sample AraplaCvi_mCL_r2_2_FD_184285 | JGI IMG/M metagenome (GOLD analysis project Ga0209677, IMG submission 184285) | Arabidopsis root microbial communities from North Carolina, USA - plate scrape CL_Cvi_mCL_r2 (SPAdes) (version 2) | ecosystem: Host-associated > Plants > Roots > Endosphere | place: USA... | reverse complement strand
GCCACCCTAACGGGTACAACCACAGGTAATGCCACCGTGACCGCCAAAGCTGCTGCAGGTGAATCGACCGCCACCGTTGCCCTGGTGGCGGACGGATCGACGGCCAAAGTGATTGGTTTGGTGGCCACACCGACCTCAATCAAGGCCAACGGCACCGACAGCAGCACATTGGCGGCTACCGTCCAGGATGCCCACGGCAACTCGGTCGGCGCCGGTGTGCCAGTCACCTGGACCACCAGTACCGGCAAGCTGTCCAGTGCATCGAGCGTCACGGATGCCAGCGGTAAGGCCACGGCCACCCTAACGGGTACAACCACAGGTAATGCCACCGTGACCGCCAAAGCTGCTGCAGGTGAATCGACCGCCACCGTTGCCCTGGTGGCGGACGGATCGACGGCCAAAGTGATTGGTTTGGTGGCCATACCGACCTCAATCAAGGCCAACGGCACCGACAGCAGCACATTGGTGGCTACCGTCCAGGATGCCCACGGCAACTCGGTCGGTACCGGTGTGCCAGTCACTTGGTCCACCAGTACCGGCAAGCTGTCGAGCGCATCGAGCGTCACGGATGCCAGCGGTGAAGCCACGGTCACGTTGACCGGCACCGCCGCAGGTTCTGCGACTGTTACGGCCACGGCCGCAGCGGGTGCACGGACAACCACCGTTACCCTGGTCGCAGACGGTTCAACAGCCAAGCTGATTGGTTTGGTGGCCACACCGACCTCAATCAAGGGCAATGGCACCGACAGCAGCACGTTGGTGGCTACCGTCCAGGATGCCCATGGCAACTCGGTCGGCGATTGGCCAGTCCTCTGGCACAGCAATGGCGGCATACTGTCCCCGTCCGCTTCATCGAGCGTCACGGATGCCAGCGGTAGAGCCACGGTCACGTTGACCGGCTACGGCATAGGTACTGTCAGGGTGACCGCCCGAGCTTATTCAGGTGAATTGGGCGTAGATGTTACTCTGGTGACGGACGAATCGACGGCCCAAGTGATTAACCTAGTGGCCACACCGACCTCGATTACGGCCAATGGCACCGACAGCAGTACGTTGGTGGCTACCGTCCAGGATGCCCACGGCAAGTCGGTCGGCGCCGGTGTGCCAGTCACCTGGTCCACCAGTATCGGCAAGCTGTCTAGCGCATCGAGCGTCACGGATGCCAGCGGTAAAGCCGCGGTCACGTTGACCGGCACCGCTGCAGGTTCTGCGACTGTTACCGCCACGGCCGCAGCGGGTGCACAGACAACCACGGTTGAGCTAAAACTTATGATCGGCGGGGTCATTGGCATCTTAGCTACAAAGTGGGCGATCAAGGCCGATGGCACCGACAGCACCTCATTGGTGGCTAACGTCCAGGATGCCCACGGCAACCCGGTCGGCGCCGGTGTGCCAGTCACCTGGTCCACCAGTATCGGCAAGCTGTCCAGCGCATCGAGCGTCACGAATGACAACGGCCAAGCCACGGTCACGTTCACTGGCACCTCCGTAGGCACCGCAATGGTTACAGCCAAGGCCGCATTAGGTGCAAAGACCGAGTCTGTTACCCTGCTCGCTAACGATCAGCCTGGAGGCTACACGGACCTTGATCAAGGCCAACGGCACCGATAGCAGTACGTTGGTGGCTACCGTCCAGGACGCCCACGGCAACCCGGTCGGCGTCGGTGCGACGGTCAACTGGTACACCAGTTTCGGCAAGCTGTCCGGTTCATCGAGCGTCACGGATGCCAGCGGTGAAGCCACGGTCACGTTGACTGGCACCACCGTAGGCCCTGCGACTGTATAGCCAAGGCCGCAGCGGCTGCATCGACTGCCACCGTTACCCTGGTGGCTGAGTACAGCACGGCCAGGGTGAGTAGCCTGGTGGCCACACCGACCTCGATCACGGCCGACGGCATCGCCAGCATTACGTTGGTGGCTACCGTTCGGGATGCCCGTGGCTCAGTCAGTGCCTGTGTTGGTGGGGTGGTCCAGCAGGTCGGGTACGCTGTCCGCTACCTACAGGGGGACGGATTCCGACGGTCAGTCCACCGTAATGCTGACATGGACGACAGCAGGTAACGTAACGGTCACGGCCAGGGCCGCAGATGGTGCATTAACGGCCGATATGAGGCGGTAGTAGCGAGCTGTTAAAGAGATGCCGGCAACGCTGGATATGGTTGCGCCGGGTTGCAGGCATTCCTGAACAACCTGCGCTTTGAACTGTTTGGGGGGTTGCGTCCGGCCAAGTCATCTACCCAGCCCTTCAAGGCCAAGACATGGTGTGCACTTAAATTTAAGTGCACACCAGTTCGAGCTTTTTAAGCGGGTATTTCATGTGGTCAACACGCCGTACCTATTCCAAGTTCTTCAAAGCCCAAGTTATGCAAGAGTGTGCCCAGCCCGGTGCTTCGATTGCCAGCATCGCACTTGACCATAGCCTCAACGCAAACCTCGTCCATTAATGGATTCGGCTGCAAGCGCAGCACTGCGCTGCAACCTGCATTTATTCCGTTACCCGTGCCGCTGGCCGGGGCGAACTTGCGTCCAACATCATCGAATACCTGCGCCGAAATCCAGTACCCGCGCGGCACCGTAAAAGTGAACTGGCCCACTGAAAATGCTGCTGCCTGCGCGACCTTTTTTCGAGACCTTCTACGATGATTCGCATCGACTCCATCTGGCTCGCCACCGAGCCGATGGACATGCGCGCAGGCACCGACACGGCGTTAGCCAGGGTGATTGCGGTGTTCGGTGCGGCGAAGCCGCACTGCGCTTATCTGGTCGCCAACCGCCGCGCCAATTGCATGAAAGTGCTGGTGCATGACGGCTTCGGGATATGGTTGGCGGCGCGCCGATTGAACCAAGGCATGTTTCATTGGCCGGGCATTCGCCACCGTTCTGAAATGAAACTGGATACCGAGCAACTTCAGGCATTGGTGCTGGTTCTGCCATGGCAACGCGCAGCCTCTGGAGGCTCGATCACACTGCTTTAATGGCTGCCATTAGCCTATCGGTCTTTCGCCGGGAATTACCTGCTCTGGCAAAATCCGCCCCATGACTTCGTTACCCAATCTCGATCACCTGCTCCCTGAAAAACTGCGCGCCTTTGCGGCGCAGTTGATGGAGCGTGTCGAGACACTCGTCCACCAGGTCGATACGCTGGGCAAGACGGTCGAAACGATGGGTAAAACCGTTGAGACCATGGGCAAGAAGATCAACCGCGACCAAACGCTGATCGATAAACTGACCCACGAGATCGTCGAACTCAAGCGTTTGAAGTTTGCCAAGTGCAGCGAGCAAATGAATCCTGAAGAGGCCAGTTTGCTCGATGACCTAATCGACACCGATATCGCGGCAATTGAAGCAGAGCTTCACAGCTTGCAGGCAGTGATAACGCCGACCGAGAAAAAGCAGAAGCCCAAGCGCACGGCATTACCGGGTGAGTCTCCACGCCCCCTGATCCATCACGAACCAGACAACACTCACTGCCCATGCGGCTGCGCCCTTACGCGCATCGGCGAGGACGTCAGCGAGAAGCTGGACTACGTTTCCGGCGTGTTTAGCGTTGAACGTCATGTGCGTGGGAAATGGGTCGGCGATGACTGCGAAACGCCTATCCAGGCACCGGTTCCGGCGCACATCGCCGATAAAGGTATCCCGACCGCAGGCTGCTGGCCCAGGTCATGATTGCCAAGTTTGCTGACCATCTTCCGCTTTAGCGTCAGGAATCGATCTTCGGTCGAGCGGGCCTGGCAATTCCACGTTCAACCCTGGCTCATTGGGTTGGCGTGACGGGCGTGCAGTTGCAGCCGCTGGTCGATGCGCTGCGCGACATGGTGCGCGGGCAACAAGTCATCCACGCCGAGTGAAACACCGGTGCAGATGCTCATGCCGGGAACAAAGAAAACTCACCGTTCCTATGTTTGTGCCTACGCCACCAGCCAGTTTTTGGATGTGGCAGCGGTGATTTACGACTTCAGCCCCAGCCGCGCCGGAGAGTATGCTCGCAACTTCCTGCATGAATGGAAAGGCAAGCTGGTCTGTGACGATTTTGGTGGCTACAAGGCCAGCTTCGAACTCAGAGTGACTGAAATCGGTTGCAGGGCCCATGTTAGGCGCAAATTCTTCGAGCTGCACGCCACGAATAAAAGCATGCTTGCAGAGCAAGCCCTGCGCTATATCCAGTTGTTGAAATAGAGAGCGAAGCCCGCGATCTGGAACCGGATTTAAGGCGTCAATAAGGCAAGAAAAAGCTGTACCGGTGATGAACATGCTGCACGACTTGATGATCGCCCAGCGTGACCTCGTGCCCGAAGGCTCGGCTATCAGCAAAGCCCTCGATTACAGCCTGAAACGCTGGGCAGCGCTGGCGCGCTACCTCAATTACGGGGCTGTACCATTGATAATAATTGGCAGAGAACCAGATCCGACCATGGGCTCTTGGACGTAAGAACTGGCTCTTTGCAGGCTCGCTGCGCATCGGAAAGCGAGCGGCGGCGATCATGAGTCTGATCCAGTCGGCACGCATGAATGGGTATGATCCGTATGCTTATCTCAAAGATGTGCTGACGCGGTTGCCAACGCAGAAAGCCAGTGAGACTGAGTATCTGTTGCCGCACCGATGGATGCCGGACTGACTTACTCAGCCTGAGTTTGGCAGCCTGCTGGTCGCCCGCGTGACGTCCAGTGGCTCTTCACTCGCCAACTGTTTCCGCATCGGTGCACGAGTCAGCTCAAGACCGGAGGGCGAGGTATAGATAGCTTGATCATCTCCGTGATAGCCACACCGACGGTAGAACGCGGTTGCGTTAGGGGTAGCATCTAAATGGATGTCGAGGATTCCGGCTTTAAAGGCCAGTCGCTCAAGATTTAGGAGCATTGCCTTGTCAATCCCCTGTCCCATAAATGCAGGCAAAACGAAAATAGCGCCTATCTTTCCAGACTGGAAATCAATCAGGCCTGTTGCGACCGGTGTCTCGCCCAACCAGGCAACGTGGTACTCCTTTTCGACCCAAGCCCGATATCGGTCTGTGAGCGGCACATCAGTCCATGCCATTACTTGCTCAGCGGTATAGACGGTAATGCAATGATGACGGATCGCCTAGAGGCGTATATTAAACGCGGCCTCGGCGTTAGTACGTTTGGCTGGGCAAATCAACAGCATTTTCACTCCCCTTGTCATCAATGATTTGGAAGGGGAATGAAAAAGCCCCATCCATTTCTGGCGGGGCTTCTGATCAATGCTTCTGTTCTAAGCGCGCATCGCCCTATGGCCCGCCAAAGGCAGTCATCAAAGGTCGCATCATGCTAACGAGATTTGTAGGGGGCATTGATTGATAATCTGGAGATTTGAGCACTGTGTCAAGAACCGAAAATGCGAACTGGCGAGTGGCTCTTTCGGGAAATCTGATCGTATTTAGACCATTTGCTTTGTCCAAACGGCTTCACCAGGCGCTTACCTTTTTGACCCTGTGGAGCCGCTACAGCCGGAATGATTTGCCAGTCTGAAGGAGCGCTACACTGCCTTTCCACATCTCACGTGGCATCGCTCTCGGAAACTAGACCGGTGCTACACCGCATGTCAGCGAATCCGGAGTATTGGCTGGCAATCATCGCTAGGGCGAACGAGAGTGCTAGATAAAGTCGTTTGCTCGATTCCCGAATACCATATCCGAGTTGTTTCAGGGAGACAAATCTCCTTCAAACTCAGAACGCAGCAGCGAAAGCTGAATGAGATCGTGGTGCATGTTGGCCCAAAATCCCGCCCGCCTTAACGTTCCTTCGCACACAAAACCGATTCGCTGGAGCAAATAAAGTGAGCGCACATTGTCAGGATGAACCAATGCATCGATTCTATTCAGTTGCATATGAGACAAGCCCCATCGTATGCAAGCAAGGATCGCTTCGTTCATAAAACCCTTGCCTTGGGCTGCCTGCGCTAGCTCGAACCCAATGGAGCAGCTTTTCCATGAGCGGTTCCATTTGAACAAACCACAGGTACCGATGAGATCGGCTGTGCTGTCCTCAAGCCCCCAACGAATTCCGGGGCTGGGTGCGGTACGCCAGCCCGCGAATAGCTCGACGAGTTGCTCGGCATGATCGATATGTGTAATCGGATCTGTCCCAAACCACTTCATGGCGTCGGCATCGCCGTGGATTTTCAATAATACAGGAGCGTCTTGTTTTGTCAGTTCTCGAAGGGTTAAGCGGGAGGTCTTAAGTACGGGGAAGTCAGCCATTCAGGGCTCCAAATTAATGAATACCGCTATCCAGATATCAGCTGATTTCAACTGGATATCGATTTGCAGAAGGTTTATCGCATGTATGGCTGCTGACGCCAACCGATCTGCTGCTCATAGTGACAGACACTGCAATGACCTCATTCTTCCACATAGCATCTAGCTGCGGCACTATGCAAAGCCAATCAAGATGACTTGGCCAGAGGCCTACGTTCGGGGTAAGAGTTTCGTTGGCGCATTAACGGCTATCGCGTCCGCTTAAAAATAGGCGGACACCATCGCCCTTAATTTGGGAGCTCGGAAGGTGTGTTGGCTGTTCGCTTACCAAAAATCACATCTAAGCGGTCCCTGAACTACCCCACAAGAAGCTGAATTTTGCTAATGTTGCGCCCCGTTTTGCTGTGAAAGCGTAGAAATAAAGATTGTCGCAGAAACATGCTGATAAGTACTTTGTGTCGCGTCTTCTGCGGAGAGAACTCTGTGGGAAGAGTGAAAGCATTTAAGCCGGTCGCTGTGTACTTTGCCAAGAAGTGCGATTGAAGTAGCCTTTTATGAAGCAGCAGCTAGCGACTCTTCCAATCGACGTCATGCCGACGCTAAATGGTCACCGCAGCAGTGTGGATGCATGCGTCGTAAAATGGCCCTCCCTGGGCCTATAGCCGCATCCATATGCTTATCTGTCAAGGTAGGATTAGAAGTTCACACGGACACCAATGTTGGCCATGATCGGGCTTTCCACTTTATCGCCTTTACGGTAGTCCACCTCGGCATACGCCTGGGTGTTTTTGGCCAGTTGAGCGGTTAGGCCTGCGCCATATTTACCCAGCGTGCCCGATTGATCATTTTTATAAGTGTAACGATCGTTGAACGTTACCTTGTTGTCTTTAAGGAATTCATGCTCCACCGCGACCGTTACGTAGGGGCTCAGGGCTACGTGGTCAAGCTGGAAGGTCTTGCCAACCGAAACACCCAGCTCCCCCTTGGCAGATTGTTGCGTGCCAATATCAGCCTTCAAGCCGTTGCTGAGGGTAATGTCCTTGCCTTTCGCGGCAAAGTAAGTGGTGCGTACATACGGGTCAAGATTGAGACCGTAGCCCAAAGCGTATTTGTATCCCGCCTCCAGCGAAGCGCCGATACCGTTCTGGCTGTAGCTGCCTTTCACAGCCTGCCCTTGGTCAGTCCGAGTGCGCAGGTCGTTGTTGAAGTGGTTGAACTTCACCACGCCATCAACGTAGTAGCCTGCCGAGCTGACATAGGTTGAGTAAAGGCCTGCCCCCATGCTGCGGACATGGCTGTTTTCGTCACGTTGATTCACTGAGCTTTTCGAGTACGAGGTAAGCGCGCCGATGGAAAGCTTTCCGTCCGCCAGAGCAAAGACCTTATCTGCCCCGACCTCCATACCGTTCTGACCTAGAGAGAACGCCGCACCTGCGCCTGCTGTGATGTCAGTAGAGTTATGCAGGTAGCGAGCCCAGACGCCACCGTTTCCTTGCTGCACATCGCCATGACGGGTACGCAGCGCCTGCATTTCGCCGTCGAAGACATATTGGCTGGCTGACGCCAGTCCCATCACCGCGTCGGCGCTGTTAGAGGTCTTGCTGAGATTAGGAACAATCACTGCACTAATTTTACCGTCCGGTTTCTTAATGATCTTAGCTTCAGCCTTATGCGCGCCTTGATCAACCTGGCCCTTGGCAAATTTGAACGTCGGATTCGAGTTGGGATCTATCGTCCCGCTAATTAGTGTATGACCTTCTGGGTTCAACTCCTTGCCAGAATCTACATTATTCAGCTGAATCGTATAAGTTCCATTTCCCGATATAAGATCCGCATGCAGGGCATCGTTATTGCCTATCAAGTTTCCGTTCATGCGAAGAGTACCACCGGTACCTGCCAATACGTTTGTATTTAAGGTGGTGAAAGAAGAGCCCGCTTCATGGCCAAAGTTAATAGAGCCGCTATTCAGGGTGATATTTCCGATTGTGACTTGTCCATTTCCATTGTTTGGTTGAGTGCTGTCAGGATTTAATAATAGCGCTGAATTGCCATTAATAATAAGGTTGTCGATATTTGTAGACAGATCGGCAGGCATGGCGGTAACTATTAGTTTCGATGAGTCATTGAGGGTTGTCACTCCGCTCATCAAGGCCCCACTTGCCACAAGGCCAGTTGAGTTATCCTGAAATGTAGCATCCCTTATTTCGGCATTATTATATGCCTGCAGTTCAGCGTTATTGTGAAAGGTGGCACCCTTTACCTGAGCGTTATCGTATGCCTGCAGTTTAGCGTTATTGTAAAAGGTGGCGCCTGTACTACTGCCGCCGCCAGAACTCATGACTTGCGTGCTATTGTCGTAGAAGTTGTCTTCTGAAGAGATTCCTTTGTCAATTGCTTGGCTCGCGTGATCTGTAAACTTGCTGCCAAGGCTTTGACCACTACTATAAAGATCTTGGCTGGAGGTGCCTTTGAAAATTGCACCTTCTGAAGTTCCCGCAACTTTTTGCTTGGAGTTTTGAAACTCATCAGATACAGATAGTGACTTCTCTATTAGATTCTGTGTAGAGTTTTGATAGATATTGGTTTGTGACACCCCGCTGGGCATGACAATAATTGCGTGATCCTTGTAAGTTTGTTTGGTTTGTAAATCGGAGATAACAATAGGAGACGTCACATTCCCAGGGCCAGGGCCAGAAATAATATCTGCAAAACTATTAGATGAGGCCAGCCCAATAGCAATTGCTAGAACTGATTTAGAAAGGTTACGCATATGTTGGCACTCTCATTGGTATTGCTTATGTGTTAAGTTTGCCATCCTCCTCCTCCTTAATGCTTGTATTCATGAACCTTCTCCAAGAAAAAAAGAATATTCTCTGATGCTTCACCCGATCAGGTTGTCCATGATGCGGTCCACCTCGTCCGGGCTGTGTCTACCGCCGGTGGACACGTAGCGCAGTACGGCTTTGGCTTCGTCCTTGGTGCGTGGGCTTATCTCTGCCAGCAGCCCAGATAGAAACCAGTCCCGTGCGCTGGTCTCGGGCGGGCCATCACTGGCGTAGATGTCCACCGCGTTCAGCCGGTAGAGCTGATTCTAGGTGTCCAGCTCATCCAGGCAATTAGCCAGCGTGTGCGGCATGAGATCTGGGTGGGCATTGAAGCGGGCGGCTACTACGTCCTTGTCGTAGTCGAGCATCGAACCGCTTCGCTCCAATCCACGAAGCGCCTCGATGCAGAATACCTCTGCCTCGGTATCGGCCATCAATCGTCACCAAACCGGCCCATCGCCTCTAAACGCAGGCGGTGGGCCTTGATGGCTTTCGTCGCCATGCCTTCCAGACCGCCACAAACGAGCGACGACAGCGCGATATATAGACTGCCGGGATAGGTCGCCATCAGATGTTTGCGGTATCGCTCCTCCAATATGTCTCGCGGTGTCTTGAGGTTCTTGGCGGCTTCCATTGTCCTGCCAATCAATGCGGCCTAGCCGATACATATAACGGTGTGAAGCCACAGTAAGGTATCTAGTTCCTTATCCCCGGTGACGGCTTGTTGGGATGGTAGCTTGGGCACGCTGGGTAGTGTCTCGGCACTGGCTTTGATCGCCGGCAGGGTGAACACGTCGTTGCTTGTCGTTGGTGCGAAATGCCCCTGAACGTAAACCAGCGTTTTACTGTTCCTGTGGCCTTGGCCATTTCGCGCACTGAGTGACAATGACGCTGCTTCATAATTGGGTTGAGTCTCTCTGTTTCGCCATGGAAACTCTGGCGTTTTCTCATAGCTGGCGCGCAGGTTTGCGCCAGCCGTGCGGTGGCGACCGGAGATTACGTTGCGGCTCCGTATACCCTGAGGTGGTGATGAGCCCGTCGACATGTAGCAGTGGCACCCCTTGCCTGGGGGGGATGATCAGCCGGGTAGCGCTCGACTGGGCTGACCGGCACCATGCGCGGGCTAGGCTTAATTCGCCTCCCCAAGATTGGTGTGTCGCTACCGTTAATAGCAAGAGGTATGTACTTAAGCGAGCGGGGAAGGAGGCTCACACAGTGACCTCAGTCTGATTAAAGTTAAGCCAGGTTGATTTCAAAAAAACGGATAACAGAAGCTTCAGTTCTCTAGAACGCGGTCTAGGCGTTGACGAAGCTTCTAAACTGAGGCTTGTCGATTCTTTTGACCACAATGATAATCAAACGAAATGAGTGCGCGGGCTTCTTTTGGTAAATAATGGTATAAGTTGTATGTTACATTTCTGATAGAGGCATCGGAAGTATGCCGCACTTGACAAGCTCGTTGCAGATTTTGCCAGTAATTTTAAGCACATGTGAGCTTGGGCCATCTGGATTGTTGGCCTTTGGGTAACATTTATATGCCACCACCTTTACTGCCCCAAGTATCCGGGCAATTAAGTAGCGACCAACTTAGCTACTCTCAAGGAATCGGTAATTTATGGTTTTACGCTCGTATCTCGGCGCGGAGGTCTTTGCGGCCTCCAGCGCTTTGATGATGCGAGGCAGGCCGTAGCCGTGTCATGCTCGATGAGCGCTGGCTTGTGAAATAGGTACAGGCACGTGGTTTGCGCCAGCTTCAAGTAATCGGCCCGTATAGGACCGTTGGCGTCCAACGTTGCTGCGTCGACATAGGAAAATCGGCTGCTGCCGTGCTTGGCGATTAAGTTATGTGCCGGCCAGGATCTGGAGGTCTTCTGCGTCGCCCATGCGCAAAGGGGAGGGGCATTCGCCGCAGAGCAAGCGACAGTCAGCTAGGAGGGACCCATGGCACAGACTGTAAAGACCGTAAGCGATGGTCATCACAACGGCAAGCGCGATCACTGCGAATCAACCGTAAACTCGGCCGGCCTTAGGGTTGTCTTTCACAAGCTGGCGCGTACCCCGAGAAGTGTTCCAGCAGGCTAGCCTAGTCGTCGCGTTTACGCCAAAAGCTGACCAAAGGTCCGCGTGGGCACCGACCGCCAAGGTGGGTTGTCGGTAAATTGCACGTCTTCATGCTCGTGCAATTCTTCGACCACCCGGGGTGTGCAGGAACCGGCGCTCACGTCGCCCGAGTGCAACTCTGTGCCATTGTGGTCGGTAGGGCTATGGGAGGGAGCGCTACACTGGGGTATTCCGTTCAGGTATGCTTTTAATTCGGCAGACGCGACATAACTGCTCGCTATCGCAAGTGTTGATGAAGAAGAGGATATCGAGTCTATTTCATGAGTGATGACTAGGCAGTATAAAAATACTGACACTTTTTATCTGGCATAAAGTGCTGGTGGTCCTGGATGCGCTGTCCAGATCATGTTGTGAATTAACGCGGTATGCATAAAGATATATATATAACTTTAATTCGCATGAGGTAAATTACTGCAGGAATAAATAAGCTAAGGAGGTTGATGAAGAAAAACATTGGCGCTGAGGGGGTAGAGTATATATTGAAGTTCAAAGAAGCGGCGTTCAGGTTTGGCTTTGCGGTATTTGCGAAGGGCTAGTCCAAGCCAATTCATCGATTTTAACCTTAACACCGTTGAAAGTGTTATGATGAGAATTTTATAGTTGGCGATTCTCATCATCGCTACCGTTAAGTTTTACTGCCATACCAAGCAACTTGCCCGCACTAAGCCCTCGCCATGGCAGGCGCCGAACCCACGAAACGGGTACTGGATGAACAATAGCGCGGATTGCACGGGCGTAATCCATGAGGAGCCCAGGAGTCCACGCCATAGTCAATGCGCGCTTACGTATGTGCGCCGCAATCCACAACTCTGGCATGAAAAGTGTGCGTAGCGTAGAGTTCCAATGCCGCCCTCGATTGGACAAAACGCCATCCATCGATGCTTCCAGCGCATACGCGACAGAACTCGAACAATTGCGGTAGGTTAGGTTATAGATAGATCGCTGGCGGTAACTAGTCCAGAACCGCTTGAGCGCGGTCGCGTTGTATTCATAAAACACGATCCTTCGGTCCGAGTCGCACCAGTCTGCTGCTTCAGTGGCGTAGTCTGTTAGAAATTTTCCCGGCACGTCGTTGTCTCGCGTGGCCCTTAGCAAACCGAGAAATTCTGAAGGTGAACGATCAATGTCTGAGGCAGGGTAAAGACTGATGTAAAGCCCGGGTGCTAGCTCCAGTGCGGCATGTCCGGTTGATATGATCCCTTCAGTATCCACCGCAGCAATGTAACGATTGAAGATCGGCCGTGGAACTGGGGCATTGCTGGAAGCGCCTTCTGGCGTCCATATATGCACGATTAACGGTTCACCATTATTGTACTCTGACTGCCGAGGCTCCATCGATGGGGCATTCAGCAGATCGGAAAGTAAATCACCCGGAGCCAGCAGCTCAAAAGCCGATGCTCCATCGCGCAACTGACGTGCCCTGCGCGATATGCATATCGTATTCAGTCCGCCGACAATCATCAGCGAGCCTAAGAAGAACAGTACAGTCGCTTTATAGTCGGTGGGATAGGGAATCAGTAGTACCAATGCGAAGATGATTTGGCCCCCGCCACTGATCAAAGAAGATCGCCAATGCTGATATCTGACCAAACAGGCGCAAGTAATTACGAGTACTCCCATGACGAAATAAGTGCCGCCAAAAAATATTGCCAGCAGCAGATCGCTGTAAATCTTTTTGGACAAAATAAGGGTCGCGACGAACAAGCATATTCCACCTTTGAAATACAATACTCCCCGCTGCGCTCCCATGCCACTCGCGGCGACGCTCAAAGTGATCAAACTTTCCAGCAGCAGTAACGCTCCAAAGATTCTAAGCGGAAAGGAAAGATTCCCATCCAGACCGTCAGTCATCACCGCCAGGCCTATACCCGCCCAGATAATACCCGCCGTGCTCAAAAGCTTTGCACGGGCACGAATGAACTCAACGCCGAATAACAATAAGGCAATTTGAATCATGAGAAATATCTCCGACTGCATAGAGGCCATCACGGTTATTTTTTATAGGGCGCGCCACACGCCGACCCTTATACGCTTCCCGGCGCTAAGAAATATGCCAGGGCTCATATCCTGAATGGATAACCAACCGCCGTTATCTTGTCGAATCCTCAGAACTACGCATGCGCTCTGGCCCATCGGCCTGTCCCTGTACCAATGAAATTTTAATTGTTCGTGATCATCTGGGTGCACATGTTTCAGTAGCTCCATCTGGCTAATCAGGCTGTGTTTCGACACGCCCAACCGGAGATGTGCATGCTCATCCCAAAGGATGTCTCCTGATGCCAGGTTGAGCTGATAGGCTGCGCCGGTCATAGGTGTGCTCTGCGGGTCGGGCTTAGGGAGTTCCCGAACTGAAGCGCCAATCACGGCTACTAGCAAGGCGACGATGGACAGATAGCTTTGAGCGAGGACCAGCGGTTCCCCGTGGAGCAGGTTGTCGAGGTAAAAGGGCCCAATCCGCTGGTCGGTATAGCCAACCACTATAATCCCCACCACTAGTAACGCAAGTGAGCTCATGCGTGGCCCCGCTACCACCGTGACTACGCTGGTTAGCACTAGGGGAAGGAACGCAAGCATAAAATAGATGATCGCGCCGGAGTCGGAATCTCCAAAGCTGACCAGCCAAAGTGATTGGCCACTGAATACGTACCAAGTGATCAGGCCTAACAGCAATAACCAGAGTCCGCCGAAAAGCGTATAGTGGTTCGAAATAGGAGTTGCGGTTGGTTTTGGGGCCACCAAGCCCATCACAATGACGGTGGCGAAGAAAATCCCATTGACCAACGAACCCCAGAGACCCCAAAACGTATTTTGGTGCAGGTCATCTTCCGTAATCTCGACGCCAGCCTTGCGCAAGAGCACCCATATTGCACAGATGATAATAGTGGCCACAATCCACACTATGATTTCGTGCAATTTATCCCCTCTGCGGGTCAAGCAGCGTACCAACCCTGCTATTACGAAGGCTCCCGAAATCTCGAATGCAGCACTGAAGAGGACGCGCCACGCACCGTCATCACTATGATTGCTTAGCAGCACTTTAGCGGTCGCCAGCGCCACAAACAAAAGCGGCCAGCGTTTGCGACGGGAACTCAAAAAAGCCGCAACCGCTATTCCCCCCGGAAACCAGATGACGGCTTCTTGGGACTGCGGGTCGTCAAACTCGAGTGAAGCGACTGCAATTAGATAGTAGGCTAATGCCCATAGAAACAAACTGTTGCAGTTGCGCAAAAATTTTACCATATTGCCTTCGTATCTCTTGGCAGCGTATTTTTCAGTGCAAAAGAGATTATTCCTGCGGAGCAGACATAATCCGGTCGGGGCTGTCGTTTCAACCGCGAAGTCGCCAGCTGTAGAGTGCACACAGACTGAACAGACCACACAACGCCGCTGCCAGCCACGCCAGCCCATGGATGGCATGGCTCATGGCCACGCCACCGAGCACCGGCCCAAGCAACGCTCCGATCGCCCAGGCGATGGACAACGCGCAATAAGCGCCGACCAAGTCGGCGCCGCGATATTTATCGCCTATAACCGTGATCGTCACCGTATATATGCCGACAAACACTCCACCCCACATGAAGAGTATGCAATAGGCGACCGAGGGTTCGTTCAACGCCCACGGCCATACCAGCGCACCGAGAGTAGAAAGAAGCGCCAACACCACCACGAGTCGGCGCCGGTTCATGCGTTCTGCGGCCCAACCGATCGGAAGCTGCAGCACGATTGCCCCCAACAGCAAAATAGAGAGCAGCCAAGTGGCCTCTTCTTTCAGCCAACCTAATTTCATGGCGTAAATCACTAGCAAATTTATGCCAGCGCTTTCCAGGGCGCCATTCATTGCGGTGGCCATCAACGCAAGTGGCATCAGCTGCAAATAGCGAGTTAGGGGAGCACTTTTATAAGTTGTCATGGGGCTGCCGGTCGATGTTAGCGTTCCCACCAGTGCCACAGCCGTCAGCGTAATGAAGCTGGCAATGACAAAAGCCATTCCAGACGCGTGGTCAACTGCAGACAGAATAAGTGGACCAAATGCAAATCCTGTCGAGAGACTGGCGACATAAAGTGACATTGTACGTGCACGTGCTTCTTCAGGCGTTGTGTGATTGAGCCAACTTTCAGCTACCACCAGTATGATTTCACTAAAAATTCCCAGCGACAGACGTAGCACAAACCAGCTGGCCAGAGGCATCAAGGGAAACAGCATTAAAAGCATTACGGTGGCGCAAAGCGATACCACTAGCAACTGCTTGGAACTGAAGCGACGACACAAAAATGGTAACAACGGAGCGATCACAAACACTCCCAATGCATGCATGGCGGCGTTGAGCCCAATATGAAAGTCGCTATAACCATCATTCTTTAGTGCGAGAGAAATTAACGGCGCGGTCACGCCATAACTTAGCCCAAAAATCATCACAACCAAAGCCATGATTAACGTGGACTTGCTAGGGAAAAAAAACATCGCAAACTCCTCGACACTCAACGGTGATGCATAAAAACGCCGACATCGAACGCGACGAATTAGCTCGATTCATGTAGACGGAGGACACGTATATCTCTGTTGAAGTAAAAAACCAGGGCATGGTGGGCGACGAACTATTTAGAAGTGTATGACTTCCACTCAAATGAGAGGCCGAGCAAGTTTATCAACGCTACTCTCCCCAAAGAGTTCTATCTGTAAGCCTATCGGGCTTTGATCGATAAGAAATCCCTCTAGGGGGGCTTACCGACTGCGTGCCCCCATGAACTTGTTAATTATCTCGACTATGGAGAAATCCACATATTTTGGCCAGATTCATATTATTCAATAGGTGCAATAGCGATAGCCTATCACTTTCTCTGAGCTTCCTGCACATCACGTGACGAGCTATTATCATAAGCGTGGCATAGCATCCTGAATTTCTTATAGCAGGAGCGCTGAAAGTCACGCTAGTAGAAAGGTCTGTAAATTATGGCGAAATTTCTACTTCGCTGCGCGTGAGCTGGAGAGCACGCATTATTTGGATAAGTGGCAGCGATAATGATGCAGAATATGCTTGATAAGATATGGCCGGGGATATTATAGAGCTTCCTCGTGAAAGCTCGATATGTGCCATTTTCATCATAAGGACCGCTTCCTGCAATTAGCTAATCATTGTTATTGCTCAAAACATACGGCGATAGCCCTAGCTTTCGAATACTCCCAAAAAGAAATTTCGATGCGCGTCTTTAGCCGTATTTTGTCTCGGTGTGAAAATTCCGCGTACATGCTGAGCTGTATCATCAGCATCGCACGCGCTTCATCGTTTTAGGGGTAATGCCGGCAGAATTATTGCAACACTCATACTGTCCAATCATTCCTGAAGCGGCCCTCGCTTCCCCCCTCCCCATTTTTTTATCCTCTCTTTGTTTTTTTGAGCGAGGAAAATTCTGCCTGCGATGAGGGAAAATTCCATGTTGTGAGATGTGTTTTTTCTGATACCGTTATTCGAAATGACTGCGCTAGGTATCTCATATAGTCGCGATGGTAAGGAGGGGGGAGGAATGGAGGATTTAACTTGCCGCAGCTAAAATCAGTGTAGTCTAGTACGACAACGTATACTTTTTTATCTTATTGAATGTTGCGGTTAACGGTCGTGAGGCGGAGTTTGTATGTACAAGGTACTAGTAGTTGACGATCACTCTTTTATACGCGCTGCGGTCACAATGATCTTAAGCCAAGAAAAATTTAATGTGGTTGGTGAAGCGTCGTCCGGACCGGACGCATTAGAGTTAGCAAGGCGACATAAGCCAGATCTAATTATTTTGGATATCGCCATTCCTAAGTTAGATGGATTGGAGGTGATTAGTCGAATAAAAAAGTTTGACCTTGCTACCAAGATACTAATTCTAACATCGCAGCCTGCCGAAGCCTATGCCAATCGTTGCCGTCTGCTGGGTGCTGTGGGGTATATCTCTAAAGTGGATCAACTAAATGAATTCCGCAAGGCTCTAGCCACGGTGATGTCTGGATATATTGTTTTCCCAGTACTGCATTCGGATTCAGTTCATTGCGAAACGTTAGACACTTCAGATCAGCACTTGATTGACCAGCTTTCAGACAGAGAGCTTGTAGTGCTAAAACAACTAGCTTCAGGATTAAATAATTTGGAAATTGGCAAGATTATGCTGCTGAGCAACAAAACTATTAGTGCTCACAAGAAGCGGATATTAGTCAAGCTAAATCTGAAGTCGCAAGTAGCATTAGCAGATTTTGCCAGGCGTAATTCGTTAATATAATCTATGCCAAGTTCATTTTGAATTTTCGTTGTCTTATTGATGCGTTGAGATACCTATTGTTCGATGCTTGTGAAGGTAAGGCGTTATATTTAGGTCCAATATTGTATTTATACAGATTGTCCGGAATATCATTGGCTCACTGTCGTTGGTATTTCATGTAAATAATGAATTTCACGTTGGTAATGATAGAGTACGCTATGGCAGTTTACTATGAAGCGAATTAAGCTTTCGGTGAGTACTGATAATTTTTAGGCGGCGGGCTGCAAACAAAGCATAAAACTGCACAACACAAAAAATGATCGGCAGCCTTATATTAGAGTTGTTGGGACTACTGTAACTTCATCTAAAGCAGTGCGTACAAACACTCAATAAATATCTATCAGCCTGCTAGCACCTAAATAAATCGAGAGCAATATGACTAAATATTGCAAGGTCGTGCTCATGTTGCTGACTAAGATCAACCAAATCTAGTCCAGGTTCTGGTGTTTCGGTAGTTTTACTCAATGAAACGACAGCAGCATCGAAGTAATTAGGCTTTAAATACCAACAAAAGGCGACCGCTCGGTAGTCCCCTCATCAATGCAACGCTTAATAAGCCTAATGATGCTTAGCGGTAGTTGCTAGTAACAGTGTTAAATATTAATTGATATAAATTGAAAATTTCCTCGGTCGTGATCGCAAATGAGTAAGTGTCAATGGAAGATCATCAAGATATTATAGAGTTTTTTAGTGTTAGCATCAGTATCATGTTATCTGCGTTGCTTTGGGTGGGGTATCTCATCCGGCAAATTCAAAAACGACGAGAAGCTGAGCGTGCGCTGCTTGAGCAGATGATATTCATGCGTTCGGTTATCGACGGTACGCCTCATCCCATCTATGTCAGGAATCGTAAAGGTGTAATGTTGATCTGCAATACCGGTTATTTGAAAGCGGTAGGGCTTGAGCGAGATCAAGTAATCGGTAAGCCAATGAGCGCAACGCTACTCGACGAGCGTTCAGCTGAACTCCTTAAAAATCTATATGCCGCTGCAATGAGTGAAGGCGTTTCCATATCTGGGGATAGGGTCATAACCATGAATTGTGGAAAGGAGTTAACTATATACCATTGGGTGCTTCCATACACCAATGCTGCTGGCATGATTAAAGGAGTGATTTGCGGCTGGATTGATATTGGGGAGCGGCAGCAGATGCTGGATGAATTAAAAGAGGCTAAAGATGAAGCTGAAATGGCTAATCGTGCCAAAACCACCTTTCTAGCTATAATGAGTCATGAAATCCGTACGCCTATGAACGCGGTTATTGGCACGCTTGAGATGATGCTAAAAAATACTGAGACACGGCCTAGCGACGTTCTATCTCTTGAAGTCGCGGCTGGCGCAGCGCGCGAATTACAGAATTTGGTCGGGGATATTCTTGATATAGCGAGAATAGAATCCGGTCGCCTGTCTCTTACGCCGGCTCGCATGGGGCTAAAAGAAACTATCGAATCAGTTGTACGTATGTTTGATGGCGGTGCCAGGCAAAAAGGGATATTTTTCGACTTTAGCTTTGACTCGGCCGCAGACTGTGATGTCTGGGGTGATTCGTTACGAATCAAGCAGGTTATATCCAACTTACTGGGCAACGCAATTAAATTTACGATAGTTGGTGGGGTTAGCCTAGAGGTTAAAGTGGAAAGTTTGAGTGAGGACCTGCTGTCTCTACTAATATTAGTCAGAGACTCTGGAATTGGCATAAGTCTTGAAGATCAGCGTAAGTTGTTTTCCCCCTTTTCTCAAGCAAGCAATAACAATCAAAGCGCTCGAAACGGTTCTGGCCTTGGATTGGCAATAAGCAAAAGTTTAAGTGAGATGATGGGGGGGGGGCTAGAGCTTTCGAGCGAGTTAGGTAAGGGTACTTTGGTGAGTTTCAGCCTTCAACTAAAAACGCTACCTGCGTTGCCTTTCATAAATACTGAGCCTGACGTAGACACTTTGCTGACCAACAGATTAAGTATACTCGTTGTTGATGACTATCCAGCAAATCGCCTGCTGTTGACCCAGCAGTTGGAATTCCTCGGGCATGATGTACAAAGCGCTAATGACGGGGTAGAAGGTTTAGCTGCCTGGCGCAAAGGGTGTTTTGATATTGTAATCACCGATATTAGTATGCCTTTCATGCGCGGCGAGGAACTAGCACTTAAGATTCGGGCCGAAGAGATGATCACAAATCAGCGTAGATGCCGAATTTTGGGATTTACAGCTAATGCGCGATCAGAAGAGCGTTTGCGTTGTCTAGAGGCTGGGATGGACGATTGTCTATTTAAGCCACTGCGTCTGAATGATCTTAGCGTACATGTGGGTGTTGCGAGAATAGCACCAAGTGCAAATGCATATATCGATCCAGCTTCTAGAAAGGGTTCTGGCCCGCAGGGAGGCTTGATGGATTTCAAGCATCTTGAGGCGCTTGCGCAAGGCAATGAGGTTGAGGTAAAAAAACTCATTAACCACTTGCGAACTAGCAATTTGGAGGATTTGCGTTGTTTACGTAAACTTTATCATTCCAACGACTTCAACGCGATAGCTGCACTTGCCCACAAAATAAAGGGGGGAGCGCAGCTTGTTGAGCTGCATGACGTAATCGAGAGTTGTGAGAAAATCGAATGGGAATGCGGTCAGAAAAATCTCGGTCGCGTTAGGTTTGCTGTCAAAAAACTGGAACGATCGATGATTGATTTAAAACAATCACTGGACTAAGCGCAACTATTTTCTCATGCTTCCCTGTGATCGCATAGAAGCTTCTACGTCAATCACAGAATTTTCCTATGTGTAGCACTTGCGACATAGCTTATTATTACGCGACAGCCTAATTAAATTATTAGTGATCCTATGCTTTTAAAGCCATTCCTTTATTCGATTGTGCTCTTCCTGATTGGGTTGCTTATAGTGTCACGAGTTCCTGCAATGATGAAAATAAAATTGTGGGTGAATCGCAAAAAAAGATATTCGAAGTTTATCAAGCTGGACGTAAATGGTATTTGCGTTGCTTTGATCTGCTGTCATCAATCACCAGGAGAATCATGGATAGAGGTTGACGATTACTGTTTGAGTTGGCTTGGAAAAAATCCGCCAGCAACAGTATATATTATTGTTAATAACGCCTAGAAATCCACAGATAATTGATTACGATTGGCGGTCATTTGTAAACTCACAATATCCCTGTCTAAGTATTGCTCGCTATAAAATTACAAGCTTGTATTATCTCTCTTGTCTTATTCTCAGTGCGGATTGGTTTTATTTTTAATTGTTTTCGAGGTTTATTTTCGGCTGAGCATGGACGGTGGGTTAATCCGCTATTGTATCGAGCAGCCGGCACGGAAAGTACGCGTCCCCAGTAGTGCTTGTGTTCATGGTGGCACCTGTGGAATAGTCAGCGCAAAGGTGCTCGGAACAATGGGCAGCATTGAATGTTGATAAACGTAGTTTTTTCTACGAAACATGATATCAGTGTGAACCTTACTCAATGTAGATTTTTGTAGGATGCGATACGATAGCTGGCCGAGTTCGGCACAATCGTGCGTAGAATCTGCCGGCGGGAGGCGAGCTGTCGTTCCGTTTGAATGTATTAACTTGAAGTGGAGTTCACATTCGCGCAGGTTTTACTTTATTCATTCACCAGTGAGAGGCTACTTTTACAATATGAAGGAAATATTATTAGCAGCAGCCTTTCTAATGTTCTCGGGCTGCTCCTTGGACCAGCAACTGGATCAGTGGGCGTTAGAAGGTTATGAGAAAAAATGTGATGCATATGGATTCCACCGAGATACTGAAGCATATTCAACCTGCTTGCTGAAACAACAGGAACTCGATGACGGCAATTTACAGCATTCTCTGGATCGTTCGGCACATAGTGAGCATAGAAAATAACAACAACTCTTACCGACGACGAGGAGGATCTTTGCGCACCCAAGCTGAAGATGTTGGCTGGGCCTTGCGGTTCATTAGACCGACGTCAGATGCATGAAGCTATTGGGAGAGCGCGTGAATCTTGACAGCTCCCCTTCGGCATAGCTCATTTGACGAGCGTTACCTAGCTGACGCTATGGGTGCTGCCATCGCTGAGGTTCGCTTCGCCAAGAAGGGTGCTGGAGCAAAGTTCAAGTGGTATGAACTACCGGCGTTCCGTCTTTCTTGTGCTGACGTGCCAATTTAAAGTGGGTGTACTGTACTGGGCGCAACAGTGCTCCCTGATGGGCACAGCCTGTGCACCAAACGATTACAGTGCCTCTAGAGCGCTCGGCTGCGACTTGAAGATGCCAGGGCCTTGGTATCGCTCCGTTCATTCGCCAGGCGACATGCTTGGCGCTGACTACCCCTCTGGGTCTTGCTTCAATCATTCAATCGAACCATTAAGAAATGGTCTTCAATAAAAAACACTAACTGAATAAGCTAGTATTCAGCGCGTGGGCAGAGCGCCAGCATAACTTCATGCGCGAGTGTTCCTTGATGGATAATTACTGACCAGGTGCGGCGGATCGAAATAGACAAGTACAACAGCCTAGCTGCAGTACAAAGTCGCCCTGGTAAGTGCCAGACTGAAATTTGAGTGAGCTGGTAGTGAGGGCATCTTTATTTGTAAGGCGCTTTTTGCTCAATAAAGCTGATTCGGGAAAATTAGTAAGCGCCTTAGGCAGCATGGATCAAGAGAAGCGGACAAAACCATACGTCGAGCTGCATTTAGGGGTACCGAAAACTCTGGACAATTATGTCCATTCATAAGATCTGGTCGATGCACTCATCACTTAGTATATTCTTATAAGTAAGCGCGAAACCAATTACCTTAGCGGCGACGAGTGGCGTAGGAATCCAGGCGATGGCTGAACATCGGCGTATGATGAGATTTTTACACTCCTGTTGAGTATATATATGGCTATCAAGCTTTGAATTCGAGGGCTGCTGTCACCAGTAGCCCTTTTATTTGCTTTAAAAAAAGAATATAGCATTTTAACAGAAGTTCACCAGACTATGCTTGTTGAGCGATTTGGTGTCCGTGCGCCTGCATATAGTTCCGTCGCTTCTGCCCCTCTAGGGGGCACGACGCTTACTATCATCTGCTGTCTGGACTCGTACGCACCGATGAAAGCCAGAGGGTGAGTACCGTCCGTTAAGACAACTTTCCAGCGATCCTGTAGGTGTACCAAAGCCAATCTCACGTAGCGCTCACAGTGCATTATGAAGTCGGTAAGGCTATCGGCAAAGATACACGGCCTAGGCATGATGCAGTCTCGCGGTGGCAACGACGACCATTGCTCGAAATCACTGTCTATGACACTGAAATATTGTCCGCAGGTGGAATTTACCAACTTGGATGATACGCGCACACGGGCGAGGAGCTCAATGACCCAATACCACCTTGTGCGCCGTCATAACTGGATGTGCTTGGTAAAATCGGTTCAACGTCATGAAGGGAAAGACGAGAGATTTTGGTTTGCCGAGATCGGAAATGCCGGTTGACGAGCGGGGATAGACCACAGCGCTGCTCAGGCGAGACACGCAATTGGAAACCTAACGGGACGCCGTATCTTACCGCTAAATATATCTAACTTTGGTAAGCAAAGACACGTCGTATGCCGGTGGACGCGACATCTATGTTGGAAAAACACGCGCGGTGAATTAGCATTCTAAGTAGCTGCCCGTTAAGAGCATGTGCTTGAGCAGGTCAGGGTGATCAGCAAGGTCCGTATGCCCGAGTTGTACTCGGCACGCAGCGAATCTACAGTTAAAGCCTTGCGCGGACTATTGCATTAAGCTCTAGTAACCCGTCGAGATCCTGCGTTATCAGTACGATGGCCTCGTCGGGTGGGGTCTAGGATGTTTCTAATTTATGACGCTTAGGCAGAAGGGAAGCCTCACTGCACTTCCGTCAGAACATGTTAACTCAATTACGGGGACAGCTTACAAATGTAGATTATGGGGCCAAGTACAGTTTTCTTCCTGTTCATTTAGATTCTGGCGATCATGCCATCGCCGTACTGTCGAAAGGCTACTGGCTTCCGGACGATTAACGCTTTTCGACGTTGCTTTTGGCTTGCATCATGACAAATATGTGATGTACGCATGAGAAAATTGGGAGCACTACATTCAGGGTCAGCTAGAACGCGAGCAGGTGAAAAGCTTAGCATGGCCAGCGCCCTGTGCGTGTGAACATATTGAAAGTGGGATCGGGCATCGCTGCATCCGTCCCGATGAGCGCCCAATCCTTTCAGGTGTGTCGCCGTTAACATAAGTATATGTCAGATTGCCGTAAGATTGGCTTCGAAACCGCGGTCCACGATCTTCGGATAGTTGGGTCTTAGTGATGCTAAACTTATCGTCGAAGTTAAATTTATGTAAGCTCGAAGCTCGGACTTCCCTGGCGACTACCCTTTTAACGTCAGGTAGATGTTGCGGACTGCGCGGAGAGTAATAGGATAGAACCGATGCTTGAAGCGCCAGTGTTTGGATGTGAAAGCTTGTGCAATTATTGTTTTTTCAATAGCATAGTTGATGATACAAAAATTATACGGATGTGATTCTGACTTGGAATTAGGAGGTTTTGTGAAAAAGTGGAATCCCCAGCGCGGGAATATATAAACCCCCCGATTACGCATCACACCACATTGTCGTTCCTCGCATCAGAGACTGGGTGATGGTAATTTGCCATGACAAAGGTGTGGTTCCACTACTGAGGAAACGGAAAAAATTCACAGCCGGTTTGTAGATGATAATACTGCGTGTTATAAGCGCGCTACAAAAATCAAAGTCTATCTAGCGAGAGTGAAATTATATGCTGCATAATATCATATTTGTAATGTTAACTATAGCGGCCGTAACCGCTATGATTACCGTCATTCGGAACCTAAAGTATTTTAACCTTAATCAGGTTGTTCAGCTGTCAATCAGATTTGGAGTGAGTATTGGGTTTACTTTGTGGACACTTTGGATTTGGTTATCTTTTGCGCTAAGTGATGAGCCCATTGAGCGATATGAAATATTAGAACTTATTTATTTTTCGGTGTGTGGTTTTTGGTTTATTCAACATCTGATTCAAGAGGCAACCCTATCCATTGCAGATCGGGATCGTGATTTTCACTGATGCTTAATAGTTTTCCCATTAACTAAACCTGTTGACTTCAAAAGTGGAAAATGTACCGGAGCTATCAAAAAATGTTTATTTAGACTGAAGGTGTAAAGAGGCGGGCAGGAGGGGCATCGAACGATTTGACATCGATGATGCGCTATCTTCCGCCCAGCTACCATATATCCAGTAAATATAATTTGCTATACTGGGTGAGTGTCTGCAGTGTTGAATGCATTAACCCATGTCAAACTACTATGACATACCAACACATTTATTCGCCAAGTTACTTAATGGCTGGTAGTCCGTCGAAAGCGCTTATTTGCAGTGATCATCGGTGTAGCGCTGGGCAACATAAATTATTTAATCTTGTAAGCGGCTAGTTCAAGGTGCACATAAATGAAACTAGTGCGCCGCGCTCTCGATCCGCTCAGCTATTATCCGGTAATATATCCCGCCGCCAAAATGAGCTTTCTTATTTCGGGGGCGGGGCACAGTAGTCCTTATAAAAAAACTTCGGCAACTCCCAATTGAACCTTATGGCCAAAAGGCGCGTAAGCAAGCCAATAGAAAACGCAATGACAATGGACAAATCACTGGACAAATTCAAATATAGGCATAGCATGTAGAGCCACGCACATAGAAAAGATACGCATGCGTAAACCTCCCTACGGAAAATAAGTGCTATATTATTACAGCAGACATCCCGAAAAATACCTCCAAACACTCCTGTAATGACGCCGCTAATTGAGGCGACCAAGAAGCTTTTACCCGCTTCCAAAGCTGTCATACACCCAATCAATGTAAAAATCATCAAACCAACAGCATCTAAAATTAGAAATAGCTGACGCAGGCGCCACATTAAGGGCGCAATAATAATTGCCACCAACGCTGCAATTGCGGTTAATACCAAATATTCAGGGTGTTTATCCCAAGTTAATGGATAGTTGCCAAGCAGCACATCTCTCGCTGAGCCGCCACCAAGTGCAGTCACGCACGCAATAAACATAACACCAAACCAGTCCATACCTCGACGACCCGCGGCCAAAGCACCAGTCATAGCTTCCGCTGTGATACCGACAAGATAAAGCAACAATAACATATTGAAGTCCTCATTATGAAAGCTTAGTGCTTAGGCACTCATTCCCGCTTAAAAAACTCAACACATTCCTCGAAGCGCTATAGCCCCATTGAGGAAAAAGAAAGCTTTCATGATTTATAAGTTGCGCTTATAAGTCGGGAGTTGTAACTGGTGCGAGGTGCATAACTGAAATAATACTCATCCTTACAATCTCATTTATACATAGATTAGTTTTCTATTAAGGCGGGAGAATAATATCCTGCTTAGATGCAATCGCTCATGGTGCGATTTGTCACGGTCTCAACAGGGTTCTGTAAATCTTACTATGCTTTTGTTTTTAATCATTGAATGCATCAATTCTGGTCGGGATATTTCCCTCTTCAATAAAGTATTGTTGAGCCTTTCCTGCTCAGGGATATATGCATGTTAGGAATAATCATTTCATCTATTATTGTTCTAATAGCTGCAACCAGTCTTTTTTATCCACAACTCCTAGCAGTTTTAACTTGCCTGCCTTAGTAAGCTCCACTATTAATGCACTGCCGTAAGCGGCACGAGGAATGTGAGGATAATTCAAGTTTTTCGCAAGATCACTGATGCATTGGCTATGCGTTACCAACAATAGATTACGATGCTGCGCCTTTGCTGCAATCAGTTTTTCATTCATTGCGCTGCCGCAGATTCCTCTCGGCTCTGAGAGAGAATGATTTTTCCCAAAAATATAAAATGCAGTTTGAGATGTACGAGTTGAGGGTGAGTTCCATACGTCGCTATTCTCCACGCCAAGGGCCCGCAATTTTTCACCCAGCAGCGCAGCAGAAGCCGCGCCGCTTATAGTGATACCGTCGGCCGGCCCCAGGCAAGGGCCGTTAGAGCGATCGCATCGCTCCTCGTGGCGTATTAGTATTATCAAATCACCGCTATGCCATTTAGCCATAATACTCGATCTAAAAAAGTGCTGCTTCTCCGTTAACGAAGGGATGGAAGTTGGACTTAATAAGTCCATAGCAACAAAAGCTGCAACTATGCATCCTAATGCGTATGCTGCATATTTTAGTCGATGTCTACAACCCCAACGGCGGCTAATTTTTTTCAGAGGGGAATAGTTCACGCGATTTCTCGTAAATTAATATGAGGAGCCTGAAACGCAAAGCGAAATCGGCGCCGCTATTATATGTATAAACAACTGTCCCACTGCATGGAGAATTTTCTGCTTAGAGCCGAGAAATGCGCTCTCTGGAGTGTTCCATCAAATATATTGGTATGTAATGTAAAGCCGACTTACTGAAGTTAGATTGATTCGAAAAAACTCTATCAATTTATTGTGTTGCGCATTCCCGCAGAGACCGCTGATAAGTTGATTGTGCAGCACTAACTACCGTTACGCGCCGATCACGGCCCTGATCCCTTACACAAAAGTAATGTTAGTGTCGGAATTTGAAATGTATGAAATATACTCTGGTTTATCTACTAGGAGTTCGGGTTGGCAGGGGATCTAAATAAAGGGTTTTGTATGTCATGCTTGGCTTACAATCGGCACTCTTTCGCTCTCGATAGGATCTGCTTATGTAAGCCAAGCGTCCGCTACATTTTTACACGCCCATTCGCTAATAGATCAGTTTTTTGTACAAGGCACTAGTAGTCAAGCCACATACGTTTCCGAGCAGAAAGTAAATCATTCGAATATTCTTCAAGGAACTTATTTGTCACATGCATATTGTTAAATAAGCTGCCTTCGTTTTATTTTGCCTCTCCGCATTAGTATGTTTCCATTATATTCCAGTTATGTTTCATGGTTGTACTATGAGTGCTAGGATAATGCCTGTTTAGCATAATGCCTCTGATGTGATTTGAGATTTTCCGCAAGAACGCTTTCTGACGCTACAATATAGTATTCTTAGCTAAACGACGGGTGCTATTTTGCGGAATTAATTTAAAGTTTTTTGTTTAACTCCACCGTCATGATTTTTTGAGCCGGGCTGCCCGACGCTGCAGAGCAAGCAGTCGAGCTAATAATGCGGCAGGCTTGATGGGTTTGATTACGTAGTCGTCTGCACCTGCCTCTAACTCTGAGATATGATCTAGGTTATCTCCGTTGGCAGTCGTAATTATAATTGAAGCGTCCGAGGTGCTTCGAATCTTTTTACACAGCTGAAGATCGCTATATTCGGATGTTACAATATCTAGTAAAACAATTTCAGGATTAAAATTCAGTAATGCGGACAGCGCACCATCTCCCCGAGGTACAGTCTCCACGTTAAAATGGTGCAGCATTAGGAAGTGGGCCATTAACTTGGCTGAATTTTTATCAGCCTCAACTAGCAATATTCTGCTTGGGTATGAATTATCCATAGTGTCCTAGTGCTGGGTTAGCTCCCCCCTATGCTTTGCGAGCATATCTAATAAGGTTGTTGATGGTATTTTGTTTGAGTGCATTAACTTCAATTTGTAGTATTGGATATCGCATTCAATTTAAGCTCTGGTTTAGCATGCTTCATTGCACTTCGTATTTCCGTACTGGCTTCGCAAAAGCACTTTTGCTTTTTTATTATGTCAAAGAAATTTTCAGGTTCGAGCTATGTATCCTGTAAATATGCGGCCAATCAGTTTTCGGTCCACAGCTAATAACCTCATTTCTTTGCTGCGCCCGTGTCAACAGTTTAATTTTTAATGGGTTTTAATTATAAACATCAGTCCAGCAAAATTGGCTTTACGGTGCTACAAACCGAACCAGCAAGCGCTGCCCGAGCCGCAGCGACGCAGGGGGAGGTGTGTCCAAGGCCAATATGCATTCCAGAGTACGCATATTGGCGCGCACCTGCGGGTCGTCTTCCAAGGCGCTATTGCCTAATACCGCGCTGATGCGCACCACGTGGGCGGGCATTGGAGCGCCGCCGCTATCATACGATATTTCGGCTTGCATGCCGGGATGGACAGCGTCAATGAACGATTCGTTGAGTTCGGCGCGCACGATCCGTGGCTGGTTTGGCAGCAAAATAAAGACCGGGCCCGACTGGGGCGAAACGACGGTGCCCGGTTGGATGAGGCGACGGACCACTTCTGCGTCGACCGGTGCCGTGAGACTGCGCTGCGCCAGCTCATAGCGCGCGGTGGCGAGATGTCGTGCGGCGGTTTCGGTGTCCAGTTGGTTCTGTTCAAGCGCATCGCGCAGTTGCGCGGCGGCTTCACGGGCGTCATCGGCGCTCTGCCCGTCGCCCGCGCCTGCATAGGCAGCTTTTGCCAGGCGCATGGCTTTTTGGTCGGCTGCGGTGTAGCGCCTTTCCAGCTGCTGGGCCTGGGCGTGTAGCTGTTGTTGCTCGGCCTGGGCGCTACTCAGCGCCAGGCGCGCTAGTTCACTGTCCAGCGTTGACAGCAACTGACCCTTGCGCACGTGATCACCCTCTTTGACCTTGATCTCGGTCACGATGCCCTCACGGGTGACGCCGAGCTTGAGCAGGCCACCTTCAACATCGACACGGCCGCGGGCTACCGCCACATACTTCGGTGACGTGAGCGCGGCTTGAGCGGGAGCATCTTCCTGCGAACAACCGGCCAGGAAGGCGCATGTGCTGAGAATCGCCAGCCATGAGTGGAGCAAACGCACGTTCATACAGAGTGTTCCTGAGGGCCGGTAGCGTTGACCGGGCGGAGGTGAGGATGGAGGTCGCTGATGATGCGCCCGTCTTCAATGGCCAAGACACGGTCTGTGTGGCGGATGAGGCGCGGGTCGTGGCTGACGCACAGCACCGTCGTCCCTCGTTCACGGGCGATGCGGTGCAAAATGTCGATGACGATCTGGCCGTTGGTGGCATCCAGGGCACTCGTGGGTTCGTCGGCGAAGAGTAACTCAGGCGCCTTGGCCAGCGCGCGGGCAATGGCTACGCGCTGTTTTTCGCCGCCGGATAAGGCCGCGGGGCGCAGTTGCATGCGCGAACCGAGGCCAACCGCTTCCAGCGCCTGTACTGCGCGGCAGTGCACCTCTTTGGCCGGCAGCTCGAGGTAGTCCAGGGGCAATTCCACTTGCTGCAACGCCGTCAACGCGGGAAATAGGTTGAAGCCCTGGAACACGAACCCCGTGTGCTGCAAGCGAAAGCGCTCGAGTTCCCGTGGGGCGAGTGCGCCGAGGTCTTGGCCCAGCGCCATGACGCAACCTTGGTCGGGGCGCTGCAAGCCGCTGAGAATCGCCAGCAGCGTGCTTTTCCCGCATCCGGAAGGGCCGGCGATCAAGGTCAGCTCGCCGGGCCGTATTGCCAGGCTGATGTCATGCAGCACCGGCGTGACGACCTGGGCCGAGATAAACGACTTGCCGATGCCATGGGCCTGTAGCGTGAACGGAGAGTGGTTCATGACGGTTCTACCTCAAAAGACTGATCGGATCGGCATGGCGCAGGGTGCGAATGGCCGCGAGACCCGAGACCAGGGCAAGGGTCATGCTCAGCAGCAGCCAAGCCAGGGCGGCGATGGGCGAAAGCGCCACCGGGACGTTGTGGGAATGGGCCAAGGCAAAGAGCAGGCAGGCCAGAAACGTGCTGCCTAGTAAGCCCAATGCACCGACCCAGAGGGCTTGCTCCATCACTACTTTGCGAAGCGCCGCCATCCCGATGCCGAGGGCATTCAAGGTCGCGTATTCGCGGATCGATCCCACTACGGCCGCCACCAGGGTCTGGCTGGTAATCACTGCGCCTACCAGGAACACAATGGCGGCGAGAAACAGCACGCCGGCTCCGGCACCGGTATCGAACATCCAGTAAGTCTGGGAACGCTGACTGAAACGTTCTGCGCTCCACACCGCGTAGCTCCCGAAGGCCGACGCCCCGCCGAGGCGGGCGGCAACGGCCTCGGTCTGGCTCGGGTCACGCAGCTTGGCGACGAGGTAGGTCATTCGATCATCGGCAACAGTGGGCTCGAGCTGGCGGGCGGTGGCCAATGATGTCAGCACGTTGACCCCACCTAATGCGCGCAATCCGCTGGTGACGCCGACCACCTGCACGCGGTGGCCATTGATGCTGGCGACCTCTCCCAACTTGACGCCCAGGCTGCCCAGGTCAGCCCGATCAACGATGACCGACCCCGGTTCGTCCAGCCGTGTCCGCAATGACGTCGGTAGCACGCGCGAGAACATTAGGCCTTGTGAACCTGCATCAATCCCGGAAACGAAGACCGAGACGCCGCCTGTATCACGCGCTCCACGCCAATCGGCATCGACCCAGCGAAAGGGCTCGACCATGAGCACGTCAGGGTCCATGCGCAAGCGCATCTCCACGCCGGCATCGATGGGCCTGCCGAGGTTGACGCTTTGCGTACCGGGATATCCCACCCACAGGTCCGCGGTGGAGCCAGTGATGTACACGCTAGCACTACTGAAGATGCCCATGACCAGGGCTGCTTGAAGCAATTGCAGTAAACCGGCGAAACCCACGGCAATCATCGCCGGCAGGAAGCGACGCCATTCATGGATCAAGGTCAGGCGTGCGAGCGCAACCATCAGTCAATTTCCTTCTGCGCGAATGCTGGCAGCGGCGCGCCACCGAGGGCCTTGTACAGGGCGATGTAGGCAATGTTGCGCTCGGCGTTGGCCTGGTCAAGCTGTTGTCGGGCGTGCAGTTTTTCCACCTGTGCCGTGCCCACGTCCAGTTGGCTCGACAGCCCCAAGCCGGCGCTTTGCTGCTGCTCATTCACGCGGAGTTGCGTAGCGGTGTAGACCTGACGGGAGGATTGCTCGCGTAGGCGCAATTGTTCCAGGTCACCCATGGCGGTTTCGGTTTCAGCTATGCCTTCCAATACCGACTGCCGATACGCCAGGACCGCTGCCTGCATCTGGTGGTTCTTGGCCTTGGCGTTGGCCACACGCAGGCCCCAGTCGAACAGCGGGATACTAATGCCGGGTCCGGCCGAGAAAATACTGTTGCCACTGGGGGCGTGGGTGCGATTGCTGGTAATGTTCAGCGACCACTGCAGTGAGGCCCCCAGGCTGATGTGGGGGTAGATGTCGGCCTCGCTCATGCCAAGCTCTCCGGCTGCGATGATCACCAAGGCTTCGGCGCTGGCGATTTCCGGGCGAGTGCGCAGCAGGTCCGCCGGGAGGCTGCCCAGTTGCCAGTGGCTAAGTGTCGGTGCCGGCCCCAGTTGCAGCCAGAGCGGGTCGGGCCGGCTTTGGCCGGTCAACAGCGCCAGTTGTTGCGCGCTGCGGTTTATCTGTTGGCGCGGCACGCTCAGGGCCATCTCGGCTTGCGCCAGCTCCGCCTGTGCCGCCGCAACGACCGCGTGCGGCGTGAGGGTGAGTTGTTCACGTACCTGCAGCAGCCTGAGCTTTTCCCGTTGGAGGTCGCGAATGGCGGTGAGGGTCTGTTCCATATGTTGCGCTGTACGCAGTTCGATCCAGCGTCGGCTGGCCTCGGCGACCAGCGATACCTGGACGTTGCGCAAATGACTTTCCTGCCATGCTTGGTTTCCTTTGGCGAGACGATCGGCACTCTGTTGCGCGCCAAAAAGCGGCAACTCCCAGGTCGAATCGAAACCGATCAGAAAGTAAGACGTCCTGGTATCAGGGCTGATCGAATCTTTGGTCTTGATACTCAACGAGGGCAAGTAGGGCGATTGAGCCTGCTGGCTGAGCACGCGTATGGCCCGCAAGCGCTCGGCGGCCTCGGCGATGTCCAGGTTGTTGCGCAACGTCTGATCGACCAACGTATTGAGCTGCGGGTCGTTGAAGGCATGCCACCATTGCTTCAGATCTGATGGTTGAGGTGACAGTGGGGAGTGAGCGTTGCGCCAAGTCAATGGCGTAGCCGGGTCCAATACGGGCAGGGGCGATACGGAGCATCCCTCAAGTAACATAAATGCAACAAGCCCCAGCCACCATATCCGATAGGAATATGGTTCATTAACATTAATAATAGTTACTCCCTCTTAAAAGTTAGCTCATTCGATATGGTGCAGAGCACAATCAAAACAATCCCTGGCTCAACTTGTTATCTACCTAGTTTAAAGTCCGCCTAATGGCAGGTTCAAGGCAGTAGTTGGTAAGCAAAAAATAGCAGGTCCGGCAATCCGCAAAATATAGTGACACGTCGTTCTATTAAATCTCCCATTGCTGCAAGCACCTAAATAAATCGGGCCATTTATGCGGTGTCAGCCAGACTCAGTGAGCTCGGGCCGACAAAAAAACAATACGCTCCCGAGTGCTACGAGTAAGACATTCCAGTATTTCTTTATCACCCCCATTTGTGAGCTTTGGAGTAATGCAATAACAATCGAAATCTCTTTGGGTGCGCCATTTAAGGTCGCCCTCATCAAGTTCTGATTTTGTGAGGTGTTCAGAATAGAGGCTGATTTCTTTGTATGTCGCTAAGAGATCGCGCTCCGCTTGCTGCAATTCAGTATCTTTACAGGAAGCTATTTTTTTTAAGTCAGTCTCCAGCGCGCAAGTGTTCTCCCTGCCCAGTGCGGGCAATGAAAAAATAATTAGGACGAGAATATAAATACGCATTTTATTAACAATCCTTTGGCTTTGTTAGTCCTTTATTAGGCTTGCTCAAAGAAGGCCGAACAAGCTAGAAGAAAAATCCGCCTCGCATGAGGAAAGGTCTCTAAGCGTAATGCGTGACGATAAAGCTAAACCGACATAAGGCGTTCGGCAGTCCAAAATGCACTGCCAAATCAGCATGCTGGCAGCGTATCAATTGAGGTGCCCGCAGATGGTTGTGCGGTTCGGCCCAAAAAAACTGACTTCGATCTGGAGCAAGCCGCCCAGAGGTATGGCTCGCGTCCTGGCCTCAAGCATGTAAGCGGTGTCCGCAGTCCAGATGTAGGCGATGTCTACGGTTCTACAGGGGTTCGCCGAGAAGCTAGAGTAGGGGTCAGCTATTAAGGGTTACATGTCCTCTGCCGGCCTTGGCGATATCGATCAATTCGCCCTGCCTGAGAGTCCCAATATCCATAAGGGTCAATTGTGACCCGCCTTTCTTTGCGCATTTCGCTAAGCCAATCAATTGATCGAGCGTTTTCCATTTAGCTGAAAGCTTAATACTTGCGCCGGCCAAGAGAATTTCCTCTAATTGATCCTGCATTTTTATGCCTATCGTCATTCGCAACTCCTCTTTGGTTCGGCTCCGTGCCGATGATCCGTTTGCCCTCTTGAAGGCACGTCTCCGAGTTTCCGCATAGCTATTCATAAACTCTGATTATTTTCTTTAGTCGCTCGATTTCCTGTAGCAGAAGAATTTGGACGCTGTCGCCAGAATCCTTCATCTGACTCGCATTAAAAGACCGCTCCAGTCTTTCAATAATTTCGCTGTTCATGCTTCTTCTAGCTTCTATTGCAGTAGTTTTGACTTTCGCATGAAGGTTAATTGGAAAGCGAACAATAAAAACCTGAAAGTTGTGCGGCATGTGGCGCCCTCGCTATTTCAAAACGGTAATATCATATGAATATTTTTACGCGAAAGATGTAGGAATTTTTTGCAAGTGTTGAAGAATTTTCCCTGTGGGCGTCATTTCCGTAGTCTGAAGAGATTTATCGAGAATGGATGACTTGCAGCAGCAGGGGCCAGATGGTGGGTTCATTGAGACAAAAAAATTTGGGATTTACCTCGTTTAAGGCCTGACCTCCGCTCTATACGCAATGTATCGAAGCGAGCAAGCGCTCCAGCACTGTCAGTGCGTAGGAGCGGTTGATTCGGTTTTTACCTGGACGTAAGTCCGCCCCTATGTAAGGGCTCGATGGCTTTGTCGCGCTCACCGCAAACAGAATATGATTTTTTGCAAGCAGAAGGCAGCTCCGCGCCTTAAAAATGTCGGTAAAGGAGACCGCGATGGACAGCCTCAATTTGTCTTATGTGCCGTGGGTCAAGGTCAGAAGATTGGTCATCAACGGTGGTTGCTAGACTGCGAAGGAGAAACGTAAAAGTTCTTCATATAGCGTGCGAAAGCACCAGCCGAGCTGCCGGAAACTCACGTCCACTTATCAAATTTGGTTGATTACAAGTGTCGATTTGTATATCCTTCTGGGATCTAAATAATCGCTGCCGCTACTCCTTTTGATCACTGTAAAGGCACCCTGTGGGCGCTTTTTTTCGTCTCTACTTTGGCCTAAGGCACCCCCCAAGATTTGGCTCTGGTTGAGACGTCATAAGATTGCGTTCAGCAGCGGCGGAACCTGACCAACCAATGTGCCATGAACTCGACGCTGGGGATACCGGGTCAAAACAGAATAGCCAAATAAGTCTCCTAGCACGCTCATGACGCGGCTCAAGAAACGCCGTTCCCGTGGAAGTCCTAAGCACTGCAATTCGGTTACTGCCACGTTGTTCTCTGACCTCATAGATTTGCGCTCCCAGAACAATCATTTTCGCGAGGTGCGCGGCTAGGCCGTCGACATTTTCGCACCTGTGCTTGACTGATTTAACGGTCGATTATTCAGAGTGTTGCTCCTCCTTACTTTGAGCTAGCCAATCAATGGCTGACAACAACACCGCATCTGCTGGGCCTTCAAGCTTTACGGAGTGGCCAGTCGTGTTATCTCGAATAATAACAGTAGGTGTGACCGTAACCTCGGCTTTGATGGCCTCCGCAGCCTGCTGCCCAACATGCTGGGCGATCACTCTGTCGGTGGTTGCACAGGACAACAGGGCCTGGTTAGTAACACCAACAACATTCAGATGCCCACTGAAGCCCTCACCGTTGCTACGGGTCCGGTTAAAGATTTGGTCAATGGTTTGCCAGAAGGCAGGCGCGCCACCAAGTACGCCCGCACATTCAGCGAGCTTGGCTTCGTGTACTGCTGCCGAACCGTGTACATCTAGTGGCAGGTGATGCCACTGCAGATTTACATCCGTCTGCTGCTGTATCCAGGTTTTCAACGCGGGTGTGTACGTCTTGCAGTAGGGGCACTCCAGATCCGCGAACTGAGTCACAGTCCAGCGTGCTTTTGAAGGTCCAAACAACCACGGGCCTGTGCTGTGCGGGGGTGGTATCTCATTTCGGGTGAGGGCTAAGCAGTCCATCGATGTGCCTGCCAAAACGCACCCCAGCATCAACAAATATTTGCTAAGGCCTGTCATGCCCGAGCCTCGGCTGGCTTCGATGAAAGCAGCGCTTGTTTACGAAGGGCCTCAAGAAGCGCGTTCTCAGCATTCTCGGGTTGTGGGTGCTGTCGCAGCCAGTTGGCTAACACCGCGTGAAGTTGGGACTCGATGTCACGACGATCCACCGCACGAACCAAAACCTGTTGCAGTTGCTCTATCAAAACGGGGGCACACACCTCAAGAGTTTGAAGGGCGTCTTCACCCGGTTGTTCAAGCAGTTGGGTCAGACTTTCAATCAGATTCTGGGTCAGAGAATTCAATGCTCTCATGCTTGGCGCTCCAAGGCCGTGACTTGCTCGGGGAAAGTAATGATGTGAGGTTCGATACCGCGATAGCGGTCAAGCGTTGCACCAACTTCAATGGCGGCATCGAGCTCGCTGCAGCCTTTGGCTTGCATGATGTCGAAGCGTTGCTTTTTCTCTTCCGGTTCGGTCATGGCCAGAGCCAGGTACAAACTCGGTGGTACCGCCCGGAATAACATTTCCATGCTTTTGGACAACACGACGCCCTCGGTGAATTTGCCGCTTTCTTTACGCGCTGACAGCATCATCGACTTCTGTGCAGGAGTCAGTTCACGAAACCGCGCGATCTTCTCCACCTCATCAGGCGGCATGTTTAAGCATATCCACCATTCGATCATGTTGAGCAGGGCTGAGGCCTCTGGCGGCACGTCGTCAACGTTCTGTGTGGCCATCCAGAACCAGGCGCCGAGCTTTCGCCACATTTTGGTGATCTTGACGGAGTAGGGGGATAGGAGTGGTACCTTCAACTGAATGTGGCCTTCGTCGGTGAAGCAGATCAGCGGACGGCCTTTAAACTGGTCACGCTCGGCAATGTTGTTGACCGTGTTGAGCAGGGAAATATAAGCGATGGCCATCTGTGCGCTATAGCCTTCTCGCGCATAGGTGGCAAGGTCGACTATGGTAATGTCCGCTTCTGGCCATGGGGTGCCAGGACGGTTGAACATGTCGCCTTCGGTGCCCATACAGAACATGGACAAGGCTTCCGCCATCTCCAAGAGTCGTGTGCTTCGGGCGTCTGGAATACCGGGCTCGAGACCCATTTCTCGCAGCGCTTCACGGATATCTTCCGGCAGAACGATACGTTGTTCCGTCACGCATTTTTTCGCTGCATTTAGTATGCATTGGCGGATGGCGCTACGGTCGGCACGAGTAAGACGGGCATCTTCTTTTTCTTCACCACCGGTAATCATCAGCCTGGCCGCAATTTCCATCTCGCCCAGGATGTCGCGTTGTTCATCCTCGGTCTGGCTAGTCAGATGTTCGTCCGACGCCTCAATATCATCAGCTTTGATGATATTCACGTTTTGGCTGGGTTCGATGAGCTTCACGGCATCAGCGAATGGCGCGAGGCTGACACCCGATCCAGGGGCAAGTCGAACCCGATTTACCGTCAAACCCAACTTTTTGGCGAAATCACCGAGTAAGCCGAAGCTGTTGCCAGCCTCCACAATGAACAGACGTGGCCGATAGATGGCAATGATTTGGCTAAGGATGTTTGTCGCGCTGGCCGATTTACCTGAACCCGTAGGCCCAAAAATGAACAGATGCGCGTTCATCTGCCGGTCCAGCTTGTTCAGCGGGTCGAAGGTTATCGGCGCTCCCCCACGGTTAAACAGGGTAATACCCGGGTGCCCGGTTCCGGTCGACCTACCCCAGACGGGGGCCAGGTTCGCAATGTGTTGGGCGAACATCAGTTGTGCGTACCACTCCAGTGCTTTGCGCGCATTGGGGTCGAAGTTGCCGGGTAGCCATCTAAGGTAGGAGTTCAGCGGGGCCACTTCATCCCGAGGTTGCACCGGCTCCATGCCCGCACCCAGCAATGCGCTGCTGAGTTGCAAACTGCGTTCGTGCAGCTGGGCATCGTCTTTACCCCGCAGGTAAAACGCTACGCTACCTCGGTACAGCTTGTGCTTGCGCCCGAGCAACTGACGGGCGGTGGCGACGTCTTCGCGTGTCAGGATCGAGGCCTGAGTGTCTCCAACTGCCTTGCGTGAAAGCTGTTCCAGATGCCCTTCGAGAATGTCCTGCGGGGTGATCACGATAGTGATACAGAGAATGGTGTCCTCTGGCATTTTGTCGAACAGCGCGTTGAGCGCATCACCGCCCTTTCGGGTTTCACCGGTTAGGTGCCCGGTCTTGGGAGCATCCCGCAAGCGGTCAAGCATCACCACCTGATGGGGAAGGCCGTCGAAATACCATAGACCTTTCTCTATATCTGACAGTGGTTCGCGATAAAACAGGTTTTGCGAGAAGTCAGTGCCGCTGGCGAGCGGCAGCTCGCCCTCTGCAGCACCAGGTGCTTGCTTGCACACCAATCCGTAGAAGCGGCGAATATCTGCATCGGCAGGGCCAAGATGATCGGGACGTGGATTGAACCAATGAATCAGCCAATGGCGAATGGCGTGGCCATCCATGCGATGGGTTTTAATGCCGGCGTTCGCCAAGCCGCCCACCAAGCGATCGCAGATGATTTTCAGGTAAGGACCTGGCGCCTGGCCTCGCACATCCGCTTGCGCGCCTTGGGTACGGCGGTAGACAACAACACGGACGCGGCGCTGCTGGCCCCTCCAGGGCAGTTGGCTGACCTTGGTGTCTTCAAACAGCCCGCCTGGTTTGGAGATGGATTCCAGGTGTTGCTTCATCAGCTTCAAATAAAGCTCGGTGAATGCACTGCCTTGTGCGCGTGGTTGAACGTAGTCATGCAGTTGCTGAAGGTAATCGTCCCAGCTGGTTTCGTCCTGGGCATAGAGCTGAACCACCCAGGGTGAGGTTTCAAGCTCGTCGAAGGAGTCCTGGAGGGCGTTTTCCAGGGCGTCGCGGGCCTTGCGTAACCATTCGGGATCCCGACCTTCAGTACCAATCGGTGTCAGCTCAAAAAAGGCAGCGCGAGACACGCCGTCTTCCAATAGCATGGCTTTTTCTGCAGGCAGGTAATCCACCCAGGGCAGTAGGTCTACGAAGGAGGGGTTGACGTCGTATAGACGGTCAGCATCAGCGGTTGTGGCTGGCTTTTTCTTTGGGTTACGCCAATCGCTCGGCGAGGGAATACCCATGGCAGCAAGGCGTTCGTAGTAACGCTCTGTCGCAGCCTCAAACGTCTCGGTTGCTGGTCCCTGCACATCGTCAGATAACGGCGAACCTGGTGTTACGCCAGGTTCCACACGCTCTGTCGCCCGTCGCGTTTTGAATCGTTCAAAAAAACCCATCAATATGCCTCCGTGCGTTCGCCAGGCATGGCGTATTGCACCCGCTGATACAGCGGAAACACCGTGGTGTAGCCTGGGATCGGTGCCGGGTCTGAACCCGCTAAATGAGGAAAGACGTACATCACCAGGTCGGGATTGGGTAGGCGTTTAAATTGGCTGTAGATCTCGTTTTGTGCGGTACGTGTGAACATGGTGTTGTCTGTTTCCCTCGTCTCCAGAGGCCGACGAAGATCTTGGCGTGCATCGAGCAATTGGCGGCTGCTCGAGCTGCTTGAGCCGCTGGAATCTTGATCCCAAACGTCCATCATTGTGCGGTCCCCATGGGGGAGCAATTCGTCTTTGTTGGTGGAACAGGCCGAGGCGAGTAGGGCGATGGCCAGGTATGCACCTAGTTTTAAGCCATGATTAGTCAAGCGCAGTCGAAACATGACGGGCTCCTGAGCGATAGTTGACCTTGCGGCCATTGAGTTCGTAATCGATGGTCAGTTGCTGGTCCAGGTGCACAGCTATCTTTGCCCCGGGTTGTACATACACCGCTGCGAAGGCTTGCCCGTAGAGTTTGTTGACCCAGCTGGAGACGTCATTGACGCCCTGGCCAATAATTTTGCCCATGGCTTCACTGCCCGAGCCGCCGACAGAACCGATGGTCCCGGACTGAGGGTTTATAAAAGAGCCGCTGTTTCCATCTGACTTGATGAGGGAGGCAGCACCTGCGCCGGCGGCGGTAATCAGTACCTGCGAGCCAATGTATTGCGAGGCGTTGCTTTTGCGGTCGCCACTGATACAAGGAATGCCATAGGCATCGCTTATCCAGCCCAGGCCACCCTGAATGGTGGTTTGGTTGCCATTGTTCTGGTTGTTACTATTTTGACTGCTATTCGTTTCTTCTTGAGGTTGTGGCAGCGTGCGCACAGTGCCGTCATTGAAGACGAACGTCAGGCTTTTTATCTGACCGCGTACGCAAGACAGGGTCCAATCGCCGGAAGCCGTTCCGCTGGCCACCGCGCCAGCGACGTCGGGCAAATCGATGCCGTTGGCCGTGAGATTGTCCGGCCCAATCAATACCTTGAACGGGTAGGGGTCGTTGACAGTGCCGTCAATGGGCACCCGGCCGATCAGCGCGGACATGGCCACCGAACCCATCAATGTCGAGTTCTGCGGCAAGGTATAGACCTTAGGCACCTGTTTGCGGGCCTCCTGTGGCGAGATTTCATTCGCAACACTTTGAGCGCCCGTGCGCAGTGCATTTTGTCCTCGGTCCACGGACTCGCCAAAAGAGGTCGGGAAGTTAAAGCCGCTTGCCGTTTGATTTGACCCTGCAGCGATGGGCTTGCCGTTGACATCGACCGGCGTTGCGTCCTGCGGCTCTATCCAAACAACGTCCCCGCCAGGTCCGCCTTTTAAGCCTTGACCGTCACCTGGCTGAACGCCGAAGCCGATCGGCAAATCAGATCCAGACTCAGTGCCACTGCCCGATTTGCTGCTCAGGGTATTGTATTGCTGCTGCAGCGTGTCCAAGAGGGTTTGGCTCTGTTGTTGCGCCTCCTGCTTCATCGTTTGCTGAACGTTTTGCAATTTGTTATCGACGTTGAGGTCGATGTTCTGCAGGCGTTTTTGCAGCTCGATGTTCTGTTGCTTGAGCTCGTCATTGTTCCTCAAAGCATTGGAGACTTGGTCCTTGAGTTGTCTGCTTTCCACGACAATGGTGCGCAATGTGTCGCTGGGTGTATCTCCGTCAACCCCAAGCTTTTTAGCCTCCTTCGTACTAAGTACAACCGTTTCCGGCGCATGAACCTGTTGATCGGCACTTTCGCGATTGAATAATTTGACCACTACGTATATCGCCAGGATCGCGAACGGTATGACCAGGTATTTAACAAGTGGATTACTCTTCACGACGACCTCCCTTCGGATCGATCTGGCTGATGGCGGCCGGCAATAACGATTCGGCTAGACCATGACCACGGGTCACCAAGTAGACCGTCGAGGTGTCGCTGGAATCACCTTTGGCGCCAAGGTAGGGATGCTGAAAAGTCGCGGTGACAAAGTCACCCATCAGGTCACGCGGATCCAATGTGAGGTTTTGGGCGCTTGTGTTACGTAGCTTCACCGCCGTGACCCAATACTCGTCTAACCGCCACGACCCCAACGCAGAGGCTTCGACCGGCAATGTCGGCATTAGGGTGGTGAGGTCCAAACCGCGCTTCAGATTGATCTGAGCAATCCCCTCCACGGGCTCAACGGTGCGTAGGGGCGCGTAAAGCATCTGTGCGGCATAGCGCGTCATGACCACCGGAAGAGGGGTCTCACGACGCGGTTTCGGCGCGTCCTCATCCTCCTCGGCTTGAGCGCTGGCTTGGGCCGTGGAAGAAGTTGAATGGTTGCTTGTAGGTTTGGCGTTGACTTGGCCGTAACGCGGGGCGGGACTGTCCCCGGCTACAATTTTAGCCGGCTCGGATGCGACCTGATTCGGTTTCCCTACCGTTGCGATGATATCCACGAGCATGATCTCACCGGAGTTCATGTTCTGCAGCTGTAAGCGAGTCGGTTCAATCGGCTCTTTCGCCAACAGGTAGAGGGCACCACCGGTGCTCTGCACGCGCAGTTTGTCGACGAGGTTACGAGGCAGACCCACCCGTACGTTTTGGTCCACAAAGACAATACGCTCCTGACCCACGATCAAGGGCAGTGCTATAGGGATACGATCCCAGCGCAGGATTTCGACGGCGTTGGCCAACCCGCAGAAGTGAAGGGCTACGAGCCCGATGATCAGTAGGCGGCGTGTCATCATTTGCCTCCTGCTCTGGTCGTTTCTGCGGAGACTTCGATGCGTTGTGGATTACTGCTATAACAGTCCCAGGCCAAGCCGAATGGGTTTTTTTCGGGATCGACGTCGAATCGGATAATTCTTAACGGATAGCGAGCAAATGCCCGCTTTACGCGCTCCCCGCCGTAGTGCTCGTCAGCGGTGATGTCCAGGTTGACGGTCCAGTCATTGATGCTGTGCTGTTCAATATGTTGCTCAGACTTATCGTCGATGCCTCTGCCTGGAATTTCAAATACACCCCGCTCACGTTTGCGCAGTTCCCCGCTATTGCGGCGTAGCTCGAAATCTTTCTGCAAGTAGGCTTTGCAGCTGGGAGTCAGGTAGCTTTCCAAGCGGGTAATGTTGTCCTCGTAGTCGGTTTCACCGTCAACGGGCCAACGGTTCATCTGCTGAAAAATGTACAGACCGAAGGCGTATACCGACTCCGGTGGAATATCCCACCACTTACGGGTGCTACCTGAACGTAGATCTGGAGGTACATGAACAGTTAGGTCACGCGGTGCGCTCTGCCAGCCATAAGCCATGTACAGACCCAGGGCAATGAGAAAACCAATGACCATGCGCAGGCTGTTGATGTGGGCCAGTTGGGCGTCTACTTTTTTACGGTAAGTCATTGGACCTCCGTTCGATGACAGGTCCACGCACCTGTACGAGTAATCAGCAGGGCTTTATTCCACGTCGGAAAAAACCGCGCGATGTTCAGTTGCATCTGGCGGTATAGCCATGTATCAGGTCGGCCGCGTTTCCACCGACGCAAGAAACGACTGGCAAGAAATAGCCCTAGGACAGCACAGAGCATGGCGGCGCCAATGATAAGTGCCCAAATCTGGGTCAATATCGCGGCCGGAATACCGATAACCAGCCCTGCGCCGGTACTTAACGCCAAGGTGGCCCACATTTCGTCAGCGGTAAGGCCGCCCATGATGACTGGCTGATTGTTCAATCGCACAGGAAGGAAAATCAGGGTCCCATCGTCTGAGAGTTCTGTCATGGCCATGGCTCTTTTAAAGTATATTTGTAGCCTTGGTGATCAGAAAAATGGCGACACCCAGGATCGCGACGCCAACTGCGGCTGTAGCTCCTAGATCTCCCCATTTCTTTTTGCCAAGTTGAATTTCGTGGTAGGTGCCGAAGGCATGCCAAGCAACGCCACTGAAAATGACTGCGCAGATGATGAGACCAAGCAAAGAAAAACCGTCAAAGGCGTAGTTCTGCATGGTTTGCATCAAGTTAGAGCCTTCCCCCCGGGTAGGAGGCTGAGACTGCGGAAGAGCCGCCATGGCCAGTTGAGGGAGAGCAAGCAACCCGATCAGCATGCGGCCCGGTTTCAAGAAAGAAGTCATGGTGTATCTCCCATAGGGTCAACTAAGAACAAATGTGGTGAGGATCATGCAAAGCAGTAGGATGCGGACGACCGAGGTCGAGGAAATCGTGCGATCAAGGTTGCCAGTGGCCCATCCTCGGTAGCAGCTCCAGATAGCCCAGGCGCCCCACATAAAGATGATGGCTACAGCGACGCCGACGAAAAACAGGTAGCTCGTCGAGGCAGGAAATCCTCCTGCCGCTTGAAACGCAGCAGCCTGAGCGCCGCTCATGCTCATGGCTTGCGTCCTTCGGTCGTGTATTGGCCTGACAGCTCAACAGGATCACGAGGCTGGGCTCGGGTTGGGGTTAGATAGCCCTCCAACCCATGACGAATTCGAGCGATATCACCTGCTAGACGCTGGTAATCGAAGAAGTAACGCTTGCCAGGTTCGTCGGCCACTTGAGCGCTACGACGTGCGGTGTCCTCCAAGGCATTCAACTGGCGGATCATCACGTCCAGGTTGGCCTGTTCGGAGGCTGAAGCAGCGGTCGCATGAGAGACAGGCAGGCCGCATCCAAAAAGTGCGATGAGGCCTGGCAAGGCAAGTCGGCAAGTGAGTGCAGTGAGACGCGGGTACTGGATCACGGCTGGGCTCTAGTCATTCCTGATGCCGTCAGCTTGCCGTGATCAAGCTATGGTCGCCGCAAGAAAACCATATTCAGGACTGTAAGGATTTCTTCTGACGGTACTGACCCCATCAATCACAGTCGATAGGGCGTTTGAAGAACAGCAGATACCCGATGGGCAAGGCGAATCCGTAAGCCCAGCCTTGGGCGTTTTGATTGCCAACCTTGACTTCTCCTTTGACCACGGGCTGGACGCTGACCAGCTCCCAGCCTTCGCTGCCTAATTGAGCAAGGCGGTTTTGACGTTCAGAATCTTCCAGAAAACCCTGGGTGTCGGGTTCAGTGGTGGGCTCTTCGGACTTGAACATGAAGAGCTTTTTGGTTCTGACAACGTACTGAAAGGGAGAGAACTCAGTGTGGTATTCAAATTTCTGACGGCCCATGGCGACGTCCTCAATGTGCAGAGCTACCAGGATTTCAATAATGAGCGCGTGCCAGCAATCTGAAATAGTTTGTTGCTAAGCGCGTGATTTCTGAGGTTGGAGTGTAGAGGTCCGAGCATCGACATAGCGCTGCATGATAGAAAGCACCATTGAGTTCAACGCTAGGATCTTCATCCCTCGCGTCACCGCCACGTACAGCAAATTCAATTCGTCATCTTTACGACCTTGATCGATATCGGGTGAAAGCGGATCAGCGCTAAAGTCGTCATACAGGCTGACAAAGTCCCACTCCAGCCCCTTGGCCTTGTGCCCAGTCGTGAGTGTCACGGTGGCGTCTAGCTCGTTATCTACCGAGCGGGAACGTAGGGTTTGGATCCGCTGGGGCAGGTCCGGATAGGCTGTAATGATCTTGATCGATCGCAACATCTCCGTATCCTGGCTTACCTCGGCTATTTCCACGTACTGTGAAAAGTCCCGGTAATCTCTCAACAGCCTGCGGTTCTGCACCTCATGGTTACGGTTGCGGCTGAATAGGTATAAATCTTCCAGATCGCGTAGCGAGTAGCTGTCGATACCGCCGACCCAGAAAATCTTGGGGTTGCTTGCGACCAGCTGCAGGGCGTTCTCGATGACGCCGGTCACGGTACGATGGATAAACGTGCGATGCGGTAGCTCTTCAGGCAGAGCCCGTTTAACCAGGGTATTGCAACCTAACCCCTGCAGCATTCGTGTCTCACCCTTGTAAAATAGAATGATGTTGGCCACATGCGCGACGGCAGGGCCGAAGCGAAAGCTCTGGGTCAGGTAGTGACGTTCGGCGTCGGCCATCCAGTCGCTGTTGAGCGCATCTTCTGCGCCGCGGAAGCGATAGATCTGCTGGTGGGGATCGCCGACTGCCACCTTGCGGACCCGTTGTATTTTTACTATGTCGGCAATAACTGGGTTCACGTCTTGACCTTCGTCGAGCAGAATGGCGTTAAATCGTTCGCTCAGGTCGGGCTTGCTTAGCTGATACAGCTTCAAGTAAGCGTCATGGGTGATCGACATTGCTGTGTCCTGCAGATCGATCATCCGGTTCCAGATGGTTTTAGCCACGTTTAAAGCATGGTTCAGGAAACGTTCCTGGGCACTTGTGAGCATTCGTTGCCCCTGGAACCTGGGAAAATGCACACGGCCCAACTCGTCATCGGCGCTGGCCATGAAGTTGTTAAGCGTGCTGAGGACATCCCGCACGAGCTCCCAGTCCTGGGTGTTGATGGCCCTTGCGATATCCGTCAGGCGCAGGTTATTGGTCTGCTTGGTGGCGTACTGACTGCCATAGACTGCATATGCGAGGCCATGCGCCGTCTTACACACCACGTTTCTGCGTGGAAAGCGACCCCTGGCAGCGAGCTCGACGGATTTGTTGTAGCAGAGGTAGAGCATTTTCACCGAGGCGTGTTGTGTGGCGTAGCCCACCAGTGTGGTGGTTTTGCCGGTACCGGCAAAAGCCTGAACCAGCAGCTTGTCAGCTGTAGAATGGATGATGGGCTGCTGTTCTTGAGTCCACTGCATGGGCAGCTCCTAAAGGTATTTTTTGAAGCTTGAGACGGTGATGTAAACGGACACACCCAACAGCACGGCGCAGGGCAACAGAATCAAAAGCGGGCTGATGCTGATGGGTATTGCCAGGTAGACTGTCCAGGGCACGATGGTCAGCGGAATGATCGTCCCCCGGGCTTTGTGATACAGGTAACTTGACTCGCGGCCGGAGCCGAATTTTCGTAGATCACGCCGCACCAGGCCATCGACCAAGCCAGTGAACGCCGCCAGTGCGAACAGTGGAATAGTCAACGTCAGAATGACCATTCGCACACAGAAGGTCAGGACTGTGTATAACGCGGCTAAGCCATAGTCCTGGAATTTGATCATCGCCCGACCGAGTTCGTAGCGAAGGTTCAAGGTTCCCGCTTGTTGTGGTGATGTTGAGCGAGCGTACTGTGTCAGTGCATTTATGTTGTCCTGCATGCCGGTTTTCACCATCAGCCAGTCATAGACCGTTTGTGCCAGCCAGGTCGCTGTACGCCCCGGTTCTTTAATGACAACGCTGTGCAGCAGATCCTGGGACAGCCAGCCCAGTTCGTGTTGGAACATCTGCTGAGCATGTTTCCAGCCGGCATCTGGCCAGAAGGTGTACATGCACAGCCATTCAACGACGATGGCGCCGAGCAAAGAGCCGAACATCACCCCCAAGAAGTGAAAGGGGGTGGAGAACAGCATGCCCAGGAAGTTTTTTTGACCTTCCTGCTGTTGCTGTGCTTTTTCCGCGATATCGGCCATGGTTATGCTCCCTTAGACCTATGCGGCTTTTCCGTTATTGGCCATCTGGCGGAAGTCGTCTACCAGGTCATCAGGAAGCGACTCACTTAATGCGTGATATCCCGGCGCTTGCCACCAGTCGCTGCTGGTTCCGGACCCTTTACGCATGCCCTCAACCAAGGCCTGAAGATCCTTGGGCATCACTTCATCGGGATCGCTTGCCGGCAACGGCATACGAATTTTCCACAAATTCCCCCCCTCTATCAGGGCAAAGCACTGCCCCTTGGGCAGGGCAACCACATGCGCCGGTTCGATCATCGGTACGCTGACACTTTGGATCTGATCGTGGGTGTTAGAGGTGAAAGCAGCGTTGCCGTTAATAGCGTCATTTGCACTGCTTGCGGGTGTACTGGTGAACACCTGGACCTTGGGCAACTGGTTGGTCAGCAGCTCGGCGGTTGCAGTCTCACGTACGCGTAGCATGAACAGGTTGTTGAAGTTACCGATGACCTGGCCAGCTTTAGCCCGGTTACCGATTTTTGCTTCAATATCGCTCATGGTTTGGGTGTAGGCAGTGACCTGCATGCCGGCACCGCCGCCTTTGTTGATCATCGGTATGAATTCATCGCCCATCAGTTCGTTGAATTCGTCCGCATGCACGTTAATCGCTACCTTGCCCCCGGTTGCCCCGGGCAAGCCATCATCGATGCCAAACTTATAGATGTGGCCCGCAACTGACACCAGGTCGCTAAACATCGAGTTGCCCACGGCTGCGGCCACCTCTGTATCTGATAAAGCGTCCAGGCCGACATAGACCACTGCCCGTTTGCGGATGATCTGCATCCAGTCAAAGATCGGGCGTGGATCCTCAAGATCCATGTAGTCGGGAGATAGCAGCTCTGCAATCCGGCCTGTGGTCAGTTTTTCCAGCAACGGCAGTAGGCTGGCCACGATTTTGTCGAAATAGGTTTTGTCATAGCGCACCGCTGATCGCAGACCCTCCATCACTGGGTCGGAGATGCGTTGCTGAGTGAGGTACATGTCCAGGGCCACCACGCGTAGCGGTCGGTCCTTCATGGCAAAACTGAGGTTCTTACGATCGATCTTTCCTTCCAGCTCAACGATGGTTTGCCAGGCTTTGGGATCATTTTCAGCAAAGTGCTTCTGCGCATACTCGATGAACAGCGCGTCAATGTTTGTCACATGCTTGAGGATCTGTTCATAGTCCGGCCGACGTCCCAGTGCCACGAGGGCGCGCGCGATGATGTTGACGAAACGCCAGGCGAATTCCCGGAATGCCGCTGAGTTGCCTTCACCAGAAAGTTGACCGGCAATTCGGGTGGCGACCTCTGAGATTCGTCCAAAGCGGCCAACGGCGTTGTAACGTGCGGAGTGGTCGGGCCAGCCCAGATGGAACACATAGAACTCATCCAGTCTGCCGGCACGCTTGCATTCGATGTACATGCGCTTCAGGAGGTCTGCATCGCCTTTAGGATCGAAGACAATCACCACTTCACGGTCCAGGTTCATTTCTACATTGCGCTGGCCTCGATGAACGGGTTGCACGCGGCGCCCCATATGAACGCGGCGCCGGGGGCTACGGCGGGTACGCCTGATGTCTTGGGTGATAAACAACTCTGCCAGGCGGGTTTTTCCAACACGAGTAGTCCCCAATACAAGGGAGTGTCCAACCCGCTCACCCAGTGGCAGGCTGACATCCGCTTCGTTCGGCTCTATACCGTGTAAGCGCGGTAGCCCCCCGACTGGAGGAAGTGGACGCGCCGGGTTAAATGGCACATCCCACGAGGTAGCCTTTGACAGCAATTTGAGTGGAAAGGGCGCGAACTCCAAACGCTCCTCAATTCTGCGAGCAAAGGTATAGATAGACGTGGGCTCGACATACTCGGCGTATTTTGGGAGGTAAGTCTCCATCAACCGCTGAGTATGTTTTTGGGTCCAGCGAAAGCCTTTACCGATGAATAGCCGCTCATTGCTGACCGGCATGTCTTTGCTGGTCATGGTGTAGTGGGGTAGGCGCCGAATATTGCGCCGGTAACGCAGCACCACCAATGCTTGTTTGAGGCGGACGAACCCTAGACCCAGAAAGCCTGTACCGGCAACCGTGCCGAATAAAGGCGTCAGAGCAACCGCCCAGGGCGCGAAAATACAGAGCAACGCCGCAGCGGCACATACGCAAACTGTGTACAGCTCAACAGCAGGGCGTAGTAACGACTCAATGGTGTAGGAGGTGGCCATGGATCACTTCCTATGAGTGAAAGGGGACAGTGGCCCCACTGTTTCGAAATGGAAAACGACTGGCTTGCCTGTCTCAGCGATCAGCCCATAGGACTTGGCCAGGCGGTATATGGGGTGGTAGCTGTTGAGGGAGTTGACGTGTCCAGCAATGCGCTCTCGCCAGACCTCTAATGGCATCGCTGCCTTGCTCAAATTACACGGCACGCACGCGGGCATCATGTTGCTGATGGCGTGGCTCTCTGGCCGCCCCAGAATGATGGCACCTGAGTACTTGCCGTCCACCCTCTCTGGTTCTCGCCATACTGCTTCCATGTGGTCCGCATGCCACCGGTCACCCAACAGCACCCCGCAGTATGCGCAATGGCCCGCGAATTTAGCGTGAAGCTCGCAGCGTTGCTTCTTGGTCAGCTTCATGGGGCCGGGATTCTCCTTTGATGGGTGATGATGAATTGGCCAACTCTTGCCTCGCTTGCTCAACTGCCTCGGGCAGGCGTTCTTTTAGCCGCTGACATAGCTCCACCTCGTCACCAGGTACGCGGGCGATGACGGTGCCGCCATAGAGCTTGGCGACATAGGTGACCTGTTCAAAAAGCAGTTGGCCTGCTCGTGGGTCATCTGGTTGCTTGATGACCAAGGTGATGTGCGTAAGAGAGGCCATACCCTGGTTACTGCTGGATCGTTGTGGCAGTGATCAGCAGCGGGTAATGCTGGATTCCCAGGCGCTGTGCCAGATCATTTGATGGTGCCGGGACCACCTGTAGATTTCCTGCCCATCGTTGGATTTCGGCAAACCGCTCGGCGCTGGCCACGTTAACCACAAGGCCAACTGCCTGCAGTTGCTGTAACTGATCGAGGCGCTGAGATAACCACTTTCTGGAGCTTTCATCGTCGCCTATAAGAAACAATGGTTGCAGGCCTGGTGCATTGATTACCCGGCCCTGGACCTGCCCGGGTGTCAGTTGGTCAGAGCGCACTGGAAACGAGCCTTGCCCACGCACACCAATATTGTCTGACTGTGCGGACTGCTCGGTAGGTTCTGGAGCCAAGTCCTGGTAGTAGGGCAGAGCGGAAACACCCCCTCGGTCTTCAACAACAATCAGCGAGGTGGCATGCACCGCTATGGGGGAGGCCAAACACAGCAAAACAGGCAGATGCAGCAATCTATTCATGGATTATTCGCCATCAGGTTGATACCGGTGACCCGGCTGAGGTGTTTGGCAAAAGCTCGTCGGTAGCGGGCAGCGGGTTCGCCTCCGGCGGGGCGGTGGTACCGGCCTGCAGCGGTGATCCAATCGCCTCCTTTGGCTTTTTCCTCAGCCAGGATCTGGGCAGTAACCGAGAGGTTTTTGTACGGATCCAGCCCTTCGCAGGGATAGCTATAACGGTGGCCGTTGGCACCGATGTTGGTTTGTCCAAGCCCGACGTCGACTCTATTTGGGCCTGCGGTCTGAAGGGCGATCATCAACGCTCTGCAAGCATCGCTGCGTGTCGCAAAGCGATATCCGGCGCCGGCGACATTCAACGTCCAGGGCCAGGGGACGATCTGGCCGCGAAGTCGGGTGCCACTCTCTTGCAGTGCAACGGAGTACAGCACCTCGGACGGAACGCCGGCAGGCAGGGCAATCAACTGATAGGCCGGTGGCGGAACCTCGGCACCGTTAGCAAATGCCGCGGTGAGCAGTAGCCCCCCCGTTAAAGCCGCGCGAATTACAGACGCTGCCATTGTCCATTCACCTCGCGTACCACGGCCGGCAGCTCACCGCCGAGTCCAAGGCCAAGCCATCGACCGGCATCGTGATTCAGTGTGATCTGTCGGCTTCTCACGCTGGCCGGTTCGACTCCGGCCAAGATGGCCCAGCGGCGAATTATTTCGTCATCACCTTGACTACCAACGAAGTACAGATCAAAGGACTGTTTCTGGTTTTGTAAGTCTTTGACGCGGTCAATACATGCGTTGCAACTGTCTTGAACAAAAACGGCTAGTCGTCCAGTGCCTTTCACAGCAGTTACCGCTCCCGAGCCTGGAGCAGATGCAGGGTTGGACGATAGTTGGATGACTTTTTCATTGGGGTAAAGACGTGCGAAGGCTTGGTCATAGGCCCTTTGGTACGCCAGTTCCTTATCGATACGCTGTCGCTCGGCTCGCACCTGCAGCTCTGCATAGCGTCGGCGCTCCTCCTCCGACTTCGCTTCGATGCCAAGTGCTGTCAGAGGATCCAGGCCTGGCGAATAGATTCCGCGAGGACCCTCCATCACAGTTTGAAAGCGGGACCATTCTTGGGGGGTTAATCCCCACTCGCGGGCGAGTTCTGTCTGACTGGCTCCTTGAGAAGAGTTGTGAACTTCACTGTTCTGAGTGTTCGAGATCGACGTTGATTGCCCCGAAGCCGCATGACAGCCGTATGCAAACGCGAAGGTGGCCAAGCCTGCAATGAAACCCAAAATGTTCCTGGGCTTCATTGTTTTCGAGGAAGTGGTAGGGGAGTGCATAAAGGAGGTCCTATTGCGCGACGGTTACGGTTTGAGGTGTTCCGGCCACGTCAAAGCGTGCGGATCTTCCGTCCAGCGCGTTGAGTCGCCAGGCGGTGCCCGCCACAGCGTCACCAGGTCGGATAAGGTAAATTTGATTCAACTGCGTGCTGCCAGGCGGTGCTACGGACAAAAAGCGTTCACCGCCGCGATACTCGATACCGACAACGGTAAAAGGGGGTGTTTGCGGTGTGACAGTGGTGGTAGCGGGCGGTGTTGGCCGCTTTGGTTGGCGGGCAACGGGCTTAGGCTTGGGCTTGAGGGGAACAGCAGTGGTTTGTTTGATTCGTGACTGACTGAGTTCTTGAAGACGGCTATCGAGTGTTTCGACGCTGGCTTTGAGGACTACCAATTCACCAGCAGACGCAGCATTTTGAGAGATTTCTTGCGCAGACTCCGTCGCTTGCTTTGCATACGCTTGTGCGGCATCAATTCGATTCGATAAAGCCTGCTGCCCGGCTCGGAAGTCCTCATTGGTCACCAGGTGGTTGCCGGCTACCGTGTCCAGTCGCTCATCGACTTTGCCCAGCCGCGTCAACAACGCATCGAGCGACTCTTTGTCTGCAGTCGCAGCCAAGCTGTTGCTGAGTTGGGAGAGTTGATGATGCTCATAACCCAGAATGCCTGCCAATAATGCAAGGCACAGACTGAGTATCGCTGTGGTTCGAGTAGGGCGTGGTAGGTTCATGGGCGTCCTCGCGCAAAAGCGAATACACCCTCTCAAACCGGTCTCTTAGGTGCATCAGGAAATAGGTTTTCCAGGACGCATGGTTTTTGAAGTGTCGAGTTGGCCGCTGGTAAATTGGGATCGTTATAAAAAAATGGCCACCCGAAGGTGGCCGTCAAACTATGAAGCAATGAGCTGCCTTGCAAGTGTCATTTCAACTGAGTCACCATCTTGGTTCAGCGAGTCGAGACCAGAGTCTGGCACATCTCCCGACGTGCTTTGAGCCACGGCGATTTTCTTGGCCATCAACTGCAGGCAAGTAATCTGAGAGCTGTCGGCATAGCCAAAAAAAACCACCCGCACCGGCTGCTTTTGCCCAATCCGCCATGACCGTCGAGCTGCCTGTTGCAAGGTGTATACGTTGTACCCCGTCTGCAGGAACGCAATGGTCGGAAAATCGAGCAAATCCAACCCGGTCTTGACCAGCTCCGGGTTAGTGATCAGTACGTCGACACCTCTGTCTACCTGGTCGAGGATCCAATCCTCGCGCCTGGCGGTATCCACTGACGCCCTCAGGACCGCTACTTTTAAACCAGATTGCTCCAGCAGTCGTTTCAGGCGAGAGGTGGTGTCTCGCGTGCCGCTGTACACGGTATAGGCCAGAACCTTCCGGCCTTTGGCTTTTTCCGTGAGGCAGAGGTCGAGCAGTGCTTTCTCCTTCGGCATTATTTGCTCATCTGCAAAGATCGAGGGGACGAACGCCAAGGTATCTTTGCTACGAGGGTGCTTTACGATCTCCGGTCGAAAGCAGCAGTCAGGCCAAGCCAGCAGCACGTTGAGTACTACCCCTAGCAAGGTAGTGTCTCGACGGGCCAATGCTTGGCGAAGTTCCTGCGTCAGTTTTCCTGCCAATTGCTGATAGGCCGACGCTTGTTCTGCAGACATGCTGATATCGACAAATTCCTCCTGGTACGCCGGCAACACGTTGCCACCGATATCTTTAAGTTTCAGAAACACGGTGAACGGCAACACAAAGCGGTGAATGCCTTTAGGGCCGAAGCCTGGGGCTTTCACCGTTCGCACCGAGAGTTTTTTTCCCTTGGCTGTTTTGTGTGACACGTTGTCCCGCTCGGTGTAAATGTCCTTCAATACGCCGTGGTCGCGCATGAATGACATCGCGGCCGGCGCCATACTTCCGCGCGCGTTTGGTTTGTAACCGTCCTCGATCATTCGCCGGGTAAGTATTCGGAACAGGAGGTAGAACAGATCGTCTGCATAGCCACCCATGAGGGTGCCTGTCAGCAGCACGGTTTTACGTGCTTTCGCTGCCAATACACCCATAGCTTGACCCTGGGCCGAGCCACTGTTTTTGTATTCATGTCCTTCATCCACCACCAACAGGTCGAAATATCCGTCTGGTAGGTAGCGTTTGATGAACTCGGTGGGTTGGTAACCGCCCTCGCCAAAGCCAAACTCAATGTTGGCCATGGCGCGGTCCATGCGTTTGGCTTGGCGGTCGCTGAAGATGAAATTGCCCTGGGCGTCCATCAGATTGATGAATTCGCTGACGTTGTCGATCAGCATCGAGGCGAGGAAGTCCTCCCCGAAGTCATTAAGCAATCTGTCCGCACGTACTGGACCGATAGTCGGAATCCGACACATCGATTTTAGTATGGTCGCACGACGAGTTCCGTTGTCGGCTTTGCCCGGGCGCATCAGCGTCCAGAGTTGTCCTTGGCAATAAGGGCAGCTCCGACGGCGTTCCTCTCGGTGAAACTCTTCGACAGTCACACGGTTGCCTTCTAAGTCCTCCAGAAGGCGTCCGCAGTCGGGGCATCCTGCGAAGTTGTATCCGCCGCTGGCGCGACGTGGCCAACATACCGTACGCCAGTGATACCCCATGCGCATTCGCACGCGTCCGAGAATGAAGAACTCTTTACGGCCATCGTAAGGATCCCCCAGTTGGTCACGTAGCTTGATCAGCTTAACCAGCGTATCGGGTCCGTTGAGAACCCACACGCGTGCGTCTGGGATGGTTTCGAGTATCTCCCGTCGCCATTTGTAGACCAGGTGTGGAGGCGAAACCACCAAAGTGCGGCGGTAGCCCGCACTGTGCATGACAGCGGCTACAGCGATGGCCATCATGGTTTTCCCAGTGCCCATTTCTGCATTGATAACGGCTGCCTGCTCGTTGCGGTCTAGCAATAAAGCTGCAACGGCCTGCACTACATCAGCTTGAGCAGGGAACGGCTGGCGTTTGAGTTCGCTCATAACCCGTTGATGGGCTTCGTTGATGCTGCCGGAATAAACCGGTGGGTTAGAGCGATTGAGGGAGTCCAATAATTCATCACCGAATTTGTCGATGAACTCAGTCAGGCCGATGGCCAAGGGCGATACAGAGACTTGGGATAGGTCGTTCATGAGTGTTTCTCCAATAGGAACGAAACAGGGCATGCACGACACCCCGACGGGTATGGTGAATACCCTGCGGGTTGGTTAACGGATGGCCAGGTTGGCGTGGTGGGTCAGTAGTCCGATGGCAGCAACACGGTTGTTGCACTGCGGTCAGCTTCGGTGATGATCCAGAGCCGGGTCTCATCGCCGGCGCATATGTCATAACAGGAGAACAATCGATCCCCGTAGGTCAAAGCCCGTTGGTTACTGCTCCAGTCTTCTTTGGGCAGTTCCCCCCAGTCACCGGAGAAATGCCGTCGCAAGTAAGTGCTTGGATCGAGATGTCCATGCTCAATCAGGTGGTGCACTGACTGGGTCAGCACTAAGCGGCCAGGTTCAAATGTCACTCGTGGTGGTGGGGTCAGTGTTGGCTGTGTCACCGCCTCATCAGGCTCATGCGGCGTATCCGCCGTATCCGCCGATGAACTGATGGTGATCACGCGGCCTTGGTTGGCAGAGCCTGGCGTCATGTCCCATGCCCGAATGATGGGCACGAAACGATCAGTCAGGATCCTTACCTCGGACACGTTGCCGTCCTGGTCTTCGGTGAACTCGGTCTTGCGGACCTTATCTTTGTAGGTATCGCCTTTGAGTACCAATACTCGGCCGGTTTTGGATTTCACTACGCCGGAAATCGCACCGGCAGCCAATGCCAACGCCAAGTGCCAGCGCGACAGCTCCCTCACGGGAGGTCGTGGCTGAGCGCCGCTTTGACCAAAGTGCAGTGTGAAGTCAGGCCACATGCCACGAAGTCTTTTGATTTCTTCGCTGAGCTGTTCAGGTTCAAGGCTGATACGGTAGAAGTGTTCCAGCTCGTTGGATGCCGGGAGAACCCTGTAGGGCTCCCATGGCCAACTGGTTGGTAACGCTTCCGCGCTCAGTGTGCCGGCACCGATCGCCTGAAGGCGTGCGCGTACGTTTTTGACCTCTTGCGGTCGAGCGAGATCCTGCCGGCGGATTCGTATACCGAAGATCACTACCTGTTTAAAGGTTGGATCAGCGGCTTTGTAGATCCGCAGTTCAGTAAAGTGATTGCATAGCCAACCACACAGCTCATCGTCCAGCACGTAGTGCGGAACAATCAGCACCAAGACTCCCCCGTACTGCAGCAGTGGTAGCGTCCGTTGATAGAACATCTTCTCCAGGCGCCGACGGCCGTTACCTTGGTACTGAGATGCACCTGCATGGTCAGCGACCAGGTCACCGTAGGGCGGGTTGAGCCAGAGCAAGCCGAAGGCCTGGCGGCTGATCATGGTGTCCATCAAGTCGCTGTGCAGCACGCAATCCAGCAGTGTCTTGCTGTGTTTGGCACGCTCCTGGTCATACTCGACTGCGTAGGTCTCAACGCGGTCACGCCCGAGTGCATGAGCAGCTTCAGCTAAGGCAACGCCTTCGCCTGCACAGGGATCGAAGATCCGCATCTTCCCGCTTGGGGATGGTGCCAACGCTTGTAGGGTGAGTTCCAGCGTCGTTTCGTCAGTGGGGTAGTAGCCATTGCGAGCGAAGTTGCGCGCCAATCGTGGGAACATCAAAGCCATGGTGAGGCTCCTGGATCAATGCTCAAACTGAGCGTGGGTTGAGAGCTGCCCCTGGCGAATGAGCTCGCCTAGGGCTGTTTCGAGAACGTCGAGTTGCAACGTCAAACGCCATGCCGCAACAGCACCGGACGTTCCAGGTAACAGCTGCAGCATGTCGTGTTGGGTGAGCAACCCCATTACCTGCTCCTGCCAATGAGGCAGTAGCGGTAATGGACAGGTGTCCTGTATCAACGGCCAAAGCCGTTGATGAGGTGACTGCCCGTTCTCAAGAAGGGCGTAGGCGAAGTGGTTGGCCCGATCCGGCTGTACGCAGCGTCGGTCAAACAACCAGAGGTGAATCAAGCTGCCGAATAACGTACCGCGCATTTGTCGCGTGGTGCGCTTCTCCAACAGATCGATGTTGGGGAAAACAGGAAGACTTCGGCCATCTACAACGATGTGAAACTGGCTTAGACCATCTTCTGTCGTGCCGAGGGTCAGCCTGGCAAGGAACTCCTGCAGCGCCGTGTCTCGACCCCATGCAGAAAGGAACACCAGGTTGCGTTGTTCGTCACACGCGCAAGCGTCGACGAAAAGATCATTGCACTCCTCGATTGGGAAGAGCGGGGTAGGGCTGGGCATGGGAACCTCCACAATGGAGGGGGAACCCGCCCGGAGGGGCGGTGAGCCCCTCGGGGGTGTTAGCAGTAAGTGTTATTGCTTGGGAAACAGCAGGTTGTCCGATTTGAACGTTTTATCGTTCGGGTCAAACGAGACCGTCTCGTCTTGAAATAGAGGGCTGTGCCCAGTGAGAAAAATTTGCCCTAGGTATTTGTGGCGAAGGGCAACGGCGGCATCGGCTTGTTCTGCCGTCATTTCGAGCTCCTCTACGAAGAAGTCCCAAAGCTCCTCATTCGTCGACACCTCGTTATTGGCGAGCTGATCTTCGATGTTTTCAAGGATTTCTTGGGTTAGGTTATTGAAGATTGGATTCATGTGCTGCTCCTGCTAAGTCGAGGAGCGCCCAGGAGGGGGCCCCTCATGGGTTGTGCCGATTGGCTTGGCGTATCGCGGGCTTCGTCAGGTATTGGAGATATTCCATACCTGCAGTTTGAAGTTGTGTACATAGCCGAGCTCAGAGAGCCGACTGCACTGTTGGCGTAGTTGCTGACGATCAACAGTTGTGTCCAGCCTGACTGTATCGCTTAGAGGCCAGATTGTGCCGAACAACTCGGCATCTGCCTCGAGGTCGTTGGTTCCGCCGGTCGGGGTCATCCCAAACGGGGCATCCTCTTTTGATACCTGTTTATTGGAGGCCGGTACTGCGGGCGGACTATTCCGCTGCACTGGCTTGGAGAGGTTGGAGGAAGACTCTTCATCCATAGGGTCAGGCTCGTTTGGCGAGAGCCTGGCGGCGTCTTCTGGTGTCAGATTGTCGACGTCGTCGAGGCTCATGCTTTCCAGCTTTGCACGGATCTCAACGACCAGGCGGCCTGCTGTGGAGTAATACGAAGGACGGATCTCCGTTATCAGAAAGTCGCCTCGGTATTTGCCTTCATCGTACTGATCGAGGAGTGCGTCTTTGATCACGAACTCACCGATAGAGGTCGAGAGCCGTCCGACGTTGAATTCGCCATTACGGCCGCTGATGGTACGGATGGCCAGTTGGCCGGGGATGTTGATCATGGGCAGCTCCACACTGCTACGAATGAAAAAAGCCCGACAGATGTCGGGCTTTGGGTAGTGCTGTGAATGTCGAAGGATTACGGGCAAGAAGTATGAGTTTCATTCTTGAGTGAGATGTACAGATAGAAAACGCCTGGCGGTGATTCTATGCGGTCAAGTTTTAGGTCCAGCCAGACCCGATCAGTGCTATTGCCGGCAGGCAATAAACGATAGAGGCCGAAATGGATCTGTGTGCTGTCAGGTTGCAAATGCAGTTCTCGGTAGGCCTCCAGGACAACTTCGCCCAGTCGCTCACTGACAACACTTGCATCCTGTGGATTTTCAATATGCACCGCTTCCTGCCAGGCCCGAGGTGTTAAAACGACCGGGAGCTTGAGCAGGTCAGACGACACGAGGTTAGTGGTGGTTTGCATGTTTATCTCCAGGTGCGAAAACCACCTGGCCCGTTCGGGAGATGGTTCCCGGCGGGGTATTGTTTGCTGTGTGATTTATGCTGTCTTTCGAAGGCTTGCTAGAATCGATTGGTACTTAGTCACCTTCTCGGCCGATAACTCTGCCCAGAATGTGTCGCCCATCCTTTCCGCTTCTGCCCCTTGAGAAAGCCAGAGGTTGATTGATTTCTGCGCCTTCTCCATTTCCGCTGCGCAAGTAGCAGTTGAAGGGACTGATGCAGAGTTTGCAGAGTGTGTTAATAGCGAGTTAGTAGTATTCGGGATGAATATGTTCATCTTCCAGTTCCCAGCGAGCTCTTCGATATTCCTTGAGAAGTCCGTACTCCGATAACAGTGGGCTGTTTTTGGGAGTGAATTCATCTCGATGGTCCATCTTTGCCAATGAGATAACGCCATCCAGAACTTCTAACCAAAGGTCAGAAGTAAGGGTGTAGCGCGGGTCGTCATCGGGATCGAGCGCCGGGTTGCTCGGAAGTAGTTTATCCAGCTCGCTGTAAACACTAGCTTGAGCAGCTAAAAGACCAATTTCGGTCAGCAGCGGCAGTCGTTGAGGATTCATCATCATGGTTTATCTCCAGGGTTCGGAAATCACCAATCCCGAAGGGAGGCGTTCCCTTCGGTACGAATATTGAAAGGCGCCCAGGGGGCGCCATGATTTCAATCATGCAGATTGACGTTGTTCAGGTTCTGGTTGTCCTTGGGCGTCATCCGAATCATCTCCAGCAGCACCATCCTGGGCAGGAAGGGGCTCAGCAGAGTCTTTCGGTTTGGCTTCATAGACAGTTACCCCATCCACCTTGATCCAGCCGATAAACAACAGGCGTCCCTTGAGGCTTGCTCCAGGTTGACCTTTTTTATCGCCTTTTTCGTAGGTAAATGCGTCGGTCCAGATATCACCGATTCGGAAGCTCACAAGGACCTTCTTTCCGGCTTCAACGGCTGCTTGGCTGCGACGAATCAGCTTTTCAGCTTCAGCGCCGACCACGTTGCAGTCGATATAGGAATACTCGGCATCATCCATCGAGCCGCGCAGAGCCGCAACGGTAACTGCCATGAATGGCTTACCTTTGCCGCGAGGTTTCACTTCACGGATACGGTTGAGATAACCGATACCAGTGGTGTGAAGGTCGAAGAATTTTGCTTCGTTGGATTGATTAGTGCCCATGGTGATTCTCCAGTTTCGAAATAACAGAAAGCGGAGAAACACTTCGCCCTAGGGGGAAAGTATTCCCCGCGAGGGTGGGTGGAGCTTAAGGTTTTTTAATGCATCAGCTTCATTGCAGCAATCATTACACCGACAGCTGCAGACAACATGACGCCCATGCGAATGGTGAGCTTGACTTCAAGCTGTGAAATCTCAGATTTGAACTCTGCAGCAAGAGCAGTTAAATCTGCCTTGGTAGCCAAACGTGAAAGCATGTCGGTCTCCAAAGCTTCAATAACAGCATTTGCCTTCTGTTCCGGGACGTTAATCGAAATCAACGCCTGGTAGAGAGCCAGTTCAGTTTTCATCAGACCTCCAAAAGTGAGAGGCCTGCCCTGACGGGGTAGGCCCGTCATGGGTGGGAAAGGTGCTTCCATCGACTAAATCGACTGATCGCGCTACCGGAAGCTATGGCGATCTTGGGAGTGGATCAATGCGGAAAACCGCATCGTAGTCTTGCGGATCCAGACTACTTGGGCATGTTGCTGACGACGTCAGCGATACATGTGCAGATCATGGAAATACGATTGTCGCTTGTCAAGCCCCTACCGTAAAACTCTGAGGAAACCTTCCCGTTGGGAAGGCTCCCTACAGAGGCGAAGGGCGCAGACTTAGCAAGTTGCTGGCACCAACGAGCGTGCAGCTGGCTTCTTACGCGATTTCCGAGCAGGCTTTTCGACCACTCGAGTGTTAGCCGCGTACCAAAGGTTCAGGTCGACACCTTTACGAGTTATTGCCGGTACATGATCCATCTCACGTACGAGACGCTCAGGTACGCAAATGGATAGCTGTGGGCGCAGCGCTGGATTTCTTAACCGCACGCAGAAACTGTCGCGTGATGGTGCCAAGCGCGAAGCCGAAGCCATAAGCAAGTTTGGACATGGTGATTCTCCTGCAGGTTGAATGCGGAGAACCCACTGACCCTGTTGGGGAAGTGATTCCCCGCGAGGTGAGTTGCATAAGGTGCTTCCATCGACGATTGTCGACCGACCGCGCTACCAGAAGCTCAGCGGTCTTGGGCGGATCTGACACTAACATCGTGTCGCAGTCTTCAAGATCCTGACTGCCTGGGCATGATGCTGACGACGTCAGCAAAGCACGTCCATATCATCGAAGGGGGATGGTGATGTGTCAAGCGGGGAGGGGATATTTCGGGGAGGGCAAAGCAGGTTCAGGACGACAGGAGAAGCTACCGAGAGTAGCTGGGTCAACAGTCACTCTCGGATGTAGTAAGAAGCGTCTTTCAGAAAAAAATACCACCTGTGCGGGATGAAGGCGTTATTGATCCCTGGGCTGTGATCTGAACGTCTTACTTCCAACACCTGGCCGATTATCGTGGCTGAGGCCAGCTAGCATAAGGCACGCATCCGCGCACAAAGGGAGCCCTGCGTTTCGCCGGCGGGCCACCGGCAAGGAAAAGCAGCTACCAATAGGTAGCCTGATCATCCTTTGCAAGATGATCAGGCTACCTATTGTGTGAGCTTTAAAAAGTGTGGGCCACAACACCAGTGTGGCCCTTAGACTACGGTGCTTCGAACCTCAACAGAGCCCTATGTGCCTTTGAACTCGCAATTCACGAGTTAGACGGCTGCGTGTCTGGCTTGAACAGGGAGACACAGGGAGAGCTCTGAAGCAGGTCCGCACGCCCTTCCCGGAGCTATGCGTGCTTTGGGGTTGGTGATAAGGCAAGCCGTATCACCGGGCGCTACTGATGACCGCCAGTAGCCAACGGGGTGGAAACGTTGTTGCGTGCATTATGTTGATAGGCCGTAGCTTATGCAACCCGGCGCCTTTCAAAGCCGGTCGACGCAGACTAATTGACGGCGACGACCGCACCCTCGGGAACGGGGGACGGAATTGCTATACCGGTCGCCCCAGTTATCTGTGAAATCAGCATTCCTGAACGCTTTAAACCAACCGTAGTTGTCTTTGTCAGGTCTACCAGCACAGAAGGCAAGCCTGACGGTGCAACCCCATCAAAATAAGTATAGGCCGTTCCTGATGAGATGTAAGAACCGACGCCCACAGGTTTCACAAACCACCCAGGTAGGGTGAGCGCAGAATCGCTCGGTACCCCGCTGAAGCCCGGGTTGGCCTGGGCATATTCGGTAGCGGCAGATCGGTACACCAGAAAGCCGCGACCCAGCGAGTCGAGGGTAGCGTAGTCGGATATACGTTGGTCCTGATGTTGGTTCTCCATGAAAATGCTGGAGGCAATAAGCACAACCATCAAAACGAGCCATTGCATTGTCATGATACGAGGTCCATTTACAGAACGGTGGTTGTTACATCCGAAGCGTCAATAACAAAACTATTTCGATAGGGTAATCAATGTTAAGCAAATTCCCACTAGGCCAAGCGCAATGACTGCCCACGTTGCGGCTCGCTTGAAGCCCAATGGTTTACGGTGTGGGTTGATTAACTCCATAGTGGCGATTTTCTTTACTAAATAACGACCAGAGGGCGTAGGGTGTAATTTGTAAGTGAAATCGCCGACCTCGAATGCCTCCTTTCCTTCTAATGCGCGACGCCATAGCACAGTTGAGCATATCCTGCTTCGGGTGCTTAGCCAGGCCTGTAATTCTCCAGCACTATACTCAACGTCATTCTCAAGCGTCTGCACTGCAATAATCCCCATAAACATACAAAAAACGTTTGTTAAATTTTATAAGTGGATGCTTTATTTGAAGCAGCTCCAATAGAAAAGACCTGGCCAGGAAAGTCGAGATGTGGAGAGAAACCATCCACTTGCATTTCTGAAGATATAGCCAGTCTCGCTATCTCCGATGCCAAAAGCGCCGGTTAAAGAGCATGACTTCCATGTGGTGTCGCCAAGGGAGCAGGTCACACTTCCTCTGGCAGGCGCCTGGCAGGTGCCCTGGATCAGCTGGAATTCCCAACCACCTGGTCTTTTCCATAAGCCTTGTTCGCAGGACAACGTTATTCCCGCGGCGCTTTTTGCAAGAAGGGTTCGGTCACTGCACTGTTGCCCCTCGGTAGCTATGCCTCCCAGGGACAAATATTCATTTGTCTGAATGCGATCATAGGCCGTTATCTTGCCAGTCGAGGTTATCTTTCCACCCCATAGTTCACCACCGGTTGAAAAGTTTTTGTCGTTATAAACCTGGACCCAGTTGGGGCTATTTTGATAAATCCCGCCTCCCCATTTTTCGCTGTACCAGCCTGTGTCACCACGTGTTCTGAACCAACCACCTGTGCTGGTATCACCGGTAATGGTTGCAGTCGCGGCATTAACATTGGCTGTGGCGATGACGTTTCGAGCTGTCATATCGGCATTAGCTGTAATGTTGCCCGACGCTGTGATATTTCCTGCATTGTTAATATTGTGGTTTCCCATCGTGATATCAGTATTCATCGTGTTGAATTCTGGATGGTTGGGTACTGCGTTTCGATATAGATAGTCATTAGCCAACGCACCATCCATAAGGAAAAGTGCGCTGGCTGTATGTCCTGGGCCAGGAGCTATAGCATAGTTACTTAGTGCTACCTGCCATCCCCCCCTCACCCCCTGGACGATGCTCGGGTTGGCTGAAGAGATGAAGCCACCAGGTCCTCCGAGATTTTCAGCGATGGTTCGGATACCCATTTCTGGAATTGGCTGCCCACCAGTAGTAACCACAATTACTTCCAGTTGATTGGGGTTGGGTTTCCGGGCGAGGCCGAGAATGGTTTGCCCAAAGGCGTTAGTGGGGCTAAAACCTGCAGGAAGGTAGTTGGTGTTGACGAGCATCGGAACGGTTATTTGCACCGGTACGGTTGCTGCCGCGTTGGCCAGCACCACGCTGTAGTTATCCTTCAGATATTTGGCCAATGCCTCTGAAATGGTTCTCTGTTGATCAGCAGCAATTCGATAGTCCTGAGAGTCCATCTGTTTGATTTGCCATGCGATCGCCAAAGTGACGACAACGGAGAAAACGGCCAATCCGATCGCCATGTCCAAGCTCAAGAAGCCCCGCTGCTTGTTCCTACTGGTCATTCCAGAGACTCCTTGATGATTGGTGAGCGATGTCGTGATCGAGCATCGTGATCTTTCCTGCATGGACTTTCTCTCGGATGCCCGGTCCGTCATCGCCCGTGAAAAGCAGGCTCTGCAGGGTTAATCGACGACTTCCTTCGTTGCCGCTTGATAAGGACTGGTGAAGAACGGCCACTAACCCCTTGGAGAGCAGCTCTCGGGCGTTATTGAGTAACGGCTGAGCCAGGGCTGATATACGCTCAATGCCTTGAGTAACGCTGCCTGCATGGCCTGTGCTGATGATGAGATGGCCATTGATCGAGGCTTGAATTACTTGTGCTGCTGTCGAGCTGTCGCGAATTTCTCCCACGAACAGGAAATCGGCTC
>Ga0209677_100149_pt1 | contig 64794 bp, 63 predicted proteins | sample AraplaCvi_mCL_r2_2_FD_184285 | JGI IMG/M metagenome (GOLD analysis project Ga0209677, IMG submission 184285) | Arabidopsis root microbial communities from North Carolina, USA - plate scrape CL_Cvi_mCL_r2 (SPAdes) (version 2) | ecosystem: Host-associated > Plants > Roots > Endosphere | place: USA... | reverse complement strand
GGGTACCTCGTGGAGGTTTTGGTCGGTATTGTCGGGCCGATGAATGTGCTGCCGCAGCCCCTCCGAGATGCAACGTTTTGGACGCGGCGGACTTGGCCGCGATGGCCGACGCACTGGGCCGGTCGGCGGACTACCGCGTTCTGCGGCGCCTGGTCGCGAGACCGACGTACACCCCCGGCCAACGGGCAGGAGGTCAAGACCGGCGTCCTGCTCGACACCGAAACGACCGGCCTCGATCACCGCAAGGACGAAATCATCGAGCTCGGTATGGTCAAGTTCGACTACTTGGCTGACGGCCGCATCGTCGGCGTCAGGGATGTCTTCTCCGCCTTCAACGAGCCCAGTGGTCCCATCTCGGCCAAGGTGACGGCCCTGCCGGCATCACCGACGAGATGGTGGCCGGTCACAGGATCGACGATACGCGGTCTTGGCCTTCGTCGAAGACGGCGTGATCACGATCGCCCACAACTCCGCTTTCGATCGCAAATTCGCCGAACGGTACTGGCCGGTCTTCGAGGGCATGGCTTGGGGCTGCAGCGCGACCGAGGTCGATTGGCGCGCGCACGGATTCGCCGGTGCGCAACTCGGCTACCTGTTTAACGGCGCGGGCTACTTCCACCAGGCCCACAGGGCCGTCGATGATTGTCACGCGCTGCTGGAGGTCTTGGACTTCGCGCTGCCGACGACCGGCGCGCCGGCGCTCGCCGCCTTGCTGCAGAACGCCCGCAAGCCGACGGTGCGAGTGTGGGCCGAGCAGTCACCGTTCGAGCTCAAGGATTCCCTGAAGAAGCGGGGCTATCGCTGGTCCGACGGCAGCGACGGCCGGCCGAAGTCCTGGTACGTCGATGTAGGCGAGTCCGCCGTCGAAGACGAACTCGCGTTCCTGCGGGCCGAGATCTACCTCCGAGACGTCGAGCCGCGTCTGCAGACGCTCACAGCCTCCACCTGCTTCTCCTGCAGGATAGGACGGCGCGCTTGGCGTCACCGGCCAAGACGCTTCTCGACCTTCTTGCGTCCGTTCCCGACCTTCTTGACCGCCTTCTTGACGGCGGAGGCCGAGCGCCCGGTCTTCTTGGCTTCGTAGTCTACTTCGTACTTCTGCCCGCTGGCGACGCGGGCGCGGTCCTGCTTGCGTCCTCGGGTGGTTTTCTTCTTCGTTGCCTTTGCCATGGTCGGCTCCTTCGTTAAACGATGCCGAAGCAACGTCACAAGGATTCACTGGTTCCGGAACGATTTCGAGCGTGATACTTTGAATCACGTTTGTCGCGTGGAGTTTGTTTGTGGGGTTGCGTAAGAAGCCTGACGATATCGGCATCAAGGTTTCCGGATTTCGTGGAGCCGGCCTTGGCATCCTCGATCGAGAGGGTGCCGTCCGAATCCCGATGGATTCACGAAATCAAGTTCGACGGCTATCGGGTGCAGGTCCATCTGCACAACGAGGCGGTCAAGGTCTTCACCAGGCGCGGTCACGACTGGACCAATCGATTCAAGAAAGCCGCCCACGACGCCTGGCATATCAAGGCGAGCTCCGCGGTCATCGACGGCGAGATCGTCGTGCCCGCTGCTGACGGCACCACCGACTTCTCGGTGCTGCAGAACGAGCTACGGGGGAGTTCGAGGCGCATCGTTCTCGTCGCCTTCGACCTGCTCTACCTGAACGGCCGCGACCTGAGGAAGCTTCCTCTCCACCAGCGGAAGGCAGAGCTCAAGAAGATCATCGCTGGGACCGATGTCCAGTTCAGCGAAAGCTTCGAGATCGAGGGCGCCGAGATGTTCGCCCACGCATGCAAGCTCGGACTTGAGGGAGTGGTCTCGAAGGTCCGCGACAGCACCTACGCCAGCGGCCGCGGCAACAACTGGGTGAAGAAGACCTGCGCCCAGCGGGAGACGCTGACCATCGCCGGCTTCGCCCTGGACGGCTCGAAGTGGGACGGCCTCTACGTCGGCCGTCGCAAGGGTGACGACCTCGTCTACGCGGGCAAGGTCGACCACGGTTTCGACAAGGCCTCCACCGCGGAGCTTCGGAGACGTCTGGAGCCGCTCGTCCGGAAGACGCAGGCATTCGCGAAGCGGGTCGCGCACAAAGGCATCTGGGTCGAGCCCAAGCTGAAGGCCGAGGTCGAGTATCGCGCGAAGTCGGCCGAGGGGAAGGTTCGGCACCCGTTCTTCAAAGGGCTGCGCGAAGACCTTTGAACAGCTTGTTGATAGCCTCACTGATGTCGGCTTCCACGCATCATGCGGACATAGCACGGATTACGGTCGAACGCCGCTAGTGACCCCGGCTGTGTGGCCGCGTGCCGACCTAACCGTTTGCACGCACCCAAGATCCATAGCGGAACTGTCGATCAGCTTGATCTTTTAAAACAGGTCGATGTCAAGGATGCCTTAGACTGCAGTTCAGAAGAGGGGCAGATAGTGAAGTTGCACACTACCGCTCATGGCGGCTCTTTCTTGTAAACAAAATTGCATCTCGGGATAGCACCGAAGCACGCGCCGGACGCGGGTGCTAAGGCTCAAACATGATTTGGGCGAGTGCGCTCTCATTACATGAGAGGAATATTCCGTCGCTGATCCCGGCTTATTCCTGAGGGGCAATCTCGAGGTCGTCTTGATCGCGGCCTTCCCTGCGCCCTTGTGTCCCCGAAATCTGCCAGAATGTGGCAACGGGCGGTTAGATCAGAACCGCCCGTTGCCGGAACTGAGCCCGTTGCGCCCAAAGGTGACAGAGCCTGCTAAAGAGCAAGGGACAGCTCCGGTGTCTTCCTCAACCCGAACAGTTGCAAGGGCTGCGAGCCCGTACCGGGCAAGGAAGGGAGTGGATGATGACACAAAACGATCTGGTTGTCGTCGGCATCGATGTCGCCAAAGACAAGATTGATGCGTGCATTCGGGCCGTAATGGAGCGGAAGACTTGTCCAACAGCTGCGTCGGGACGACGGAGTTTGATTACATGGCTTCGCAAGCATCGGGTCGGCAAGGCGGTGATGGAGGCCAGCGGCGGCTACGAGCGGGTATGGGCCAAGGCGTTGCGCCAAGCAGGTCTGGAAGTACGGATTGTCGATCCCAAACGGGTTCGTCACTTCGCGGAATCGGCGGGACGCCTTGCTAAAAATGACAAGATCGATGCGGAGATGATCGCCTGGTTCGCCGAGACATTCAGCGAGGCTCCCAGTCAGATCGACGACCCCGCCCAGGAGGAGATGAAGGCATTGGTGAAGGGACGCCAAGGCCTGATTGACGTCAGAGCTCGCCTGGAAATGCAGAAGGAACATGAGGCGCCGGTCCGTGTTCGTCAGGCTCGCGCGCGTCTTCTTAAGAAGCTGGCTGACGAAATCGCCGCGATCGAGACTACGATCGCTGCGACGATCAAGACAAGGCCGGACTTTGCCAAGCGCGCCGAAATCATCCAGAGCGTACCAGGCTTTGCTGAGGGGACCGCAATGGCGCTGCTTGGAGGACTGCCGGAGCTAGGGCAGGTGAGCGACAAAGTCGCCGCCGCGTTGGTGGGCGTTGCCCCTTATGACGACGATAGCGGCAAACGTCGTGGCGAACGTTGCATCAAGGGTGGACGCCGCTGGGTGCGAAATGCCCTCTACATGCCCTGCGTCGGCGCTGCGACGTTGAGCAATCCAGTGTTCAAGGCCTTCTATGAACGCCTGATCGCCAAGGGCAAGCCGTCAAAGGTCGCGCTCGTCGCCTGCATGCGCAAGTTGATCATCATCCTCAACACCATGATCGCTCGCGGCGAGAAGTGGGATCCGAAACGATACAAAATGGCCTGACGAGCGCGCCTATCTTGCGCTCGGACCTCGGCCGAGCGAATGCCAAGCCCAAAGACCGGCGTGCAGACGGGGTCAAGGCCGTCAGCCGCCGAAGGCGGGGGTGCGTCAGCACCAGCCTTGAGGCCGTCTGATCGCCGGTCTACTTTCGACCCAGTTGCTCTCGGGCAAGCGGGTGGAGCGATCTGGCAAAACTCCGGCGAATCGCGCCGCGAGAATGAGATCGCGCGCGCAGCTCGCTGCCAAAGCTCAGGGACGAGCGAGGATGTCGGACAAGGTCAGTGCGAACATCGCGCTCAGGAACACCAGTCCGGCGATCGCGGCGAGCCGGATCAGCGGCTTGGCAAAGGCCAGCTCCATGAACAGCAGGACCACGAGCATCGATTTGGCGATCGCGATGACGATGCCGCTCGCGGTCGTGATCCGCCCCATGGGAATGTAGGCGCCGACGAGGCTGACCAGCAGCAGCGCCATCAGGGCGGCCCAGATCACCAGATTGCGCGTCCACAGGCGGCGGACAGTAGGACCCGAATTGGCTGGCTCGCTCATGACGAACGTCCCGGCAGATAGATCAGCGGATAGAGGAAGATCCAGACGATGTCGACCAGATGCCAATACAGCGCGGTGACCTCGATCTCAGGATTCTCCGTCACCGGAAGCTCGCGGCGGAGCAACACCCAGACCAGGCGGCCGACCAGCGCAATGCCGATCGACAGGTGGATGGCGTGGACCGACGTGACAAGCCAATAAAATCCGTAGAACAGCTGCGCTGCTCGCTCCGGTAGCTCAAATCCCGCCCCCGGGACCAGATGCTTGTCCATGTCTTCCTTATATTCGAAGCCCTTGATGACGATGAAGGCGAGGCCGAGCAGCGCAGTCAGCGTCAGGCACGCGATCACCAGCCGCCGCAGCCGCGCGTAGCTCTCCGCGCCTTGCGCGGCGACCGCCATGGTCAGGCTGCTGGTCAGCAGCACCGCGGTGTTGATCGTGCCGTACCAGATGTTCGTCTCGCGGCCGGCCGCGACAAACGCCTCCGGATGCTCGATCCGGCAGACCATGTAGGTCAGCATCAGGGCGCCGAAGAACAGCGTCTCGCTGGCGAGGAACACCCAGATGCCGAACTTGCCGGCCTCGCGCTGGCGGGCGAAATCGAGCCAGGGCTCGCGCAGCAATGCGGTTTCGTCACTCATTGCGTCTCTCTCGCGTTCTGCATTTCCGGCGGATCGGTCCCCGCCGACATGCCCTCGGTGTGATAGTCGTAGGGCGCCCGGTCGACCCGTGGCTGCCAGTCGAAATTCTTCGGCGGCGGCGGCGAGCTCGTGGTCCACTCAAGGCCCGTCGCGCCCCACGGATTCCTGGCGGCCTTGCCGCCGTAGAACAGCGACCAGGTCAGATAGCCGAGCGGCAGCAGATAGGCGACAGCGAGCACTGCGGCGCCGGCGGACGACATCACGTTGTAGATCTGGAATTCCGCCGGATAGGTGTGATAGCGCCGGGGCATGCCGAGATAGCCCGCGAAGAATTGCGGCAGGAACGTCATGTTGAAGCCGGCATACATCAGGATCGCGGCGAATTTCGCCCAGCTCTCCGGATAGCGCCGGCCCGTCACCTTCGGCCACCAGAAATGCATGCCGGCGAAGAAGGCCGAGACCGAGCCGCCGACCATGATGTAGTGGAAATGGGCGACCACGAAATAGGTGTCGGTGACGTGGACGTCGACCGGGATCGACGCGAGGAACAGCCCGGAGAGACCGCCGGTGGTGAACAATCCAACGAAGCCGAGCGCGTACAGCATCGGGGATTCGAAGCTGATCTGCCCGCGATAGAGCGAGGCTGTCCAGTTGAACACCTTGATCGCCGACGGCACGGCGATGATGAAGGAGAGGAACGAGAACACAAGGCTGGCCAGCGGCGACTGGCCGGAGACGAACATGTGGTGTCCCCAGACGAAGAAGCCGATGCCGGCGATCGCGAGCATGGCATAGACCATGAAGTCATAGCCGAAGATCCGCCGCCGCGCGAAACAGGGGATGATCTCGGACACCACGCCCATGGCCGGCAGCACCATAATGTAGACCGCCGGGTGCGAGTAGAACCAGAACAGGTGCTGGAACAGGATCGGATCGCCGCCGCGCGCGGGATCGAAGATCGGCAGGCCGAACACCCGCTCGGCGATCACCAGCAGCAGCGAGATCGCGAGCACGGGCGTCGCGAGCACCATGATCAGCGACGTCGCGTAGATCGCCCAGACGAACAGCGGCAGCCGGAACCAGGTCATGCCCGGGGCGCGCAGCATGTGGGTGGTCGCGATGAAGTTGACGCCGGTGGCGATGCTGGCGAAGCCGACCACGAACACGCCGGCGGCGGCGGCGAACACGTGGGTGTTCGAGAACATCGAGGAATAGGGCGTGTAGAACGTCCAGCCGGTGTCGACGCCGCCGGCGACGAGGGCATAGACGGTGAACGCGCCGGCCGCGATGGTCAGGTACCAGCTGAACAGATTGAGGCGCGGGAAGGCGACGTCGGGCGCCCCGATCATCAGCGGCAGCAGGAAGTTGCCGAAAGTGTTGGGGATCGACGGCACCAGGAAGAACCAGACCATGATGATGCCGTGGAACGAGAACAGCTTGTTGTAGCTGTCCGAGGTCATCAGCCAGCCATTGGGCTGGAACAGTTCGAGCCGCACGGCGGTGATCGCGGCGCCGCCGAGGAAGAAGAAGATGGTGATGGTCACCGCATAGAGGATCGCGATGCGCTTGTGGTCGGTGGTCGAAAGCCAGGACCAGACGCTCGAGCCGTGGTGCAGATAGTCCGGGCGCGGCGGCAGCGGCAGCTCTCCGGCGAGCAGGGCATCAGTCATTGGGCGGCTCCTCCCCGAGCGAGCGGATAAAGGCGGTCAGGCTCTGTATCTCGCCGTCGTCGAGCAGCCCCTTGAAGCTCGGCATGATCGGCTCGAAGCCGGCGACGACGTCGCGCTTCGACTGCAGGATGGAGTCGCGGAGATAGGCGTCGTCGGCGGTGACGGTGCGGCCGTCGGCGAGCTGGACCGCGCGGCCGTAGAGGCCGGCAAGGCGCGGTGCGTGAACGTTGGAGGAGGCGGCATGGCAGCCCGAGCAGCCCTGCGAGACGAACAGCCTGGCGCCTTCATGGACGAGGTCGTCGCCTTCGGGCTGGCGGGTCAGCCAATTGGCATAATCCTCCGGCCGCATGACCACGATCTCGCCGCGCATCGCCGAATGGTTGGTGCCGCAATATTCGGCGCAGAGCAGCGGGAAGGTGCCGGTCTTGCTCGCCTCGAACCAGATGTCGGTGTCGCGGCCGGGCACCACGTCCTGCTTGACGCGGAACGCCGGCACGAAGAAGGAGTGGATCACGTCCTGCGAACTCATCAAAAGATGCACCGGCTTGTGCAGGGGAACATGCAGCGCGTTGATCTCGCGGGCCCCGTTGGCGTGTTGCGTCTTCCACATCCACTGCTTGGCGACCACGTGGATCTCCAGCGCATGCGGCGGCGCGGCGAGGCTGCTGAGGTCGGCGGAGGAGGCCCACCAGAACAGGAAGGCGAAGGTGAGCAGCGTCGCGAGCGTCCAGCCGATCTCGAATTCGCGGCTGAGGATCTCCGGCATCGGGCCGCGCTTGGCCTTGGATCCGCGCCGGTAGCGCACGGCGAACAGCAGGATCAGCCCGAACACCAGCGCGACGGTTGCGCCGGACAGTGCCAGCAACAGGTAGAAGATGTGGTCCACCGTGACGGCGTGCGTGCTGGCTTCCGGCAGGCTGAACAGCGTGTTCATGCCGAAGCTCCGCGTCGCTTGCCGCGCACCAGCAGCAGCCCGATCAGCCCCGCCATCGCGGCCACCGTTGCGGCGCCGAGCAACTGCAGGATCGTCGCGATCCTGCTGGTGTAGATGCCGTGCACCGCATCGAAGCCATAGCACAGCAGCGCGATCCGGCCCGGGAGTCCGCCGATTCGGCCCTTGCCGGCCTCGAGCAGCGCGAGGCGCACGTCGGCGGGCTGCAGCGCGAGGCTGGAGAGCGCGCGGACGACGCGGCCGTCCGGTGCGAGTGTGACGAACGCCGCCGGATGCGCGATGGCGTCGCGGCTGCGGTCGAACGCGGTGTGGTAGCCGATGCTGTCGAGCAGCGCGCGCACGGCCTCGTCCGATCCAGTCAGGACGGAGGTCCCGGCCTGCCCGATCTGTCCCTCTGTGAAGCGCCGCGCGTCGTCACCGCTGTCGCGCGGATCGATCCCGACGATGACGAGGCTGTAGTCGCGTCCCGCGGCGAGCCCGCTCTGCTGCAAGGCCGAGCCTGCGATCGTCAGCGCCGGGCCGCAGATTTGCCGGCAGGTGAAGTCGGCCGGAATCAGCAGGGTTGGACGCCCGGCGATCGCATCGCCGATCGACACGGGACGGCCGTCGAGACCGGTGAACTGCAAGGCCAGCGGAACATGCGCATCGGCTGGCGGATCGAAGGCGACGCGCCCGATCTCCTGCTCGGTCAATCCGGCCCGCGCGAGCGCCGGCCACAGCACCAGCGCCAGAACGAGGAGCGCCCGCCTCATGGCTTGCCTCCGTCGGCAGGAGGCGGTTGAGCGTCGTGATCCCCGATCGCGTCATAGGCCTGCGGGCCGCGGCCGGCGACGAGCTGCATCGCCTGATCGATCGGGATGCTGGCCTGATTGTGGTCGCGATCGACCCAGGCATAGCCCGAGAGCCGGGCCTGCTGCGCCGCCTCGAACCGCGCGAGGTCGGCCTGCGGGGACGTCTGCAGCTCCGGCGCCGGAAACCGCCGCTCCACGCGCGGCAAGAAGGCGCCTGGCACCTGCGCGTTCAGAAACAGCAGGACGCCCGCAATCGCGGCCGTCACGAACAGCAGGAAGCCGCCGACGACCGCCAGCACAACGCGGTTGTCGACGTCGGGCGGCTGCGGCAGCGCGCGATGTCCCATCTCCTCAACCGGCATGGCGCCCGCCTCCGAATGCGAGGCCTCGACCGAACAGCATGGAAGACGCGGTCAGGATGACGAGCGAACCAAGGCCGGCCAGGGAGACGGCGGGTTGCCGGGCAAACGCGGGCAGGATCAGCCAGGCGAAGTGCAGGCCGGTCCCGAGCAGCAGGAGAACACTGACGGCACGCAGGCCGGCACGGCTGGCGCGTACGCCCGCGAGCAGAAGCATCGTGAACGGCAGAACCGCGCCAATGACGAAGGTTGCGATCAGCACCGCAGCCCATGTGTCGCTGCCGCGCTTGAGGAACCACGCAGCCTTGTGCGGCAGATCGCCATACCAGGCGACCACGAAAGTCATGTAGTTGATATAGACGACGCCCAGCAGCGTGGCCATCAGCAGCTTGCCGATATCGCTCCTCGCCCGGCCTGCGACATTGGCGATCCCGACGACGCCCAGCACGGCGAGCGCCGCCAGCAACTGCTGGATCGCGATCATCGATGCGAAGGCGGTGGACACGTAATGCGGCTCGACCGACAGGAACCAGTCGATCGCGACCATGCTGATGGTGAGCCCGAAGAAGGCGAGGCCGAGCCCGGCCAATAGCCTCCCGCCGAAGCCGGACGCAAAGATCAGCGCAAGAACCGACCATCCCGCCAGCGTGATCACCGCGCGCAGGATGAAGGACGTCTGACTCAGATACCAGACCGCGACATCCGACTTGATCTCGCCAGGACTCGCAGCCCACGGATAGATCGACGGCAGTGTGGCGAGCACCGGGACGAAGGCGATGGCAACGAGCGGCATCATGGCGGCGAGCGGACGCAGGACTGGTGCAGCGGCAATGCCCCAGGCCCCGCCGGTCAACCGGTGGATGAGCAGCCAGTTCATGCTCCCGACCGGGACGCAGCTCCAGATGGCGAACGCCAGCAGCCAGCCTTGCATCAGCGCTGGACCAACATCGAGCCGCCCGAGAACGAGGACCAGCGCGGCCGTGAGTGTCAGCAGCGCAAGCCCAGCCGCCGCATGCCGGTTGCTGAACGCGGACAGAGTCTGTCGATGCGATGCCGCAATCATGGCAGCTTGCTCCTCAGCTGCGGGACCTCGGCCACGTCGGTCCGCTGCGACTGCTGAAGCGCGCGGATATAGGCGATGATGGCCCACCGGTCGTGCGGCTCGACGCGGGCGGCATAGGAATACATCGCGCCGTAACCGTTTGTGATCACGTCGAAGAAGTGCCGGGCGTCGGCCTGCCGGAGCCGGCTCGAATGAAACGACGGCGGGGCGGGAAAGCCGCGCTGCACGATCATGCCGTCGCCATGGCCGGAGAGTCCGTGGCAGGGCGAACAGTAGATGCCGAAACGCTCGCGGCCGCGCGCCAGCAGCGCCATGTCGACGGGCGGCGGCGTCGCGATCTGCCGCGCGCGATCGAGCTCGCCCTGCGCGATGGCGCCCTTCGGCGGGACTTGGGCTTCGGTCCCGTCTTTGAACAGCGCTGCCTTAGTGAACGTGCCGTAGCGGTTCTGCTGCGTCATCGAGTGATCGCCGCAGCCGCCGAGCGCGGCGGGCAGCATCATCAAGCAGATCAGCCGGCGGATCGTCATGGCGCGCGCAGCTCCGTCACCACGACCGCGCCGGCCTCGGTGAGCACCGTCCGTAAATCGCTGGGATCGGCTTCGGAGGCGGCGACCAGGATGTAGCGATCCTGGGTCGCGCGCTCGAAGCCCGGGATTTCGAACAGGGCATCGTGCAGCCGCGGCAGACGGCACGACCGCAAAAAGGCGATCACGCCGGCGAGGGCGGCGGCAAAGATCCCGACCTCGAAGGGGACGAGCAGGAAGACCTGCCAGGAATTGAGCGGCCGCCCACCGCTGTCGATCGGATAATCGATCACGGCGCTGTACCATTGCAGGCCGAACGCGAAAGCGGCGGTCGCGAGCCCGCCGATCAGCATCGCCACCCTTATCCGCGAGCGATCGAGTCCGAGCTGCTCCGCCAGCCCATCGATCGGGTAGGGGGTGAAGGCATCCAATGCGGCATGACCCGTGCTTTTCACGCGCTGCAGCGCGGCTTGCAGCGTTTCGGCGTCGAGGAACTGCGCTACCAGCGTCGCGGTCATGCGGCGGCCTCCTCGTGGGCGAGTTCGCGCATGTCGAACATCGATACGCTCGGGATCAGCCGCATAAAGAGCAGGAACAGGAAGGCGAAGAGGCCGAGTGGTGCGATCAGGAAGCTCCAGTCCCAGAACGTGAAATGGAAGCTGCGCCACAGCGCGGGCATGTAGCCGTGCGACAGCGTGTTCCAGACGATCAGGATGCGCTCGAGCCACATTCCGATGTTGATCGCGATAGCGACAAGGATGAGCAACGGCAGCGACCGTCGCGCGAACGGCCACCACAGCAGCTGCGGCACGAGGCAGTTACAGGTCAGGAGCGCCCAATACAGCGGCGCGTAGGTGCCGATGAATTCGAAGCTTACCATAGCGCGGTCGGCATGCTCGCCGCCATACCAGCCCATGAACCACTCGGTCGCATAGGAATAGAACATCACGATGGAGGCCATCAGCAGGATGCGGGCCATCGCGTCGAAATGCCGGGACGTTATGATCGCCTGTAGGCCGAGCCCCCATCGGATCGCGGCGGCGAGCACGACGACCATCGCGAAGCCCGAATACATCGCGCCGACGACGAAATAGGGCGGGAAGATGCTCTCCTGCCAGCCGGGCATGAGGCTGGCGGCGAAGTCGAGGCCGACGATCGAATGGACCGAGCAAACCAGCGGCACGCCGAGCGCCGCCATCGTGCTGTGCAGCGTCCTGAGGCGCGACCATTCCCGCGCCGAGCCGCGCCAGCCGAGCGCGAACGCGCCGTAGACGAGCCGGGCCCCTCGCCGGGGCGCACGGTCGCGCAGGGTGGCGAGGTCGGGGATCAGGCTGACGTACCAGAACAGGATGGAGAACAGCAGATAGCTGACGATGGCCCAGAAGTCCCAGACCAGCGCGCTGCGCCATTGCGGCCACAGCGCCATCGTGTTTGGATAGGGCGCGAGCCAGTAGGCATAGATCGGCCGGCCGAGATGGATGATCGGCATTAGCCCGGCGATCGCGACCGCGAACAGCGTCATCGCCTCCGCGAAGCGGTTGATCGAGGCGCGCCATTTTTGCCGGGTCAGCAGCAGCATCGCCGAAATCAGCGTGCCGGCGTTGCCGATGCCGATCCACCAGACGTAATTGGCGATGGCCACGCCCCACACGATGGTGGAGTTGACGCCCCAGATGCCGATGCCGCGGTAGAACAGCCAGACGATCGACACCAGCAGCCAGAGCACGAACGGCATGGTGGCGAGCAGCGCGAGCCACCAACGTTTGCCGAACCCGGTGAACAGGGGGTCAGCGATGGCCTGGGTGATCGCGACGTCGTCGGCGCGCTCCGCCGAAATCCAGCGATGCGCGGGCGGCTGTTGCGGCACGAGGACTTGGCTCATGTCTACTCCTCCGCGGGATTGCGCAGGTCGGCCAGATAAGTGGTCCGCGGCCGCGTGCCGAGATGCCCGAGCAGGGCATAGTGGCGCGGATCGGCCTTATCGCGATTGATCTCGGCATCGGTGTGGTTGAGGTCGCCAAAGCTGATGGCACGCGTCGGGCAGGCGTTCTGGCAGGCGGTACGCACCTCGTCGGGACCGAGCGTACGATTGTCGCGCTCCGCGCTGCGCCGCGCGCCGCTGATCCGCTGGACGCAATACGTGCACTTTTCCATCACGCCGCGGGCGCGAACGGTCACTTCCGGATTCTTCTGCCCGCGATAGGAGTCCGCGCCGAGATTGGCGTACTCCTCGCCGTCGGCGTAGCCGAAGAAATTGAAGCGCCGGACCTTGTACGGGCAATTCGCCTCGCAGAAGCGGGTCCCGATGCAGCGATTGTAGACCTGCCCGTTGAGGCCCTCGTGATCGTGCACGGAGGCCGCGACCGGGCAGACCGGCTCGCACGGCGCATGCTCGCAGTGCATGCAGGGGACCGGCTGGAAGCCGAGCGGCAACCCATTCGCCGCGCCGTGATCGTAGACGTCGACGCGCATCCAGTGCATGTCGCGTCCCATCGCGATCTGCTCCGGTCCCACGACCGGAACGTTGTTCTCGGCCTGGCACGACACCACGCAGGCATTGCAGCCGATGCAAACCGACGTGTCGATCACCATGGCCCAGGCATGGCCGTCGCTCGACTGGACGGTGCGCGGCATCAGGCTCGGCGGGTCGTCCGAGGCTGCCGCGGCGGGCGTATGGCCGAGCTGGTACAGCGGATAGAGTTCGCGGACATCGTCCGGCGTTCGCACCACGTTTTGCGTGGTCAGGATCGGCTCACGACGCCCGGTCGGCTTGATCGAGGCGCCCGGAATGCGCCAGCGATTGTCGGCGCTTCGCAGCGCAAAAGCATTGGCGCCGACGCCATTTCCGATCGCGCCCGCGCTGTGCCGGCCTCCGCCGAGCGTGAGCGTGCCCACCCCGGCGGCGGCTCCGGGCTCGGACAAAACTGGCACGTCGAGCTTTCGATCTCCGGCGCCGATCGTGACGATATCGCCGGAGGCAACGCCGAGTCTCGCCGCGTCGTCGGGATGCAGTGCGAGCGCATTGCCCCAGACCTGCTTGGTCAGCGGCTTGGGGCATTCCTGCAGCCACGCATTGTTGGCAAAGGACCCGTCCCACAGGCAGGGATCGGGGCGCAGGATGAGGGTCATGTTGCCGGCGCGCGTGTCCCATGCTTCGCCGCCGGGCATCGGCGGTAGTTGCGCAGCCGGGGTAACGGCGGCGGCGCTGGTGCCGGCAATGACACCGTCGTGCAGCGCCTGCTGCCACCACGCCTCGAAATCGCCGGTGGCCGCGCTGTGCCAGGTCTGCCGTACCAGATCATACGCGCTTGCATCCTGCTGTCCGGCAAGCGAGGCGAGCAGCTCGTGAATGCCATGGCTGCCGTAGAGCGGCCTGATCAGCGGCTGGACGATGCTCGCGGTGCCGTCGCTGGCGCGCAGATCCGACCAGGCTTCGAGCGGATGGTGCTGCGGCACATGCCAGGTTGCGAGCGCCGCCGTCTCGTCGACATACTCCCCCATATGCAAACGGAACGGCGCTTGCTGCACCCGTGCCCCGAACTGCAGATCGGCGGGCGCGTCATAAACAGGGTTCGCGCCGACGATAACAAGCTGGCGCACGCGCCCCGCAGCGAGATCGCCCGCAAGCTGTTCGAGCGTGGCGGCCTGCTTGCCCGACGGCGTGCGATCGAGCGGCTCGATGAGACGGACCGGCGCATTGATCTTTGCGTTGATCCAGTGAACCAGCGCATGGACCTCCTTCGGCAGGGTCGGTCCCGCCATGACGAGCGCTGCGCCCTTGTGGGCGCTGAGGTCCGCCGAACTCTTGCGCAGCAGCGCGCGCTCGTGCTCAGGAAGCTCCGTCGCCCCTTGAGCTGCACCAAGCTCTCTCGCGAGGCTCATCGCGAAGCGTTCGATGGCCTCGGGTCGCAGCGCCAGCCGCTCGTCGGCCTTGGCCCCCGTCAGCGTCAAGCCGCTCTCGAGGCAATAGAGACGCGAGAAGCTGTTGGCGTCGCTTCGGCCCATGGCGAAGCCGCGGCCGTGCCGGATCTGGTCGGGCCCGTGTCCGATCGGGTCGGCATCCAGCGCGACGATCACGCGCGCCTGGGCGAGATCGGCGACGCCGTTAAGGGGGCGGCCGTGGGCGAGCTGGCTGCCCTGGCGCGCGTTGTCGTCATCGGTCGGATCGTAGGCGTGCCACGAAGCCGCGGGGAACGCCTCGAGCAGGCCATCGATCTGGCGGAGCGCGGTCGGCGATGTGGTGCGGCGGGTTAACAGGCACAGGCCGTCGCCTTGACGGCTGCGGGCGTCGGCGAGCTGGCTCGCCAGCGCACCCTGCAGCGCTTCGCGCGAACTGATGGCGCCCTCGTGCAGGATGGTGCGCGAGCGGTCCGGATCGTAGAGCGACAGCACCGCGGCCTCGGCGAACACGTCGGTAGCGCCGAGGCTGCCGGGATGGCGCGGATTGCCTTCCACTTTGATCGGCCGGCCGTCGATCGCGGTGACGATGACGCCGCGCCCTGTTCCGGCAAGTCCGAGCGTCGTCGCGAATTTCAGCGGTTCGCCGGGAACGATCCGCTCCGGCATCCGGACATAGGGCAGGATCTGCTGGTCCGGCTTGCTGCAGGCCGCCAGGCTGCTGGCCATGCCGGTCGCCAGCAGGCTGAGGGCCTGGCGCCGGTTGAGCTTGCTGCGCCGCGCCGGCTCGGGCCGCGTCGGCAATTCGGTCAGCGGTGGCATATTGTGCAGTCCGTCAAATGATCCGTGTGGATGTGATAGGTCGCGGCGAGCTTCGCGCCGGCCTCGGCCTGGTCTTTCGGTGCGTGCCAGTTGGGGTCGAACACCGCCTCGGCGGGACGCAAATGCGGTGCGGGGTTGCGGTGGCAGTCGAGGCACCATTGCATCGTGAGCGGCGCCGCCTGCCGCATCAGCCGCATCTGTCCGACCTCGCCATGGCAGGTGGTGCAGCCGACGCCCTTGGCGACGTGAACCGAATGATCGAAATAAACGTAATCCGGCAGCCGGTGGACACGCGTCCATGCGATCGGCTGGCCTTTGGCGAGACTCTCGCGCACCGGCGCCAGCATCTGCGCGTTGGTCCAGATCTGCGAATGGCAGGTCATGCAGGTCTCGGTCGGCGGCATGCCGGCAAAGCGCGCCTTCTCGACCGAGGTGTGACAGTAACGGCAGTCGAGCCCGAGCCCCGAGACATGATGCTCGTGGCTGAACGGCACGGGCTGGTTCCGCGTGACGTGCTGGTCGGTCACATAGGGCGACCGCATCAATTGATAGGACAGACCGACGGCCAGCACCGGGGTTGCTCCAATCGCCGCGATCACCAGCGTGGCGATCGTGTTCGCGCCGGGACGAAAAAGCTGCATCCGTCGGCCCCCTGCCGTAGCCGTGCCGTCACGCGCGAATGCGAACCGGGACCGATTTTGCCGCCGGCGTCTTGGAGTGCTTGTCGTGGTGCGACAGCGGGATCAGCGGATTCATTTCCGGGTAGTAAGCGCCGACGCAGCCGTCCGGCAGTTTGAACGGGGTCACCTTGAGCGGTCCCACTTCGCGCGAGACGCCGTCCTCGGCGTCACTGACCAGCGAAACCATCTGGCCGTCCTGCAGACCGGCGCGCGCGATCTCGTCCGGATTCATCAGCAGCACGTCCCGCGTACCCTCGATGCCGCGCAGGCGGTCGCTGTAGCCGTAGATGGTCGTGTTGAACTGGTCGTTGCTGCGCATGGTCAGCAGCCGGTAGCGGCCAGCCGCATCGGAAAAGCCGGTCGAGGTCAGCGTGTCCGGCACGGTGAATTCGGCCTTGCCGCTTTCGGTCTTCCAGATCCGTTCGCGGGCCGAGTTGCCGCGGTAGAAGCCGCCCGGCGTGAACATGCGCGCGTTGAAATCGTGGAATTCGTCCGGATAGGTTTCGGCGATCTCGTTGCGGATCAGGTCGTAATTGCCGACCCACGCATCCCAGGCCAGTTTGGGGTAGGACCGCAGCGTCGCCTTGGCGAGACTCGCGACTATCGCGACTTCGGATTTGAGATGCTCGCTCGCCGGTTTGCGCAGCCCGATCGAGCCCTGGATGCAGCTGAACGTGTCCTCCATGGTGACGGCCTGTTGCCCGCTCGCCTGGACGTCTTCCTCGGTGCGGCCGACGCAGGGCAGCAGATAAGCGGCCTTGCCATGGATCAGGTGGCTGCGGTTGAGCTTGGTCGCGATCTGCACCGTCAGCTCGAGGTCGCGCCAGGCCTGCTCCATCTTGGCGCGTTCAGGAATCGCACGCACGAAGTTGCCGCCCAATCCGACGAAGGCCTTGACCTTGCCGGCGAGCACACCCTCGCAGGTCTCCACCGTGTTCATGCCCTTGTCGCGCGGCGGCTCGAACCCGAACTGCTTGGCGTATTTGTCGAGCGGAACCAGTTCGGGCTTTTCCGAGATGCCGACCGTGCGCTGGCCCTGCACGTTCGAATGCCCGCGCACCGGCGAGATCCCGGTGCCGTCGCGGCCGATATTGCCTTTCAGCAGCAGCATGTTGACCAGCATGGCGACGTTCTGGAAGCCGTGCACGTGCTGGGTCAGCCCCATGCCGTAGATCCCGATGACGCGGTCGGCCTCGACATAGACCTGGGCGGCACCTTCGATGACCTTCCGGCTGAGACCGGAGGCAGTTTCGATCTCGCTCCACGGAGTTGCCCGGACCTTGGCCTCGAACGCCTCGAAGCCCTGGGTGTGCTGTTCGACGAAGGGCGCATCGATGACGCGTTTTCCCTGCTGTTTGGCCGCATCGTCGGCGGCGAAGACGTGCTTGCAGATGCCGACGATGACCGCGATATCGCCGCCGACTTTCACCTGGTGATACTGGCTGCTGATCTGGGTGCTGTGACCCGTCAGCATTTCGGTCGGGCTTTGCGGATTAACGAAGAACTCCAGGCCCTTCTCGCGAACCGGATTGAAGGTGATGATCTGCACCCCGCGCTTGGCCGCGTCCTGCAGCGGATGCAGGAAGCGCGGGCTGTTCGATCCGGTGTTCTGGCCGAAGAAGAACATCGCATCGCAATTGCTGAGGTCGTCGAACACGACGGTCCCGACCCCGGCGCCGATCAGCTTCTTGAGCGCGACCGACGTCGTCTCGTGGCACATGTTCGAACTGTCCGGCAGGTTGTTGTTGCCGTAGACGCGCGCGAACAGGGCGTAGAGATAGGATGTCTCCAGGCTGGCGCGGCCCGACGAGTAGAACACCACCGACTTGGGATCGAGCGCCTTCAATTGCGTCCCGATCGCCTGAAAGGCTTCATCCCAGGAGCAGGCGACGTATTTGTCGGTCGCGCTGTCGTAGCGCAGCGGATGCGTCAGCCGACCCTGCTGCTCGAGGTCATAATCGCTCCAGGCGAGCAGGTCGCTCACCGTGTGTTCGGCAAAGAAGTCCGGCGTGCAGCGGCGCGAGGTCAATTCCCAGAGCGTCGCCTTGGCGCCATTCTCGCAGAATTCGAATGCATGATAGTCCGCCGGCTTGGCCCAGGAGCAGGACACGCACATGAAGCCCTTCGGCTTGTTCTGCCGGCGAAGCGTATCCAGCGCGGTCGGCGAATCCCATTCCTTCCCGAAGATCCGCGCGATACCCTTGAGAGACCCCCAGCCGCCAGCCGGGCCGTCATATTCGACCGTTTCCGTTGCGTCGTTACCAGCTTCGTTGGATTGCACCATGGTCATGCTTCTCGTCGGGAACTCGTCAGCCGCTTCGCCAACGTATGTTGATGGCTGCAGTTCCTCGGCATGAACTTTCGCTGGCGAGGCCGCCCGAGAACAAAATCCTCAATGCAGTCATAGAGATCGTTCGGATCAAGGAAAATTCGTCGGCGTGCCGGAACGAAAGTTTGCGCGCTGCCGTACGTTGATACGCGCCTGCAGCCGGCGGGCTGCGCCGATCATTCGTTCAGATGGCGCGAGCAGGGGAACCGCACGGAACCTGTGCCGCGCGGCAACGTTCTTCATGCGTGTCAGCGCGTCGCTGTCAAACGACGTGAGCGGCTGCTCGATACAGATGAGCTTTGCCTGACACGGAAATGGGCCGGCGCACCGAGACGCCAGTGTTGGAGCGCGCCATGGACGATCGCTGTAGCCTCGACAAGCCCGAGCTGGTGTGGCGCGGGCGCGAGCCTGCGGCGTCGTCGCGCAGCGTCGCCGAGGAGCGGCCGGTCGCCCTCACGTTCAACGGATCGACTTACGCGGTGATGATGGCCTCGCCCGCCGATCTCCTGGATTTCGGCATCGGCTTCTGCCTGAACGAAGGCCTGGTGGAGACGGCGCGCGACATCCTCAGCATCGAAATGGTCGACCTCGCGCTCGGTTGCGAGGTGCAGATCTGGCTCTCGGAGGCCCATGCCGAACGTCTCGCCAAAAGGCGGCGCGCGATGGCCGGGCCGGTCGGCTGCGGCCTGTGCGGGATCGAGAGTCTCGAGCAGGCTTGTCCGCCGCCGGCGTGTGTTGCAGCCCCCGCGGAATTCCGCCCCGATGATATCCTGAAGGCGATGGGCGCGTTGCGACCGCTCCAGCGGCATCATCAGGCGACGGGTGCGATGCATGCCGCGGCGTTCTGGGACGGCAATGCGATCCGTATGGTGAGAGAGGATGTCGGGCGTCACAACGCGCTGGACAAGCTGGCCGGTGCGATCGCACGAGCCGGGCTAACGACCTCGCGCGGTGCCGTCCTGATGACCAGCCGGGTCTCCGTCGAACTGGTGCAGAAGGCCGCGCGCATTGGCGTGCCTCTTCTCGTTGCGGTATCGGCACCGACGTCGCTGGCAATCGAGACCGCCGAGCGCGCCGGCCTCACCTTGATCGGGATCGCGCGCGACGATGGCTACGAGATATTCAGCCACGCCGGCCGCTTGAAGTTCGAAGCAACGGAGCCTAAGGCCGAGCTCGAACGGCTTGCCCGCTGAACACCATTCGTTCGGTCTCGTACCGACTTCGCGGCTCGACCGATCTCGCAAGCGGAACGACCGAGGCGCATCGGCGCTATTGCTGGCATCCCATCCACAACAAGGAGACAGCGATGAAAACGACGCTTCTGGCGACCTTCCTGCTCGCCGCAGCCGTATCCAGCCCGGTGCTTGCTCAAACGTCCACCAACTCGACGAATGTTTCGCAATCCACCGCGAGTTCGAACCAGAACCAGGCGATCGAGAAGATCCAGGACGACTTAAAGAAGGCCGGCTTCACCGACATCAAAGTCGTCGCCGAGTCCTTTGTCGTGCAAGCCAAGACCAAGGACGGCAATCCCATGGTCATGACCATCGGCCCTCACGGCATGTCTGTGTTCGAAGCGATGAACACGACCACGACGGGGTCAGGCTCCGCGAATACCCACAGCACGACCGGCTCCAGCACCTCGAACAACGGCAATACCTCGAGCAGCGGTACGGCTTCGAAATAGAGCCGGCGCGCCGGGCGCATGTCGCGGCGTTGTGAGGGCCGCCTTGGCAGCCCGAGGGAACCAGCCCCAGGTGGCTGCGTACTCTCCTTAGTCCCTCGGGGCGAACCGTCGCGGGGACCGGGGAGCAGCGACGATGCAGGACGGTCAGGCGGCAAGTTTGCTTTGGTCGACCGAGGCCCTGGAAGTCAGGCCGCGTGCCGCCCAGAACCGGCTGCTGAGGTGCATCCCGGATGGCGAATTGACATTGCTTCGTTCGATCGCGACCGAGGTTGAGCTGAAGCCGCGTCAGGTCCTGCATCACTGGCGATTGCCGATGGACCACGTCTACTTCGTGGAGCGAGGCTTGATATCCGTGTCCGCGAAGGTCGAAGCCAATCGGTTCGTCGAAGCCTGGCTGGTCGGCTCCGAAGGCATGATCGGCGCGCCCTGCGTTTTGGCGCCGGAGGATCCGACGCCGCCGCACCGGCGCATCGTGCAGGTCGCCGGAACGGCGCTGCGCATTCCGGCGCAGACATTCGTTGCGGCGCTCGACGACCTCACCGTGCTCCGCAGCGTAATCCTGCGCTACGTCAACCTCGTCCTGTTCCAGACCTCGCAGATCGGCGCCTGCAACGCGCTGCATTCGGTGAAGCAGCGGCTCGGCCGCTGGCTCCTCGTCGCGGCGGCGGCAATGGACTCGGACGATCTGCCGATCACGCATGCGGTGCTGGCGCAGCTCCTTGGGATACGCCGGGCCAGCGTCAGCGAGTGTCTCGAGACGTTCGAGCAGGCCGGGATTATCCGCAACACCCGCGCAGTGATCCGCCTGACGAACCGGAGTGGCCTCCAGCATGTCGCGTGCTCGTGCTCCGGACTGATCCAGCGCGAATACGACCGGCAAATCGGTCGGTTGATCACGACCTCCAGCCCCGAACACCCGGATGAAAGCTGAACCCGCGGGACGCTGAAAAGAAACGGCCAGCGCGCCCTCCCAACAAGAAAGAAGATCATGATCCCCGACTGGCTTCATGTCGTGTCGCAGGCCTGCCTTCTCGCCGGGATCGCGTGCGCGATCGTCATCGCGATCGACCTCGCGCGCCATCGCCAGCGCATGTGGATCATGAACGTGGTCTGGCCGGTGAACGCTCTGTTCGGTACCGTACTGACCTTGTGGTTGTACTATCGCTTTGGGCGGCTCGCATCGCGCGACGCCGACGATAAGATGCACGGCGACAAAGGTCGCCAGACGCCGTTTCCGATCATGGTCGCCAAAGGTGCTATGCATTGCGGGGCCGGTTGCTCGGTGGGAGATCTCATTGCCGAAGGCCTTGCGCTGGTGTTTCCGGTCATCGCGATCTGGGCGGGATGGAAGAGCCTGTTTACGGAGAAGATCTTCGCGATCTGGGTGGTGGATTTCGTGTTCGCTTTCGTGATCGGCGTCGCCTTCCAGTACTTCACGATCAAGCCGATGCGAGACCTCTCGCCGGGTGAAGGAATCGTTCAGGCGGTGAAGGCCGACGCGCTGTCCCTCACGGCCTGGCAAGTCGGTATGTACGGCTTCATTGCCGTCGCGCAGTTCGCGATCTTCCGGCACGCTTTCGGCGCGAAGCTCGAGCCCGTCATGCCCGAGTTCTGGTTCATGATGCAGATTGCGATGCTCGCAGGATTTGCCACGAGCTATCCCGTGAACTGGAGGCTCATCGCGACCGGCGTCAAGGAGCGCATGTAGCGGCGCGCTGCAGCTTAAAACGCGTTCACGTTGCAACGTTCATCGTCACGCGACGTTGAAAGCGCGTAGGTCGGCTGATCTGGAGCACATGTCATGAATGTCAGCGAGTTCGTATGGCATCGCCTGTCCGAGTGGGGCTTGAACCGCGTCTATGGTTATCCCGGTGACGGCGTGGGCGGGCTCGATGTCGCGCTCGAGCGGGCCGGCGACAAGATGGAATATGTCCAGGTCAGGCACGAGGAAATGGCAGCGTTCATGGCCTCGGCGCATGCCAAGTTCACCGGCCAGGTCGGCCTCTGCTACGCGACTTCAGGGCCTGGCGCGATCCACCTCCTGAACGGGCTCTATGATGCGAAGATGGATCATGTCCCCGTGGTGGCGCTGGTCGGCCAGCAGGCCCGCAGCGGCCTTGGGGCCAGCTATCAGCAGGAAGTCGACCTGCAGTCGCTGTTCACCGACGTGACCGAATATGTCGCGCTGGCGAGCGTGCCGGAGCAGGTGCGCCATCTGATCGATCGCGCAGTCCGCATCGCGCACGTCAAGCGCGCTGTCACCTGCGTGATCCTGCCCAACGATCTGCAGGAACTCGACTACAAGGACCCGCCGATGGCGCATGGCGCGACGCACACCGGCATCGGCTACGCCGGGCCGGCGAAGCTGCCCGACGAAAGCCTGCTTCGCGCCGCCGCCGACGTGCTCAACGGCGGCGAGAAGGTCGCCATGCTGGTCGGAGCGGGCGCATTGGATGCCACCGACGAGGTCTTGGCGGTCGCCGAGCGCCTGCAGGCCGGCGTCGCCAAGGCGCTGCTCGGCAAGGCGGCGCTGCCCGACGACCTGCCCTTCGTCACCGGCTCGATCGGCCTGCTCGGCACCAAGCCAAGCTGGGACTTGATGAAGAACTGCGACACGTTCCTGATGGTCGGATCATCGTTTCCCTACAGCGAATTCCTGCCGAAGCCCGGGGATGCGCGCGGCGTGCAGATCGACATCGACGGCAGCCGGCTGAGCCTTCGCTATCCGATGGAGGTCAACATGGTCGGCGACAGCGCGACCACGTTGCGCGCCTTGCTGCCGCTGCTCAGCCAGAAGAAGGAGTCCGCGTGGCGGCGTGGCATCGAAAGCGGCCTGAAGGACTGGTGGCAGACGCTGGAGGCGCGCGCGATGACCTCGGCCGAGCCGCTCAATCCACAGCGCGTGTTTTGGGAGCTGTCGCCGCGGCTGCCGGACAACGCGATCATCACGGCGGATTCGGGATCCGTCGCGAATTGGTACGCACGCGATCTGAAGATGCGGCGCGGCATGAAGGCCTCGTTGTCGGGCGGGCTGGCCTCGCTCGGCGCGGGCACGCCCTATGCGGTTGCCGGCAAGATGGCCTACCCGGACCGCACCGTGATCGCCTGCATGGGCGACGGCGCCATGCAGATGAACGGCCTCAACGTGATGATCACGATCTCCAAATATTGGCGGAAGTGGTCGAACCCGCGCCTGATCGTGCTCGTGCTCAACAATCGCGATCTCAACCAGGTCACCTGGGAGGAGCGGGTCCAGCTCGGCGTCGGCAAGACCGAATCCACTCAGAGCATTCCCGACTTTCCCTACCACCGCTATGCCGAGTTGATCGGGCTGAAGGGTATCTTCGTCGATCATCCGGATCGCGTCGGCGCGGCGTGGGACGAGGCGCTGGCGGCGGACCGGCCTGTGATCCTGGAGGCCTACACCGATCCCAACGTGCCGCCCTTGCCGCCGCACATCACGCTCAAGGACGCCAAGAACTTCGTCAGCATGATTCCCTCCGAGCCTGAACTCGGCAGTGTCCTCAAGAACAGTGCCAAGGAGCTGCTGGCGAACGTCCTGCCCGGAAAGGAATGATCGTGTTGTCCAGCGCTCGCATCGACGGCGTCCGTGCCATGGCCTTCAGGATTCCGACCGACAGGCCTGAAGCGGATGGGACCATCAGCTGGGATTCGACGACGCTCGTCCTCGTCGAGGTGTCCGGCGGCGGTCGGATCGGCTTGGGCTACACCTACGCGAGCGCATCGCTGGTCGGTCTGATCAAGGGCAAGCTCGCCTCCGTCGTGACCGGCCTCGACGCCCTGCATCCGCCGGCCGTCTACGCGGCGATGATGGGTTCGGTCCGCAATCTCGGCCAGAAGGGGCTCGCGGCGATGGCAATCTCGACGCTCGACAGCGCGATCCACGATCTGAAGGCCCGCCTGCTTCATCTGCCGTTGTTCGTGCTGCTGGGCGGCCTGCGCGATTCGGTGCCCATCTATGGAAGCGGCGGCTTCACCTCCTATTCCAACGAGGAGCTTTGCCAGCAACTGGCCGGATGGGTCGCGCGCGATGGCTGCGCCTTCGTCAAGATGAAGGTCGGATCGAATCCTGCGGAAGATCCGGAACGCGTCCGCCTCGCCCGCGCCGCGATCGGCCAATGCGCGGCCTTGTTCGTCGACGCCAACGGGGCCTATGGCGTACGGCAGGCGCTGCAGCAAGCATCTCTGTTCGCCGAGCAGGAGGTTGCCTGGTTCGAGGAACCGGTCTCGTCCGACGACCTCGCCGGGCTTCATGACGTTCGCCAGCGCGCCCCGGTCGGAATGGACATTGCGGCCGGCGAGTATTCCTACACGATCGACGATGTGCGGGGGATGTTGCAGGCCCGGGCCGTCGATGTGCAGCAGGCCGACGTCACCCGCTGCGGCGGCATCACCGCGTTCCTGCGGATCGCGGCGCTGTGCGAGGCGTTTCACGTCGACCTGTCGGGCCATTGCGCGCCTGCGCTGCATCTTCACGTCGCCTGCGCCGCGCCGCGCCTGCGCCATCTCGAATGGTTTCACGATCACGTCGGCATCGAGCACATGCTGTTCGACGGCGCGCCGGTGCCGGCCGCCGGCCGCATCCGCCCCGATCCGTCGCGGCCCGGCAACGGGCTGACCTTCAAACGCAAGGACGCGGCGCGCTACGCGGTGTCGGAGGAGGCATGACCGAGCGCGATGCCGATGATGGATCCGTCAATGCGGGCCTCGCCATCGCGGGTCTGTTGGCCGGCTCGGTGTTGCTGCTCGCGGCCGGTCGCCCGCCTGCGAACGGACAACGGAAAGGACGCGCCGCCGCGCTGCCTCCCGCCGCCGAGCTTCGCCGGCCTCGCGCTCGCCGGCCTTGCGGCGCTCGGACTCATGGAGGACCATCCCGATGCATGATCGCGGCCGCCCCGAGCCCCGTTACCCCGGCTACGATGTGCTGACCAAGCGCCAGGGATTGTCCTGGAACGAGCAGACCCGCCGCGTCGTGTCGCAGCGCCTCGCCGTGACCGCCGAACCGAGCTTCTTCACGCCAGACGAATTTCGCACCGTCACGGCGGTGGCGGCGAGGATCGTTCCGCAAGCGGACGGGCGCCCGCTTGTTCCGGTCGCGGCGCTGGTCGACGCGAAGCTGTTCCGCGGCGCCTCGGATGGTTATCGGCCCGAGGGCATGCCGCGTGAGCGGGAAGCGTGGCGGCAGGGGTTGCAGGCGCTCGATGCGGAGGCGCAGGCCGCTTATGGCGCGCCGTTCCACGCCATCGATGCAGCGCGGCAGGACAGTCTCCTCGGCCGCATGCAGGGCGGCGACATGAGTTCGCCGGCCTGGGGCCGCATGTCGCCGGCAGACTTCTTCAAGCGGCGTATGGCGCACGACATCGTGCTCGCCTATTACGCCCATCCGGCCGCCTGGAACGAGATCGGATGGGGCGGGCCGGCGAGCCCGCGCGGTTATGTGCGCCTCGACTTCGACGAGCGCGATCCCTGGGAAGCGGCGGAAGCCGAGCGCGGCGACGCCGCCGAGGTGCGCCGGATCAATCGCCATGTTCGATGATCCCCAGCACACCCCGCGGGCGCGGCGCGGACGGGCACCGGACGTGTTCCGGCCCGGCGGCTGGGTGCCGATGCGCGAGTACCGGGACGACGACACGGTTGATTTTGCCATCGTCGGGACCGGAGCGGGCGGCGGTACGCTGGCCTGCAAGCTGGCGGAGTACGGCTTCTCCGTCGTCGCGTTCGACGCCGGCCCGTATTTCCGCCCGCTGGAGGATTTCGCGTCCGACGAATCCGAGCAGACCAAGCTGTACTGGACCGACGACCGCATCGTCGACGGCATCAATCCGCTCCAGCTCGGCAGCAACAACAGCGGCAAGGCCGTCGGCGGCTCCACTGTCCATTTCGCGATGGTGTCGCTGCGCTTTCGCCCCGAATGGTTCAAGTCGCGCAGCCTGCTCGGCTATGGCGCGGACTGGCCGCTCGACTGGCGCGAGATGTGGGATTATTACCGCGAGGTCGAGCAGGCCCTGAAGATCGCCGGCCCCGTCAACTATCCCTGGGGCCCGCCGCGGCCGCGCTATCCCTATCGTGCGCATCCGCTCAACGCCGCGGCGCGCGTGCTCGCCAAAGGCTGCGAGGCGCTGGGCATCGGCTGGACGGAAACGCCGCTCGCGACGCTGTCGGCGCCGCGCGGGCTGGCCCATCCTTGCGTCTATCGCGGCTTCTGCGTCGCCGGCTGTTCGACCAATGCCAAGCAGAGCGCGCTTGTGACATGGATCCCGCGTGCGCTGGCGGCCGGCGCCGAGATCCGCGATCTCGCGATGGTCGGCCGGGTCGAGGTCGATGCGGCCGGACGCGCGACTGGCGTGCGCTTCCACCGCGATGGCCGCTGGTATTTCCAGCGGGCGCGGCACGTCGTCGTCGCCGGCTACGCGATCGAGACGCCGCGGCTGCTGCTGAATTCGGCCAACGGGCAATTCCCCGACGGTCTCGCCAACAGCTCCGGCCTGGTCGGCAAGAATCTGATGGCGCAGTCTAACCAGGCCGTCTGGGGCCTGATGGACCAGCAGATCCGATCGTACAAGGGGCCGCCCTCGCTCGCGATCACCGAGCACTGGAACTACGAGGACAAGGGCAAGGACTTCTTCGGCGGCTACAGCTACATGAGCCAGGGCCCGCTGCCCCAGCTCTGGGCCAATACGCAGATGGCCGCGCGCGGCCTCTGGGGCGCGCGTCTGATGTCCGACATGCAGAACTACAACCACGTCGCGGGGCTGAAGATCGTCGGCGAAATGCTGCCGCAGGAGAGCAACAAGGTCACGCTCGCCTACGAGGTCGACCAGTACGGGCTGAAGATCCCGAGGGTCACCTATTCCTGGTGCGACAACGACAAGCACCTGATCGCGCATGCACTGAAGTTCATGACGCAGGCGCTGCAGGCCGCCGACGCGCGGGACATTTGGACCCAGGACGACGACACCTGCCATCTCAACGGAACCGCGCGGATGGGCAGCGATCCCGCCAGCAGCGTCGTCAATGCGGATTGCCGGAGCTGGGACATCCCCAATCTCTGGATCTGCGATGGTTCGGTGTTCCCGACCGTGGGTGGCGCCAACCCGTCCCTGACGATCCAGGCCATTGCCTGCCGGACCGCCGATCGCATCCGCCAGCTCGCGCGCCGGGGCGAGCTGGATCAACCTGCAAGGAGAGCAAGCTATGCAGCACAAGCTGCCCGGTGAGGGGCACGGCCAGCGCACGCTCAAAGTCGTGGCGATCACCGGCGCGTCCGCCGGCGTCGGCCGCGCCATTGCGCACCGGTTAGCGCGGGAGGGCTGGCGCATCGGACTGATCGCCCGCGATGTCGGCGCCCTGGAGGCGGTCGCGCGCGAGGTTCGCGAACTCGGCGGTTCGGCCGTCGTCGCGGCCGCGGATGTCGCTGATCCCACGGCTTTGTTCGCTGCGGCCGAAGCGATCGCCAAACCTTTCGGCGGCATCGACGTCTGGGTCAACGATGCCATGGTGACGATGTTTGCGCCGGTCTGGCAGATGACGCCGGAAGAGTTTCGCCGGATCACCGAGGTCACCTATCTCGGCCAGGTTCACGGCACCATGGCCGCGCTGCGCCACATGCGGCCGCATGACCGCGGCCACATCATCCAGATCGGGTCGGCGCTGGCCTATCGCGGCATTCCGCTGCAATCGGCTTACTGCGGCGCGAAGCATGCGATCCGGGGCTTCACCGATGCGGTGCGGACCGAATTGCTGCACGAGGGCAGCGCGATCCGGCTGACGATCATGGAATTGCCCGCGGTCAACACGCCTCAATTCGACTGGGCGCGAACGCGGATGCCGCGGCAGCCGCGCCCGGTCGCGCCGGTCTTCCAGCCCGAGGTGATCGCGCGGGCCGTGTTCGAGGCGGTGCGCCAGCCGCGCCGCGAAGTCTGGATCGGCACCAGTACGCTAAAGGTAATCCTCGGCAACATGCTGCTGCCGGCCTTCCTGGACCGCTATCTGGCCAAGGTGGCCTTCAAGGGGCAGGAAACGGCGCAGCCGGTCGGATCCGATCGCGCCGACAATCTGATGACGCCGGTCGCCTCACTGCATCGGACCCGCGGACGGTTCGGCAAGGAAGCGGGTGATCACGCGGTGGTGACGAGCGGCGGGGTCGCGCGGATCGCGCCGGTGCTGATCGGAGGGTGTGTTGCGCTCGTTGCCGGGATGCTCGCCGCGAGTACGGCGCAAGGGCGCGGTTCGAAGCAAGCCTTCGTGCGGCGAACGGTGCGTGACCGCTAACAAAGGTTAACTCTGCACGCCGATATAGGAACGCGCCGCGCGGGACCGGTTTGTTGATACGAACAGCCCGCGCGCCCTGTCGGCTTTCGCGACCTCGCGCCCGGACGCTATCCCCGAAGCAACAATCAGGAAGGCGCACCATGCAAACCAAAGTCCGAAATCAGATCTCGAAGGGCGTCGTCGCCGTCGCCGGTGTCTGTCTCATGACGATTGCAGGCGCATCCGCCGCGCCGCAAGGCAAGGCCAGCAAGCACGATCAGCATTTCCTGGTCGAAGCCATCCAGGGCGACCTCTCCGAAGTGAAGGTCGGCCAGCTCGCCCAGCAGAAGGCGCAGAGCGACCAGGCCAAGCAGTTCGGGAAGATGCTCGAGCAGGACCACTCGGACAATCTGAAGCAGGCGCAGCAGCTCGCCGACGCGCAGGGCGTCGAGGCGCCGAGCGAGCCGAGCAACAAGCAGAAGGCGATCTACGACAAGCTGAATGGGCTGTCCGGCGCGCAATTCGATGCCGCCTTCGCGCGTAGCATGGTGAAGGACCACGAGGAAGACGTGCGCAAGTTTCAGAGGGAAGCAAAATCGCAGTCACCCGTCGCCGATTTCGCCAAGCAGACGATTCCGGTGCTGCAAAAGCATTTGGAGACAGCCAAGTCCCTTCAGAAGAGCGCGTCCCGGTAGAGCTGGTAGACGTCGCTGCGATGACGTGAATAGCGATAAAGTTCAGAAATTTCGTGAGCAGAATTCTCGTTGTCGCATGCGCCTGGCGTGCACTTGCAACGGTCGGTGCCAAGGCGCAGCCGGCCCGGGGCGCCCCCAGCGGTCGCGGGAGGTCACGGACTGACCCGACGCTCTTTCGGCGACGACGTCACGGCCGTCGCCAACCTGATGGGCGATCTCGTCGGCTCATCCTTCGTCCGCCCGGAGTGGCGACCTCCAATCTCAATGGGCCGCCGCTCGCGACGCCACTGGCATCGAAATCGCCGGGGATGGCTCAAGTCGTGGTCTCGCAAGTTTCATCAGAGGAACTTACCGCCAAGCTGCGCATTTCTTGGGCATCAATGTCTCAAGGAAGGAAGCTCCATGGCAGAAGGATTCGCACAGACGGCGGCAAAGGAGATCGTCGAACCGTCGGTTGCCGGCGTGTCATGGGCAGCCGTATTGGCGGGTGCCGCGGCTTCGCTCGCCATAACCCTCGTCCTGCTGTCCTTCGGCTTGGGCATGGGCTTCGCGGTCGTGTCGCCGTGGGGCAATTCCGGCGTATCGGCGACGACGTTCAAGATCGGCACCGGCCTCTATTTCATCGTGATGGCGATATTGTCGTCCTCGATCGGCGGCTATCTCGCCGGGCGTCTCCGGACGAAGTGGGTCGGCGTCCACACGACCGAGGTCCTGTTCAGGGACACGGCCCACGGCTTCCTGGCCTGGGCGGTCGCATCCGTCCTCGGAGCGATGCTGTTGGCCTCACCCGCCACTACGCTTCTCGGCAACGCTCTCGACGGCGCCGCTCAGGGCGCGGCGAGCGCCGCGAACTCCGGACCGATGGCCGGTTACGTCGACACGCTGCTCCGTCCCAACGATCCGTCCGCACAGCCACAGGGACAATCTGATCCGCGGCCAGAGATGGTGCGCCTGCTGACTACCGACCTCCGTACCGGAAGCGATGTGAACGCGAACGACAGGGCCTACATCGCCAAAGTAGTGGCCGCGCGCACCGGCCTCAGCCAGGCCGATGCCGAGAAGCGCGTGAACGACGTCGTGACCCAAGCCAAGGCCGACCTCGATGCCGCTCGCAAGGCCGCGATGCAAACGGCCATCTGGCTGACACTGTCGCTGTTCATCGGTGCATTTTCCGCGACTCTTGCCGCCACGGAAGGCGGCGGACTTCGCGACGGGACATGGGGGAAGAAACGCTCCGCGACCGCTCAATCATCACTGGCAATAAACTGAGGAGATAGAACTATGCCCATTTTGCTTTGGCTCGTCGGCATTCCGATCCCACTCATCATCCTGATTATGCTGCTTCGGTGACGTCACGGCCGTCGCGCGCTTTAGGCGTGCGGCGGCCGCCCTGTCCCCCCTCGGGGCCTGCAACACGACGGCCGACGTTCAACACACTCCACGCCAGTGCCTGCGCCGGTCGTGAGCATAGAAGCTCATTGAACTCGGTGGAGATATTTTTGGACTTAATCATCGGACTTTGCCGCTTACGCCCTGAGCCGTTCCTGAAGAGCTCCGGAACGGGTGCGAAACATAGGCGTTGCGCCGCTACTGGCATGGGCGCACGGTTGTGCACATCACAGCCCGGTTCTGGCTACTGGCTGCGATGAGAACGCCGATAGCGCTCTCGCCCTCTCGAGCAAGGGAGCAGCGCCATGTTGAAGCGGCGTCGTTTCAAGCAGACGAAATCGTTGGAAGAGCGGCTTGCCGGAGAGGCAAAACGCCTGCGCGAACAAGCCAGATTGCTTCCACACGGGCCCGCACGCGAGCAAGTCATCCGGAAGGCCCGGCAATGTGAGACTGGCTCGCATATGAGCGAGTGGCTGAAGTCGCCTGGATTAAAGCCGCCCGGTTGAGGCCACTGAACCCAGCAACTGTTGCTCCAAGGGGGCGTTGACCCTCATGCAGAATCGTTCGGTCAGGAGTTCACTCTCGTAGAAGCGACCTCTGATACGGGGTCCACAACCGAGATTTGGCTTGCCCTGGCTAAGCCAAATCAGGCTGTGACGCTGGTCCTCGCGGCAGTTCCGGAAGGCTGGACAGCGCAAATAATTCCAGCCGTGCTTTTCGAAAAGCAGCAAAGGATGTTCGAAGAAGTCGAGCTCAAGCCGGGCGAAATCTTTAGGCTCTCGCACGAGTAAGCACACTTCGCCACCGATCACAGCTACTCGACCCAGGATCGAACTTCAGTCCCGGTTGCTTGGCGCGGCGCGGGGCGCCCCGGCCCACGGCTGGCGGCACGGCTATCATCGATAAGAACCGGAAATAAAATATGTCCGACAAGAGAAGACCCCCAGAGAGCGAGCAACAACCGTCGATCACCATGTCCGACGACGACAAGAGATCGGTGGGCGAGATGAGTTCCGGGTCCGCGAAGGTCGTCCACGAGGTAGTACGGCTGCAGGGAGACGAAGAACTCAGCCGACCTCTTCAATCGCTGATACTTTCCGGCTTTGCGGCTGGCGTGGCGATCTCCGCGTCGCTTCTGGTCGAGGCGTCGCTTCACATGCATCTGCCGAAAGCCGAGTGGGCCGACCTAGTTGTCTTCCTCGGCTATCCGGTTGGCTTCATCATCGTCATTCTGGGCAAACTTCAGTTGTTCACGGAAAGCACGGTGACGGCGGTCCTGCCGCTCGCGACCCACCCTACTTTTCGCAATCTGCGACGCCTGCTCCGGCTGTGGATTGCGGTATTCGTGGCGAACATGGCTGGCACCATGTTCGTCGCCTTCTTGATCGCGCGATGCATCGTCGTCAGGCCCGATCAGCTTGCCGCAGCCATCGAAGTCTCATCACCGATCATGGCGCACGATTGGCTAACGACGCTGCTACTCGCCACACCGGCGGGCTTTCTCATCGCATCGATCGCCTGGACACTGCCGAACGCACGCGGCAGCGAGTTCTGGGTCATCCTTATCGTCACTTACGCGATAGCGCTGGGAGGGTTTAGTCACGTCGTAGCAGGTTCGGCAGAAGCTTGGTTGCTAATGCTAACCGGGCAGGCCACGATCGCCGCAACCTGCGGCTTTATACTTCCGGCTCTCCTCGGCAATCTCATCGGCGGGACCGGCTTGTTCGCCGTCGTCGCGCACGGGCAGGTCCGCAACGAAATCGAGACGGGAACCTGATCGAGATCGCGCCTCGCGCTTCACAGGACTAACTCTACCCGTTTTTTGGCGACCGTGAGGGTAAAAGGAACGAAACATCTGGAGGCAAATTAGTCGATGGACGCCGACTTGCGGCGGCGGCGGCAATGGTTCGGAGAGCACATGGCCAGATTGGCGCCCAGAGTCGGTGCCAAGCGCATTTATGCCTCCGGCACACGCAACCCGACCAATCTCGCAATCGATCCAGAGACAGGCCGGCTGTTCGCGGTCGTGAACGAGCGGGACGAAATTGGTCCCGACCTGGTCCCGGACTACCTTACCATGGTGCAGGAGGGCGCCTTCTATGGCTGGCCTTACAGCTACTGGGGCGACCACGTCGATGTCAGAGTTCATCCGCAGCGCCCCGACTTGGTGGCCACAGCGGTCAAGCCGGACTACGGACTGAGTTCGCATGTGGCAGCGCTTGGCCTTGCATTCAGCCAAGGCCAGAAGCTCTCACCCAAATTCAGCAACGGCGTGTTCGTCGGTGAGCACGGCAGTTGGGACCGCAGCCCGCTTAACGGCTATCAAGTGATTTTTGTGCCGTTTGTGAACGGCCGACCTGAAGGCAGACCCGTCCCGGTCGTTACCGGCTTTCTCGGCAACGACGACGGAACAGTGCGAGGCCGGCCTGTGGGGTAGCGCTCGATCGCACTGGCGCACTGCTGGTCGCCGACGATACCGGCAATGCGGTGTGGCGCATCAGTTCGGAGAAGTCGGCGAAGTAGACTGCGGAGGCTCCCAAGTATGACCCGCGTGCCGGCCTGAACGGGGCTTCATTGTTGCCGATGTCGACCGAACTATGGGCGAGAGTAGAAGTTATCGAATCATGTCAGACGCTTTCGACTACTTCCGGGCTTACGCTGTCCGAGCTCTCTGCAAAGCGAGAGCCATGCCGCGGGGCAAGAGGAAGCATCTGCAACTGGTGGCCGGCCGGATCTACAATCTCCTCAAGAAGGAGGCTGCCTACGGTCCCAATGTCCAGCACCTCGTGGACTTACGCGCAGCCCAGAAGCTCGAGGCCTCTCTCGATCGCCGGCCAAGTGAGCGCTCCGGCGGTCGCCTTGCTCCGGCGGCGCCGCAAAGCTCGGATAGGGAGGCTAGTTGAATGCCTTCGCTCGACGCGCGCGGTGTGGCAAGCCTTCTGCGAGAGTACGCGCAGCGGACCGCCTTGCGAGGCGGCAATCCCTACCGGGCGAAAGCGTACTCTCGGGCCGCCGACAGCCTGGCGGCTCTAGCCGTTCCTTTGGACGCGCTCGTCGCCGAAGATCGACTTGCTGAGATCCCGGGCGTCGGCGATGCTATCGCCGACATCATCACCAAGGTTCACCAAACGGGCGGTCATCCCAGCCTCGAAAAGCTGCGGAAGGAGATTCCCGCGGGCGTGCTCGAGATGCTCGCTGTACCCGGCCTTCGTCCAGAGAAGGTGCTGCGCCTGTACAAGGATCTCGGCATCGGCTCGCTCTCGGAGTTGGAGGCCGCCGCCAAGGATGACCGCATCAAGAAGGCGAAAGGACTCGGCGCCGCGCTACAGACAAAGATCCTGCAGAACCTCGGGATCGCCAAAAGCGGAGAAGGCCGCCTCCACCTGCACCGCGCTGCCGCGCTGCTCGCGCATGCGAAGGACTCGATCCGCAAGTCACGCCCTGAACTCAAGCGTGTGACGATCGCCGGCGATTTCCGCCGCGGCTGCGAACTCGTCGGCGATCTCGCGATCGTTGCGGAGGCTGCCAAGCCGGACAAGACATCGACGCCATCGGCCGACGGGCTGCAAATCCGAGTATCCGACCGCAAGCACTTCGGCGCCGCCCTTCTCTTCGCCACCGGCTCCGCCGGCCACATCGAGCAGCTTCAAGCGTTGGCCGCCGAGAAGGGCATGCGGTTTGACGCGGATGGCCTCCGCAAGGGCCGCATGCTGATCGCCGGCGAGGAGGCTGAGATCTACCGCGCCCTCGGTCTGCCCTTCATTGACCCTGAGCTCCGGGAGGGGCGCGGCGAGATCGAGGCGGCTCTGAAAGGCAAGCTCCCAAAGCTTGTCACCGACCAGGACCTGCGCGGCATTCTTCACTGTCACACTGATGCTTCCGACGGCACCGAGACGCTGGAGACCATGGCTATGGCCACGCGCCAGCGCGGCTTCGAGTATTTCGGCGTGGCGGACCATTCCAAGTCTGCCCACTATGCCGGCGGTCTCTCCGTGGAGGAGATCGCGCAGCAGCACCGGGAAGCCGACCGCCTGAACAAGCGCTTCGGCAAGGACTTCCGGATCCTCAGGGGTATAGAGTCCGACATCCTGGCGGACGGGTCGCTCGACTATCCGGACGGGGTTCTCGAGCGCTTCGATTTCGTGGTCGCCAGCATCCACGGCCGCTTCAAACTGGACCGCAAAGCGCAGACGCAGCGGTTGCTTCGGGCCATTTCCGATCCTCACACGACCATCATCGGCCACATGACCGGGAGACAGCTCCAGCGGCGGCCTGGGTACGAACTCGACGTCGAGAAGGTGCTGCGGGCCTGCGCGAAGCACGACGTCGTCGTTGAGATCAACGCACATCCGTGGCGTCTCGACCTGGATTGGCGCTGGCACCGGGCAGCCCTCGAATTTGGCTGCATGCTGAGCATCAATCCGGACGCACACTCGATTCCCGAACTCAACCACATGCACTGGGGCGTCCTGATGGCCCGCAAGGGCGGTGTCCCCGCGGAGCGAGTCCTGAACGCGATGTCGCTCTCAGAGATCACGCGCGACCTACGCCAGAAGCGGCGCTCGCTCGCCCGCGCCGCTTGATGCCGCAGAAGCCCGAATTCTCAATCCGGGGAAGGGTGGTGGCGGTCGCCGCCGATCGCGGCCACCACTTCAGCAAACCAACTCAGGCACGCATAATCCTGGTGGAAGGCCACGGCGTCGACGGCGACGCCCACGCCGGCCCGTTCGTCCGGCACCGCTATTTGTCACGCCGCCAGCCCCGCCTGCCCAATCTCCGGCAGGTCCACCTGATCCCATCCGAACTCTTCCCCTCTCTCCTCGAAGCTGGCTTCGAGGTTGGCGCCGGCGATCTCGGCGAGAACGTCACCACCTCGGGATTGGCCCTCGAACGGATGCCGCTCGGGACCCTGATCGAGCTCGGGCCCTCCGCGGTCGTCGAGCTGACGGGCCTCCGGACGCCCTGCGTCCTTATGGACCGCTTCCGAGCAGGCCTCAAGCGGCAGGTGCTCTCGTCGGCGGAAACGGGCCCTGCGTTCAAATCTGGAGTGCTGGGCGTGGTCCGGGCTGGGGGACCGGTCGTGGCCGGCGACGGCGCGCGGGTTCGCCTTCCATCCTCCTCGTTTCGGCCTTTGCCGGCGCTATAGAGAGCCCCTCCCATGGCCCGAAAATCGACCTTGCCTCTTCGCCTGCAGCCCATGCTGGCCACGCTGACGGATGCGCCGTTCGACGATCCCGATTGGGTCTTTGAGGACAAATTCGATGGTTTCCGAATGGTTGCGGAAATCCGGCGTGGTCGGGTAGCGCTCTACAGCCGCAATGGAAAGATCATCAGCCACTCCTACGTGGAGGTCTCGAAGGCGCTTGAGGGGGTGAAGGCGGACGCCGTGATCGATGGCGAGCTCGTCGCGATCGGCAAGGACGGCGCATCTCATTTCCAGTTGCTTCAGAACGCCCTGCGCCATGAAGCCAAGCTCTTGTACTGCGCGTTCGATCTCATGTTCGCGGACGGCGAGGATCTGCGCGCGCTGCCGCTCCTGGAGCGCAAGAAGCGGCTCAAGGCCATCCTGCCACGCCACAAGCTGATCGCGTTCAGCAACCACCGCAAAGGCAATGGAACGAAGTTCTTCGCAGAAGCCGAGCGAAGGCATCTCGAAGGCATCATGGCGAAGCGCGCTGACAGCCCGTACGCGTCCGGACGCCGGACCGCCGACTGGCTGAAGGTAAAAACGGCGCAGCGGCAGGAGGTCGTGATCGCCGGCTTCACAGCGCCGAGGCGAACCCGGCCCTTTTTTGGCGCCCTCGCGCTGGCAGTGCGGGAAAATGGCGGGTGGCGGTACATCGGCCACGTTGGCACCGGCTTCAGCCACCAGGTTCTCGAAGAACTTCACGGCAAGCTCCTGAAGCTCAAGACGGCCAAGTCGCCCTTTCCCGCCAAGGTGAAGGATGAGCAGGTCACGACCTGGGTGCGTCCTTCGTTGGTCGCAGAGGTGAAGTTCGCGGAGTGGACCAGCAAGGGAGAGCTGCGCCAGCCAGTCTATCTCGGCCTGAGGTCCGACAAAAAGGCCAAGGACGTCGTTCGCGAGAAGAGTCGGTCGCGAAAATAACGCCGCAGGGAAGAGACGTCTGACCCGGTCAACCGGCCGCGCGCTCTGTTGCGGAAGGCCACGGCGGCAGGGGCGGCAACCCGAGAGCCTTGCGAACGGGTCCGAACGACCTCCGGTGAGCTGCGCATGCACCAAGCCTGGCAAGAGCTTCGTAGTGAGCCGGCACGGGGTAGCCCTTGTGATCCGCGAAGCCGTAGCCGGGGTAACGCTCGTCGAGCGTCCGCATAACGGTGTCGCGCTCGACTTTCGCGAGGATCGAGGCCGCGGCGATACTGGCGGACTTGGCGTCGCCTTTGATGATGCCCTGCTGAGGGATGTCGATGTCCTTCAACCGCTTCGCATCGATGAGCAAGTGCTGCGGCGGCAATCCCAGCCCCCGAACCGCGCGCTCCATGGCCTGGATGCCGGCCCAATAGATGTTGATCGTGTCGATCTCCTCGACCTCCACGAACGCTACACACCAGCTCTCTGCCTTTGCCTTGATCTCCTTCGCGAGTTCTTCCCGAGCCGAAGCGTCGAGCTTTTTCGAGTCGTCGATTCCGATGATCCGTGTACCGGGTTTCAGGACCACCGCACCCGCAGACACTGGTCCCGCCAGAGGGCTCATTCCGGCCTCGTCCACGCCGGCCACGGCATGATGGCCGCTTTCCCAGAGAGAGGTCTCGAAGCGGAGCATCTTGCGGAGGCGCTGCCCTTCGGACCTGTTTTCGAAGCGCCGCTTATTGATCGAGGCCAGGATGGCACGTGCTCCCGCGCGGCCGTCAGCCCGCAGGATCTGCTCGACGCTGGCCTCGAGCGGTCGTTTCTCGACGACATAGCGCTGACGCAACACATCGAGCGAATATTGGGACATAGCGGCCTTCGCACAGACTAATTGGGGAAGCGTGTCCGTAAACTTTGTGGCGATTGTCTGAAGTTAGGCCTTGCCGCCATCGTCACCTGCGCAGCGCCCCGTCGAGAGGAACCGGCGGCTCTAGCTGGGGGCAGGTATTCTGCGCGGCTACTGATCCGATCTACCGGTCTCCGAACGGAACCAACCCTGCCTTCATTCCTTTAGAAAGGAGTGGAGCCTCGATCCCAGGGTGCTTCCGAGGGACAGGCCCATGCTCCGAGAGACTCGCAACGAAGAACAGGTTCTGGACCGCACCGCCGAGGTTGCAGCCACCATTGCGGAAGAAGGCCTTCGCTACGTCAGCGACTCCACGCCCGGTTACACCCGCAAGCGGACGGGGACTACCTTCAGATACTACGACAGGGACGGCAAGCGCATCACCGATGCCGCCGTCATCCGGCGCATCAAATCAATCGGCATCCCGCCAGCCTACGAATCCGTGTGGATCTGCCCCTCGGCGAACGGCCACATCCAGGCGACCGGGCTCGATGCCCGGGGGCGCAAGCAGTACCGCTACCACGCGAAATGGCGCGAGTTGCGCGACCAGAACAAGTACGAACACATCGTCCAGTTCGCGGCCGCGCTGCCTGCGCTGCGCGACCGAGTCGCGGCCGACATGAAGCTGGAAGGGCTACCCCGCGAGAAGGTTCTGGCCACGATCGTCAGTCTTCTAGAGAAGACTTTGATCCGGGTCGGCAACGCCGAGTATGCCGAGAAAAACAAATCCTACGGGCTCACCACGATGCGACGAAAGCACGTTGCGGTGGGCCGCGGCGTCCTCCGGTTCGACTTCACTGGCAAGTCGGGCAAACAGTGGAAACTTCGCGTCGAGGACAAGCGGATTGCCGCCATCGTGAAGCGTTGCGCGGAGATCCCGGGACACGAGCTCTTCAAGTACCTGGACGATGACGAACAGCCGCGCACCGTCGACTCCGGCGACGTTAACACCTACATAAAGGACATCACAGGGGAGGACTTCAGCGCCAAGGACTTCCGAACATGGGCGGGGACAGTTCTGGCGGCATTGGCGCTGGCTGAGTTCAAGAAGTACGACAGTCAGGCCGAGGCGAAACGTAACGTCGTCGCCGCGATCGAGGGCGTCTCGAAGCAGCTCGGCAACACGCCCGCAATCTGCCGCAAGTGCTACGTGCACCCTGAAGTCCTGAACGCCTACATGTCCGGTGAGCTCGTGAAGATGATCGAAGCCAAGATCGCTCGGAGGTTCAAGGGCCAGTACGCCAAGCTCACGCCGGATGAGATTATGGTGTTGGCATTTCTGCGCAAGCGTCTCAATTCGCTGAAAGCCCTCGTCTAGGCTTGTATTCATAAATGTCGGCTCCGCGGTATTAAGCGGAAGTCGTCCAGCTAGGTCAGCATCGCTGCTTATGCCCCGAAGCGGAATTGCTAGGCTCCGAGAAACATGTCGTGCGGTGCGGCGGGCCTCCTCATGTCCGATCCTGCGATATCACCTTCGTCTCAGCCCGCTATCCAGCAACGGAGCATGGGCTCGCATGAGGTCCGATCCGTGATTAGAGGCGAGGGCAAGCAGGTGTTGGCGCAGCGCCCCGGCCGATGCCGCGAAAAGATCGAAACCTATATCCCCGGGTCGAAGAAGCAGATTGTCCCTACCAGACAGGTTGAGCGCGCACATAGACCAGTTGGGGAAAAGGCGAGAGTCGGACCAACTCATGTCGCGAACCATCGGCAACGAGTTGCGCGCATCCGCACAAATGCGCGAGAAACACTCCTGCACTTCCTTTTTTGGCCCCTCCAGCAACTGCACGAATGCATAGCCGTCACTGAGCAGAAAGCCTGTGATTCCGTCTCGACGGTTGTGCGCGTCCGATACAACGAGAATATCCTGCATGGTATCAGCCAGCGCCATGGCGACAGACACGCTGGCCGTGCTGACATAAAGCAAGCTGAAAACTGGAAGCTCATCCAAGACGGTAAATCCGCAACGCTCAATCCTTTGAGCACCCTTCCAACCACCCTGCGGATGTTAACAAGGAGGGGGCTACGATGTCGACACGTCTGCTCGATCGCCGATGGATTGAATTTCCACTTTTAGTCCAGCACCCGCACCAGATCCGCCGATTGGTACGGTTTCGTCAGCAACGTCGCGCCAATCTCCCGAGCATCTTGTGCAGCGCCAGCATCGCCGGTGACGATTATAATCCTTAAGTTCGCTAATTTCGCGCGGGCCTCGCGGGCCAATACAGTACCTGAGACCCGCGGTAGGCCCACGTCGGTCAGGAGGGTATCGACTGAATTCGAAGCGAGCATGTCCAGTGCGGTCGGCGCGTCGGGTGCTTCCAGCACTTCATGGCCCAAAGTTCGCAACATTTCGCAAGTCGTCGAACGGACCAGTTCGTCGTCTTCAACGACCAAGATTGTGCGGGGGCGCGAAGCGATCTCGGGCCGCGGCAGCTCGCCGATTGTCCCTTGTCTTACGGCCAACTCGCGCTGGGACTGATTAGCGAGGACGTGGCGGATTTTCCGGGCCAATTGCTCCCGGCTGTAAGGCTTGCCCAAGAGTTCGAGCCCGCGGTCGAGTCGGCCGCCATGCACAATGGCGTTCTCGGTGTAGCCCGAGGTGAACAGGACCGCGAGATTGGGTAGCCGCTCTTTGGCGGTTCGAGCCAGGTCAGGGCTCCGCACTGGGCCCGGCATCACCACATCGGTGAACAGTAGGTCTATAGGGAGACCGCTCTCGATAACCCCCATGGCGCTGGCTCCGTCTTTAGCCTTCAGGACACGGTAGCCAAGGTCGCGGAGGAGCGCCACGGTGCCCTCCCGCACATCCTCGTCATCCTCGACAACGAGGATCGTTTCACTGCCGCCACGAACGGGAGTGTTTGAGAGGTCAGTGACGACGTCTTCGTTCTCATGGGCCCGCGGGAAGTAGAGCTTCACCGTTGTACCATGCCCGAGCTCACTATAGATCTTGATGTGCCCGCCCGACTGCTTGACCAAGCCGTAGACCATGGAAAGACCCAGGCCGGTGCCCTTTCCTTCAGGCTTGGTGCTGAAAAAAGGCTCGAAGACCCGTTGGACGACGTCGGCAGGCATTCCGGAACCGGTGTCGGTCACTGCTAACATAACATACTGGCCAGGCTGCAGCCCCTCGTGGCTGGCCGCGTACCTGTCGTCGAGGAAGGCATTTCCCGCTTCGATCGTGAGCTTCCCGCCCTCGGGCATGGCGTCGCGCGCATTGATAGCTAGATTGAGAACCGCGTTCTCGACTTGGTTTGGGTCTAAGAGCGTGTTCCACAATCCTCCCGAGACGCAGGTCTCGAACTCGATATCCGCGCCGATCGTGCGGCGCAGCATATCGTCCATCCCTCTGATGAAGCGTCCGACGTTGATGATCTTCGGTTCGAGGGCTTGCCGCCTGCCAAACGCCAGGAGCTGCTGGGCGAGCCTTGCCCCGCGAGAAACGCCCGCGAGGGCATTTTGAATCCGGACCTCGGCCCGCGGATTTCCCGCTACATCTTTGGCCGCCAAGTGCAAGTTGCTGCTGATCACCTGCAGCAAGTTGTTGAAGTCGTGTGCCACCCCGCCCGTGAGCTGGCCTAGCGCTTCCATTTTCTGCGCTTGCGCCAGGGCAGCCTGCGTCTGCTGTAGCGACTGCTCGGCCTCTTTTCGCTCGCTGATGTCACGAGTGACCTTGGCGAATCCGATAATCTTGCCGTCTTCGTCGCGGATGGCATCGATGACCACGTGCGCCCAGAAGGCGCTTCCATCCTTTCGCTTGCGAAGGCCCTCCGCCTCCCACCGCCCGTCGCGGGCCGCCGTCGCGAGGCCCCGCGCTGGAATGCCTGCGGCTAAGTCTTCCGAGGTATAGAATCGGCTGAAGTGTGACCCGATGATCTCGTTGGGCGCATAGCCCTTGATGCGCTGCGCGCCGGCGTTCCAACTTGCGACGTAACCTTCTGGGTCCAACATGAAGATGGCGTAATCGGTGACACCTTGAACGAGTAGGCGAAATTGCTCCTGACTGCGCCGGAGCGCTTCTTCCGCTGCCTTGCGTTCCGTTAGATCTCGAGTCACTTTCGCGTAGCCGATGGTCTCTCCCGATGGCGATCGGATAGGGTCGATCACCACGTGGGCCCAGAACCGCGTGCCGTCCTTGCGCAAGCGCCATCCCTCACGCTCGAAACGGCCCTCGCTGGCGGCGATCTTCAAGGCAAGTTCGGGAATGCCGGCGTTTCGCTCTTCCTCGGTGTAGAATTCTGAGAAGTGGCGGCCGATAATCTCGTCAGCTGCGTAACCCTTGAATCGCGCGGCTCCGGGATTCCAACTGGACACGATGCCCTTCGCGTCGAGCATGTAGATTGCGTAATCGGTGATGGCGTCGACAAGGAGACGGTAACGACCGTCGTCGCTCGCTGAAGCTTCCAAGCGATCGTCAAGATATTCATAGGGTCTCTGAGCAGGAGCAACGGGCAGGTGAACATCAACAGGTACGGATGTTGGCGGCAGACTACATCAATGACTGACGGTTACAACCGTGGTGCCCCAAGCCAGTAATAGCAACAGCTTAGCCGCGAGTTCCAAGCTTGCGCGCACTTAAGCAAAGCCGAACGACCGCCCACCGGTGTACTTTCCGCATCGGTACTGCAGCAGGACTTTTTGCCGCGCGCGGTCGGAAACTGCCGAATTTCCCGAGTTGCGAGGTTGCATCTGTTCCCAACACCGGATGCCCTTATGAGGCCCGAGCCGTTCCCAGCACTGGCTTGGCCTTTCCTTTGCTGGCATGAAAACGGCAGCGGTGCGTTCAGTTGATACTTAGGAACTTACCTTTGGCAGTAGGATGAATTATTTTAGCAGCGACAGATCTTCTGGACCAAAAACCCGTGAAGATCGGCGATGTAAATGGGCTCAGCCCAAGCTTGCACATCACATGATGAACCCTAAGCGCGGTTTTACTGTCCGTATGTTCGAGTGCCAGTGCGGCGAATGTGCCGGCGGCTTCTGGTTGATCAGATCGACCAAAGCGGTTCGTACTGGTCCTCGAACTTGTCGGGCTCGAACGAGCCGGTCTTCTGCTCGACGATGTGCCGGGCGAGATCGAGCATGGAGGCGCTGTCCCGCAAGCCGGGGCATGCTGGCGCCACCGCGTTCTCGCGGACCGAGGATCCTTGGAGCGGCGACTTCAGCGACGCCAAGCTGATCCGGAAATCGGTGACGTGCCGGACGATCCGAGCGCCCTCTGAGCGCACCTGCGGAGTTCGTCGTTTCGCGGACCCGGCGGGCGACCTACTTGCCGCTCAGGGACAGGCTCATGCGTGTGACGACGTCGTCCCAGGCGTGCTCTTCTTCGGCGGGATAGTTGATCAGCACACAATGGACCAGCCGCCCCGAGAAATTGCAGCGGTCGTACCAAACCTTGTCGCCCTTGTAGCTGGAAACCGCGAAGAAGCGCGGTGTCACCCGCTTGTACTGGATGCGCGAGGGCGGGTGCTTCTTCGCGAGAAAGGCGGCGGGTGAATCATTTGCGAGGTTGGGCGCAGCCTGGATAGTAAGGCTGGCGCGGCCGTCTGCGGTTCGAAATCGTTGCCCGTACCCGTCGGGACGGCCGTCTTCTTCCGTGAAGATCGAGGAAGGAAAATCCACCGAGGTGCCGGTCTGCGGAATGGTGTACCTGGTCCATCTCACCGGTTGCGCCGAAACTGTCGCTGTCGAGGCAGCGAGCGCCAAGGCGAGAGTCACCATCATTGCTTTCATCGCATCCCTCCGGATCTCGTTCCGCTGAAGCGGCGGAGCCGGTCCTACCCTCCCTTCAACGCCGACTTGACCTCACGCACCGGCCAGCTTTCGTCCTCCGCGATCACGCGGACCATGGCGTCTCCACCGACCAGCATATGAGAACTCAGATCATCGTCGGCCGGCCTGACGACGATTTCCGTCTCGGGCTTCCAGTTCAGCGTCAGATCGAGATCGCCCGACAGCGCGAGCCATCCTCGAGCTCGACGATGTGGCTCTCGGAGTGCGATCTGATCTTCATGGCGCTGCCCAAAGGTACCTCGCGCTACTTCTGCCCCGATGGAGCCTGGGCGTTCGAATTACTCGGGTTCTGCTTGTTGGCTTCGTGATGTCCGACCGCGCATCCTGCGGCAGCGCCAAGCTTGCCATGGCCCGCCATGTGGCCCGCGACGCCGCCGACGATGGCGCCCTTGATGCATCCTTTGGCTTCCGCCGGTGACGCCAAGGCGAGTAAGGACAGGCAGGTGAGGGTCAAGATCGTTTTCATGATCGTTCTCCGTTGACGTTTCGGGGAATCAAGTCGCTTGGCGGATCGCCGTTCCGCTCGCACAGCGATGCTGGCGGACGAGGGCGTTCGCAGGAGCGGAACTTTCCAGCCATCGCTCGCTCGCCGCACCAGCGCGTACTCGCCCCCTGCTACCTGCCATTCCAGCGCGTAGCGCTCGCGTCAGAAAGACCTCCTGCGCCTTTACGACCGACGAGGGGAGCGGCGGGGACGGCAAGCAGGGCACGTTCCGAGAGCGGCATGTGCGCCATCAGAATGCCCGGCGAAATCGACTGCGTCACGAGCAGCAGAGCCGTGGTGACCAGCACCGCGAGAGACGAGACCATGATCGAGAGAAAAACCGCTCCATCAGCGGGCAACATCGCTCGCGGCGATCCGTTCCGCCGCCGCAGCGAAACCCGCCGGGCCATGCGCGAACGGGATTCGAGAGGAGCCGCCGAGAGATGATAGCAAAGTTTCCGGGCACGGAACGGCAGAAATCAGCGCAAGTCGAACCGGATCAAATGGGCAATGCCCCCCTCGGCGAACGACGTATCGATGTCGCCGCCGAGCGTGCGGAGGCACTGTGCGATGAGCTTCGTGCCGAAGCCCTTGCGAGTCCGTTGCCGCTCAGGCGGAGGCGCGCCGCTCTCGTCCCATCGGAGCTCAACGGCGTCATCACCGAGACGCCGCCACGAGACGTGCACTCGCCCTTCCGACCTCGACAGAGCACCGTGCTTGGCGGCGTTGGTCGCGAGCTCGTGCAGCACCAGGATGAGATGGCGGGCGCGGTCCGGAGAAAGCGCAATCTCGGGACCTTCCAGCGCACAGCGGTCAAGACCGTAAGGCGTCAGTTCGTAGGCCAGCACGGCATCCAGGAAGAGCGAATGGGCGGGCTGATTCAGGATCAGGTCGTGGGCGTATTTGACCGCCCTGATGCGGCCGAGGATCGCCTCCGCGGCATCGGGCTGCTCGGACAGCGTCTGCTGGACGATGGTCTGGATGACTGCGTACGTGTTGCGCCCGCGGTGCTCGAGCTCCTTGGCGATCAGCTCCTGTTCGCGCTGGCTCCGTCTCAGCCGCAGGATGACCTGACGCCCGTGGTGGGCGAACAAGATCAGCGCCGCCGCCGAGACCGCCCATAGACCGAGGGCTGCAGCCAGATTGCCGTTCGTCACGCCGAACGCCGGCGTCATGAAGAGCCAGTAGGCGGCCGCGGCCGAGGCCACACCAGCCGCAAGCGCGGCCGGAGTGCCGGCTAGAAGGCCGGTCAGCAGCACGGCCGGGAAGAACATCGCGAACGGAACCTCGGGTCCGTCGAAGGGCAGGATCCATCGGAGCGCCAGGGCGCAAAGCACGCAGACGGCGGCGGTCGCGGCCGCCCGCCACGAGAACGGCTGCGTCTCGTCCGCGAACCGGATGAGCTTGCCTAACACGCCGTCGTCGTTGTCTTTGAGCCCGCCGTCCCGCGGGTTCGGCAGACCCGCAGCGAGCCCGATCACGCAAAAACTGAAGGATGCCATCGACGACTGCGGCACGTGCCCTCCACGGCGCTTCATTACTCTTCGATCGGCCTCATACAGGTGCCAAACTCGACCGACCGCCGAATATGGTAGTGCAAACCGCCCAGCCGCGACTAGTGCTCGAGGAAGAACCGGAGCATCTCCGTGGCCGCGTCCGGCCCGCGCGGATCGTTGTAGGATCCGGCTGGACTGCCTCCTGATCAGACGTGGCCGGCGCCGTGGGCTCGAAAATCGTTTGCCCTCCTCCATCGGTGAGGATGGTGCGGGTAAGCTTCGGCGACGAGGGCGACTTCCAACATTGAACCTGGCTTCTACGCAATCTCGTCTCGCCCATTAGGGCGCGGACTCATAACGAGCGGCCAGCCATAGCCGGATAGATGCGAGTTAGATGAAGGCAAGGTAGTTTCGCGCAAGCCTGTCGTAGCGCGTCGCTACCCGACGGCATTGCTTGATCCTGTTGAAGAACCGCTCGACCTGGTTGCGAGCGCGATAGAGGTAGGGGCTAAAGCAGATCGGATCGCTTCGGTTGCTTTTCGGCGGGATATTGGCCCACGCGCCTTTCTTCATGGCAAGCTCTCTGATCCAATCGGCGTCGTAGCCACGGTCGGCAAGGAGCATTGATCCGAATTTGAGACGAGACAGCAGTTTTCCGGCAAGTCGAACGTCGTGCGCCTCGCCAGGACTCAACGCAAGTCGTACCGGTAGACCATTGCTGTCGACCACCGCGTGGATTTTGCTCGTCAGGCCGCCGCGTGACCTTCCCATCGATTGACGCCGGTTTCTTGTGATGCAGGCCCCATGTTGATGTACGCGAACAATGGAAGTGTCGATCATCTGCACGGCAGCATCATGGGCGCTGGCCAGTGCGCTCATGAGCTTGGCCCACACGCCGGCCCGTCGCCAGCGAACGAACCGATTGTAGCAAGTCGTGTACGGACCGAAGTTTTCTGGTAGGTCGCGCCATGGCGCTCCGGATCGCAAGACCCAGAAGATGCCGTTGAGGACACGACGGTCATTCACTCGTGGCACGCCGCGCGACTTATTCGGCAGCATCGGCTTAATGGCAGACCACTCATAGTCCGTGAGTTCGTAGCGCATGATTCGGCCCCTTCCGTTGGGTGGCTTGAATCATGGTTCGGCTATCGGGCTCAACTGGTCGCTATGCACCCGAAAGCCGACCTATTATGCTCATCTTGAGTTTTGTCGTTCATGACCCTAAGCAGACTTCAACCAGTTCATCGGATTGACTTCGAGAGAGACAGGCTTGTCGCATCAGGCATAACCCAATTAACCCTCGGCTTGCGGCCAAAGGATCGCGAGTGCTCGGCAACGCTGAGCTTCCTTCACCTCGTCTGCTTGCGAACTAGGTTATCGCATTGCAGGGCGCTCTCGTCCGCGGCCATCCTTCGAGACGCCCGACGTTGGCGGCCCCTCAGGATGAGGATCGCGTGCGTCTCGCCGGTTCGACGCGCGGCGAAGCTGCTTGGCCTCATCCTAAGGGGGCTATCAACCGGCTCGCCTCAGGCGGCGCGGACGGTGCTGAGGAATCTGCCGACCTCCAGCTTCAGCCGGCTGCTGTCGCGGGACAGCGCCTGCGCGGCGGAGAGCACCTGCGCAGAGGCTGCGCCCGTTTCGCCCGATCCGCGCTGGACCTCGATGATGTTGGTGGAAACCTGCTGCGTGCCGCGGGCTGCCTGCTGCACGTTGCGAGAGATCTCCTGGGTCGCCGCGCCCTGCTCCTCCACGGCCGCCGCGATGGTCGAGGAGATCTCGGAGAGACTTTCTATGGTGCCACTGATCGTCTTGATGGTCGCGACGGATTCCTGCGTTGCCGCCTGAATGCCGGTGATCTGCTGACCGATCTCGCCAGTAGCCTTCGCCGTCTGCTCCGCGAGGGCCTTCACCTCGGACGCGACGACGGCAAAACCGCGGCCGGCCTCGCCGGCGCGGGCCGCCTCGATCGTGGCATTGAGCGCGAGCAGGTTGGTCTGGCCTGCGATCGTGTTGATCAATTCGACGACGTCGCCGATCCGGGTCGCAGCCCGCGACAGCTCGCTGACGCGATCGTTGGTCCTGCGCGCTTGGGTGACGGCCTCGTTCGCCGTGCGCGCGGATTCCTGAACCTGGCGGCTGATCTCGTTGACCGAGGACGACAACTCCTCCGTGGCCGACGCAACCGATTGCACGTTCGTGGACGCCTCTTCCGACGCAGCGGCGACCGTGGTCGTCACCTCCTGGGCGCGCTCGGCGGTCTTGCTGAGGGTTCCTGCGGATGCCTCAAGCTCGGTCGATGCGGACGACACGGTCTCGATGATCTCGCCCACCGCCGATTCGAAGTCATCGGCGAGCTTGATCATGTCGGCCCTGCGCTGTTCGGCCGCTCGCTGCTCGGCCGCCTTCTGCTCCTGTTCCATGCGGGTCTTGGCGAGGCCGTTCTCCCTGAAGACCACCGCCGCCTTGGCGATGTCGCCGACCTCGTCCTTGCGCTCGGTCCCGGCGACTGCGACGCTGTAGTCGCCATTGGCAAGCTTCTGCAGCAGCACCACCACCATGCGGATCGGCATGGTGATGCCGTACCGCGCGATGACGAAGGCTAGGCCGCAGGCGAGAGTCAGGATCGACCCCATCACCGTCCAGGTCATGCGGATCGTGGAATTGGTGATATCGGTGAGATTGGTCGAGCCCTTCTGGATCACCTGGTCCATGGTGTCGCGCAGGCTGCGTGTATCCGCCAGCGCCTTCACGAACGCCGGACGCATCTGGCTCCGCACCACATTGAGCGCCCGATCCTTGTGACCCGCCAGCGCGGCGTCGATGATCGACTGCATCGCCTTCTGCGTCTTGGCGACCTCGCCAGCAATCACGTCGAGCTGCACGCCGTAGACGGGGGTCAGGTCCCTGATCACTTTCAGCAGCCTGGCGTTTTCCTCATAGGCCTTGCCGGCCATCGCCGCGGTTTCCTTGATGTCCTCGACGTCGGGTTCGGCGATGAGCCGGTACACGATGTAGCGAAGTTCGAAAATGCTGCGATTCAGGCGCGACGTGGTGCTAAGGCTCTTGGCGTCTTTTTCCAGGAAGAGAGAATAGGCATCATCAATTGCGCGCATTTGCGAGGTGGCGTACCAAACGCCTGTAAGCACCATCACGCCGATGAGGGCGATGACGCTGAGAATTTTGGTGAGTGTGCGAAATTTTCCAAGGAAGGACATCTTTACTTGTTCCATGACGGGAACCCAACATGAGCGATTCGCCCGCCGCTATCGCGCTGGAAACTATGGTTGTTGGGGAATTAAGGCACACCTAACTTGCACGACCGTGGAGTTACGGACGTCACACGTTCCGCCCGTCTGTGAGGGCAGCGCAGTGTACGTCTGCTCTGCCCCCGAAGTCAGACGTCGACTTGTTCTGCTATCGCGAGCGCGTTGTCGGCCTCGATGCCGAGATATCGAACGGTGCTCTCGATCTTAGTATGTCCCATAAGGAGCTGCACAGCTCGCAGGTTGCCGGTTCGGCGATAGATCAAGGTCGCCTTGGTCCGGCGAAGGGAATGCGTCCCGAAAAGGTGCGGGTCCAGTCCGACGTCGGCGAGCCAGCGGGATAGGAGGCGAGCATACTGGCGGGTCGTCATAGGTCCACTCCGGCGTCGGCCGGTGAACAGATATTCTCCTGACTTCTTGCCGGTAAGCCGTAGGTACTCGTCGATTGCCTGCCGGGTCGATTCTGTCAGTTCAAACTTAACCGGCCGGCCAGTCTTCTTCTGTCGGACGGTCGCGCGGTCGGCCGAATATCCTCCTGGCGCAACGTCATCAACTTTCAAGGCTACGACGTCGCAGCCGCGGAGCTTGCTATCGATGGCGACGTTGAACATTGCCAGATCGCGCGTTCGGCCTTCGACCTGTAGGTTGGTCCGGATTGACCAGACATGCTTGGGACGGAGCGGCGGCTTTGCACCGACGATCTTCCCCTCGTTCCAAGGAACGTGCTTCGAGACGGCGGGGACGGTATTTGGGGTAACAGTCATGTTGACCTCCTCAGCTAGTGAGGCTGGTCATTTTCCGCCCGGAGCCCTTCCAATCCGGCGTCCGCTTATGGACGATTGGAGACGTACTTGCGTCCAATTCGAGCGATGGCAGGACCGACTTTGACCCGCTACGGACATGCGATTGCTGGCCATCTTATGGTTGGGCGCTGAACGTCGCTGATGTTCGACGAGACCAGCTCGGTGCCCTGAGCCGCGGCACGCTGAAACAACAAAAATTGCGAGCACCAATGCGATCAGAAGCGTCTTTAATTTCCGTTCGCCTCGCTCCAGGCGCGATAGCAGCTGCTCGATACTAGCGTTTGCTCGTGGGCTGAAGCTGTAGGCGTTTGCGTGTCGGTCATACGATCACTAAGGGCCGGAAGGTTAGTACCCACCCCTAAGCAGACGCGCCCAGTGCGATTCGCAGGTTGCCAGCAATGCAATCATTTTTGCAGCGGGTTATGCCTCGCCGATGAGGTGATCGAGCTTGAAATGTTGTCTGCTGGCTGCCCGCATCGTACCTCCGAATGTGAGACGAACCTCCCCTGAATGGAACCACGACACTGCTTGCCGGTTTGAGTTCCGCAGTTCCTAATCCCAGGGGGATATGATGAGTAAGGTCAAGTATCGCCTGAATAATTCCCGTTTAGCGCCACGCCGGACGAAACTTGAGATTCCCGGTTGGGCAGGCAAGCGCGACCCGCGCGCAGACGGCTCGCGCGAGCAGGTATGGCATTGTGTGCCGTTTTCGGAGGGCGCACAGTACGGGATCGAGTTATTCTACCCCTACGACTTCGAGCTCCATGTCAGCACCAAAGACGGTCATCTGAACTTCGAAGCCGATTGGGGTGAGCCGCCGAACGGAGGGGCCGAGTGGCCGCCGTTTCGGAATTTCGGCGATGCTTTCTACACCTATCAAGTCCTGCTCGACCTCAAGGTTGAGAAGGGCATGGCGGTTCGCACCGAACCGCATCCGCGGTTCTATACCGACCGGACCGATACCGTGCCGGTCGCGGTACCGGCTCTCATCCGGAACTGGTGGCCGATGCTTTTCTTTTGCGTCTTCAAGGCGCCTGCGGAGGGGCGGACGCACATTTTTAGGCCGAACGAACCATTCGCTCAGATGATCGTGATTCCGGAGGAAGCCAATTTCGATCTCGAACCGATGGGTGAGGTGGAATGCGCCGAGCGCGAACTGCAATCGCGGCGCATCTACGCCAACCGGCCGAACCTGGCGGCCGGGACCGAGTGGACGTCCGATACCAATACTGTGTTTGACGGCACTTACCGCCATTTGCACCGCGCCGCGAAGGAAAAGGCCAGGCGAGAATAGCATAAAAAACAGGACCTCCCGGTCCTGTTTTCATCACCTGGGGCGCGCGTAGTTCAATAGTCGCGGCGATAGAAACTGTGGTGGTGGTGGTGGTGGTGGTGGTGGTGGTATCGGCGATACCGGGGCACGACTACGACGCGCGGATAGTAGCTGTGGTGGTGCCGATAGAAGCTATGGTGATGATGGTGATGATGGTGATGATAGAATTGGGCAAGCTGGACGTTCCCCGCCGCTGGATCTGGTGTGGCTTCGTCAACGGCTTGCAGCAGCGCGACGGCGTTCGGGATAGGTTCCAGCAGGTCGGCATATGAGTTGGCCCGCAAAACATCCGCCGGAGCGGGTGCAGGACCGGCCTCGGCAGCGGTAAAGGTGCCAAGCGACGCCACCGCTCCTAGTAAGCCAGCGATCTTCTTGTCCATGGTTGCTTCTCCAGTTCATGGCGCCGGACGCGAGGCCGGCAAGCCGCAACGCCACGGATTGCCGAATGTTCCCGGCGCCGTTGGATGCAAGTGTCTATCATGAAGCGCGCTCGCAAGCATATCTATTGCGGAAGGCAGAGATGGCGATAGTGGCGAGCCGGGTGCGGGATCGGCATACGTGTTGGAAGACAGCACGCAGCGCGTCCTGCAAAACATTGAGATAGGACCTTATGAGTGATCGGCTGCATTACGGTACCCTGGCTAAAGTGCTCCATTGGCTCGTCGTGGCCCTTCTGGCCGTTCAGTTCTCACTTGGTTGGCTTATGCCAGACGTTCATGCGGGTCCGCCGGGCAGGGCCATGACGTTCCACATCTCCTTTGGTCTGACAATTCTTGGGTTGATTTTGTTGCGGCTTGTCTGGCGTATCACCCACCCGGTGGCGCCGGAGAGTTCACTACCGCCATGGCAGCGAGTTTCCTCAGAGGCGGTGCACTGGCTGCTTTATATCTTGGTTCTCGCTGCAACCATCACAGGCTGGCTGTTCGCATCGTTCCGAGGTTGGTCAGTCTATTATTTCGATCTTATCCCGCTGCCGATGCTGACGGAAAAAAACACGACCGCGATCCATCAGATCGACGGCTGGCATCAAATTGCGGAGTGGGCGTTGCTGATCGCAATCGGCATTCATGTGGCCGCAGCCTTCGCTCACATTTTTATTTACCGCGACGGCGTCATGCAACGAATGCTGCCAAGCCGTCGGTGACTTTGCAAATGTCTCTTGTTCGCCCACCGCTTCCGTTGACGCGGTGCCGCTGCATATCGGTTCAGAGGTGTAAACCGGAAGTTTGCAGCCGGGCGCCGCTGGCGGCTTGTGACCGACCAAAGCGGTCGCTTCGGCGGTCCACCGGCTGAGCCTTTGCGCGGCAACTTTCATATGCTTGCAGCGTTTCGCTTGTTGGCCGTCCGGCGCGGCAACATAGGTCTGCAGGAGTACGTTAAATGAGGTTTCAGAGCGCAAATGACCTTCAGAGCGCCAATGACATTCTCAGCAAAGTACCTGCCGTCACGCTCGGCTTCTGGGTCATCAAGATCCTTGCCACCACTTTGGGGGAAACGGGTGGCGACGCGGTGACCATGAGCTGGCTCCACGCAGATCAGAACGCTCAGAACGGCGGATATCTGATCGGTACTGCTATCTTTCTAGCCATTTTCGTTGCCGCAGTGATTGCTCAGATTTCAACGACGAAGTTCAACCCTTGGGTCTACTGGCTCGCCATTGTTGCTTCCACCACGGTGGGCACCGCGCTCGCCGATTTCTTTGATCGCTCATTGGGGATCGGTTATGTAGGGGGCTCATCCATCTTGTTGGCCTGTGTGCTTTGTTCCCTTGGTGCATGGTATGCGACTTTGGGCTCTGTGAATGTCGACACGGTAACGTCACCAAAGACCGAGCTATTCTATTGGATCACCATTACGTTTTCGCAGACCCTGGGTACTGCCCTCGGCGATTGGATCGCCGACGACACGGGACTTGGGTACGATGGCGGCGCTCTACTGTTTGGTGCGGGACTTTTGGTGCTTGCGGCGCTGTATTATTGGACCAAGGTATCGCGGGTGTTTCTGTTCTGGGCAGCCTTCATTCTCACGCGTCCTCTCGGGGCTACTGTTGGAGATTTTCTGGATAAGCCAGTCAGCCATGGCGGGCTCGCCCTGAGTCGTCCTTTAGCTTCCGTGGTCCTTCTCGCTGCAATTGTCTTGCTCGTCGCTATCCTGCCGCAGCGGCCGGGGCGGCATTCGGTCCGTTGGGCTTCGCAGCCTAGCACCGAGTAGCCTTACGTCACCCGTGAGTCTGGCTTTCCACGAACGCAAGAAGGTCGAGCTGACTCGCCAGAGTGAGATAAGCATTTGAAACGCCTAAAAGAACATTGGCGAGGCGAGGGTGATGTTTCATCGTTGGCGCGCGCTCGATATTGCTCGGAAAGCTTCCGGCATTCCTCAGGTTTGAGCGTTCAGTCCTCAAAAGAGCGCTGCACGCGGAGCGCCTGCAACCGCGAGGTGCTCGCCGACATCTTCTGCGCACTCTTGCTCGCTACCTTTAGCAGCGGCTTCCTCGTTTGGATCACCGCTCTAGCGGCCTTCGTGGCCCTCGAAGTTTACCTGCACGTCCTCGATTGGCTGGTCTCAGCAAGGACGACGTGGCAGGCGCTGCCCTGAACGGACTGCAGCGCCCGTTGCCGGAACACTTTCTCTGGTGCGCACGGTGAACAACGTTCCGAACCCTCAGCAGGACCGGTATTGGCCCGTCGCTGCCCAGCGGAATGCTCGGTGGGGTGTCGGCTGTCGGGTGTAGAGCGGAAACTAACAGCAGCGATCCCGACCGCCGATTTTGACCCAGAGCGGACCTTGCCTCGCTTTATTTTGCGCAGCCCGCCATTCCCATCACCGCCGCCACCCTGGTAGCCCCCCTGGCCTTAAGTTACTATGCCGCGGGCACAACCCTCGTTGATCGGGTGCGGCCCGGGTCTTGCTCGATTATCTGTAGGAGTTCATTGAAGGGCATAGCCCGGCCGTACAGGTAGCCCTGGCCTTCGTGGCAGCCGAGACGACGAAGCGCCGCGGCCTGCTCTTCGGTCTCGATTCCCTCGGCAACGAGTTTGAGCCCGAAGCCCAGACCCAGGCTGACGATTGCCTTGACGATGACCGCATCGCCGGCGCTGGTCGCCATTCGGGCAACAAACCCGCGGTCGATCTTCAAACGCGTAAGGGGGTACTCGGTGAGCATGCTTAGTGAGGCATAGCCGGTGCCATAGTCGTCGAAGGCCGTGCCGACGCCGAGTTCGCGAATCCGAGTGAGCGTGACGAGCGTCGCTGGGTCTTGGCTGAGGATTATCTTCTCGGTGATCTCGATTTCCAGCAGTTCTGGAGGCAGTTCGTTTTCCTGGAGCTGCCTCGCGATCGTCTCGGTCAAGCCTCCTGCCTTCATTTGGGCCGAGAAGAGGTTGACGCCGATCCGCAGGGGATAGCCAGCGCGATGGAGCCGCGCCGCAGCGGCTGACGCAGCAGCGACCGTCCAATCGCCAACCGCCGCCGCCACTGGGCTCTGATTGAGGATCGGGAGAAACGCCGCCGGCGGCAGAAGTCCCCTTTCTGGATGCCGCCAGCGCAGGAGTGCCTCGGCACCGACCAAGCGGCCGGTGGCGAGGTCGATCTGCGGCTGGTAATGCAGCTCGAACTCGGCGTTGGCAAAGGCCCGGCGGAGCTCGGCCTCCAGGTCGATCTCCTGCTGAACCTCCTGCTTCATATCCGGGGAGAAGAATCTTTCCGTTCCCGGCCGTTCAGCCTTCGCCCGATACATCGCGAGATCGGCGTGGGCCATTAGTTCAGCGGCTGAACTTCCGTGGTCCGGCGACCGTGCGATACCGATGCTCGCTGTCAAAAACACCTTTCGCCGCGGCAGGAGAAAGGGCTCGGAGCACACTTCCCTGACCTTGCCGATGATCTCAGCAAGCGAACCCGTCGTCGATCCTTCGGGTACGAAGATAGCGAACTCGTCGCCTCCCCAACGGGAGACGGTCGCATTCGGAGGTGCCACCTCCGTCAGCCGTTTTGCGACCGCACGGAGCAGCAGGTCGCCGACCGCGTGTCCGGCGGAATCATTCACTTTTTTAAACCCGTCAAGGTCGAGAAGGATCACCGCACCGGCTGCGTTCCGTTCGATCGCTGCATCGACGATCTCGCCGAAATACAACCGATTAGTGATTCCGGTGAGTTGGTCGAAATGGGCGAGTTCATAAAGGCGGTTCTCGGCGCATTTCCGCTCGGTAATGTCCTCGGCGACGCCGATCAGTCGGTAGACGCAGTCTGCTTCGTCCCTGATCGCCACGCTTCGGTCGTGTATCCAGCGAGTCGTGCCGTCGGGTCGCTCGATCCTATATTCAACATCGTAGCCGCCCTCAGCCTGCTGCTTAACGCGCCTTTCTGTCGCCTCGCGGTCCTCGGGCACGATCGCTTCCAGAAACGAGATTGGCCGGTCGTAGATCTCCTCAACGGTTCGCCCCCAGACGGTCTCATAGGCGGGGCTGACATACTCGACCTTCGTCTTGTCAGCATTTGTGATCCAAAAGACCTCGCTGAGGTTCTCCGCGATCTGTCGGAAACGCAACTCGCTGACGCGAAGCGCCTCCTCGGCCCAGCGCCGGTCGGTGATGTCTTCGCCGGAGCTGAGGATGCCGGTCGCCTTACCGCTGTCATCGAAAAGGCGCTGGTTGTGCCAGCTAACGATCCGTACTTCCCCACTTGCTGTGACGATCTCGTTCTCGAAATGCTCGACAGTCGGCATGGTCCCGTCGAGGAACGAATGGAATGCGGCTCGCATCTCTAAGCGCTTCGGCGCGGGAATGAACACATCGATCCAGTTCCGACCGAGGAGTTCGTCTGCGGCTCCATAGCCGAGCACCTCGCACCCCTGTCGGTTGACGAGCGAAATCGTCTCGTCGGCCGCGAAGACCATCATCATTACGCCAGCCACATCGAGATATCGCTGCGCAGTGTCCCGCTCGCGCGCGACATGGGCGGCTATCGTCCGCTGGTGTTCACGCTCCTGAATCGCCCGTCGCGTGTCGGTCATCTCGACAAAAGAGGTGGCGAGCGCGGGCCGACCGTCGATGTCGATTGTCGTTCCCCGCACCTCCAGATCGACGGTCGAGCCGTCCTTCCGCAGGCCGCGAAATGAATATTCCGAGGTGGTTGTCTTGCCGTAGAGACGCTCGTTCATCCGATTCCGAACCGTCGTCCTATCGATATCAAGGACGAGGTCGAAGGGGGAGAGCTGGATGAATTCTTCTTTTGAGTAGCCGAACAGTTCGCAGCATTTCTGGTTGGCATAGAGAAACCGGGCGTTGAGCACGACCGTCATGCCGACCAAAGCGTGGTCGGCCAAGTCTGTAAAGACAGCCGAAAGCTGACCTTGAGAAACGGCCCGGACGTGATCCATCATGTTGCTCTTTGCTGCCTCCCAGAGGGAATCAAGAGTGAGCACCAATTTGACTTAAAGAAAGGTTCAACATTCCGGGCGAATTGCATCAACAGCCGCTGGAAGGCGGGCCGGGCGCTTGCTGGCTTACTGCGTGAGCTTGCGAGGCGCGATCCGCCAGGCAGGAGGGGTGACGGGCAAGGTCATGAGTGTTGCAAAGCCCGCGGAATTGCCCATTGAGCTGCCAACAAACTTGGAACTGGTGGTGAATGCGGAACGGCTAAAAGCGTTGGCATCTCATTGACGACGTCCGTGCTTTTGCGCGCAGACGAGCTGATCGGATAAAGCCCGCAATTCCGGTGTCGGCCCAGAGGTGAAGATCGTGGTCGCGCTCGGCGGGTCAGCAGTTGAGGCTAGACCGGACGTGCCGAAATCGCGTCCAGATCGACGCGATTGACCCTGAGCGGACATGGGCAGTGCTGTCGTAGGTACTTGTTGATCGCAAAACGTCGCCGGCGAACACCGGACCGTCTACCGCGATGTGGATAGACCTGCGAGAAGCGGCGCGTAGGCACCGAGTCTTTTAGATATAAACTCTGTGAACAGCCGTACGCGTTTCGTCTTGCGCGTCTCTCCTTGCGTCAGAAGCCAAAGCGTGCCGTACATGTGTAGATCGGTGCCCGGCACCCTGGTCAACGAAGGGTCGGCGTCTCCGACGAAGCATGGAAGTCTCGTCATCCCGATTCCTTGTTGTGCCGCTGCGATCTGAGCACCGGCGTCCGGGGTCTTGAACGGACTCCCCGTGGAGCTGACCGCTCCCTTGCGAACCCAAGCCGGGAGCTCGTCGTCGTTCACGACGATCCAGCGGAGCGGGTCTATCGCGCCCTTTCGCCACGCGGCCAGTCGATCCCGGGACATGTAAACGCCGCCGTACATCTCCGGACCCTTGAGGCCGTGAAGATTGAGCGCCAGGTTCTTGCGGTCGCCGACGTTGCGGACCGCAACGTCGGCTTCCCTGTTGGTGAGGTTCGCCACCTCGCCGGTCGAAAGGACTTCCATCTCGATGTCGGGATGCAGGCGCGCGAACTCGGCGAAGTCCGGCATCAGAAGGTGCGTCGCGAGGAACGGTGGAAGCGTCACCCGCAAGAGACCGCGCACGCCTTGGTCGCGGCCGAAGACGCGGGTCTCAAGCTGTTGCGACGACGCCTTCATCTGGTCGGCGAACTCGAGAACATCCTCGCCCGCATCCGTCAGGCGGTAGCCCGACGGCAGCTTTTCGAACATCTGCGCGCCGAGGCGTTCCTCGAGTTGCGCGACGCGCCGGATCACGGTTGAATGGTTGACCCCAAGTTGTTCGGCGGCCGCCCGGACCGAACCGCCGCGCGCGACCGCGAGAAAATAGCGAACGTCGTCCCAGTCGATCATGGTGCTATCCGGCACCACAAGGGTGCGCGTTCGAGGCTGGTGTTCCACACAATATGCGAAGATATAAGCGATGTAGACGACCATTCCAGATTAAACGGACCATCACGGTAACGACCCGCGTCGATCAGCCCCGACCCCCGAACCGGATGATATGCGCACCACCGATGTGCGTTTTTCAGGACTGACCTCCGGACTGTTGCAGGCTAGGTCGGGTCCATCGGGAATGTCCCCGGACGATTTCGAAGGACAAGATCATGGGTAAGCTGGAAGGTAAGGTTGCGGTCATCACGGGCGGATCGAGCGGCATGGCGCTGGAGAGCGCCAAGAGGTTCGTCGAAGAAGGCGCCTATGTCTTCATCACGGGTCGGAAGCAGGAGAAGCTTGACGAGGCCGTCGAACTGATCGGCCGCAACGTGACCGGCGTGCGCGGCGACGCGGCCGATCTCGACGATCTCGACCGCCTGTTCGAGACGGTCAAGCGCGAGAAGGGCAAGATCGACGTCCTGTATGCGAGCGCCGGCATGGGCGATGCCGCCCCCTTGGGCCAGATCACCGAGCAGCTTTTCGACCAGACCTTCGGCTTAAATGCACGCGGCACCCTGTTCACGGTCCAGAAGGCGCTGCCGCTGCTCAAGGATGGGGGCTCGATCTTCATGACCGGCTCGGTAGCCTCGCTCAAGGGTTTTCCCGGATACAGCGTCTATGCGGCGAGCAAGGCGACGCTGCATGCGTTCGCCCGCGGGTGGCTCAACGAACTGAAGGACCGCAATATCCGGGTGAACGTGCTGCACCCGGGGCCGATTGCCACGCCGATGCAGGACCAGATCCTCACTCCGGAGGCGAAGAAAATGTTCGAATCCCTGATCCCGCGGGGCACGATGGGACGTCCCGAGGAGATCGCCGAGGTCGCGGTTTTCCTGGCTTCCGACGATTCCAGCTTCGTGAACGGGTTGGAGCTGTCCGTCGACGGCGGCTTTTCGGCAATCTGAAGCCGCCGAATCCCGGCTCCCGCCGTCGGCGTTGCGCGGGCGCCGGGACTGGGTTGCGGCCCATGTCGGCTTCGACGATGTGGATGCGGACCAGTCGATCCACCTTCATCAACCGAGAAACAAGAGAGATGCGTCAATGAGCATCGAACGGAACGTACAGACCGTGAAGGACTTCTTCGCTGCGATAGGCCGCGGCGACAAGGAGGGCCTGCTGGCACTTGCCGCCGAAGACATCGAGTGGATCGTCCCCGGCGAGGACTGGCCGCTGGCCGGCACGTACCGCGGGCACCCGGGGCTGGCGGTGCTACTCAAGACGGCATCCGCGTCGATGGAGACGTCCACCGAACCCCGGGAGTTCGTCGCGCAAGGAGACCGGGTCCTGGTCGTCGGCTTTGCGAAGGGTAAGGTCAAAGCCACGAACAAGACGTTCGAGGACGACTGGATCTTCGCCATGACAATCCGGGGCGGCAAAATCACGAACATCCGGGAATACGTCGATACGCAAGCCCTGGCGTGGGCCGCGCGGATGGCATCCGGGCCAACGTAGCGCTTTCGATCTGCGGCGATCGGTTCACGAGCGGATCAGCCGTGGATCGCCATTCCTACGCCGCCCACTAATTGAATGCCCCAACCAAAAGGAGATTCCCATGTACGACCAATCCAGGCTGTCCGAGTTGATGCGGTTTGCACAAGTAGGTGAGGGCTCCACCGTTATCGACGTCTACCCAGGTGACGGCGATTGGACCCGTCGCTTCTCCGACGTGGTAGGACCCCGAGGACGGGTTTATAGCTTCGTGCCCGCCGAAGTCGCTCACTTCAAAAACGATCCAGTCGGCCTTATGCGGAAGCTCGCGAAGGAACCGGGCCGAGAGAACGTTGAAGCCGTCTCGGCGGACCTGGTGGCGATGCCGACGGCCACCCCGCCAGCAGATGTCCTATGGCTGCACCTGTTTTATCACGATCTCCACACCGCACTGATCCAAGCTAAAGGCGCGACGGCAGCCCAATTCAACCAAGCTGTTTACGAGCGGCTGAAGCCCGGTGGGACCTACCTGATCATAGATCACGCCGCCGCTGCGAAGACGGGCACGAGCGATGCTCAGTCGCTGCACAGGATCGACCCTGCATTTGTTCGCGAGGAGGTGGAGGCGGCTGGCTTTGCACTGGCGGGGGAAAGCACCATCCTCGCGAACAATAACGATCCGCATTCGATCAAAGTGTTCGATCCCTCGATCAAGGGCGAGACCGACCGCTTCGCCTATCGCTTCGTGAAGGCCTGACCGGCCCAGCGGGCCTGACAGCTCTGCAAAACAACCCCCGGCCTTGTCCGGGACTTATTTTGCGGGAGTCCGATTGTGGCCCATCGCTGCCCAGCGGAAAGCTCGGTGGAGCGTCGGCTCTCGGGTGTGGAGCGGAAACTGATTGCAGCGGCCTGGACCGCCGGTTTTGACCCGTAACGGACTTCCTCAGATTTTGGTTCAGTCCTGGATTTCGGGACACCGAGAAGCGAATTTGAACTGTTGTCGGGACATCGGCCCCATGACAACTTTCGGGCCGGGTCTGACTATTCCTCCATTGGTCGTTGCGTTCCGCAGCGGCCCGGGAGGAGACGATCAATGAAACACCTTGTTCGGTCTTCAATCGCAACGTGTCTTGTCGCTGCTGTGTTCACGATTGCGGTCGCCCTCGGTGCGGCCGCGGCTGAGGACTTTCCCCATCGCACGATCAAGATCGTCGTACCGGTACCGCCGGGACCATTGTTGGATGTCGTACCTCGGATCGTCGCGGACAAGCTGTCAGCCAAATGGAGCATCCCCGTCATCATCGAGAACCGGCCCGGAGCCGCTCAAAATCTCGGTGCCGAGGCCGTGGCGAGATCGGATCCCGATGGGTACACGCTTTTGGCCTCACCTCCGGGGCCGCTCGTGGTCAGCGGTCACCTTCGGACCCATCTGAACTTCGACCCGGAGGCGTTCGTGCCGGTGAGCCTGATGGTCAAGCTCCCGACAGTCCTCGTCATCAATTCCAAAGTGCCGGCGTCAAATCTCCAGGAGTTGCTTGCCTATGCCAGGGCGAATCCCGGCAAACTCACGTTCGGATCGCCGGGCACGGGCAGCGCGCCACATCTTGCCACCGAACAACTGATGAAGGCGGCCGGCATTCGCCTTGTCCACGTGCCCTATCAAGGCATGGCGCCGGCGATGAATGATCTGATGGGCGGTCATATCGACATGATGATCGATCTCTACGGCAACGTCGAAGGCAGCATCAAGGAGGGCAAGCTCAAGCTTCTCGCCGTTACAACGCCAGCGCGGCTGCCACAGGAGCCGGCCGTTCCGACAATTTCAGAAGTCGTGCCGGGGTTCGCGCATGTTGAATGGTTTGCGATGGTGGCGCCGCCAAAAACGCCGGACGCGATCGTCGCAAAGTTATCGGCCGCGATCGCGGAAGTCCTGGCGCTCCCTGACGTCACCAAACGCCTGGCCGATCTCGCGGCCGTTCCGGTCGGGGGTACGCCTAATGACACCGCTTCATTCATCAAGGCAGAAAACGCGCGCTGGAAGCAATTGATCGACACGACCGGTCTCAAGATCGACTGATTGCGCGTCCGGCCGGAGGCCTCGAGATGAGCAGACCGCACGCCTTGGTGATCGGCGGCTCCTTGAGCGGGCTGCTCACGGCCAATCTGCTTCGCACCATCGGATGGGATGTCGAAATTTTCGAACGCGCGCGCGGCGATCTCGCCGGGCGGGGTGCCGGACTCGGTGCGCAGGCCGACCTGTTCAAGGTCATGCGCCGGATTGGAATCCGGGTCGACAGGACGATGTGGGCGGAAGTGCGCTCGCACGTCTGCCTCGACCGAAGCGGCGAGCCGATCTGCAAGGTGCCGGTGCGGGAAGTGACCACGGCATGGGACCGGGTCTACGCAGCCCTCAGGGAAACATTCTCGAACGGCCCCTATCATGGAGGAATGTCGCTCACCGGATGCGACTGGAAGGAGGGTGGTGTCATTGCGGAATTCGAGAATGGCGCGCGCGTCGAAACCGACCTGCTGATCGGGGCGGATGGCATTCGTTCGACGGTGCGCAGGCAGTACGTGCCTGGGATCGCTCCGCGCTATGTCGGCTATGCCGCCTGGCGAGGTATCGTCGATGAACACAATATTCCGCCGCAATGGCGCGCCAGCACGCTCCAGGACATGGTGTTCTGTCTGCCGGACGGAGAGCTCGCGTTTTCGATTCCGATCGCCGATCGCGATGCAGCCGATGCCCGCCGATGCATGTTTGTCTGGTTCCGGCCGGCCGGCTACGATTCGACGCTGCGGGAGTGGTGCACCGATGCGTCTGGCGTTTGTCACGGCGATTCGATTCCGCCGCCACTGATCCGAAACGAGGTCGTCGCCGAACTCAAGCTGACCGCCCGAGCCTTGCTCGCGCCCCAGCTCGCCGAACTGGTGGCCAGCGTTCAGCAGCCGATTCTTTCCACCATTTATGATCTGGAATCCTCGCGCATGTCGTTCGGCCGCGTCGTGCTGGTGGGGGATGCTGCTTTCGTGGCGCGGCCGCATGTCGGCACCAGCGTCACCAAGGCCGCGCAGGACGCCTCCACGCTGGTCGAGGAGCTTGCCAAGGGAAATGTCGATGACGCCCTGGCCGCGTACGAACGCCGCCGAATTCCAGCGGGCAGGGAGCTTGTCGCCCGTGGACGTCTGTTGGGTAAACACCTCGAACCCGCAGGCGGCGGCACCCGGCCGCCAATCGATGCATACTTGCGGGACTTTGGGCCCGGTAGTATCGGCGAGTGGCCCTCGACGGTCTAGCCACGGCTATGGTAATTTGATGCCACACATATCGTGTGGTACCCGTGTTGCCTTCAACGCAGCAGATTCGTTTTTGCACCAGCCGCGATGGCACCCGCATCGCCTACGGAACATGTGGCAGCGGACCACCGCTAGTGTGGGTCGCGCATTTCGTCCACCATCTCAACTTCGATTGGGACAGTCCGGTCTGGCGCCCCTGGATATCCGCGCTTGCAAAGCGACACACGTTGATCCGCTACGACTTTCGCGGGACCGGCCTGTCCGACCGCACGGGCGTCAAATTCACCTTCGAGAAGCTCGCTGAGGATTTCGAGGCGGTCGTCAGCGCATCCGGCATTCGCGATTTCTCACTCTTTGCCATGTCTGGCGGCGCGCGGATCGCGCTGCCCTTTGCGGTGAAAAACCCCGAGCGTGTCAATCGGCTCGTGCTGTACGGGACGTCGCCGGCGGGACCTTTGACGGCAAAGGCCCCGCCTGAGCGGGTAGAGAACATGCAGGTCCAGCTCAAGGCATTCGAGATGGGCTGGCCGCAAGACGTGCCTGGATTCGGGACCTTCCTGACCTCCCTGCACATTCCGGACGCGACCGCGGAGCAGACCCGTTCCTTCAATGAGCTGCTGCGTCTGACGACATCTGCCGAAAACGGCGTCGCATTGCTTCGCACGCTCGTCGAGAGCGATATGCAGGACCTGCTGCCGAACCTGCGCTGTCCAACGCTTGTCTTTCATTCCCGTCAAAGTGCGGTGCTGACGTTTGATGAAGGCCGCCAGGTCGCGGCGCTCGTTCCCGATGCACGCTTCGTGCCGCTCGAGAGCCGCAATCACATCCTGCTGGACACCGAGCCGGCCTGGAAACAGTTCGTGCATGAGCTCGACGAGTTCCTTCCCGGGTCATCGCATGACAGCGTCACCGGATCGCTCGATGACTTGACCGCGCGGGAGCGCGACGTCCTCGAACTCTTGGCGAATGGTTTGAGCAATACCGACATTTCTGCCCGGCTGAAGATCTCAGAGAAAACCGTCCGTAATCATGTCTCGATTGTCTTGGGGAAGCTCGGCGCAAACAGCCGCGCCCAAGCCGTGGCTTTCGCTCGCGACTTCGGGTTTGGCCGCAGAACGATGCCGCATTCCGGAAACAGGCAGCGCTCTTGATACTGATATTGGACGTCTGCACTAATTTCAGCTTCTGGCCCGGAGCCGTCTTTGAGGGCAGCGCAGAGCGCGTCTGCTCTGCCCCCGAAGTCAGACGTCGACTTGTTCTGCTATCGCGAGCGCGTCGTCGACCTCGATGCCCAGATACCGAACGGTGCTCTCAATCTTAGTATGCCCCAGAAGGAGCTGCACGGCTCGCAAGTTGCCGGTTCGGCGATAGATCAAGGTCGCCTTGGTCCGACGAAGGGAATGCGTCCCGAAAAAGTGTGGGTCAAGCCCGATGTCGGCGAGCCAGCGGGACAGGAGGCGGGCATATTGGCGGGTTGTCATATGGCTACTCGGCCGCCGGCCGGTGAACAGATATTCTCCTGACTTCTTGCCGGTAAGCCGTAGGTACTCGTCGATTGCCTGCCGGGTTGATTCTGTCAGTTCAAACTTGACTGGTCGGCCGGTCTTCTTCTGTCGGACGGTCGCGCGGTCGGCCGAATACCCGCCGGGCGCGAGGTCTTCAACTTTTAATGCTACGACGTCGCAACCGCGCAGCTTGCTATCGATAGCGACGTTGAACAGTGCCAGGTCGCGCACTTCGACCTGGAGCTTGGTTCGGATTGACCAGACGTGCTTTGGACGGAGCGGCGGCTTTGCGCCGACAATCTTTCCCTTGTTCCAAGGAACGTGCTTCAAGACGGCGGGGACGGTATTTGGGGTAACAGTCATGTTGACCTCCTCAGCTAGTGAGGCTGGTCATTCTCAGCCTGGAGCCCTTCCAATCCAGCGTCCGCTTCTAGACGATTGGAGACGTACTTGCGTCCAATTGGAGCGATGTTAGGACCGACTTTGACCCGGAGCGGAAGTCAAGTCGACGCGGGCCTGCCAAATATCGCGGTTCGAAGCTCAGGCAGTTAGATCTGTCATTTCTATGAACGGTCGTTCGCGCGCCTATCTGACAGCGTTGATTTTCTTATTTCTTACCCACGTCCCTGAAGTAGATTCCCTTCAACCCCGCCTGCCGGCAGGCGTCTTTCATGGCCTGGTCGCAGATGACCGTCACCTCCATGAAGCGCATTCGAAAGACATGTGCGGCCCCGACGACATCGTCGCGGAAGATCAATCGTGTAGGCCCCGTGAGCAGATATTCCTTCTGCCCCGCATCTTCGAAGATTCGCAGCTCCGATTGCCGCTCGTCCAACGCATCGAGCACGCGAACCGCGTTGCACAGCCAGCGGTGCGGCCCAGGAGTGCCGTCCAGCAAGACGACTTCGCAGGAAATAAAGCCGAAGGCGTCACCATCGATCTCCTCCAGCACCACCTTCATGCGTTCGGAAATTAGCCAGTGTCCGACGTAACCCTCGAGGTCGCGTGGCGGGCGGCCAAGTTTCTTGTCGAACAGAAAACGCGGCCGTTCTGGCAGCTTCGAATAGTATGGGTCATGCGGGTCATACAGATAGCGTTCGACAGAGTTGGCGTTCTCCAGCTCGAATCCCGGTTTCCCCCCGTGAACGTAGTCGACATTCATTTTGTAGTATTTGAGTCCCTTCGGCTTGCGCACAGCCTTGGCACGGCTTGCTGCCTCGTCGACCATGTCTAGTCTCCACCGGCGCCGGCCGGAGCTGTCACCCGCAGCACCGGCAGTCCGGAATTCGCGCGAGATTGCATGCTGCACCTTGATAACGCCAGCCCAGATTATCGAGAGACGGAAAAACATCCATTCATGTTCAGAAGGAATTGCTCCGCGTCCACTCCTTATGGTTGCTGGTAGATTACCCGGATGCGATGACGGCTTCTGGCCCG
>Ga0209677_100147_pt1 | contig 65365 bp, 61 predicted proteins | sample AraplaCvi_mCL_r2_2_FD_184285 | JGI IMG/M metagenome (GOLD analysis project Ga0209677, IMG submission 184285) | Arabidopsis root microbial communities from North Carolina, USA - plate scrape CL_Cvi_mCL_r2 (SPAdes) (version 2) | ecosystem: Host-associated > Plants > Roots > Endosphere | place: USA... | reverse complement strand
CCAACGCGGCCAGCATGGGCGCCGCCGCCTGGTCGACGACCACCCTGGACCAGTTCCGCGCCGCCCTGAGCGAGGCGCGGGCGATCGAGGGACGCCCGGCCGTCGTCGTCGCCCACGTCGAGCCCTGGCGTTACCTCAGCGGAAACGGCACCTTCTGGGATGTCGGCGCCGCGATGACCTCGGAACGCCCCGAGACGCTCGAAGGCGCAGAGAGGCACCGGGCGGGCCGCGCGACACAGCGCTTCTACGGAGCCACTGTCGTCCCCGGTGACGATCTCTGAATCGCACATCGTCGAGAACTGAAGGAGGAGAAGCATGAGGACGTTCGCGGTAACGGATCCAGCGACCGATGAAGTGGTCGCCGAGTTCCCGCAATCCACCGATCGTGAGATCGAGGCGGCTGTGGATGCGGCGCATGCCACGTATTCCGGCTGGTCTCGCCGGACGGCCGTCGCCGAGCGCGCCGCGCTCGCAGAGCGGGTTTCCGAGCTCTTCATCGAGCGGAAGGAAGCGCTCGCCGCGATCATTCAGCGCGAAATGGGCAAGCCGATCCCACAGGGAATCGGCGAGGTCGAGTTCGCGGCGAAGATCTGCGCCGCGTTCGCGGCCCACGCCGAGGAGTGGCTCGCCGACGAGGCACTGTCGACCGACGACGGCCTGCGAAGCTTTCTCCGCTTCCAGGGCATCGGGACGATCCTCGGCGTGATGCCCTGGAACTACCCCTACTACCAGGTAGCGCGTTTTGCTGTCCCGAACCTCATCCTGGGCAACACGGTGATCGTGAAGCACGCCACGCAGTGCCCGGAGTCTGCGCTCGCGCTTCAACAGCTGTTCGCCGACGCCGGCTTCCCCGACGGGGCGTACGTCAACGTCTTCGCGAGCCACGATCAGGTCGGCACCATCATCGCGGACGATCGCATTCAGGGCGTCTCCCTCACCGGATCCGAAGCTGCAGGCGCCATCGTCGCCGAGAAGGCCGGCCGCGCGTTGAAGCGATGCGTTCTCGAGCTGGGCGGGTCCGATGCCTTCCTCGTGCTCGACACGACGGATCTCGACAACGCCGTGAAGCACGCCGTCGCCATGCGCATGGACAACACGGGCCAGAGTTGCAACGGTTCGAAGCGGATGGTCGTCATCGACGAGCTGTTCGACGAGTTCGCCCGGAAGTTCACCGCGGCGATCGGCGCGCAGTCCTATGAGGCGGGCGAATACGGACCGCTCTCCTCGACTGCCGCGACCAAGACCCTGACGGACCAGGTCCAGCGGGCACTCGACCAGGGTGCCACGCTCCTGGTCGGCGACAACACGCCCGACGGGAACGTGTACACGCCCGGGGTCCTCGGCAACATCAGCCCGGAGATGGATGTGTACAGCGAAGAGCTGTTCGGCCCGGTCGCGCAGCTGTATCGCGTGGGGAGCGACGAGGAGGCGATCGCTCTCGCGAACTCGTCCCCGTACGGCCTCGGCGCGGTCATCATCTGCGACGATCTCGAGCGCGCCGAGCGGGTGGGCAGCGCACTGGACGTGGGGATGATCTTCGTCAATGCCGGCGGTCTGGGCGGGCCCGACGTTCCGTTCGGCGGTGTCAAGAAGTCCGGCTACGGCCGCGAACTGGGCCGGGTCGGGATGCTCGAGTTCGCGAACAAGAAGCTGTTCCGCTTCGCGTCCTAGCCCGAACCCTCGAACGATTCAGGAGTACCGAACACGATGTCCGATCTTGAGAACCTCCCACTTCGCAGCGCCCATTGGTTCGGTCCGCACGATCTCACGGGTTTCATCCATCGCACGGCGATCCAGGCGGAGGGCTTCTCGAAGTTCGCGATCGAGAACCGGCCGGTCATCGGGATCGCCAACTCGTGGTCGGAACTCGTCAACTGCAACATCCACTTCAAGCTCCTCGCGGAGGCGGTGAAGCGGGGTGTGCTGATGGCCGGCGGCCTGCCTCTCGAGTTCCCCACGATCTCCCTCGGCGAGAGTCTGATGAAGCCGACCGCGATGGAGTTCCGCAACCTGATGGCGATGGACGTCGAGGAATCGATCCGTGCCTACCCGCTCGATGCGATCGTCCTGATCGGAGGCTGCGACAAGACGGTTCCCGCTCAGCTCATGGGCGCCGCGAGCGCTGACGTCCCCGTCATCATGCTCACCGGAGGCCCGCAGGAGCCTGCGTTCTTCCGTGGTCGCCAGCTCGGGGTAGGGACGGACACCTGGAAGTACGCGGACGAGCTCCGGGCGGGGACCATCACGCAGGAGGACTTCGATGAGCTGGAGGCCAGTGCGAAGCCATCAGCGGGCCACTGCAGCGAAATGGGCACCGCCTCCACGATGACGTCGATCGTCGAAGCGCTCGGCATGTGTCTTCCGGATACCGCTTCGATCCCGGCGGTCCATGCGCGTCGCGGAGCGGCGGCCGAGACCACCGGCCGTCGCGCCGTCGAAATGGCCCTGCACGGGCCGCGGCCCAGCGAGATCCTCACCGAGCACGCGTTCGACAACGCCATCACACTGCTCATGGCGGTCGGAGGATCGACGAATGCCGTCGTGCACCTGCTGGCGCTCGCCCGCCGTGTCGGCTACGACCTCCCGCTCGACCGCTTCCATGAGATCTCGCAGCGCACGCCGCGAATCGTCAACGTGCGGCCGTCCGGAGAGCACCTCGTCAAGCAGCTCTTCGACGCGGGCGGCATCTCGGCCGTGCTCAAGGAGCTCGACCCACTCTTGCACGGCGATGCCCTCACGGTCACCGGGAAGACTCTCGCCGAGGGCTACGCCTCCGCGCCCGCCCCGGACGGCGAGGTGATCACGTCGCTGGACAAGCCGTTCGATGCCACGGGAGGGATCGCCGTGGTTCGCGGTTCGCTCGCTCCTCGCGGAGCCGTCATCAAGCGGAGCGCCGCCTCGGCCGACCTCCTCCGCCATCGCGGCCCGGCCGTGGTGTTCGAGGACATCTACGACCTCGGCCGGCGCATCGACGACCCCGACCTGGCCATCACCGAAGACTCCGTCCTCGTGCTGCGCAACAGCGGCCCGAAGGGGGCGCCGGGGATGCCGGAGTGGGGCATGCTGCCCATCCCGGAGCGGTTGCTGCGTGCGGGTGTCCGGGACATGGTGCGGATCTCGGACGCTCGCATGAGTGGGACGGCCTTCGGGACGACCATTCTGCACGTCTCTCCGGAGTCTGCAGTGGGAGGACCGCTCGCCGCGGTACGGGACGGTGATCCCATCGTCCTCGATGTCGAGAATCAGCGCCTCGATCTCGATATCCCTCAGGAGGAGATCGAGCGGCGCCTCGCCGAGATCGATCCGCCGAAGCCGAAGTACCGGCGCGGTTACGGCCGGCTGTTCCTCGACCACGTCACGCAGGCCGACGAGGGCTGCGACTTCGATTTCCTGCAGAAGTTGCCCGATGAGGAACCCCAGAGGCTGCCGCTCGGCTTGACCAGCGGATGGCAGGGCGGGTGGTGAGCGCGGGGGCCGGAGGCACGGGGGCTCTGCGGCCGAAGGCGATCGTCGTCGTTCCCGTCGGTGGACAGCTGCCCCCGCTGGAGACGGTCCGGCTCGAGGCCGACGTCTCCGTCGTGCGGACCGCGGACGAACTGCGAGCAGTCCAAGAGCACGCCGAGATCCTCTTCCTCAACGACTTCCGGAGCACGCTCCTGCGCGAGGTCGGGCCCGGGCGGTTGAAGTGGATCCACACATCGAGCCTCGGCATGGACCCTCTGCTGACGCCGGAGATCGTCGAGAGCGAGATCGTCGTCACCAATTCGCGCGGAGTGTGCGAGCGGCCCATTGCGGAGTGGGTCCTCGGAGTGCTGCTGATGTTCACCAAAGACCTGAGACGGACCATCGAACTCCAGCAGGAGCACCGTTGGCAGCACCGCGAGACCGAGCCGATCCTCGGTCGCCGGGTGCTGGTCGTGGGTCCTGGACCAGTCGGTCGCGAGACAGCGCTGCTTCTCCGGGCCGCCGGCATGCAGGTGACGGTTGTGGGGCGAACGGCCCGCCATGATCCCGAGCTCGGTGACATCGCTGCGATCTCGGCCTTGGACGATCTTCTACCCGAAGCAGACGACGTCGTGCTCACGCTTCCGCTGACGGAACAGACGCGCTCGCTGTTCGATGCCGCACGCCTCCGGCGGATGCGTCGCGGCGCGCGTCTTGTGAATGTCGGACGCGGCGCCGTGGTCGTCGCTCCCGACCTGCTGGCCGCCATCGACGACGGCTACCTGGGTGCGGCCGCCCTCGACGTGTTCGAGCAGGAACCGCTGCCCGCGGAGGACCCGTTCTGGAGCCGCGACAACGTCTTGGTATCGCCGCACGCCTCCGGCGACCTCGTGGGCTGGCGTGGGCGCGTGGTGGAGCGCTTCGTCGAGAATCTGCGTCGCTGGAAGGCCGGCGAGCCCCTGGAGAACGTCGTCGACCTGCACGCGCTGGGAGTCGTCGCGTAGCAGACGACGAAGGGGAGGGCCGCTCACGAGAGCGGCCCTCCCCTCGAGATTCAGCTCCCTACGCGTGGATTGCGCGCCAGGGCGGGGACACCAGACGCTCGCTGGTCGTCTGCTCGTAGGGGAGACCCTCCGGCCAGCGGATGAGCTCGATGACCAGGCCCCAATCGGTGAGGAAGTAGCTCCAGTCGAGACCGTCCAGAGGACCGCCTTCTTCCTTGCTGACGGCGTTCAGCCAGCGGATGTCGTCGCGCTTCCGCAACTCCTTCTCCGCCTCGTAGATGTCCTCGACGTAGAAGCAGAGGTGCATCCCGCCGGGTTGTGAGACCCGAGGCGCCGGCGGGTCGTTCGGCGCGTCGCGACGTGTGTATTCGAGGATCTCGATGTTGTCCGAATCGCCCATACGGAGCATCGCCAACCGCATGGTGGTGTTCTCCGGGCCGTCGTCGCCGGGCCAGGTGAATCCGAGGTCATCGTACGGGCCGGCGTGGAAGACCACCCGGCAACCGAACGCGCTGACGAAGAAGTCGATGGCTTGCTCGAGATTGGGGACGCTCAGGCCGACGTGGTCGACGGCGACTCTGCTTGTGATCACTGTTCTCCTCCAGGTTGGGTTGGGTCCAACGATAGGTCGCCACATCTCGTGGCGACGTCCCAAAATGAGACAGGAGAATGGGCCGCCCGTCGACTTCGATTGGCAGGATCGCACGCGAAATCGATGCCCTCATCGTGTGTCTGGAACGTGCTGTTTGACTGAACAGGAGTTTGTGCCCCATGAAAGATCTGAAATGGGAGAACTGGGCAGGGACGGAGACGTGCCGCCCTGAGGCGATCGTCAAGGTCACGTCCGTCGACCACGTCCGAGAGGTCGTCTCCGACGCCACCCGGAGAGGCGTCAGCGTGCGTCCGGTGGGGAGCGGGCATTCGTTCGCTCCGCTGGTGCCCACGGACGGGATCATCCTCGATCTGTCGGCGCTCAGCGGGATCGAATCGATCGATACCGCTGCGGCTCGGGCGACGGTGAAGGCCGGAACGCGGATCTCCGCTCTGGGGGAGCCCCTCTGGGATGCCGGCTTGACGCTGCACAACCAGGGAGCGATCGACGCGCAGACCATCGCCGGCGCGATCAGCACCTCGACGCACGGCTCCGGACTGGGACTGAAGATGATGTCCGGCTGCGTGGTCGGAGCAGAAGTGGTCACCGCAGCAGGTGAACTGCTGAAGCTCGGCTCCGACGATCCGAGACTCGCCGCGCTTCGCGCATCCGTCGGCACCCTCGGAGTGATCGTCAGCCTCGACCTGCAGCTCGAGCCGATCTTCAAGCTCCAGGAGACGCTCGCCTTCTGGCCGTTCGAGGAGGTGCTCGAGCGCTGGGACGAGCTGACGCACAGTCACCGGCATTTCAGCTTCGTGCACGGTCCCCAGTACGACATGTCGGCCGAGCTTCCGCCGCTGCCCGAGGGGACGAAAGTCCCCACGCTGGTGCGCATCTATGACCAGGTCGACATCGATGCCGAGGACTCCGGCACCCCGGCGCATCGTGTCAACAGGCCGTACCGCATCTACCCGGATGAGTACACGCCGTCGTGGGAAGAGGTGGAGCCGTACGTCCCGTACGAGCACGCCCTGGATGCGATAGCGGCCACCCTTCCTGTGCTGGAGCGGTTCCCGGATGAGTTCCCCTTGGAGATCCGTACGGTGGCCGGCGACGACGCGTGGCTCTCGCCGTCGGGCGGGGTCGAGTCCGTCTCCGTCAACACCGTACGGACCTGGGGAAATGACAACGGCCCGTTCTTCCGCGCGATCGAAGAGGCGCTCGCACCGTTCCCCGGCCGGCCGCACTGGGGCAAACAGCCCTATCTCCGAGAGCCGGACTACTACAGGAGCGTGTACCCGCGGTGGGATGAGTTCATCCAGCTCCGTCGCCAGCTGGACCCGACCGGGACATTTCTCAACGGGCCGCTACGAACGATCTTCGAGTAGGCAGGCGAACGCGTGACGATGCACATCCTCACGCGTTCGCTTGTCTGCGGGCGATTCACCCGTGTTCCAATCTGGGACAGCTGCCGTCTTCGCGTGTCTCTATCTTCAATGCTACGCGGTTGCAAAGGCGAACCCCCGGCCTCTGCATTGCTCTTGCCCTCCACCAACGATCGGACATCGCCATGACAGATACGCAGTCCCAAGAAGCAACTCAGAGTCCGGGTGCGGGCCCGGCCACTCAGAAGGACCTCACCGGCTCGATGCGGACGACATCGCTCGTCTTGAGTGTGCTGGCCTTCTCCGCCCCTCTGGTCACCGTCGCCGGATACCTCGTGTTCGTGATCGCACCCGTCGGCGAGTCCGCTCCGGTCTCGTGGATCATCGCGACCATCGTGCTCCTGATCTTCTCGGTCGGGTACACCACGATGACGAGGCACGTTCCCCGGCCAGGTGCCTTCTACGCATACATTTCTGCCGCATTCGGTCGAACGCCCGGAGTGGGCGCCGCGTACCTCGCGACGCTCTCGTACATCCTGATCGCCGGAGGTCTGTACATCTTCGCCGGGATCACGGTGTCCGGACTGATCTCGGGCTTGGGGGGCCCGCAGACGCCATGGTGGTTGTGGACGTTCGCCACCCTGGTGCTGATCAACCTGCTGGGCTACTTCAACATCGATCTGTCTGCCCGCGTCCTCGTCGTCGTCATGACCATCGAGGTCATCATCGTCGTGGTCTTCGACATCTTCGTCTTCGCTAAGGGCGGATCGGGGGGCCTGACGCTCAAGCCACTCAACTTCGCCGCGTTCTTGAACCCGGGAGCCGGTGTCGCGCTCCTCATCGCATTCGGAAACTTCCTCGGTTTCGAGGCGACCGCTCTCTTCCGCGACGAAGTCAAGAACCCGAACAAGACGATTCCGCGGGCAACGTATGTGTCGGCGCTCTTCATCGGTATCCTTTACGCCGTCTCCGGGTACGCATTGATCAGCGCGTACGGCTCGACTGCTGTCCACGTCGCGACGAGCAACCCGAGTGAGATGTTCGCGGATGCGTTGAACAAGTTCGTGCTGCCCGGCTCCGCAGCGTTCGTGAACATCGTGGTCGCGACGTCGGCGATCGCCTCGCTCCTCGCGGTGCACAACGTGTCTGCCCGCTACGTCTTCAACCTGGGAGTCGACAAGGCCCTCCCGCCGTTCGTCGGGAAGGTCAACCCTCGCCGCCAGTCCCCGAGCCGTGCGTCGATCTCGGTCGGGGTGGTCCTCCTGGTCCTCCTGATCGCTTTCGGTGCGCCCTTCGCGTTCGGCGGGACGGACCCCTCCGTCCTCATCGGCGCGGGCAGCGGTGTCGGATCGGCGGGCGTCCTCCTGCTCATGGCCGTCGTCAGCCTGGCGGCTATCGTGTGGTTCCGGAAGGTCGGCGTCCCGAAGTCGGAGAACGCCTGGAAGGTGTACATCGCTCCGGCCATCGCATTCCTGGCTCTTGCAGGCATGGTCGCATTCGGGCTCGTGAGGTTCGATCTGCTGGTGGGAGGCGCGCCCGGGCAGTACTCGTGGCTGATCGGTGTGCTCGTCGGAATCTTCGTGCTGGGCTGTGTGGTCGCTCTCGTCCTCAAGCGCACCAGTCCCGAGGTGTATGCCCGGCTCGGCCGGCGCGACAGGATCGTGCCCGAGGTTCCGGAAGACTCGACGGTGTAGCGCCTGAGTACCTCGTGAAGTGAGTCGACGGGGTCCTTCGGACGATGCGTGGTGCGAATCCCATCCATCGTCCGAAGGGCTCCGCTTTTTCGTGCCCGCGACCGCTGCCCGCACCTGGTGTCGATCTGGGACATCGCGATGGCCTGCGGGGTTCCTACTGTTGGTCACAGCCTGAGGGAGGAGCCAGCCATGTCCGACGTGATCGGTGCCGACGCCGGAATCCAGCACCTGATCGCGGACCTGCGGTTTCGAGGCGTCGACATCGATGACTCGGCACGCCGCCTCACCGAGTACTCCTATGACGCCTCGAACTATCGGGTCCGGCCGTCCGCGGTGGCGTTTCCGCGTACCGTCCACGAAGTCCGCGAGATCGTCAGACTGTGCCGGGATGCCGCGGTGCCCCTCGTGGCGCGCGGCGGAGGGACGTCGATGGCCGGTAACGCCGTCGGCGAGGGGGTCGTCGTCGACCTCTCTCGCTGGATGACCGGCATGGACGAGGTGGACCCGTCCTCGAAGAGTGTGTGGGTCGAGGCCGGCGTGGTGCTCGGGGAGCTGCGTCGCTCGGTCGAGCAGCTATCCGGTGGCGAGTTGACGTTCGCCCCAGATCCATCGTCGGCAACCCGGGCGACGGTCGGCGGCTCGATCGCGAACGATGCGTGCGGCAACCACTCCGTTGCGTATGGGCGGATGACCCACGCCATTGAGGAAGTCGACCTCGTGACGGCCGACGGATCCTATCTGCGCGCCGGTCCCGGAGGGATTCGCGCGGTCGACCCGGGAGATGCGGCTTCGGTCGCCACCGCCCGGGGAATCGAGACCGCGCTTCACGACGTGGTGGCGGGCGATCTCGCGCTCCTCAGGACCGAACTCCAGCGGATCCCGCGCCAGGTGTCCGGCTATCACCTCGGTGAACTGCTCCCGGAGAACGGCTTCAACGTGGCGCGGGTGCTGGCCGGCAGCGAAGGGACGTGCGCCATCGTCGTCCGCGCACGAGTCGCACTGGTGCCCCGGCCGCGTGCGACGGCCCTCCTGTGCCTCGGCTACAAGGACACCGTGACGTCCGCGCGAGATGTGATGCGCATCCTCGAGGCGAAACCGACCGCGGTCGAGAGCCTCGACCAGGAGATCGTCCGGATCATGCGGCATCGGCGGGGGGCTGCCAGTGTGAGCTCGCTCCCGCCCGGCGACGCCTACGTGCTGGTGGAGTTCTCGGCCGACTCCATTCACGACGCGGCCGACCGGTGCCGGCTCCTCGCCGAGGCGATCGCCGAGGGCGGTCGCGCCGTCGGCCACGCGATCGTGACCGAACCGGCCGCACGAGCGCAGCTCTGGAGGGTACGGGAGGACGGTGCAGGCCTGTCATCGCGACGGATCGACGACGTCCAGACGTGGCCGGGCTGGGAGGACTCGGCTGTCGCGCCCGAACGGCTCGCGGACTATCTCGCGGACCTGCTGGCTCTTGTCAGACGTTACGACTACACCGCCGTCACGTACGGGCACTTCGGTGCCGGCTGCGTTCATATGCGTCTCGACTTCGACCTGCGCACGGACAGCGGACGGGTGAAGTACTCCGCGTTCATCCGCGACGCAGCGTTGCTCGTCGTCGCACATGGCGGGTCGCTGTCGGGGGAGCACGGCGATGGCCGGGCGAGGAGCGAACTGCTCGGGCTGATGTACTCGCCGGCCATGATCGAGCTCTTCGGTGCGTTCAAGCGGATCTGGGATCCGACGGGAGCCCTCAACCCGGGAATCATCGTCGATCCCGTGCCCCTCCACGACTCCCTGGCTCTGGTCGGTCTTCCCGACCCACGACCGCGGAGTCGGGGTCCGGTGCCGTTCGTTGGGAACACGCACGCGTGCATCGGAGTCGGACGCTGCCGCTCGACCTCCGGTGGATTCATGTGTCCGAGTTACCGGGCGACGCAGGACGAAAAGGACTCGACCCGGGGCCGCGCGCGGGTGCTTCAGGACCTCGCCCGCACCGCCGGCGGGACGATCGATGGATGGTCGAGTCCGGAGGTCCGCGAGGCGCTCGACCTGTGCCTCTCGTGCAAGGCGTGTTCGAGCGACTGCCCGACGGGCGTGGATATCGCCGAGGCGAAGTCCGAACTCGTGAACGAGCACTACAAGGGCCGGCTGCGTCCCTTCACCCATTACTCGATCGGCTGGCTGCCCCGGTGGCTTCCGCTGCTGACCCGTGTCTCGTTCCTGGCGAACCTCGGAGGCCGTAATGGCGTGTTCCGTGCGCTGGGCGAGCGACTCGGCATCAGCGCTCGCCGCCGGCTGCCCGCCTTCGCGTCGTACCGCGCCCGACGCGCCGCGGTTCGCGAGGCGGGCTTCAGCGACGACGGCGACGTCCTGGTCTTCGCGGACAGCTTCACCAAGGCCTTCCGGCCCGAGGTCATCCCGGCCGCCGCTCGCGTGCTCGGCGAAACGGGATCCGTCGTCGGTTGCACACCGGACGCGTGCTGCGGCCTGACCTGGATATCGACGGGACAGCGCGCTGGGGCACGCCGTCGGCTGCGTCGCCTCATCGATCGCTTCGATGACGGGACGCAACGCCCGATCGTCGTTCTGGAGCCCAGCTGCGCTGCCGCCATCCGCGACGAGGGTCCGAAACTCGTCGGCGGGGACGCGGCTCACCGCGTCGCCGCCCGCATCCGATCCTTCGCGAGTGCTGTCGATGAGGCTCTGCGGCTCGGCTATCGGCCGACGGCTCCCGCGCCCGACCGCGCGGTCCTGCAGACGCACTGCCACGAGCACGCCGTGTTCGGCTCGGACGTCCAGCGGCGCGCACTGCGGGGATGGGGCGTCGCCGAGGTGATCGTTTCCTCCTCGTGTTGCGGTGTGGCCGGGAACTTCGGCTTCGAGGCCGAACATTTCGAGATGTCGATGAAGGTCGCGGAGCACTCGATCGCACCCGCCTTGGCGCAGGACCCCGGAGCGCCCGTGCTGACGGACGGCTTCAGCTGCGCGATGCAGGTGAACCAGATCGATCCGCTGCGCGGTAGCAGCCACCTGGCCCAGCTCATGGACCCTCGGACATCGACCGCTAAGAGAAAGGGAATCGAATGACGAGCCTCCCAGAGACGACCCCTACCCGGATGAGCGCTCTCGACGATGCACGCCAGCAACTCGCCGACGCGGCCACGCACCTGGAACTGCCGGATGGCACCTTCCAGATGCTGTCCTATCCGCGCCGCGAATTGACCGTCAGCGTGCCGCTTCGCCTCGACAACGGCGAGGTCCGACTTTTCGTCGGCCATCGGGTCCAGCACAACTTCTCCCGCGGCCCGGCGAAGGGAGGCCTCCGGTACGCTCCGACCGTCGACATCGAAGAGGTCCGCGCGCTGGCCATGTGGATGACGTGGAAGTGCGCGCTGGCGAACCTGCCGTACGGCGGCGCCAAGGGCGGGATCGCCATCCAGCCGCGCGACCACTCCCGGACGGAGCTGGAACGGCTGACTCGCCGCTATGCGAGCGAGATCCTTCCGGTCATCGGGCCGGAGCGCGACATCCCCGCCCCTGATGTGGGGACCGATGAGAACACGATGGCCTGGATCATGGACACCTACTCGGTGAACTCCGGCTACACCGTTCCCGGAGTCGTCACGGGGAAGCCGCTTCAGCTCGGTGGGTCGCAGGGGCGCGCCTCCGCGACGAGCCGCGGTGTGACACACGTTGCGCTCGCCGCACTGGAAATGGTGGGAATCGAGCAACGCGGAGCTCGGGTCGCGGTGCAGGGCATGGGGAAGGTCGGTCGCGACACCGCTCGGTTCCTGGCTGCGGCCGGTCTCAGCGTGGTGGCTGTGAGCGATCAGTACGGCGCCGTCCGCAACCCCGCGGGGCTGGATGTGGAGGCGTTATGCCAGCAACTGGACTCGACCGGCAGCATCGTCGGCACCCGCGGGTCCGAGGCCTTGGAGCGGGACGCGCTGCTGGAGCTCGACGTCGACCTGCTCGTGCCGGCGGCGCTGGAGGGGGCGATCCACGAAGGCAACGTCGACCGGATCCGTGCGCGGGTGATCGTCGAAGGGGCGAACGGGCCGACGACGACACAGGCCGATCGCGTGCTGAACGAGCGCGGCATCCTGGTGGTCCCGGACATTCTCGCGAACGCCGGTGGTGTGATCGTGTCGTATTTCGAGTGGGTGCAATCCAACCAGACCTACTGGTGGACCTCGGACGAGGTGGAGGCGCGACTGGAGAAGCGGATCCTCTCCGCATGGAACGAGGTCGTCAGCCTCGCTGCCGACCGACGGCTCAGCCTCCGCGCCGCCGCAATGGTGCTCGCGGTCGGCCGCGTCGCGCAGGCGCACGAGCTTCGAGGACTCTACCCGTGAGGGGCGCCACACCGCCCAGCTTCTGCTGGGTGTGCGGCACGCGGTGGCGCTCGGAATGCGCGGATCACTCACCCACCGGCGACGGTCAGCGCCGCCAGTACGGCGGAAGCATGCTCGCCCGCGAACCCCGCGGTGGAGCGGTTCGTGGTGGTGATGTAGTCGCCACGGAGCAGTCCGTCGATGCCGAGCCGGGCGACGACGTCGCTTTCCTGGGCGAGGGGCAGGATCGCAGCGGCGGCTTCCGCTGACCGGTTTGTGATGTCCGCAACGAGTTCCGTCCGGATCCATCCGGGAGCAAGGAGCGTGATGCCGACTCCTGTGCCCGCGAAGTCCCGACGTGCCGTGTCGGTGAAGGCGAGGGTCGTGTACTTGCTCACCGTGTACGCGCTCATCGGGGCCACGTGCGGCGGTACGCCGAGAGAGTGCTCGGAGCCGACGTTGAGGATGAACGAGGGATGACCCGCGGCCGCCGCAGCCTTCAGATCGGCGGCGAAGGCACGGATGCCGTTGAACACGCCGGCGATGTTCACGTCGAACACGCGTTGGGCGACTGCTGGGTCGATGGCGTCCAGTCCACCTGCTTCCCCTCCCGTTCCCGCATTGTTGACCAGAAGGTTGATGCGCCCATAGGAGGCTTGGACGTGGTGGGCGAGCGATTCGACATCGGCATAGTGCGAGACGTCGGTGCGGACCCACTCCGCCGTGCCGCCGAGACCCTCGATCTCCTGGACGGTGCCGGCTGCGTCGCTCTGGGAGGCGATGATCACGGTGGCCCCGCGGCGCGCGACCTCCAGCGCTAGAGCGCGGCCGAGGCCGACGCGTCCTCCGGTGACGACGGCGATGGTCCCATCGAGAACGGACATGATGCTGCTCCTCTTTCTCAGATGCCGAAGGCGCTGCGGATGATGCGGTCGAAGGGGCGGTCGGGCAGCAGCCACCGGAGGAACATCACCGGGCCGGCGCCGAACCCGACGCGATACCGGGTTCGTGGCCGGCGGGCCTGCGCGATCTTCACGATGGTCTTGCCGATGACGTCCGGGCCCGAGGTGTTGCGGGCGGCAGGCTGCGAACTGGCAGCGAGCGTTGCCGCGACCCCCTCTGAGGGACCGGAGTACGCGCCCGTGGCGGAGGACGTCTCGCGCAGGGCCTCTGCGGCGATCCTTCCCCACTCGGTGCGGATCGAACCTGGTTCGACGACCACCGTGTGGATGCCGAACGGGCTGGTCTCGATGCGCAAGGCGTCGCTGAGAGCCTCGACGGCGTACTTGCTGGCGTGGTACCAGCCTCCCAGCGGCGTGACGAGCTTGCCGCCCATGGAGCTGATGTTGATGATCGTGCCGGAGCGCTGAGCGCGCATGTGCGGCAGGACCAGCTGGGTGAGGCGTGCGAGTCCGAAGACGTTGACGTCCAATTGTTTGCGCGCCTCGTCCAGCGGCACGTCTTCGATCGCGCCGTAGGAACCGTAGCCGGCGTTGTTGACGAGCACGTCGATGCGGCCCGAAGTGCGGATGATGGTGTCGACGGCCGAACGCAGCGTGTCCTCGTCGGTGACATCCAGCGCGATGACGTGCACGCCATGTTGTTCCAGGTCCCGCATCCTGTTGACGCGGCGCGCGGCGCCGTAGACGGTGTAGCCGGCGTTCGTGAGGCGGATTGCGGTGTCCGCGCCGATTCCTGAGGAGGCACCCGTGACGAGGGCGACCTTCGATGTGTTCATGTCCTTCACTTCCGTAAGAGATGTGCGCCAGGTGCTGGCTGCAACACATAATGCCAAACACGTCACTGAGTGTCAAATCTGACTTCAGGTGTTACAGTTGTCTCATGGAGGAAGAGGGCAAGCCTGGCCTGCGTGAACGAACCCGGCGCGCCGTCGCGCAGGAGATCACAGAGACGGCGAATGCGCTGTTCATCGAGCGCGGCTACGAAACGACGACCATCGATGACATCGCTGAGGCGGTCGGCATGTCCCGGCGCAGTGTCTTCCGGTACTTCGCAACCAAGGAGGACCTCGTCCTCGGCAAGCTCGGTTTCCTCGCCGAGGAGCTGCTGGAAGCGTTCCGGACTCGTCCGGCGGACGAACCGGTCTGGGACTCGTTGCGGGCCGTGTTCGACCTCCTGGTCCCGCACGTCGACGCTCTCGACAAGAACGCGGTGGCAGCGCCCATGCAACGGGTGATCTTCACTACTCCGAGCCTGCTGGCCGCCTACCTCGGTATGCAGCAAGCGATGCAAGATGCGATCGTCTCCGCCGTTGGCGAGCGGGCGACTCGACGCGGCGTGCCCTTCGGCGAAGGGGACCCGACGCCTCGCGCTGTGACCGCTGCGGCGTTCGGCTGCCTGGTGGCCGCGCAGCGTGCCTGGCTCGAGCAGGACGAGAGAGGCACTTTCGCTGCGGCGCTCGACCGGGCCATGGATGCCGTGGAACCGACGACGCCCGGTTAGCTCGCGGTGCGTCTCACATTGGCACAGCGGACGGGGCCGCGCGCAGCCGACTATTGAGGCATCGACACGAATGTGATGTGCGTTCGATCCAACTGCATAAATATTCGTTAACGCATCGGTATTGACTTGGCACGCGACCTCGTGCGAACATCGTCTTGCACATCCAGTTCATAGTGAATTTCTATTCAAAACCTCAACGGAGAGAGAGCAATGAATCTGCTTCTCGAGACGGACCTCGATCAGGCCGAACGCTTCCGGCAGACGCGTCGAGTGCTCGACACCTCGGATGAGACTGCCCGTGCGAGCGAACTCTCCCAGCTGGCGACCGCCACACGACGTTCGATCGTCACCATGATCGGCCGCGCGGGGCAAGGCCATATCGGCGGCGATCTGTCGGTCACCGACATCCTCACGACCCTCTTCGCTGCGGTTCTTCGGATCGATCCCGCCAACCCGGACTGGTCCGAGCGCGACCACTTCATTCTGAGCAAGGGGCACTGCGCGGCGGCGCTGTACTCGACACTCGCCCACTCCGGCTTTTTCAGCGCGGAGGAGCTGGTGACCTTCATGCAGCCGCTCGCAGCATTGAACGGTCACCCCAACCGCAACAAGGTCCCCGGCGTCGAGACCAACACAGGTCCCCTCGGCCACGGCCTGCCGGTTGCGGTCGGAACCGCACTCGGTGCGCGGCTGGCAGGCACGGGAAGCCGCGTCTTCGTCGTACTCGGCGATGGCGAGATGCAGGAGGGAAGCAACTGGGAGGCGATGATGTCGGCCGGTCACTACGGCCTGGACAACCTCACCATCATCGTCGACCGCAACCGCCTGCAGCAGGGTGCGCGCACTGAGGAGACCAACGCGCTCGACCCGCTCGACGACAAGCTCGCCGCCTTCAATCTCGAAGTCCGAGTCGTCGACGGTCACGACTACAACGCGCTGCTGGCGGCGTTCCAGCCGTCGACGACCGGCAAGCCGGTCGCCGTCATCGCCAACACGATCAAGGGCAAGGGAGTGTCGTTCATCGAGGACCGCGTCGAGTGGCATCACAAGGTCCCCACCCCCGACCAGATCGAAGCAGCGCTGAAGGAGCTCGCATGACCACCCAGACCACCAGCATCCTCGATGCGCCGACGTACGACAACCGAACCGCTTTCGCGGACGAGCTCATCCAGCTGGCGCGAGTGGATGAGCGCATCGTCGCCGTCTGCAACGATTCGGTGGGATCGAGCAACCTCACGGCATTCCGGGAGGAGTTCCCCGACCGCCTGATCAATGTCGGCATCGCAGAGCAGAACCTCGTCGGTGTCGGAGCCGGCCTGGCCAACGCGGGGCTGATCCCCTTCGTGTGTGCCGCTTCGCCGTTCCTGACCGGACGCTCGCTCGAGCAGGTCAAGGCTGATGTCGCCTACAGCCAGCACAAGGTCATCCTCTGCGGCATGAGCCCAGGGATGGCATACGGAGAACTCGGGCCGACACACCACTCCGTCGAGGACCTCTCGTGGCTTCGGGCGCTTCCCGGATTGGACATCGTCGTGCCGGCGGACCGGCAGCAGACGCGGCAGGCGCTTCGTGCCCTGGCGGACGACCCCCGGCCCACGTTCATCAGGGTCGGCCGGTTCAAGGTTCCGGACGTCACCCCCGCCGACGCCAGCTGGTCGCGTGGACGATTCCTCGAACTGCGCGACGGACATGACCTCACCCTCATCGCAACAGGGACGACGGTCTCCCGTGCCCTCGCCGCTGCGGAGCTGCTCGCCGAGGACGGGCTCAGCAGCCGTGTCCTCAACGCGACCTGGATCAATCCTCTCGATCTCGCCGCTATCGACCACGCGGCAGCGACCACTTCAGCGGTCGTCGTGGCGGAAGAAGCAAACCTGTCCGGCGGGCTGGGCGCCGCAGTCGCCTCGCGCATCGCACAACTCCCGAAGGGCTCCCGACCACCGGTCCGCCTCCTCGGACTCACGGAGTTCGCTCCCACCGGGAGCAACTCGTTCCTCCTGGAGTACTTCGGTCTGACCGAGAAGCACATCGCAGATGCTGCACGGGAAGCGTTGAATCATGGCTGAAACCGGCCCTGTCGTCATCGCGGTCGACCAGGGGACCAGCGCCACGAAGCTCATCGCGACCAGCGATACGGGCACGGTCATCGCGACCCGGTCCGCAGGCCTCGCTGCATCGCATCCTCGGCCGGGGTGGGTGGAGCAGTCCGCCGCCGACATCCTGACGAGCGTCACGGACGGCCTGGCCTGGTCGTTGTCCGAGTACGGCGGCTCCCGCATCGCTGCCTTCGGCTTGAGCACGCAGCGTGAATCCGCCGTGGCCTGGGACGACGCGACCGGTGAACCCCTTTCGCCGGTGCTGGGCTGGCAGGACAGGCGAGCCATCGGCCGCGCCCGCGAACTCGCGGCGCACGCCGGGCGCGTGCGTGAGATCAGCGGACTCCCGCTCTCTCCGATGTTCTCCGCGCTGAAGTTCTCGATGATCCTGGACATGATCGACCCTGACCGGGCTCGCGCCCGGGCGGGACGAATCAAGCTCGGAACCGTGGATTCCTGGCTGATCCGGAGCCTGACCGGGGAATCCCGAATCGAGGCGGGCAACGCGAGCCGCACTCAGCTGGTCGACATCCGAACCTCGGACTGGAGCGACGAGCTCCTCGACCTGTTCGATATTCCCGCGGCTGCACTACCGCGGATCGCCGACTCCGACGAGCCCACCGCTCCTGTGATGGGAAGCAACGTACGCGTTTGCGCTGTCCTGGCGGACTCGCACGCGGCGCTGTACGGCCATGGGGTGCGCGGGCCTGGACCCGTCAAAGCGACGTACGGCACGGGTTCCTCCATCATGGGGCTCGAGGCGGCGCCGCACGACGTCGCAGGAGTCGTCCGGACGATCGCTTGGCGCCTGGCCGGAACGACCACGTGCGCGTTCGAGGGGAACATCCTGGCGACCGGCGCCACCATCCAATGGCTCGCGCAGCTTCTGGGCTCCACACCGGCACAGGTCATGGAGGAGGCGAGGGCCGGCAACAGCCGTATCGACGTGGTCCCTGCCTTCTCGGGACTCGGCGCACCGTGGTGGGACGAGCAAGCAGTCGGCATCGTCTCCGGCTTCGACCTCGGGACATCCAGAGCCGACCTCTGCCGTGCTGCGGCAGAGTCCATCCCGCTCCAGATCGAGGATGTGCTGGGTGTTGCCGAAGCGGCCTACGGGCAGCCGATCACCGAGGTGCTCACCGACGGCGGGCCTTCCGCCAACGACTGGTTGATGCAGTTGCAAGCGGACCTCAGCCAGCGCACGATCACCCGGTCGGACGTTTCGGAGCTGTCGGGCCTGGGCGTTGCTCACCTCGCCGGAACGGTCTCCGGAGTCTGGACTGCCGGACAGATCGAAGAACTGCCGAGGCGGACGAGCACTTTCCATCCGAGCATCGCCAACGCGGAAGCCTCCGCGCGCCGTTCGCGCTGGCTCACGGCCGTCGCGCGCTCCCGTACCCAGACCTGGCCGGCTGCCGAGACCGTCTCCGCCCTGAACTCCGTCCACAACGTGTGAACCCGACCCCCGTTGCAAAGGTGCATCGCATGACCACTACCCTCAGCTCCCCGATCTTCGCTGACGCCCTCGCGGGCCGTCGCGTCGTCATCACGGGCGCCGCCCGGGGCCTCGGCGCGGGTCTTGCCCGCGCGTTCGGGGAAGCCGGCGCTTCGGTGATGCTCGCCGACCGCGACAGCGGGGTCGCCGAAACCGCCGCACAGCTCGCTTCGGACGGATTCGACGCCTATGGGTACCGCGCCGATATCACCGACGAAGACGACGTGGCCGCACTGTTCGGCCAGGTGTCGTCGCAATGGGGCGGGCTGGACGTACTCGTCAACAATGCGGGCGTCATCCGCATCAACGACCTCGAGGAGACCACGCTCGACGAATTCGTCTCGGTGCTGCAGGTGAACACGATCGGCGCCTTCCTGACGACGCGCGCAGCAGTTCCCCTTCTGCGCAGCTCGGGCCGGGGCGGCGTGGTGCTGAACGCAGCCTCCGGCCAGGCCCGGCAGGGCTTCATCTATACGCCGGCCTATGCGGCCAGCAAGTTCGGCATCGTCGGCATGAGTCAATCGCTGGCCAAGGAACTTGCCGCGGACAACATCCGGGTCAACTGCTACTGCCCGGGGATCGTCAAGACCGACATGTGGCAGTACAACGACGCCGAATGGGGGAAGCGTCTGGGGGACTACAAGCCAGGCGAACTCATCGAGGAATGGATCGGCGGGATCCCGCTGAAAAGAGCCGCCGAACCAGCGGATGTCGCCAACCTTCTGCTTTTCCTGTCCTCCGACGCCGCAACGTACATCACCGGACAAGCCGTCAATATCGACGGCGGCATGTTCATGAGCTGACCTCACCACCAACCCCAGGAGTTTTCAATGACGAACACACAAGCCACCGAGGTCGACCGGCCCGTGGACGCCCGCACCTCGCGCTTCTCCGTACGCCGGGTCCTCTCGGGCTCGGGTGGGGCGCTCATCGGCCTGATCATCCTCATCGTCGTGCTCTCGATCGCGAGCCCCGCGTTCCTGAACCCGCGGAACCTGGTCAACATCCTCGACCAGGTGACCGTCCTCGGAATCCTCGCCGTCGGAGCCACCGCGGTGATCCTCACCGGCGGAATCGATCTATCCGTCGGAGCCGTTCTGGGTCTGAGCACGATGGTTCTCGGCTGGATGTCGCACCAAGGTGGGCTGCCGTTGCCGATCGCGATGGTGGGCGCGATCGTCGTCGGCGCCGCCGCGGGTCTCGTCAACGGTCTTGCGATCACGGTCACCAAGCTGCCGCCGTTTATCGCGACGCTGGCGATGATGTCGGTCGCCCGGGGACTCGCGAACATGATCACGGACGGCCAGCAGATCGTCGGATACCCGGACTGGTTCTTCAACCTGTCTGCCTCGCGCTATCTCGGGATCTTCTCGGTGACGATCATCAGCCTCATCGTCATCGTGATCGTCGCCCACCTCATCCTCACCTACCGCAAATCCGGTCGCTCGATCTATGCCATCGGTGGAAGCGCCGAGGTCGCCCGGCTCGCAGGGATCCGGGTCAAGCGCGTCACGACCTGGGTGTACATCGCGGCCGGCGCGCTCGCTGCGGTCGGCGGCATCGTGCTCGCCTCCCGCCTGGACTCCTCCCAGCCCAGCGCCGGCACAGGCTACGAGCTCGACGTCATCGCCGCCGTGGTCATCGGCGGGGCGAGCCTCTCAGGCGGCACCGGCCGAATCATGGGCACCGTCGTCGGCGTCCTCATCATCGGCGTTCTCCGCAACGGACTGAACCTCCTCGGCGTCTCGCCATTCCTTCAGCAGGTCGTCATCGGCGTCGTGATCGCCGTGGCCGTGATGGTCGACGTGCTGCGTCGAGAAAAAGCCTGACCGGTCGCACCGGTCAGCACCAGAGATACCCAACCACACCCAACCCAAACCAGGAATGAGAGCAACGATGCTAAACAGACGAATCGCCCTAGGCGCAGCCGCGGTGACCGCCGCAGCGCTCCTCCTCACCGCATGTTCCTCCGGCGGTGCAGGAGCCGACAGCGGCGGAGGCAAGAAGACCTACACGATCGGTTTGGCGGTCGCCAACCAGCAGGCCGACTTCTTCAACCAGATCCGCCAAGCCGCAGAAGCCGAGGGCAAGAAGGTGGGTGCGAAGATCATCACCGCCGACGCCAAAGGCGACCCGGACACCCAGGTCAGCGAAATTCAGAACTTCATCTCCCAGGGTGTAGACGCCATCATCTACATCCCGGCCGGTGCTACCGCAGCCACCGTCCCGGTGAAGCAGGCCAAGGCCGCCCACATCCCCGTGGTCACCGTCGACCGGAACCCGACGGGAGAACCGGGAGACACGTTCATCGCCACCGACAGTGTCAAGGCGTCCACGGAGCTCGGAAAATACGTCGCGAAGCTGGTGCCGTCCGGCGACCTCGGAGTCGTCCAGGGGCAGATCGGAACGACGCCCCAGGTCGACCGCGAGAAGGGCTTCAAGGCGGGCATCGGGGACTCCGGCCTCAAGATCGTCGCCGAGCAGGCCTCGCAGCAGTGGGCGCAGGATGAGGGCTTCAACATCGCCACCGACATGCTGCAGTCCCACCCCGGCATCAAGGTGTTCTTCGGACAGGCGGACGCGCTCGCACTCGGAGCCGCCCAGGCCGCCAAGCAGCAGGGAAAGACGGGAATCACGGTCGTCGGCTTCGACGGCGACCCGGCCGGGCTCACGGCGGTTCAGGATGGAACGCTCGCCGCAACGATCTGCCAGCAGACCCAGAAGATGGGCCGCCTGGCTGTGACATCGGCGATCAGCCTCATCGAAGGTAAGAAGCTTCCCAAGGAACAGCTCCAGGAGGGTGTCCTGACGACCAAGGACAACGTGGAACCGTTCATCAAGAATCACCCGTGAAACCAGGTGGAGGCCGACGACGTCGGCCTCCACCTCCTGTTCTCAGAGAAAGGCAAGTGATGACCGACCACCAGCATCGCGGTCTCTCCGTCCGCGGGATCCGCAAGGTCTACCCCGGAACCGTGGCACTCGACGGAGTCGATCTCGACATCCACCCCGGCGAAGTCGTTGCACTGCTCGGTGAGAACGGGGCAGGCAAGTCGACCCTGGCGGGCATCATCGCAGGGGTGACACACGCCACCGAGGGCGAGATGACCTGGAACGGCGAACCCTTCGCACCGACCGACCCTCGGGAGGCCATCTCCGCCGGAGTCGGTCTGATCCATCAGGAGATGCGGCTCCTGCCCGATCTCACCGTCGCAGAGAACGTGGTCGTCGGCCGCTGGCCCGACCGGCAGGGCTGGCTCGACCGGCGGGCCATGCGCATCAGAGCGAAAGAGCAACTCGACAAGCTGGGATTCACGGCTCCGCTCAGCACACCCGTACGGCACCTCAGCGTGGCGGGCCAGCAGCAGGTCGAGATCGCTAAAGCTCTGCTCCTGGATGCGAGGTTGCTGATCCTCGACGAACCGACGGCCTCACTCGGCCAATCCGAGACCGACGCCCTGTTCGCCACGATCCGGGCGCTGCAATCGACGGGCGTGTCGTTCATCTATGTCAGTCATCGGCTGTCGGAGATCGCGCAGATCGCCGACCGCATCGTGGTCCTGCGCGATGGTCACAAGATCGCGGAACACAGCGAGGGCGCGGTGGCGCCGACGGTGCTGGTCGAGCAGATGGTCGGACGGAGCGTCGACCGCCTCTTCCCGGACCTTCCCGTCCCGAGGGACGAGATCGCGCTGCGGGTCGACAATCTGACCCGCAAGGACCGCCGCTACGACGGCGTCTCGTTCGAGGTCCGGCGTGGCGAAGTGTTCGGTATCGCGGGCATCGTCGGTGCCGGTCGCACCGAGCTCGTACGCGGGGTGGCGGCGGCCGACCCCCGGGCGTCGGGCACCGTGGAGGTCGATGGCGCGCTCGTGCGTCATTCGCATCCCGCCGACGCGATCTCCGCCGGAATCGTGCTGGTCCCGGAGGATCGTAAACAGCAGGGCCTCGTCGTCGGCCAGAGGATCGACGACAACGTCGTCCTCCCGAACATGAACCGGGTCTCCCGAGCCGGTTGGATCACCTCGGCGGCGGCACGCCGGTTCGCACAGGGTGTGGCGACTCGCATGGGGGTCAAGGGTGATGTCACCGCACCCGTTTCGTCGCTCTCCGGCGGGAACCAGCAGAAGGTGGTCATCGGCAAATGGCTCGAGAAGGCGCCCAAGGTGATCATCCTCGACGAACCGACGCGTGGCATCGATGTCGGAGCCCGCGCCGCGATTTACCAGATCATCGCCGAACTCGTCCGGACCGGTACCGCTGTCGTGGTCGTGAGCTCCGATCTGGATGAGGTGCTCGGCCTCGCCAACCGTGTCATGGTCGTCGCAGACGGGCGCAACAAGGGCATTCTCGATGCCCGTGACGCCACACCCTCCACCGTCATGGCACTCGCCACGACCTGAACCATTCCCGACAAGAAGGAAATCATGTCCCTCTCCTTTTCCCTCGACGGCAGGACAGCTCTCGTCACAGGGGGCGCCAGCGGCATCGGAGCCGCGATCGCGCTGGGCATAGCCCAGTCAGGCGGCTCTGTTGCGCTCCTGGATCGGCCGGGCGCCGACTTCGGCGCTGCGATCAGCGCGATCGAGGGCACGGGCGGCCGCGCCTTCTCCGTCGAAGCCGACGTCACATCTCCTGCCGACCTCGAGCACGCTGTCGCTTCTGTGGAAAGGGAAGTCGGAGCACTATCGCTCGCCGTCAATGCGGCGGGTATCGCCAACGCGGCACCGGCCGAGGACATGTCGGTGGATCAGTGGTCGACCCTGTATTCGGTCGACGCGACCGGCGTATTCCTGAGCTGCCAGGCGGAGGCCCGCGCGATGATCCGCCACGGTGCAGGCGGCTCGATCGTGAACATCGCCTCCATGTCGGGAAGGATCGCGAATCGCGGGCTCGACCAGGCTCACTACAACAGTGCGAAGGCCGCGGTCATGCACTTGAGTACGTCCCTGGCCGTCGAGTGGGTCGAGTTCGGCATCCGTGTCAACTCGTTGAGTCCTGGCTACACCGCAACGCCGATGAACACACGTCCGGAGATGGTGGACCGCATGCGCATGTTCGCAGAGAGCGTGCCGATGCAGCGGGTGGCCGAGCCCGCCGAGATGGCGGGACCGGCGGTGTTCCTGCTGTCCGACGCCGCGAGCTATGTGACCGGGATCGACCTGCTCGTCGATGGTGGACACTGCGCCTGGTGAAGGCCGACCGTTCGGCGTACTACCCGCACTACGATGGCCTGATGGATTCAGCGAAGGAGATCGGCGGCGGGCCGGCCCCGGACAGCCGTTTGTCTTTGCTGATCAAGATCGCCCGGATGTACCACGAGCAGGGTTTGCGTCAGCCTGAGATCGCGGAGCAGCTGCGCGTCTCTCAGTCGCGTGTCTCGCGGTCCTTGAAAGAGGCCACGGCGCTTGGGGTCATCAGGACGGTGGTCGTTCCCCCGCCTGGCTTCCACCCTGAGCTGGAGGACGGCGTCCGCGATGCGTTCGGTCTGGCGGACGTCGTCGTGGCCCAGACATCCACACAGGACGAACGCGAAATGCTGCCCGCTCTCGGCGTCGCAGCTGCCACGTACCTCGAGATGACGATTCAGAACGGCGACAGGATCGGCATATCCTCGTGGTCCGCATCGCTGATCGCGACGGTGGAGGCGATGTCCCCCCTTCGTTCGTCGAGTGCAGCGCAGGTCGTCCAGTTGCTCGGCGGCGTCGGGGAACCGCGCGTGCAGCTGCAGGCGACCCGCCTGGTCGAGCAATTCGCACTCCGGACCGGGGCGACGCCGCAGTTCTTCCATGCGCCGGGGATCGTGGGGAGCGAGGCTGCACGGGATGCCCTCCTGGCCGACCCGTACATCGGTGAGACGACGGCAGCCTGGGAGGCTCTCACGCTCGCCGTGGTCGGCATCGGCAGTCTTCAGCCGTCGCCGCTGCTCCGGGAGTCGGGCAACGCGATTCCCCGTGAAGTGGTGGACGCCTTGCAGCGAATGGGCGCGGTGGGGGATATCTGTCTGCGCTTCTTCGATCGGAACGGGGACCTCGTCGACAGTGACGTGAATCGTCGAGTGCTCGGGATCAGCGTGCCCTCACTTCTCTCGGTGCCACGGAAAATCGGAGTGGCGGGAGGCTCGAGGAAGTACGAGGCGATCCGGGCAGCAGTGAAGGGTCACTGGATCGACGTCCTGATCACGGACGCGGCCACCGCCCAGCGTCTCATCGAAGACCAGAGCTGATCGGTCGCGACGCCTCAAGCGCGAGCGTGGACTCCATTTGCCCTCCGGCCGAGCGACCGGAAGCAATCCGATTCGCAGGTCTCCTCCGAAGAACAGCCGAGGTGCGCACACCGCGCGCCCGTCTTCCAAGGAGGAACGACCCATGCGCACATCACCCAACCGCCTCGTCGCCACGATCTTCGGAGCGGTCTATCTCCTGGTCGGCCTGCTCGGCTTCGCCTTCACGGGCGGCGTCGGCTTCGTCGCCACCAAGGGCGGGCTCATCCTCGGCATCTTCGAGGTCAACCCCCTCCACAACATCGCCCACCTGCTGATCGGCGCGGCGCTGCTCATCGCCGGCCTCGCCGGGGCCATGGCCGCCAGGGCCGTCAATGTCACGATCGGTGCCGTCTACCTGCTTCTCGGCATCATCGGCTTCTTCCTTGCCGGTACGGCGGCGAACATCCTCGCCCTGAACACCCCCGACCACTTCCTCCACCTGGTGAGCGCGATCGTGCTCCTCGGTGTCGGTCTCGGCGCCGAGCGGACCGTGCGCTCCTCCTCGGTCGCCGCCTGACCGGCTCGGCCACGGCGCTTCCCGTGAGCAGGATGACAATGGACACGCGGATCCTTCCGGCCGCTCCCCAGCCGACGCAGCGGTTGGCGGCCGCGCCGGGGGTCCGTGCGTTCCTCGCCGTGGCCGCGCTGGGAGCAGGGCTGATTCACGCAGCCCTCGCTCCCAGCGCACCTCCTCTGCTGCTCGGTCTTCTCGCGCTCATCGCCACTGCAGAGCTCGCCTGGGCGGTCGCGACGCTGACCCGGGACCGGCCGCCGTTCTTCGAGGCCGTCCCCGTGTCGGCTCTTGCGCCCCTCGTCCTCTGGGCGGCTCTCACCGTCGCGGGTGCGACGGCCACGACCGGGTCCGCGATCGTTCTGCCACTCATTCCGATGGGCGCTGCCTCCCTTCTCGATCTGGCGATCGCAGTCTGGGCGGCCGTCCTCGTGCGTCGCCGCAAGCCGGTCCGGCAGCAGGCGGGGGCTTCCCGCTACGTTCTCGCGCTGATCCTGAGCGCGTGCGCGGTCAGCCTCGTCACGATCCCGGCTCTCGGCCTCACCCAGGCGGGAATCGTCGCGGTGACCCTCCATCATCACCATTGAGGGTGCTGGGTGCTTGACTTGCCGCCCAGAGCAGTCATCGTGGAACCCGTGGTGATAGACGGGCTGGACGAACCGGAATATCAGCCCGACCCCATCGACCAGGTCGGGCTGCTGCTCGTTCGCACCGCCGGCGGAGACCGTGACGCGTTCTCGCAGCTCTACGACATCATGGCCTCACGCATCCTGGGCCTCATCGTGCGGATCCTGATCGACCGGGCGCAAAGCGAGGAGGTGCTGCAGGAGGTCTTCCTGGAGGCCTGGCAATCCGCATCCCGGTTCGCTCCGAACAAAGGTCGAGGACGGACTTGGCTGCTGACCATCGCACACCGGCGGGCGGTCGACCGGGTGCGTGCGTCGCAATCGGCGAGCGATCGAGACCTCCGGATCGGTCGCCGGAACCTCGGTGTCGATTACGATGTCGTCGCCGAGCACGTCGAACTGCGCATCGAAGCCGAGCAGGTCGGCTCCGCGCTCGCGGAACTCTCCGACGCCCAGCGCGAGACGCTCACTCTGGCCTACTTCGGTGGATACAGTCAGAGCGAAATCGCAACCCTGACGGGAGCGCCGCTGGGCACCGTCAAAACACGCATGCGGGACGGCTTAGCCCGTCTCCGGGACCGACTGGGGGTGAGCACATGAATCGACAGGAGTTCCTCGAACTGTCAGCCGGACATGCCCTTCACGCACTCTCCCCGGCCGACGAACAGCTCTTCACGGAGGCGATGGCTGCCCACCCGGAGTGGGCCGGCGACATCCGTGCCGACCGGGAAACCGCCGCGCTCCTCGGAAGCGCCGTCCCCTCCGTGACACCTTCGGCCGAACTGCGCGGGAGGATTCTCGATCAGATCGGGCGGGGAAGCGGGGCGACCGCTCCTGCCGAGGCGCCCACGCCACGACCGTCGATGGCGAGGCGAGGCTGGTTCGCGCTCGCCGCATCCCTCGTCGTCCTCCTCGTCCTCGCCGGTGTGGGTGCGCTCTTCGCGTCCCAGATCGCCGGCCCTCCGACGTCCAGCACCGCCTTGGCGCAGATCCAGCGCCAACCCGACGCCGACTCTGCGACGGAGAAGGTCGCCGGCGGCGGGACGGCGACCGTCCACTGGTCGGACACTCTCGGAAAGGCCGTGCTCGTCTCCGACGGGATGGCGAGGATCCCCTCCGGCAAGGTCTTCGAGCTCTGGTACGTGCGCGACGGCACTCCGACGGCGGCCGGCACCTTCACCACGACAGACGGCAAAGCCACGGCTCCATTGAGGGGGTCGATGCACCTGGGGGACACGATCGCCGTCACGGTCGAACCGCACGGCGGCTCCCCGACAGGTGCGCCCACCACCAGGCCGATTGTGGCGATCCCGACGAGCTGACCGTGGGCGGTGTGTGTGCGGCGGTTGGGAACGAATGCGGTTGCGCGCGCGACCGCATATGTTCCGAAAGGGCGCACTCGCCGTCCGCGCTCGGCGCGGGTGTTCGCCCGTCGGCGCCGGTCGGTGCTTCAGTCGGCTGATGCGAGAGCCGCGATGATCGCGTTCGTCGCCTGCTCGGTGGTCGCGGTGCCGCCGATGTCCGAGGTCATGACGCCTGCGGCCAACGTCGCCTCGATGGCCGCGACGATCGCAGCCGCGGCGTCGGTGTGTCCGAGGTGCTCGAGCATCAGCGCGCCGGCCCAGATCTGACCGATCGGGTTGGCGATACCCAGGCCGGCGATGTCGGGCGCCGATCCGTGGACGGGTTCGAACATGGACGGGTGCTTGCGCACGGGATTGAGGTTCGCGCTCGGGGCGATACCGATCGAACCGACCATCGCGGCTGCCAGATCCGAGAGGATGTCACCGAAGAGGTTGGAGGCGACGATGACGTCGTGCCGGGAGGGCTGAAGGATCAGGCTCGCGGCCAGGGCGTCGATGAGCACGCTGGTCAATCGGATGTCCGGATGGTTCGAGAGGGTCTCCGAGACGACCTCGTCCCAGAACGGCATCGTGTGGATGATCCCGTTGGACTTCGTCGCCGATGTGACCCTGCCCGAGCGTTGTCCCGCAAGGTCCGCAGCGAATCGCGCCACACGTTCGACGCCCCTGCGGGTGAACAGCGACTGCTGGTACGCGGCTTCTTCCGGCTGCCCCTGATAGCTCCGGCCGCCCACCTCCGAGTATTCGCCCTCGACGTTCTCGCGCACGATGACGAGATCCACATCGCCCGCGCGTTTCAGCGGTGAGTCGATTCCGGGCAGCGATCGGACGGGGCGCAGGTTCACATACTGATCGAAGACCCGGCGGATCGGGATGAGCATCCCCCAGAGCGTTTCGACATCCGAGATGCCCGGGGTTCCGACCGCGCCGAGGAAGATCGCGTCGAATCCGCCGAGCGTGTCGAGCGCGTCGACGGGCATCATCCGTCCGCGCTTGACGAAGTGCTCGGCTCCCCAGGCGAACTCGTGCCATTCGAGTCGCACGCCGAATCGTTCGCCGGCGATGTCGAGCACCCTCTGTGCCGCGGGCAGCACTTCGGTTCCGATTCCGTCGCCGGGGAGGGCTGCCACTCGATGTGTCTGCGGTGCCATGTTCGCCTACCTCTTCTCGCTGAGCCCCCGAAGCCTCGAACCGCTCACGGGCCGTTGCCCTCGGGACCCCGCTGCTGTAGTTTGTATGTTGTTGACAATCTACACGAATGTTTGGAGAGTCCCAATGGCGGCATTGAGCCCGATCCTCAAGCAAGCGACCCCCGTGGTCGTCGATCACGCATCAGGAAGCTGGATCTACGGCACGGATGGCGAACGCTATCTCGACTTCACAACCGGGATCGGGGTCACCAGCACGGGGCACTGTCATTCGCGTGTGGTCGAAGCCGCCCGGGCGCAGATCGGTGAGGTCATCCACGCGCAATACACGACGGTCATGCACAAGCCGCTGCTCGCGCTCACCCAGGCGCTGGGCGAGGTGCTGCCCGAGGGACTCGACAGTGTCTTCTACGCGAATTCCGGGTCCGAGGCGGTCGAAGCTTCATTGCGACTGGCGCGCATGGCGACGGGCCGGCCGAACATCGTCGCCTTCCACGGCGGGTTCCACGGCCGGACTGTGGGGGCTGCATCGCTGACGAGTGCCGGTACGAAGTTCCGGTCGGGATTCTCCCCGCTGATGGGCGGCGTGCATTTCGCGCCGTTCCCGAACGCATTCCGCTACGGCTGGGATCCGGAGACGACGATCGACTTCGCACTCCGTGAACTGGACTACCTGCTGCAGACGGTCTCCTCGCCCCAGGACACGGCGGCATTCATCATCGAGCCGGTCCTCGGTGACGGCGGGTACCTTCCCACACCGCCGCGCTTCCTCGAGGGGTTGCGCGATCGCGCGACCGCCCTGGGCATCATCCTCATCCTGGACGAGGTCCAGGCAGGAGTCGGCCGCACCGGACGATTCTGGGGACACCAGCACAGCGCGATCACCCCAGACGTGCTGATCACGGCGAAAGGACTGGCCAGCGGATTCCCGATCTCGGCAATCGCCGCCTCGAACGATCTGATGGAACGGGCGTGGCCGGGCTCGCAGGGCGGCACGTACGGCGGCAACGCTGTCGCCGCAGCCGCGGCCGTCGCGACGCTCCAGGTCGTCAAGGACGAAGGGCTCGTCGAGAACTCCCGGCTGCGGGGCGAGCAGCTTCGCCGCGGCCTGAACGAGTTGCAGGCGACCGAGCCGCTGATGGGCGACGTTCGCGGTCTGGGGCTCATGCAAGCGATCGAGTTCGTGACGGCCGGCGGAGCACCGAATCCGGCGCTCGCCGCAGCCGTCCAGCAGGCGGCCATCGAGGAGGGACTCCTTCTGCTCACCTGTGGGCCGGCAGGGAACGTGGTCAGGATTGTTCCACCGCTCACGGTGAGCGAGGACGAGATCGAATCCGGTCTCGGCCGGCTCGCCGCTTCTGTGCAGACCGCGACGGAGCGAAACCTCGCTGTGGCGGTCGCTCACTAAGTCCCCACCCGAATCCCACATCACGCAAAAGGAAGAACCATGACGACCTCTCACGACGCGCAGGCGCTCATCGACTCACTCGAGCACCGGCTCTACATTCAGGGTGCGTGGCAGGAGGCCGCGGACGCGGCTACCTTCACGGTGGAGAATCCCGCTACGAAACAGGTGATCGCCGAGGTTGCAGACGGATCGGCCGTCGATGCCGAACGGGCTATCACGGCGGCCGGCGACGCCCAGGACGCCTGGGGCCGCACCTCGCCGAGAATGCGCAGTGAGATCCTGCGGCGAGCGTATGAGCTCATCGTGGAGCGGACCGAGGACCTCGCGGCCATCATGACGGCCGAGATGGGCAAGCCGCTCCAGGAGGCGCGGGGCGAGGTGGCGTACGCCGCCGAGTTCTTCCGCTGGTTCTCGGAGGAGGCCGTGCGCGTTTCGGGGGACTACACGACCAGTCCCGACGGCCGGCACCGGCTTCTCGTCTCGCGTGTTCCCGTCGGGCCGTGCGTACTGGTGACTCCGTGGAACTTCCCGCTCGCGATGGGCACCCGCAAGATCGGCCCGGCCATTGCCGCTGGATGCACCATGGTGTTCAAGCCGGCCGCTCAGACTCCGCTGTCATCGCTGGCGTTGGTGGGCATCCTCGAGGAGGCGGGCCTGCCGGAGGGCGTGCTGAACGTCGTGACGACCACGGACCCGTCGGCTGTCGTCTCGACCTGGATGAAGAGCGGGATCGCGCGAAAGATCAGCTTCACCGGTTCGACCGCTGTCGGGAAGGTGCTTCTCGCCCAGGCGGCGGAAAGCGTGATGCGCACCTCGATGGAACTCGGCGGGAACGCGCCGTTCATCGTCTGCGAGGACGCGGACATCGACGCGGCCGTGGATGGCGCGATCGTCGCGAAGCTGAGGAACATGGGCGAAGCCTGCACGGCCGCGAATCGTTTCCTCGTGCATCGCTCGATAGCCTCCGAGTTCTCCGCACGTCTCGCCCAGAAGATGGAAGCCTTGCCCGTCGGCGATGGGTTCGCAGACGACACCCGGATCGGGCCGCTGATCGACGCGGCCGGACTCGGCAAGGTCCAGCAGCTCGTGGACGACGCCGTGTCGAAGGGAGCCCGGGCGGTCACGGGCGGAGCCGTTCGGGCCGGAGCCGGGTACTTCTACCCGCCGACCGTTCTGACCGATGTCAGCGCCGATTCGCAGCTCATGTCGACGGAGATCTTCGGTCCTGTGGCCCCGGTCATCCCCTTCGACGACGACGAGGACGCGGTCTCGATCGCGAACGACACCGAGTGGGGACTCGTCGGCTATCTCTTCACCCGAGACCTGGATCGCGCCTTCCGGCTCAGCGACCGGCTCGAGGTCGGCATGGTCGGGCTCAATGCCGGGCTCGTGTCAAACCCCGCAGCACCGTTCGGCGGCGTCAAGCAGTCCGGGCTCGGTCGTGAGGGCGGCCGCATCGGAATCGATGAGTTCCTGGAGTACAAGTACCTCTCCGTGCCCCGGGAGTCGTGAGTCTCGAACACAAAAAGGTCGGCCCCGTCGCTCTGACGGGGCCGACCTTGTTTGTTGTGGCTGCTGGCTACACATTCACGATGATGCTCTTCGGCTCGGTCATGGCCTCCATCGCGAAGCGAACCCCTTCCCGTCCGATGCCGGAGTTCTTGAACCCGCCGAAGGGCATGGCGTCGGAGCGGAGGTCGCTGGAGCCGTTGACGATCACCGCGCCCGCGGTGATCTGCGGCGCAACCGTGTATGCCGTGCGGACCGACTGGGTGAAGAGACCCGCTTGGAGCGCGTAGTCGGTGCTGTTCGCGGCGCGGATCGCCTCTTCGATGTCGTCGAACGCCATGACGGTGACGACGGGACCGAAGATCTCCTCCGTGATGAGAGGCGAGTCCGCGGAAACCCCGGTGAGGACGGTCGGGTAGTAGAAAGAACCGGCGCGCCGGCCTCCCACGTGGACTGTCGCACCCTGTGCCCGCGCATCGTCGACCCAGCTCTCGACGCGGACGGCGGCGGACTCGGAGATGAGCGGACCGATGTCCGTGCTCGGGTCGAATTTGCTGCCGACCCGGAGCCGTTCCGTGCTCTCGACCACCTCGCGGAGGAAGCGATCGAACAGCGAGCCGTGGACGTAGACGCGCTGGACGGAGAGGCAATTCTGCCCCGCGACCCCGAACGCACCACTGACGACATCGGCGACCGCCGCGACGAGGTCTGCGTCTTCGCACACGATCGTCGGGTTGTCTCCGCCCAGCTCCATCAGCATCTTCCGCGGGCCGGAGGCGTCGGTGATCTTCCTCGCCGTGCTGGGTCCACCCGTGAACGAGACCAGAGAGATCCGGCCGTCCGTCACGAGAGCGTTTCCCACCTCGGCGCCTCCGCACACCACGGCGATGCGCCCGGCGGGGACCCCCGACTCCAGGAGCGCATTCGTCAGGGCCAGAGCGGTGAGAGGAGTGAACGACGACGGCTTGAGGACGACGCCATTGCCGGCCATGAGCGCGGGTCCCAGCTTGTGGGCGACCAGATTCAGCGGATCGTTGAAGGAGGTGATCGCAGCGACGATGCCGACCGGCTCCCGGGTGAACCAGCCGACCTTGCCGGCTCCGTTCCGGTTGCCTTCGAAGGGGATCGTCTCTCCCGTCAGGAACGCGCCGGCTTCGGCCGAAAGGCGCAGCGTCTCGACGCAGCGGCGCACCTCGCGCTCGGCCTCTGCCAGCGTCTTCACGCCTTCCGAAGCGATGAGCCGTGCGAAATCCCTCGACTGCGCCTCGACCAAGCGAGCGGACGCCTCCAGGGCCTCGCGGCGCGCCCAGACCGGCCACGCTTCCGCCTCGAGCGACGCGGCGATCCCGGTGATGGCACGAGCCACATCCTGTTTCGTCGATGACGCCACGTAACCGAGAACCCGGCCGTCTTCCGGGTCCGCGACCGCCAGGTTCAGCTCGGAGTGCTGCCACGCGCCGGCGATGTACGCACCGCCGGGGACAAGTCGGGCTATGTGGTCCTCTGCTGCGCGCGTCGGCGCGGCGGTGCGGGTCACTGAGACGGCGGATTCTTCGCACACATGCATCCGATGCTCCCTCCTACTTCACGAAGTCGACGACTTTGGCGCCGAGACCGATGAACGGCAGGAACCAGGGCGGCCCGAAATGGCCGGGAACCGGGGGGAACTTCAAGCTCTTCCACACCTCGGTGCTCGGCTGGCCCGTCAACCGCAAAGCCATCTGCTTGCCCATGTGGCTGGCCATCTGCACGCCGTGACCGCTGTAGCAGATGGAGTAGAAGACGCCGTCGTGGATACCCGCGTGAACCATCTGGTCCATCGAGATGTCGACGAGCCCGCCCCACGTGTAATCGATCCGCGTCCCTGACAGATACGGGAACAGTGTCGTCATCGCCCGCTGCAGGATCTCGGCGCTCTTCAGGTCGGATTCCGGATTCGACAGCGCGAATCGCGCGCGGCCGCCGAAGAGCAAACGATTGTCGGGAGTGATGCGGAAGTAGTAGGTGAGGAGCTTGGCGTCGGCCGCTTGACGGCGATGGGGCAGGATCCGGTCGACGACGTCCTGCGCGAGGGGTTCGGTGACGATGATGAAACTGCCGACCGGGACGACACGCCGTTGGAGCCAGGGCGTCAGGGAGCCCGTGTAGCCGCTCGTCGCCACGAGCACTTTGCCGGCGCGGATCACGCCCCTGGTCGTCTGGACGTCGTGAACCTCACCGGAGATCCGGGACAGCCTCATCGCCTTCGCGTCCTCGCAGATGACAGCGCCGGCTGCGATCGCGGCCTGAGCCAGGCCGTGGACGAATTTGCCGACGTGAACACCGGCCCCCAGAGGGTCGACCATGGCGCCGTGGTAGAAGTCCGTCCCGATCTCGTCGTGGATCTGCGCCTTCGGGACGACCGTGACGTGATAGTCGGCGAGCTTGGCCAGGCTCTTCTGCGTCGCGTACATCCCGTTCAGGTGTGCGGGCTTGAACGCGAGGGAAAGCTTGCCCGAGCGCTCGAAATCGCAATCGATGCCGTTCTCGGTGACCAGGCTCTCCACCGTGTCGATGGCCCGGTTGTACTCCCGGAACATGCCGACCGCTCGCTGCTCGCCATACCGCTTGATGGCGGTGCCGAAGCCGATCGCGAGCCCCGTGGTCGCCATCCCGCCGTTTCGTCCGGACGCACCCCACCCGACCGTATGCTCGTCGACCACGACCACCTGGGCGCCCTGCTTCGCCAACTCGAGCGCCGCGGACAGTCCGGTCAGCCCGGCGCCCACGACCACGACGTCTGCGTGTTCGGGGACCGGGGTGCGCCGGTAGTCGCCGGACGGCGTTGCGGTGTCCAGCCAGTACGGAGTGAGTTTCACCAGGACCTCCTGTTAGTGCGCGGTTCAGATTCCGAGAAGGGAATTCACTTCGTCAAGCGAATCGACGAGTGTGTAGTTGTACGCCGGGCTCTGCGGGTCGTAACCGCGGTCGAGCATGACCTTGTTCGTGAAGCCGAGGTCGTCAGCCGGCATCAGGTCGTAGCGCGTGTGGGACGAGATGTGGAGGAAGTCCTCCGGAGTCGCGTCGAGCTGGTCGACCATGTATTCGAACGCCTGGTAGCGCGGCTTGTAGAAGCCGGCCTGCTCGGCCGTGAAGACAGCGTGGAAGTCGGCCCCCAGCTTCGGGACGGACGTTTCGAGGAAGCGCGTGTCGGCGTTCGAGAGGATCACGAGCCGGTAGTTCTCGGCCATCTTCTGCAGGGGCTCGACGACGTCTGGATGCGGCCCCCAGGTGAGGACCGCGGCCGCGAGCTGGACGCCGGCATCGGCCTGCACATCCAGCCCCCATTTGCGGCAGGTCCGGGCGTAGGCGTCGTGAAGCACCTGGGAGTACGCGTAGTAGCTGCCGCACACCTGGTCGTAGCGGTACTTGCTGAACTGAGGAAGGAAGGCCGTGATCTGTTCCTCGGACAAGCGGTCGCCGATCAGGCGACGCGTGACGCTCCCGATCTCGAAATTGATCAGGGTGCCGTAGCAGTCGAATGAGACGTACTTCGGCCGGAACTTCGTGTCGGTCATGACGTGTCCTCTCTGAGGTACCGGGCTCGCCGGCTGTTCCTTATGTCCTTGTGCGGTCCGGACTCAATATAGCTCCAGATGCGCAGATTGTCGACAGTCGGCAACCTTTTGTTGACAGATGGTTGCGTGCAAAGATAGACAGCGGGGTCAGCAACGCGTGCGCTGCCCTGGCGAGCTGCTTACGGGGGGCGCCGCCTGTGCTACACCCCGCGTTGGAGGTTCTTCATGGCCGGCCTCGGTAACTTGAAGGCGCTTGAGCTCAGATCGACCGCTGACCGCATCAGCGACGAGCTGAGGCAGATGATCATCGATGGCACGCTCCGGCCGGGCGAACAGCTCGGCGAAGCGAAGATCGCGGGCCAACTCGGCGTCTCCCGGGCGCCTGTCCGCGAGGCCCTTCAGCAGCTGGTCCAGGAGAGGCTCCTGGTCGCCGCGAGGAACAAGGGGGTCTCCGTCGTCTCGTTCACCGCGACCGACATCCGCGAGATCTACGACGCGCGTCTTGCCATGGAGAAGCATGCGGCGTCTCAGATCGTCTCGGGAGGCGCCGCTGCCCGATCGAGCGCTGCGAAAGAGCTGAGCCGGCTGCTGCCCCGGCTCGCCGATGCGATCCGTGCGGGCGACCGGCGCCAAGTGTCGGCCATCGATCTGGAGTTCCATACCGGCCTGATCGCCGCGGCTGGCAACTCGCGCCTCCTGCATGCCTACATGATCCTTTCCGCCGAGGCGCTTGCCTGCATCAACCGCCTCGAAATCGCCTATCCGGCGGGAATGGACCTCGTCGCCGATCACGAGCAGCTGATCGAGTTGCTCCTCCGGGGCGACATCGGCGCTGTGTCTGACGCGCTCAGCTCGCACCTGAACGTCGCGGCGAACCGGCTCACTTCCCAGCTTCCGGTGCTGGAGACCTGACCGAATTTTCAGCAGTGCAAGTTTGCTGCCGATTGTCGACAATCTGCGAAGGATATGGTTGTATGTGACTCACCCACACGTCATTTGCCGAGAGGACGTACCATGAGATTCGCAAAAACCCTGTCTTTCGCTGCCGCAGGCGCAGCAGTTCTGCTGGCGGTGAGCGGTTGCAGTACCGTCGCCGACGCGGGCTCCTCCAAAGGATCGGGCGCAAGCGACATCACGGCAGGGGTCAAAGTCGATCCCGCCGCCGTGAAGCTGCTGCCGCCCGCGACCAAGAAGGCCGGCGTGCTGACCGTCGCGATGGACCTCAACTACCCGCCCACATCCTTCCTCGCGCCCGACAACGCCACGGCGATCGGATTCAACCCGGATTTCGTGCGCCTGATCGGCAAGAAGCTCGGCCTCAAGATCCAGATCGAGAACGTGTCGTTCGACACGATCGTTCCGGGAATCGCCGCTGGCCGGTACGACTTCACCGCCACCGACATGAGCGCCACTCCGGCTCGCCTGAAGGTCCTCAGCATGATCGACTACTGGGACGCCGGTTCGTCTCTCGTCGTCAGCCCCGGCAACCCCGCGAAGCTGAGTCTGGCCGACAACTCCCTGTGCGGCCACAGCATCGGTGTGACCCAGGGTTCGACCCAGGCACAGACGTACGTCCCGCTGATCTCGCAGAAGTGCCAGTCCGCGGGCGCACAGCCGGTGAAGGCGGTCGTTCTGCCGAACGTGCAGGATGCGCTCACCCAGCTCGGCTCCAAGCGCCTCGACGGTGTCTTCTACGACACCAGTTCGCTCGGCTGGGCGGCGAAGCAGCAGCCCAGCTCTTTCCAGCTGGTGACGCCGCAGTACAAGAAGCAGACCGGTACCGATCTGGTTGCGCTCGGAATCGCCAAGGACTCTCCGCTGATCCCGGCCCTGCACGCTGCGACCCAAGCGGTCTTGGACAGCCCGCAGTACAAGAAGGCGCTCGACAATTGGGGTCTGGGTACGGGCGCGATCACGACAGCTACCTTGCAGCAGTAGCCCATGTCTTCTACGAAGGCACCCCTCATGGTCCGCACCGTCGAGACAGGGAGAGTGGACACCGTGGATGCGTCACAGAAGCCGAGGATCCATCGCAAGCGGCCCCTCGAGTACGTCTCCTGGGCGGTGTTCATTCTCCTGGCGGCCGGTCTGGCGTACTCGCTCACCACCAACCCGAACTATCAGTGGGGTGTGGTCGCTCAGTACTTCACGTCCGAATCCATCCTCCGGGGGCTGGGACTCACGCTCGTCCTGACCGCTGTGTCCATGCTGCTGGGGACGCTCATCGGCCTGCTCGTCGCCGTGATGCGTGCGTCCTCGATCCGCCCCATCATGCTCGCTGCATCCGCCTACATCACGTTCTTCCGAGGCACGCCTGTGCTGGTCCAGTTGATCTTCTGGTTCAACCTGGCCGCGTTGTATCCGCACCTGGCGATCGGGATCCCGTTCACGAACGTCTCGCAGACGATCGACGTGAACCAGATCATGAGTGCCACAACGGCAGCGATCATCGGACTGTCCCTCAATGAGGCCGCCTACATGGCTGAAATCATCCGCGGCGGGTTCACCTCGGTGGGGAAGGGGCAGCTCGAGGCCGCCGACTCACTCGGGATGAGCGGGATGACGAAGCTGCGGAAGATCATCATTCCGCAAGCCATGCCGGCGATCATTCCAGCGACCGGCAACCAGGTGATCGGGATGTTCAAGGAGACATCGCTGGTCAGCGTGCTGGGGGTGGCGGAGCTCTTGCAGAGCGCCCAGCTGATCTACGCGCGGACCTACCAGACCATCCCTCTCCTGATCGTCGCCTGCCTGTGGTACCTGGCGATGACGCTCCTGTTGAGCTACCCGCAGTCCCTGATCGAGAAGCGGTACTCGCGGTCCACCGCTGCGATCGGGCGAACGATCATGCCGACCGAGCCTGCCCAGATTGGTGAAGGAAAATGAGTGAACTCGGCACCGTCCACGTGCGCGCGCTCCGCAAGTGCTTCGGCGAGAGAACGGTGCTCCAGTGCATCGATCTTGACGTCGCGTCCGGCGAGATCTGCTGCATCATCGGCCCGAGCGGTTCGGGAAAGTCGACGCTGCTGCGCTGTATCGATGGGCTCGAATCCATCGACTCCGGTGTCCTCCGCGTCAATGGCGAGGATCTCGGATACTACGAGACCCCGACCGCGTATCACGCGCTCAACCCCAAGCAGGTCGCGCGACAGCGGACGCAGATGGGAGTCGTCTTCCAGCAGTTCAACCTGTTCCCGAACATGACGGCAGCCGAGAACGTCATGTCCGGCCCCGTGCTGGTCAAGGGCGCCAGTAAGAAGGAGTCCCGCGTTCGGGCCACGGAGCTTCTCGCCAGTGTGGGCCTCCGGGGACTCGAGGGACACTATCCCTCCCAGCTCTCCGGCGGCCAGCAGCAGCGGGTCGCGATCGCCCGCGCGCTGGCGATGGATCCGAGCGTCATGCTGTTCGACGAGCCGACGAGTGCTCTCGACCCCGAGTGGGTCGGCGAAGTGCTGGCCGTGATGCAAGACCTCGCCGAGCGCGGCATGACGATGCTGATCGCCACCCACGAAATGGGATTCGCTCGCGAGGTCGCCGACACGCTGATCTTCATGGACGGCGGGGTCGTCGTCGAGCGGGGCGACGCGCGCGAGGTGATCACGAATCCGAAGGAGCCGCGGACGAAGCAGTTCCTGAGGATGGTGCTGTAGTGAACGACGGACAGCTCGCTGTCATCGGCGTGGGCAGCATCGGGAGCATGGCGCTGTGGCAGGCTTCCCGACTCTCGACGTCCGTCGTGGGGTTCGAGGCGGAAAGCCCCGGCCATCCGCGGAGCGCGGTAGGCGGCGACACGAGGTTGTTCCGCATGACCTACCGGGGCGAGAACAACTACTACCCGATCCTGCAGCGCGCGCGAACGCTGTGGCGCGAGCTCGAGGCGGAGTCGTCGCAGAGCATCCTGACGCAGTGCGGGGGGCTCTCCATCGGCTCACCGGACGAGCTGTACATCCCGCAGCTCCTCGAATCGATCCGGCGCACCGGCGCGCCGCACGAGATCCTCGACCGGGACCAGATGGCGCAGCGGTATCCGCAGCACAATCTCCGGGAGGGGGAGTGCGCGGTCTTCGATGCCGAAGCGGGCTTCCTCCGCACCGATCGCGCTGTCCTCGCCGCCCTCGATGTCGCCCAGGCCAACGGTGCGACGGTCCTGCGCCACACCGCTGTGGACGAGATCCGCGAAGTGGCGGACGGAGTGGTGGTGAGCTCGGGGACGTCGTCGTGGACGTTCGATCGGGTCATCGTCGCCGGCGGCGGATGGTCGACGACCCTGCTTCCGGACGGATTGCGCCAGTGGGTGCGTCCTCGCCGTTCCTATCTCTCCTGGTTCGCCGCGCGCGATGCCGCGGAGTTCGTGCCCGAACGCTTCCCCATCTTCATCCGGATCTCCGGCGATCGATCGCTTTACGGCGCACCGACCGTGGACAGCGTGACGGTCAAAGCCACGCTCGACGGGCGCAGCTCCCCGGCCGCGGATGCCGCCTCGGTGCAGAGAGAGCTCACGCCGGAGGAGATCGCCGAGACGACAGAGACCGTCGCCGAGTTCCTGCCCGGGCTGATCCCCGACATCGTCCGGTCGGACGCCTACCCGGATCTCTTCACGGAGGACGAGGCGGCCCTCCTGGGGACTGTCGGCTCCAGCCCGCGCATCTACTACGCGACAGGCTTCTCCGGCACCGGCTTCAAGATGTCGTCGGCGTTCGGCGCGATGGCTGCCCGGGAGGCTCTGTCCGGGTCCGAAGAACCCGGTTTCGGCTTCCTCCGCCCGGATCGGTTCCTGAGCCGGACAGGGACCGGCCAGGAGCGAGGGCTGTGATGAGCTCCGACCCGGAGCGCAGGGTCGCGCTCGTCACGGGCGGCAATCGGGGCATCGGACGGGAGATCGCCCGGCAGCTCTGCGCGCGTGGACTCCACGTCATCGTGGGGGCCAGGAGCGCGGCCGACGGCGACCGCTCGGCGCGCGAGCTCGGGGAGCTGGGATTCAGCAGTTCAGCGGTCGAGCTGGATGTGACCGAGCCGGATTCGGTCCGCCAGGCCGTTCGTGCGACCGTCGGCGAGTTCGGCCGGATCGATGTGCTGGTGAACAACGCCGGCATCGCGATCGATGGTCCAGGCCATCGGCCTTCAGAGCCGGATTTCGACACGATCGGGACGACTCTGGAGACCAACCTGGTCGGCGCGTGGGCCTGTGCGGGCGCCGTGGCACCCCACATGCGCGCCGCCGGTTACGGGCGGATCGTCAACATGTCGAGCAGCATGGCCTCCCTGGAGTTGACGGCCGACAGCGAGTCTCCGGCCTATCGCATCTCCAAAGCAGCGCTGAACATGTTGACCGTGGTCCTCGCAGCCGAGTTGCGCGAAGCCGGCATCCTCGTCAACGCGGCCTCGCCCGGATACACGCGGACCCGGATGAGCCCGAACGCGACGAGAACAGTGGAGTCGGGAGCCGACACCCCCGTCTGGCTGGCCACCCTGCCCGCGGACGGCCCCTCGGGGGGCTACTTCTACGACCGCTCACCGCTGCCCTGGTGATGACGGACCGTTTTCGACTGCACACGATGGAGCACGACGAGCATGCCGAACGCTGACGTACTGAAGGACATCGAGACGCCTGCCGTCGTGATCGACCTCGACGTCGTGGATGCGAACATCCAGCGGATGCAGGCGGCCATCGGCAGCAGGGGTGTCGGCCTTCGCCCGCACGTGAAATCCCATAAGTCGGTGAACCTCGCGCGACGCCAGCTGGAGGCCGGAGCTGTCGGGATCACGGTCTCGAGCGTCGGGGAGGCGGAAGTATTCGCCGAGGCCGGCGTCGACGACATCTTTCTGGCCTATACGATCTGGGCCGGCTCGGCGCGTCGTGCTGAGCGGATCCTGAACCTTCACGAGCGGGTGCGGTCCTTTTCCGTCGGGGTGGATTCGGCAGCAGGAGCAGAACAGCTGGCCGCTGCGACCCGGCCCTCGCAGCACGCGCTGCGCGTGCTCGTGGAGATCGACAGTGGGGCGCACCGCACCGGAGTGCGGCCGGAGGACGCCGGCGCTCTGGCGGCCGAATGCCTGCGTCTCGGTCTCGACGTCGCCGGGATCTTCACGTACGCCGGCCATGCCGGGAGATCGAGAGAAGCGCGCGTCAGCGGCGCGGCCGACGAGATCGACGCCGCCGAACGTGCCATCGCCTCCTTGACGGCGAAGGGCATCCCCGTGGGAACGGTCAGCGCCGGCTCCACCCCGACAGCGCTCTTCTCCGCACGGGCGCCGGTCACGGAATCACGGCCCGGTGAGTACATCTTCAACGACGCCGACAACGTGCGCCTCGGCACATGCGAGAGTCTCGCGGATGTCGGCCTCCACGTCGCCACCACAGTGGTCAGTACCGCCGTCGAGGGCCAGGTGATCATCGACGCGGGAACCAAGACCCTCGGCAGGGAGGGCAACGTCGACAAGGGATTCGGACTGGTTCCCTCGCTCCCCGGAAGCTCCCTTCGGCTGCTCAACGAGCACCACGGATACCTTTCGATCCCCGACGGCGTGAAGCGCCCCGCGGTGGGCGATGTCCTGACCGTCGTGCCGAACCACGCCTGCCCGGTGGCCAATCTCTTCGACGAGTACATCGTGATCGCAGACGGTGCACCAGTAGCTCGATGGCCCGTGGACGCGCGGGGCCACCTCTCGTGAATGCGGCAACCCCCAGACGATCGGAAGCGGAAGATTGACGAAATTCATTCCTCACATCGAAGGTGGGCAGCCGGGCCACGACTCCTATTCCCAGGTCGTGGAGGCCGGCCAGCTGGTCTTCCTCGCCGGTCAGGTCGGCAGCGTGGGTGGGAGACCGGAGACCTACCCCGTCGATTTCGCGGCGGAGGTGCGTGCTGCCTTCGCCAGCGCCGCCGACCTGCTCTCCGCGGTCGGGCTCGGACTGGAGTCCGTGGTGAGGTGCGTCATCTACCTCACCGACTTCGCGGACTTCCCCGAGATGGACCGGATCTTCCGCGAGCTCTTCCCCACCGACCCGCCTGTTCGCGCCACCGTCGGCGTAGCCGCCCTGGCTCGTGACTGCCGATTCGAAGTGGAGATCACGGCAAGCCGTCCCGGGGAGCCGGGTCCCGACTCGGGACAGCGACATGCAACGCGAAGCACGGGAGAAGCATGACGACACCTGAAGCGGACGTAGCGATCGTCGGTGTCGGCTCGATGGGGAGCATGGCGAGCTGGCAACTCGCCTCCCGCGGTCTCCGGGTCATCGGAGTCGACCGGTTCTCGATCCCCGGCCCCTTTTCCGCCTACGCCGGGGAATCCCGCATTTTCCGCAAGGTCTACGTGGAAGGAGCGCACTACACCCCCATCCTGCAGAGGGCACAGGATCTCTGGCGTGAGCTGGAGAATGTCAGTGGGACCCGGCTGCTCAACCCGACCGGCGCCGTCACGATCTATGACGAGCACAATCCGGCGCTGGCCTCCCTGATGGCGGCCGCGGACGAGCGTGGGCTCTCGCACGAGCTCCTCCGGGGAAAAGACGCCAGGGCGCGCTATCCCGAGCATGTCATCCGCGACGGGGATGTCACGGTGTTCGATCCTGAGGGAGGCTGGCTGAACTCAGAACGGGCCGTGACTGCCGCCCTCATGGAGGCTTCACGGCTGGGCGCCACGTTCCTGGGAGGCCGGAAGGCGCACAGTGTCGAGGCGTACGGCGACCGGTACATCGTCCGGACCGATCACGAAGAGATCATCGCCTCCCGCGTGCTCGTCTCCCAAGGGAACGGTGGGCGAGCGGTGTGCAGGGAGCTCGGCGTTCACCTCTCCGTTCTGCCCCAGGTCCTGACCTGGTTCCCCGTTGTGGACCCGGCTGCATTCTGCAGGGAGGACATGCCCGTCTTCCTCCGGAGGGCGGAGGAAGCCGGGCGGTCGGACAAGGCCCAGTTCTACGGGTTCCCGAGCGCTGACGGCTGGACCGTGAAAGTCGTCGCGAGCATCTTCCTGGATGAGGTCGAGTCGATGGAAGAGCCTCCTGCGTGGGATCCCCGACATCTGGACACCATCCGGGCATGGGTCGGGGAATTCCTTCCCGGACTCATTTCGGACCCCGTGCGGGTCGCCACCTGCGCGGACGGTCATTCACCGGACGCGACCGGGTTGGTCGGCGCAGTGCCCGGAATGGAGGGTGTCGTCGTCGCGGCCGGCTTCTCCGGCCACGGCTTCAAGATGGCCTCTGCCCTGGGAGCGATCGCGGCCGACCTCCTCCTAGACGGGACAACGGCCACCGACATCGGTTTCATGAATCCCGCCCGGTTTCTTGGAGCAGACACGCGACTCGCGTCGCTGGCTCTGAGCTGAGAGAAGCACCGGGTCCGGGCCCCCAAGCGTTCAACAGACTGCCCCCGAGAAACACGAGACGACGAAAGCGACACATCATGACAGACACGACCTTCCGGCCGAAGTACATCTCCTTCGATGTCTACGGCACCCTGATCAACTGGGACACCGATCCCACCACCCGCCGCCTTCTCGCAGGCCGCCTGCCGGAAGAGCAGTGGCCCACGTTCAAGAAGGTCTTCCGGGGCTACCGGTACGACGAGGTCTGCGGCGACTACAAACCGTACGAGCAGATCCTTCAGAATTCGTTCGACCGGGTGTGCGCGTTCTTCGGGATCGGGCCGACACCGGGCGCGGGCGCCGAGTTCGCCGAGGCCGTACGCAGCTGGGGTGCCCACGATGACGTGCCGGCTCCGCTGAAGCTCATGGGCGACAACTACCAACTGGTGGCCCTGTCCAATGCGGACGACAGCTTCCTCGATATCAGCATCCCGAGGCTCGGCGCGCAGTTCCACGCCGTGTTCACCGCGGAGCAGGCTCAGGCCTACAAGCCGCGCTACCAGGCCTTCGAGTACATGCTCGACACCTTGAACGCCAAGCCGGAGGACTTCCTGCACGTCTCCTCGCACACGAGGTACGACCACATGCCGATGCACGATATGGGCTTCCGGAACCTGGTCCTGCTGGACCGGGCCTGCGATCCCATCACCCCGGGCTACGACTACGTCACCCTGAAGTCCCTGGACGAGGTCAACAGGCGCCTCGGCCTCTGAGGCGCACTCGACCCGGGACTCTGAAGGAGATTCGAACGGATCGCGTTCGAATCTCCTTCACTACTGCCATTCGAAGGAGATTCGACACCCGATCTCCTTCGCAATGCGGCTCAGTGGTTTCGCAGAGACATCCGAGGACGTCGAAGGGACCTTCGACCCGACTGCCAGGGCGCTCCACGCTCCACGATCGGAGGGAGCAGAGGGGCAGGTCGTGGAGATCATCGAAAGTGCAGCACCCGGCATCTATCTCGGCTGGGGTGCGTTCGTCGTCCAACTGGGCAATCTGATCGTCATCGCGATCATGCTGGCCCTGTTCGTTCTGGCGCTCATCGTGCCCTTCCCGAAAGCGCGGCGCCGCAAGTGAGCGGCGTGAAGAGCGCTCCCGGCACACGGTCGAACCGGCCGTCCGAACCGGCCGAACCGGCCGACGAGGTGTACACCTGGACAGGGAGGGTGCGTCGCTGGCTTCTCAGACGCCTCCCACCCGAGAAGCTGCTGCCGCAGGACCAGCCCAGCTATGTCGCATCCTGGATCTACGTGTTCGGCATGGCCTCGCTCGCCGCTCTTGCCGTCGTCATCATCTCGGGCCTGGCGCTGAGCCTGAACGGTCCTGCCTGGTATCACGTGTCCTCGCTCGGCCACTTCACCAACGGAGTGCACCTGTGGAGCGTCGAGCTCTTCTTCCTCTTCATGGTGGTGCACCTCTGGGGAAAGTATTGGATGGCCGCCTGGCGAGGGGGTCGCGTGCTGACCTGGATCACCGGCGTCATCGCTTTCGCCGTATCGATCGTCGCCGGGTTCACCGGCTACCTGCTGCAGACCAACTTCGACTCCCAGTGGATCGCCTTCGAAGGGAAGGATGCGCTGAACGCAGTCGGGGTCGGCGCCTGGTTCGACGTGGCCGACCTCGGCCAGATGTTCACCTGGCACATCGCGCTTCTGCCGCTGGCAGTCGCCGCGATCGTCGCGTTGCATGTCGTCCTGGTGCGGATGCACGGCGTCGTTCCACCGATCGATGCGGCGGAGACCGATGACCAGATTCTCCACCCGGGCAACGAATCGGAGGCGGGACGATGAGATCGGCCCCCGACATGTCCTGGCGTTCGCGCGGCGACCTCGCCTCCCGGCCGTGGCAGGGCCGGGTGCGGGACTACGACCTGTTCAAGGAAGTCACGATCGGTTTCGTGATCGTCTCGCTGCTCACCCTGGGCCTGGTGGCTGTGCTCGGGTCGCCGGATGAACCGAGTGTGACCTTCGTCTCCTGGTCGAAGAACCAGCCCATCGACTTCGCCACGACGGCGACGGCCGAACTGGGCCGCACGAGCGACACGGCGGCCTACGGTCCTCCGTACAACCACACTCCGGGTGCGACGCAGACGCTCGGACCTCTGGACCTGCAGAGCATGTCCGGTGTGCGCATCCCGATCGACACTGCGGACGCTTTCGTCATCGCACCGCTGAAGACGTTGCCCCGCGTTCCCGCGGCCGTCGCGACCTGGACGGCCGCATCCCCGGCGGACCAGACTCGTTGGACGACCGATTACGGAAAAGCGCTCGCCGCGGACAAGGGGTCTGTGCTCCCGCCGGCACGGTCCGCATACGGGCCGGTCCCGGCCTTGATCGCCTCCCTCATGGCGATGGCGAGAAGCGGGGCACTGGATGGCGCGCTCGCCGGTCAGAACGGCTTCTACAACCAGGACTACACGAAGGCGATCCTCTTCCTCGGCGACGGCACCTACTTCCAGGACCTCGCTGCCGGCCAGCATCTGACGGGCGACCAGTGGGGGATGATGAACGAGACGGGCAATTACCCCGGTCAGTCGTGGCTGTGGCTCTTCTCCTTCTTCTATCAGGTGGAGCCGTTCGCCTCGGCGCCCAACGCGGACCTCCTCGTCGTGCTGATCATGGCCATTCTCACGGCACTGCTCGCTCTGATCCCGTTCATCCCCGGGCTCCGGACCATCCCGAAGTGGATTCCGGTTCACCGGCTCGTGTGGCGGGACTACTACCGTTCCCGTCTCCCGATCTCCCCGACCAGGGCGCGTGAAACGGAGACGGACATCTCTGCACCGGAAGCAGGAGCGGCCTCTGCCGATCGATAGGCATTTGTCAGCCGTTACCCAAGCCACGTAAGAATCCATCAAGAATCCGCGGAGAGAGTGGAGGCATCGGACACGGGAGGTGAACGGTGGCCACGTTGCTACGCGGTAAGAGGATCGTCGGATGGCTGACGGGGGTGATCGGCGCAGGAAGTCTGGCCGTGACCGGGCTGATGTCGGGGTTCCTTCTCGGCACCACGCATACCGGGTCGAGCTCGGTGTCGCCGACCTCGGTGCCGACCACATCGACTGCGCCAGCCGCTCCGAGCCGGCACGACGACGGCGAGGACGACGACTCGGAGTCGACGCCGGCTCCCGCCGCTCCCGCTGCGCCTGCCCCGGCGACTCAGGCCCCGGTGCAGCCGAGCCAGGGAGGCCAGAGCAGTGGTACTTCGTCCGGCTCCTGAACTCCCGGCGAAGCACGCCGAGTGGACGGTGTGGAGCGTTGCAGCGTCGCTCGTCGTCGAAAAGCCGGGCGCGCTCTCCGCTGCTCGAGCGCTCGCCGATGAGGTCCTTCGCGGCGTGGGGGCCGCCTGCGATCGTTTCGATCCGGGCTCCGAGCTGTCCCGGCTCGCCGACGACCCGGTCGCCCGGAATGGAGTGCGCGTCTCGCCGCTCCTGGCCGAGTTGGTCACGACTGCGCTTCTCGTGGCGGCTCAGACGGATGGCAGCGTCGACCCGACTCTCGGCTTCGAGTTGGCTCGCTGGGGGTACGACCGAGACATCGACCGACTTCCGCCGGCAGAGCAGCCCATGTCTCCGGATGCAGCTGTCACGGTATCCGCCGTCGCGCGGCGGCCCCAGTGGAGGGACGTCGAACTCGACGGCCGGGTCTTGACGGTGCCGCCGCACCTCCGGCTCGACCTGGGGGCGACGGCGAAGGCGTTCACGGCGGATCGGATCGCTGCCCGCGTGGCCGGCGAATTGGACACCGCCGTGCTCGTCTCGTTGGGCGGGGACATCGCGACGGCCGGACGCAGCGGACGGGGAGGCTGGGAAGTAGTGGTCCGCGACCGCGAGACGGACCCGTCGCAGCAGGTGTTCCTGCCCGACGGCTCCGCGATCGCCACTTCCAGCACGCAGAAGCGGCGCTGGGTCCACGAGGGCCGGGTGTACCAGCACATCCTGGATCCTGCGTTCGGTGCACCGGTGATCCCCGCCTGGAGGTCGGCGACGGTCGCGGCCACCGACTGCGTCACGGCGAACGCGTTCAGCACCGCCGCGATCGTTCGCGGGCGTGCGGCCCCAGCTTGGCTGGCTGAGCGAGGAGCGACCGCCCGCCTCGTCGACCTGGAGGGCCGGGTCGTCACGACTGCAGGCTGGCCGGACCCCGGGGAGGGGGCATCGTGAACGAGCTGTTGTGGGCGTTCGGCCGGGCCAGCGGTGTGGTCTCGCTCCTCCTTTTCACCGCGAGTGTCCTGCTGGGCATCCTCACCCGTGCCGGCCGGCCGCTTCCCGGGCTGCCGCGATTCTCGGTCTCATTGGTGCACCGGAACATCTCCCTGCTGGCCGTCGTCTTCCTCGTGCTGCACGTGGGCACGTTGATGTTCGACTCCTACGCGAAACTGAACCCGGTCGACCTGGTGGTCCCGTTCCTCGGTTCGTTCAAGCCTTTCTGGCAGGGCCTGGGGACGGTGGCCTTCGATCTGGTCCTCGCGATCGTGATCACCGGGCTGCTGCGTCGGCGCATCGGGCAGCGGGTGTTCCGTTTCGTGCACTGGTTCACCTACGCGATGTGGCCGGTGGCGGTCTTGCATGCGATCGGCAACGGCACCAACGGTACGAGCGGCTGGTTCCTGCTGCTGACGGCCGCCGCGACCCTGCTGGTGTTGATCGCCGTCGTCTGGAGGATGTCGAGTCGCTTCATCGAACATGCACAGACCCGTCGACTGGCGGAGGCGTACAAGGAGGGCATGCGATGACGATGACCAGTGACGTCGCGACCGAACCCATCGGGCTCACTCCGGCGCGAGAGGGGAGGCTGCTGGCTGCAGGGGCGGAAGCGTCGCTGGCCTCGCACGTGCGCACTTTCGGGGCGCTCCCGCGACGGGAGCCGCGCGCGATGCTCAGGGAGCTCGAGGCGTCCGGGCTCACCGGGCGCGGCGGCGCCGCCTTCCCGGCCTGGCGCAAGCTCGCCGCTGCGGCTGAGACGGCGTCCGGTCGACGGCGCGGGCGGACGCCCATCCTGATCGCCAATGGCTCGGAGGGCGAACCGTTGAGCTGGAAGGACGCCGTCCTGCTGCAGAACGCCCCCCACCTGGTCGTAGATGGGATGCTCACCGCAGCACGGGCGATCGGCGCGACGAACGTGCTGCTCATGGTGAACGCCGACGCCGTCGGCCGGGTCGAGCGGGCGCTCGCCGAACGGCCCGACGCCCGCGGGATCGAGCTGGTGGAGGCTGCGGACAGCTTCATCTCGGGTGAGGCGAGCACCGTCGTCAATGCCATCGAGAACGACGACCCGCGCCCCACCGACCGCACTGCGCGACTGACGGAGTCCGGACTGCGCGGACGCCCTACCGTCGTCCAGAACGTGGAGACCCTCGCGCATGTCGGACTGATCGCCCGGTTCGGTGCCACGTGGTTCCGCTCTCTGGGTGACGCCTCCGATCCGGGCACCCGGCTGGTCACCGTGACCGGGGACGTCCCGCACGGGGGCGTCTTCGAGCTGCCCACCGATGCGACGCTCGACGAGGCACTCGCCGTCGCCGGAGCGGACGGACGCTCGGCGTCCGCCGCCCTGATAGGCGGGTATCACGGCGCCTGGGTGCCCTCCCGCTCATTCCGGACAGCACTCACCCGGGCAGACTTGGCGAGGTTCGGTGCGCAGCCGGGCGCAGGCGTGATCCATGTGCTGGGCGATCACCGGTGCGGTTTGCAGGCGACCGCCCGCATCGTCGCGTACCTGGCCGGCCAGACAGCGAACCAGTGCGGCCCGTGCATGTTCGGCCTTCCCACGATGGCGGTGCGATTCGAGGGACTCGCCACTGGGTCTGCGGCCAGGGAGAACGCCGCGGAGCTGGTCCGCCTCTCCGGCCTTGTCGTCGGCCGAGGTGCGTGCCACCACCCCGATGGGACCATCCGCCTGATCCGCAGCGCCCTTCACGTATTCGCCAGCGACGTGCACGCGCATGCCGAAGGACGATGCACACGGAGGCCGGCTTGAGCACCTCCCGGCATGTCCTGCACATCGACTGGACCCGGTGCGACGGGCGCGGACTGTGCGCCGAGATCCTCGAGGGCGCGCTCGGTCGCGACGACTGGGGGTATCCGGTCGTGCTGCGCGGCGATCCGGAGCACCGCACCGACCTGCGTCTACGGGCGGACGAGGTGACGGCCGCGGAGGAGGCCGTGGCCCTCTGCCCGGTGGCGGCGTTTGCGGCTCCTCCGCGCCGGGGTCGGCTGACCCGCTCACCCCGCGTTCGCACCCTCGCGGGGAAATACAATTGGCGCACTCGAGCCGCATCGGCGGTCGACGTGCCCCACCCAAGCGAAGACCGCTGACAACCGCACTGCACACCACTTTCGAATGGATAAGCATGACTCAGCCTCCGACCATCGCTCTTTTCACTGGTGACAGCATCACCGATGCCGGGAGGCGAACCGACCCTCACGGGCACCTTGGCGCCGGATACGTCCGACGGATCTCTGAGATGGCGGAAGCGGCCGCGGCTCCACTCCGAGTGGTCAACACGGGCGTCGGAGGCGACCGGACCACGGAGCTTCTTGCGCGCTGGTCGACCGACGTGATCGAGTGCCGGCCCGATGTCCTCACGGTTCTCGTAGGCGTGAACGACATGTGGCGCCGGTATGACGCGTCGACCCCGACGTCACCCGAGGAGTTCGAGGCGAACTATCGGCTCTTGCTCGATCGGGTGCGCAACGAGCTCGACCTCGAGCAGTTGGTCCTCATGGACCCGTTCGTCGTGCCGATCAGAGCGGATCAAGCCCACTGGTTCGAGGAGGACCTGAAGGCGAAGGTCGAGATCGTCAACGACCTCGCCACGCAATGGGAGGCGGTCCACATCCCTCTCCATGAACTGTTCACCGCGAAAGCCGACGAGTCCGGTCCTCACTCCGTCGTCGAGGATGGGGTGCATCCCACCCCCGATGGCCATGACCTCATCGCACGAGCGTGGTGGCGATCTGTCGGACCGCGTTTCGCCTGACCGGGCTCAGCCGGAGGCGAGGGTGCGGAACCCGACCCATCCCCAGTAGACCCGGTGATGGGTGATCTGCCCGTCGGCGATGTCCATGACTTCGATCAGGTCGACCTGATCGCCGTCAGGGGTCTCGCGCGGATACTCCCAGACCAGTTGCCGGCCGTTGGAGAAGAACAGCCCGGTCCGGTACCAGCGGCCGAGACCGTTCTCGGGTGCGTCGAATCCTCTGGCGAAGAAGTCACGGATGCTCGCGCGGCCGCGGAGCACTCCTGACCCTCTGTCGGCTGACGTCGCCCACACGAGCGGGCTCTCGAAGACGGCGTCCTCGGCGTAGAGGGAGGACAGGAGGTCGATGTCCTTGGTGGTGACGGCAGTGTGCCACTGCTCGTAGATGCGGGTCGTCTCCCTGCGGTCGTCGGTCACGGGTTCAACCTACCGCCGGCATCGGAGCACGTGTTCAGTGCGGCATCGGTGAAGATCCGATAGCCCTCACGGCTGTCGTAGCCGTGGATCTCGCGGGTGTCGAGCGCATCCATATAGTCGAGAATCCGTTCTGTGATGAGTTGCCCGGGAACGAGGACCGGAAACCCGGGTGGGTAGGGGGTGACGAATCCGGCGGAGACGACGTCCTGTCCGGCAGCGATCATCTTTCGAATGCCGACGCTGCTCAGGTGGGTGGTCGCTTCGGACCGGTACGCGAGGTAGAAGGCGGAGCGCACGTCTCCGATGCGCCCGTCGGGGGAGAACGCCGGATGAAAGGCGCTGAAGTGCGGCAGCGCTGGTGTCTCGTCGCCCCGCCTCCGCGATCCGGAGGATTCTGCGCCGACGCCGCGCTGGTCGAGGTCTTCTGCGATCTTCACGAGCACCTCGATCAGGTATGCCACCGAGCTGCGGCTGGTGCCGATGTTGGTCATCAGGAGGACGCTGCTCCGACTGGTCTTGTTGACCTGGATGCGGTGCTGATCCATCAGGTAGTGGTGCTTGAATGCGTCGCCGTCGATGCCCGTCGCGGAGATGTCGAGGGTGAGCCTGCTGGGGTCGATGACGAACTCGTCTTTCGCCCAGCGCTGGTCCCACCCGGCCAGGCCATCCTTGAGGGGGGCGTGACGGTGTGCTGCGGGTGCCGGCGGAAGCAGGTCGGGCTCGGCGAGGATGCGGAAGTAGCGGCGCAGAAGCGGGTGGCGGGCAACGGTGCGGCGGATGGTGTTCGCAAGATCGACCTGCCGTTGGATCAGCGGATACCCTTCGAGCTCCGCCTGGCGACGACCGATGTCCAGCGACGCAAGGATCTGGTAGTTCGGCGATGTGGAGGTGTGGGTCATGAACGCTTCCCGGAACGCGTCGGCGGTGCGCGTTTCGAAGTCCTGGTCGAAGATGTGGATCATCGAGCCTTGGCGAAGCGATGTCAGGGTCTTGTGGGTCGATTGCGTGGAGTACACCCGTATCCGGGCCCGTGCCGGATCCGGGTGGGTGCGATCGGCGTCCGCTTGTCTCCGGCCGACGTAGTCCGGGTCGGCGAGTGAACGTTTCAGTTCGTGTGCCGCGTGCATCGCCGTCCTCTGCCGGTAGACCGGATGAAACCGGGCGAATCCGAACCAGGCCTCATCCCACAGGAAGACCAGGTCGGGTTTGATGGCCAGACAGGCCTCCATCACCCGGCGGGGGTCGTAGACGATGCCGTCGAACGTGCAGTTGGTGAGCGCGAGCATCGTGACCCGATCGAGCAGGCCGTCGTCGCGGAGTCGCCGGAGCTGCTCGGTGATCGCATCCGTCGGAACGGCACCGTAGAGGGAGTGGGCACCGATCGAGTACGCCTCGAGATAGATCACGTGGGCGCCGGCGAGGACGAGCCCGTAGTGGTGGGACTTATGGCAGTTCCGGTCGACGAGGACGATGTCTCCCGGTGCGATCACGGCTTGATGGACCACCTTGTTCGCCGTGGATGTGCCGTTGGTGACGAAGAAGGTGTGGCGGCTGCCGAACGCGCTGCTGGCCCGCGATTGGGCGTCCCGGATGGACCCGTGAGGATCCAGGAGCGAATCCAGGCCGCCGGAGGTCGCCGATGTCTCAGCGAGGAGGAGGTTCATGCCGTAGAACTCCTCGAAGTCGTTGATCCAGGGTGAGTTCCGCACCGATCCTGCGCGGGAGATCGGCATCGCGTGGAAGACGCCGCCGGGTTGGCGCGCGTAGTCCTGAAGGGCGGTGAAGAACGGGGTGCGATAGCGCTCCGCGATTCCACCGAGCAACGACAGGTGCAGGTCCAACGCGTCGGTCCTCGCGAAGATGCGCCGGAACTGTCCGTTGAGTGCGCCGGCAAGCGTTTCGAGGGCGGCGCCGGCGAGCAGGTAGAGGTCGATTTCGGGTCGCAGACAAGCGATGGCAGCGGCGAGCGAGACGATCCGGTCGATCGGGGGTTGGTCGTCGCTGCACCGATCCGGGAGCCGGTTGCGCACGAAGTCTCTGAGCGAGGTCGACAGCCGCTGTTCGCTGCTGCTGGCGAATCGGGGCGTGAGGATGCACGCCTGGATCGATGGGTTGATGATGAGGGCGACGAGGGCGTCTTCGGCCGTGCCGACGAAGTTCAATCGGTACGTGAAGGTGTCGCTCGGTCGTTGTTCCGACTCCAGCGCATCGACGAGCTTGCGGCGCTCCACACTGGGTCCGCTGTCCAGTACCAGGACCTCGAACGGCAGTGCGCTCTGTGCGGGACCATCGGCGGGTTCCTTCGCATCGGAGAGCGCGTCCTGGTGGTGCCCGCGGCTGCTGCGCATGCTTTCGCCGAACTCTTCCACGCGGGCCAAGGCTGCCGGGAACCTCCCGTTGGTGACCTCGTCAGCGAGCTCCCGTACGAACTGCTCCCCGGGGATCGCCCAGTACGGCTCGATCGCCTGGAGGAGTTCCACATCGCGGCGCGCTTGGCCCGGGAGGGCGGAACCGCCGCCCGTCGCTTGGGTGCTCGCGAGTTGGGCGAGTACGTAGCCGAGGTGCTCCCAGGTGTCACGTCGGATGCGCCAGGCGCTTTCCGGGGTGCCGATCGGCGCCGAGATCGTCGCGATGGCGGGTGGAGGGGCGGGGTGGGATGTCACGGGTCTCTTTCGCGACGCTTGCGGGGTCACGCCAGCGTGGCGAGCTGGAGGCCGCTGGTGACGGCCTCTCCCGGCTCGACGAGGAGTTGCGCCAAGATCGCGTCGCGCGGTGCGAAGACCTGAGCCTCCATCTTCATCGCCTCGACGACCGCGACTGCTTCCCCCTTCGCTACGTGGTCGCCTCGCTGCGCCAGCCACTTCACGAGCGACCCCGAGAGGGGCGCGCGAATGGCGTCGTCCGGGGCGTCTGCGGGGGATTCGGCGGGTCTGGGCTCGGACGGATCGGCTGATTGGCTTCCCAGCGCGACGAGGTCCGCCGGCACGGTGATGGTGTGTTGGCGCCCGTCGACCTCGATGGTGAACCGCCGGCGGGCGGACGCTTCGGCCGGCTTGCCGTGATAGTCGGGGGAGGCCGCCAGCCGGTCGGCGAAGTCGGTCTCGATCCAGCGGGTGTGGACGCGGAACTCGGTGGTCGCGGTGAAGTCGTCTCCCTCGAGGACTTTCCGGTGGAAGGGCAGTACGGTGGCGACGCCTTCGATCTGGAATTCGTCGAGGGCACGGCGGGCGCGGCGGATGGCTTCGGTGCGGTCCCTGCCTGTGACGATGAGCTTGGCGATGAGCGAGTCGAACTGTGGGGCGACGATCGATCCGGTTGTCACGCCGGAGTCGACGCGGATGCCGGGGCCCGTGGGGACCTGGAAGAGGTCGATGCGTCCCGGCGACGGCAGGAAGCCCCGGCCGACATCTTCGGCGTTGATCCGGAATTCGAGGCTGTGGCCGACCGGGGTGGGATGCTCGGTGACGGAAATCGGTTCGCCGGCTGCGATCCGGAACTGTTCGTGCACCAGGTCGAGTCCGGACGTTTCCTCGGTGACGGGGTGTTCGACCTGCAGCCGGGTGTTCACCTCCAGGAAGGAGATCAGGCCGTCGGCACTGACCAGGAACTCGACGGTTCCGGCGCCGACGTATCCCACGTCCTGTGCGATCGCGACCGCTGCGTCCACGAGCCGTGCTCGCTGTTCCGGAGTCAAGAACGGGGCGGGCGCCTCCTCGATGAGCTTCTGGTGGCGTCGTTGCATGGAACAGTCCCGGGTTCCGGCGACGATCACCGTGCCATGACGGTCGGCGAGGATCTGCGCTTCGACGTGACGCGGGCGGTCGAGGTAACGTTCGACGAAACACTCGCCCCGTCCGAACGCGGCCTCGGCCTCGCGGACGGCGGAGTCGAACGCTTCCGTCACCTCGTCGGCATGGTGAACGACTTTGAGGCCGCGCCCACCGCCTCCGAACGCGGCTTTGATGGCGATGGGGAGCCCGTGCTCTTCCGCGAACCTGAGCGCGGCGGCGGCGTCGGGGACGGGACCATCGCTGCCGGCGACCAGGGGTGCGCCGACGCGGGCTGCGACCTCGCGGGCCGTGACCTTGTTGCCGAGAATCCGGATGGTGGCCGGATCCGGGCCGATCCAGGTGAGACCCGCAGAGAGAACCGCTTCGGCGAAGTCGGCGTTCTCGGACAGGAATCCGTATCCCGGGTGAACGGCGTCCGCCCCCGACCGTTCTGCGATCCGGATGAGCTTCGGGATGCTGAGGTAGGTGTCTGCCGGGCGGGTGCCGTCGAGTGCGTATGCCTCGTCGGCGAGGGCGACGTGAAGCGAATCGATGTCTTGATCGGCATACACGGCGACGGAGCCGATGCCCGTGTCCGCGCAGGCGCGAGCGACGCGGACGGCGATTTCGCCCCGGTTCGCGATCAGGACTTTACGGAAGCGGGTCATCGGATACCTCTTCGTGATGGGGTGGGCGTGAATCGGATCCTGCCGCCGAACGGGATCTGGGCTGCACGGTCGAGGTCCACGTCGGCGACCGCGGCGATCACCGGGTAACCGCCGGTGACGGGATGATCGGCATGGAACAGGACAGGGAGCCCGGACGGGGGGACCTGGATGGCGCCGACGATGGCGCCCTGGCTGGCCATTTCACCCTGACGGGCTCTTTTCAGAGGAGTGCCGGACAGTCGGGAGCCGACGCGGTTGGATGCAGGGGTCACCGTCCAGACGGTGTCGTAGAACCGGTCGAGCTGTTCGGTGTCGAACCAGTCGGCGTCCGGACCCGGAACGACACGCAGGGTCGTGGTCTCCGCGCCCGGCATGGCGGGTGGATGTTCCGGGTCGCCGACGACAGCGCCGACGGGTGCGGGGTTGACCTGACAGTGGTGGCCGGGGCCGAGCGGAGGAGGGCCGAGCCCGGAGAGCGTGTCTGTGGAGGAGCTGCCGAGCTGGGTGTCGACGAGGAATCCTCCCCGGGCCGCCACGTAGGCGAGCCGGCCCCGGACGGCGGTGCCGAGAATCAGGTGATCGTCTTCGCGGAGGGCGAAGGGAGCGTCGTTGCCGGGTTCCCAGTCTCCTCGAGGAGACCGGATCGCGAGGGGAACTTCGGCGCCGGTGACGACGAGCACCTCGTCGGATTCTGCGACCAGGTGGAGGCCGCCGATCGCGGTCTCGATGACCGTCGCCGTCGGGGGATTGCCGACCAACCTGTTGGCGCGGGCCGCGGACGCGCGGTCTGCCGCGCCCGACCCGGACACGCCCAGATGAGCGAACCCGGTGCGGCCGCGATCCTGATAGAGGCTTTGCATGCCCGGGGCGACGACCTGCAGCCCCGGCCGGGTCGGGTCCTGCCCTGCGGTCGCGCTGCGAGCCGTGTCCGAATCCGGAACGGGCGTGGTTCTGACTGTGGTCGTGGGCCGGCACGCGCGGAATCGGACCGGGGTGCCGGTCGTGATCAGCGCGGGTTCAGGGCGGCTGAGATCCCAGACGACGGTGTCTGTTCGACCGATCAGCTGCCATCCGCCGGGCGAGGGATGAGGATACACAGTGGAGTAGTCGTCGGCGAGGGCGACGGATCCGGCCGGCACCACCGTGCGCGGCGTGTCCCGGCGGGGGATCCCGGCCAACAGTGGGCGGGTGGAGACGTTGCGGAGGTACGCGAACCCGGGGGCGAAGCCGAGGAATGCCGCCTCCCACTGCTGCGTGGTGTGTGCCGCGATCAGCGCTTCGACGCTCATGTCGAGCAAGGCGGCGAGCTCGGGAAGGTCTTCACCGTCGTAGACCGTGTCGATCGGAACGGGTGTCCTCCGGTGGGGAGCGCTGTCGTCGGAGCCCGGATGGATGCGGGCCAACGCATCCACGAGCCCGGGGAGCGCTGCGGCACTCGTTGCCGTGACGACGATCGTGTCCGCGCCGGCGATGACTTCGACCTGACCGGGCAACGGGTTCTCCAGCAGCGCGGTCTGGATGGCCGGGAGGTCGACGCCGTCGAACCGGGCGCGCACGGCCTGGGTGCCGAATGGGGTCACAGCGGTTTCTGCACCCCATCCGGCGATCGGTGCGATGAGCTGGGTCACGCCGGTTCCTGTGCCCGGACAGCTGCTGTGTTCAACAGCTCGATGTCTTCTTCCGGCCGGGGGTCGCGGCCGAGGGCGAGCCCGACGATGGTGGCGACGGCGGCAGCGGCGAGGTAGAGGACCACGGCGATCCAGGTGCCCGTCGCGCTGAACAGGGTCGTGAAGATCAGGGGCGCGATGGCGCCGCCGATGACGCCGGCGAGTGTGTAGGCGAGTGAGCTCCCCGCGAAACGCAGCTGCAGCGGGAACTGCTCGGTGATGAACGCGGCTTGCGGCCCGTACAAGAGCGCGTGAAGGCCGAGACCGACGACGATTCCGACCGTGAGCACGACGAGGTTGCCGCCCTGGATCGACCAGAAGAACAGCGGCGCCCAGATCAGGGTCGCGATCGAGCCGATGCCGTAGATGAAGCGACGGTTGAAGCGGTCGGTGAGTGCACCCGCCAAGGGCATGATGAAGATCTGGAACGCGCCCCCGATCAGGATCGCAACGAGCACGGAACTGGTCGGCAACCGGAGAGCGGTCGTCGCGTAGACGGCGACGAACACAGTGAGCAGCGAATAGAGCACGTCCGGAAGGACACGGCTGAGCGCTGCCGCGACCAGCGCACGGGGCTGTTGACGGAACACATCCTTCAGCGGCGTCTTCGGGCGCTCATCGAGCGCGACCAACGACTTGAAGATCGGCGTCTCCTCCAGTTTCAGCCGAATGATCAGACCGAAGGCGACCAGAACGCCCGACAGGAGGAACGCGATCCGCCACCCCCAGTCGAGGAAGCTGTCCCTGGTCATGATCCCCGCTAGGAGGGCGAGGACACCGTTGGCGAGGAGATTGCCGACCGGCACCCCGATCTGAGCGGCGGACGCCCAGAATCCGCGGTTCCGTGGGTTCGCGAACTCGCTGGACAGGAGGACGGCGCCGCCCCATTCGCCGCCGACGCCGATTCCCTGGGCGAGGCGGAGCAGCACCAGCAGGGTCGAGGAGATGGCGCCGAAGGAGGCGTAACTCGGCAGGAAGCCGATGAGCACGGTTGCGATGCCGATGAGAAGCAGAGTGGCGATCAGGACCTTCTTGCGTCCGATACGGTCGCCGAGGCGGCCGAAGACGACGCCTCCGATCGGGCGGGCGAAGTATCCGACAGCGAAGACGGAGAACGAGAGCAGCAGCCCGATGTAGTGGTCTTCGGCCGGGAAGAACACGGCAGGGAAGACGAGGGCCGACGCGACCGAGTACACGGCGAAGTCGTAGTACTCCAGCGACGTTCCCGTCAGGCTCGCGATGAAGGCCCGGACCGCCCCGGCAGGTGGCTTGGTTCGTGTGGACACAGACGTACCGTTCATTGGCTTCTTCCTTCTTGCAGTGGGTGTGAGAGAGAGTCGCTCGAGGTCACGTCCACCGTTCGGGCCGGAGCCTCTCCGGCGAACGGGACGAGTGATACGCCGGCTTCGGCGAGGGCGGCACGGACACGGTTCGCGATTCCGACCGCGCCGGGAGTGTCCCCGTGGACGCAGATGGAGTCGGCCTCGATGTTCAGGACCCGGCCGTCCACCGCCTCCAGCCGGTTCGTCGTCGCAAGCCGCACGACGCGGGCGGCGATGTCGTCCGGGTCGTGGAGGACGGCGTTCGGCGTGCCCCGGGGGACGAGCGCACCGCTGGGCAGGTATGCGCGATCGGCGAACGCCTCGATCGCGACGCGAAGGCCGCGCGCTGTCGCCCGTTCCAGGACGACGGCCCCGGGCAGCCCGAGCACGACCAGATCCGGTGAATAGGCCGAGATCCCGTCGACTACGGCCTGGGCTTGCCGCACGTGCGTTCCGATCGCGTTGTAGAGGGCGCCATGGGGTTTCACATACCGTACGCGGCCGCCCTCGGCCCGGGCGATCCCGTCCAGGGCGGCGATCTGGTAGAGCACATCGTCGGCGAGTTCCCGCGGGTCGACATCGATGAACCGCCGCCCGAAGCCGATGAGATCCCGGTACCCGACATGCGCGCCGATCGTCACGTCGCCCGCGATGGCGGCGCGCACAACGGCGCGCGCCGTCGATGGGTCGCCCGCATGGAAGCCGCACGCGACATTCGCGCTCGAGACCGCGCGGAGCATCGCTTGATCGTCCCCGAGCTGCCATTGCCCGAAGGACTCACCAAGATCACCGTTGATGTCGATACTGACCACGATCGGCACGATACAGGTTGTTCAACAATCCTGCAATCCTTCGATAGTTGAATTCACACCTCCGCTGTACACTGTGAGGTGTCGACGGCAGAGGGGGATCAGTGAGTGCGAACACGGCGTATGAGGGGCTCGTCTCGGCTCGCGCGAAACTCGAACAGTCGAGCCGGAGCGTGCAGGTCGCCAACGTCTTACGGGAAGGGATTCTCGCGGGCGCGTTCCTCCCGGGCTCCCGCATGAGCGAGCTCGAGATCTGCGAAGCGCTCGCCGTCTCGCGGAACACGCTGCGCGAGGCGTTCCGCACCCTGGTCGAAGAGGGACTCCTCGTCCACGAACTCAATCGCGGCGTCTTCGTCCGTACACCGAGCGAGTCGGCGGTGGTCGACCTGTATGCATGCCGGCGCGTCGTCGAATGTGCTGCGGTGAGCCGACCGCACACGCCCGACCGGCTGAGCCGAGTGATCAGTGTGATGCGCGATGCGGATGCCGCGGCTGCGGCGGAGGACTGGGTCGCCCTCGGCTCGCACAACATCAGCTTCCACATCGCCATCGTCGCGCTCAACGGGAGCACGCGGTTGGACACGCTCCTGACGCCGATCTGGAACGAGATGCGTCTGGTCTTCCACATGATCAGCGACCCGGCGGCATTCCACCTGGGGTACCTCGAACGCAACCGCGAACTGCTCGAAGCCCTGCAGGCCGGAGACTCCTCGGCGGCGAAAGCCATGGCCGACTATCTGGACGACGCCGAACACGAGGTGCTCGCCGAGCTCAACGGCCGGACCACACGGCACCCCGCCGCATAGCCGCCGGCGAAGTCGAGGGCGCGCATCCAGTCGTCCGCGGTGAGATCGTGACCGCCCTCCCGCACGTGGTGACCGATCCCGCCGGCGTGGAACGCCGGGGCGGCGGCGAGCACTGCCGCGGCCTCGCCCACCGGGTCGGCCCACTGGTCGTCCTGCGCGCTGAGCACGAGCACGCGGCGCGGAGCGATGGCCGCCAGGAGCTGATGCTGGTCGACGGGCAGCTCATACTCCCGGTGCGCGTAGCTCGCGAGCGAGGGCACGAACCAGTGCGGGAAGGCCGTCGTGATCGCCGCGATGTCCTCGCCGCCGGGGTGCCGGAACAGCGACGCTCCCGCGCAGCCGGAGTCGTTGGAGACAGCAACGCCGAACCGCCGGTCCTGCGCGGCCGCCCACAGCGCCGCCTTGCCGAGTCGCGAGTGGCCCAGCGCGATCGAGCGCGAGGTGTCCACGCCGATCCTTTCGGCCACGTCCAGAAGCCGTGACATCCCCCACGCCCACGCGCCGATCGCGCCCCAGGCAGGCTGGTCCGTTTCGCGCGCCGGGAACAGCGCCCGGACCCCCGGACTCGCAGACTGAGGGTCGTCGGGCTCGACCTGCCGATAGTCGGCGGTGAGCACCGCGAAGCCGGCCGCCACGATCTGCGCGAAGGGCCAGCGGCCGGACTGGTCGCCGTCGATGCTGTCCTGGTTGCCGGTGAAGTTGAGGGCGACGACGACGGGCGCCGGATGCGTCGGCCCGGTCGGGACATGCGCGAGGACGTCGAGGGGAAGCGTCCCGTCCGGGCAGGCGATCGACGCCACGAGTCGGCGGCGCACGGCGGCGCCGTCGAGGACGGTCTCGGGAGGCTGAGTCTCGGTGACGCCGGTCAGGGGCCCGCCTGTCGGGGTGCGGCCGTAGACCACCCGGGCGAACGTCCCCACGATGCCGTCGGACAGTCCCGGCAGCGGCGGCAGCGCGGGCGCGGAGCCCAGCCAGGCGCGTGCCGCGCCGACGACAGCCTCCGCCGCCGGGACACCCTCCGCCGCCGCGACACCTCCGACCCCGCTCACGGCGCGTGGAGCCCCCCGTCCAGCCCGCGCACCCCCGCCGCCCACGCGTCGTGGCCCGAGAGCCCGGCCGGGAAGCGCGCCGCCGCGCGCTCGTCGACCTCGATACCCCACCCCGGCGCATCGTGCGGCGTCAGCCAGCCGTCCACGATCTCCAGCGTTCCCGGGAACACCTCGTGCACCGCCTCCGAGTAGACATGGCCTTCCTGGATGCCGAACGCGCTCGTCGTCACGTCGACCGCGACGTTCGCCGCCGCTCCGATCGGGGACGTGTCGCCCGGCGCGTGCCAGGCCGTGCGCACGCCGGAGAACTCCGCCAGCGTCGCGAGCTTCTTCGCCGGGGTCAGGCCGCCGATGGCGGAGATGTGGGCGCGGATGAAGTCGACGCCTCCGCCGGTGATCAGCCGGGCGGCCTCGGTCAGGGACGTCGCGAGTTCACCCACGGCGATCGGCACCGGTGACTGCGAGCGCACCTCGGGGAGGCGGTCCCAGTGCTCCGGCGCGATCACATCCTCCAGGAAGAACAGCCGGTACGGCTCCAGCGCTCGCGCGAGCACCACGGCCTCCTTCGGCGTGAGCCTGGAGTGCACGTCGTGCAGCAGCTCGAGTCGGTCGCCGAAGCGCACGCGAGCCTCCTCGAAGAGGGTGGGCGTGGTCGCCAGGTATGCGCGCGGGTCCCAGCCCCGGGGGTACGGCGCCCCCGCCCGCGCCGGTGCCTCGACCGGCGCCGCGCCGTACGTGCCGATACCCGGCTGCCCCACCTGCAGCCGGACGTGCCGCCACCCCTGCTCCGCGAACTCCTCGGCCCGATCCAGGGTCTCCCGGATGTCGCGGCCGCCCGCGTGGATGTAGGTGTCCGCTGCCGCCCGCACCTTGCCGCCGAGCAGCTCGTGCACGGGCAGGCCGGCGCGCTTGCCGGCGATGTCCCACAGCGCCATGTCGAGACCGGAGAGGGCGTTGTTGCCGACAGGCCCCTCCCGCCAGTAGCCCGAGTAGCGGACGAGCCGGAGGAGATCGCCGAGGTCGCCGGGGTAGCGCCCGGTCACGAGGGGCGCGAGGTGCTGCTCGACGAAGGCGACGACGGCATGCCAGCGTTGAGTGAAGGTCGCGCACCCGTAGCCGTACAGGCCGTCCTCGTCGGTGTCGACGCGCACCACGACGAGCGGGGTGCCCTCCGGCGCCGTGACGATCGCGCGTACGCCGGTGATGCGCACCTCCCGCGGCGCCGGCCACGGCTGGTCGAGGGTGCGGAACGGGGCGGTGTCAGGCACTGAGGGCTCCCAACTCGAGCGGGTCGGCGACCGGGTCCGGCCGGTGGATCGAGTACTGCGGTTCGAATCCGAGCAGCTCGCGCGCCCGGGCGGTGTCGACCAGCGGCCCGCGCGCGCCGATGGGCGACCGGAGCGGAACGGCAGGCGCGTAGGCGCGCAGCAGCTCGTCCGCGGGGCGGTCGATCAGGAGGTCGCCGGCGCTGAGGCTGACGACGTGGGCGCCCGCGAGCGGTGCGGTCAGCGCGTGTTCGATCGCGCGCACGCCGTCGCGGAGATCCAGGTATGCCCATCCCTCCCTCGCCATCGACGCGGGGTCCCGCCCGACCGACTCGGCCGCGCCCCGGAGGGTCTCCGCGTCCTTCACGAGCGGGAAACGCAGGGCGACCACGTCGATCCCCCAGCGCCGCCACATCATGCGGGCGGTGGCCTCGTCGACCTGCTTCGACAGCGAGTACGGGTCGTCGATGTCCGCCGGCGTCTCCTCGTCCAGTGGGAAGTACGCGGGATCGACGTCATGGCTGTTCATCGGGACGCCGAACGCATTGATGCTGCTGGCGATCACCGCACGGCGCACGCCGGCCTGACCGGCGAGCGAGAGCACCGTGAAGGTGGCGAGCACGTTCGTCCCGAAGACGGTCGGCGGCGTCCCGAGCGAGGGATGCGGGATGGCCGCCAGGTGCACGACGGCGTCGACGCCCTCCAGCGCCCGGGCGACGACGGCTTCGTCGCGTGCGTCGCCGGCGATCACCCGGTCCGCCGGGGTCCCGCCGTCGAAGTCCAGCGAGAGTGCGATGACCCCCACGCCCAGCCCGGCCAGCCGCTCCGTCGCTGCCCGGCCGATCGCACCGTCAGCGCCCGTCACCAGTACCCGCCGCGGAAGCGGCCCGATGCGGTCGTCCATACCGTCGTTCATCCCTTGACTCCTCCCGACATTCCGACTCCGCGCAGGAACGACCGCTGGAAGACGATGAACAGCACCACGGGGATCAGCAGGGCCAGGAACAGCCCGGCGAGCTGGATGTTCAGCTCGCTGTGCTGCGCGAGCTTGGGCAGCGCGACCGAGATCGGCTGCAGGTCCGGGTTCGGCAGCACGAGCAGCGGCCAGAGGTAGTCCTTCCACGACGCGATGACCGCCAGGAGCGCCACCACTCCGAGGATCGGCCGCGACAGGGGCAGCACCACCGTGGTGAAGACGCGGAGGTGCCCGGCGCCGTCGATCCGGGCGGCCTCGAAGTACTCGCGCGGGATGGCGTCGAAGAACCGCTTGATCACGATCACGTTGAACGCGCTGGCTGCGGCGGGCAGCCAGACCGCCCAGTACGAGTTGGACAGGTTCGCCCCGATCAGCGGCATCTTGAGGATTGTCAGGTAGAGCGGCACCAGCGAGACGATGCTCGGGATGAACAGTGTCGCCAGGATCGCGCCCGACAGGATCCGACCACACTTCGGCCGCAGCACGCTCAGCACGTAGGCCCCCGTGGTGCACACGAACAGGTTCGCGATCATCGCGCCGAGCGCCAGGATCGCGGTGTTCCCGAGGTAGTAGCCGATGTGCCCCTGGGTCCACGCCGTCGCGAGGTTCTGCCACTGCACGACTCCCGACGGGAAGAACGCGAGCGGGTCGCGCAAGGTGTCCTGCGTCGGCGAGATCGCGGCCTTCAGCAGCCAGAGCAGCGGGCCGAGCCCCGCGATCAGCAGGCCGATCAGGATCAGGAGCTGCACGATCGTCAGGGGGATGCGCACACCGCGGCGCTTGCGGTCGCTGTCGGAGATCAGGCTGCGTTCGGCGGTCCGGGTGCGACTCATCAGTCGGTGCTCCATTTCCGGGTCGTGAACTGGTACACGGCCGACAGCACGCAGAGGCCGGCGGCGAGCAGCACGCTCAGGGCGGTCGCCGCGCCGTAGTCGCCGTTGACGAACGCGTAGTTGTAGATGAGGAGCAGGATCGTCGTGGTCGCGCCCTGCGGGCCGCCGCCGGTGAAGAGGTACGGCTCGGTGAAGAGCTGCATCGTCCCGATGATCTGCAGCAGCAGCATGACCAGGATCACCCCGCGGATCTGCGGGAGGGTGATGTGCCACACCCGCGACCAGATCCCCGCGCCGTCGAGCTCTGCCGCCTCGTACAGCTCGGTGCGCACCGAGGTGAGCGCGGCGAGGTAGATGATGACGGCGGTTCCGGATGCCGCCCAGGTGGCCTCCAGCACGATCGAGGGCATCGCGGTGGCCGGCGAGTCCAGCCACGGCTGGGGCGGGATGCCGGCCAGGCCGAGGATCGAGTTGAACAGGCCGTCCGCCGACGAGTCGTAGAAGACCTTCCAGAGCAGGATGGACACCACCGGCGGCACGATCACCGGGAGGTAGGCGAGCGTCGTGTAGATCCACGACCTCCCGCGGAGTTCGGCCATCGACACGGCGAGGAAGATCGGAAGCGGGAAGCCGAAGACGATCGCGAGCACGGTGAAGTACAGGGTGTTGATGGTCGCCTGGCCGAGCGCCGGGTCGGCCAGCACGTACTGGAAGTTGCCCAGTCCCACCCACTGGGCGGGGGCGACGAGGTTGGTCCTCTGCAGACTCATGACGAGCCCGTTCACGATCGGCCCCCACGAGAAGTAGAGGAAGATCAGGACGACCGGCAGCGCGAAGAGCACGACGGTCGGCCCGCCCTGGCGGTACCAGGCGGCGAAGCGGCTGCGGCGCCGCGCCTGCGGACGCGCGGTCCCCCGCGTGGTCGCCCGGTGTTCCACCGGCTCTGGGACGGTCGGAGCCTGCTCCCTGATCACCATGGTCACTCCTTACGGGATGGGCTGTCCGGCGCGCACCGGGTCACGGTACGCGCCGGACAGTGGGCGGATCAGCGTCCGAGCTTGGCCTGGACGGTGGTCGCCGCCTTCGAGAGCAGCGACGGGATGTCCGCGTTCTGGTCGGACAGCACCGCCTGCACCACGGGATCGAGCGCCGCGTAGACCTCCTGGGCCTGTGCCGGCGGTTCGGGGATGATCCTCTGATCCGCCGCGACCTTCACATACGGGTCGAAGTTGCTCACCGGTACGTTGACGTACGGCTTGATCCACTCGTCGTACTTCGCCTGCTGGTCGGCGCCCATGACCGGGAGGCCGGGGAGACCGACAGGCTGCTTGTCAGCCGTCTGCGCCTTGGCCTGCGCCACCGCGACGGACTGGTCCTGGTACTTGGTGAGGTAGAAGAACTGGATCCACTTGAGCGCGGCGACCTTCTGCTCCGCAGTCGCGTCGGGGTTGACCACCTCGGCAGAGCCGCCGGAAAGGGTGCCGTGGTCTCCGCCGTTCTGGGGAAGGCCGCCGACGCCGAAGTTCTTCGGGTCCATCCCGTTGGTCACGAC